>Ga0136653_10000310_pt1 | contig 25457 bp, 17 predicted proteins | sample LakKivw275mmetaG_FD_94866 | JGI IMG/M metagenome (GOLD analysis project Ga0136653, IMG submission 94866) | Anoxic lake water microbial communities from Lake Kivu, Rwanda to study Microbial Dark Matter (Phase II) - Lake Kivu water 275m metaG... | ecosystem: Environmental > Aquatic > Freshwater >...
CCGTCGAGACCGCGGACACGGTCGGGGCGGGAGACGCCTTCACGGCGGCCCTGGTCACCGGGATGTTAAGACACAAGAGCTGGCCTGAGATCGGCGATCGGGCCAACCGCGTCGCCGGATACGTCTGCTCACGGAAAGGGGCCTGGCCGGAGCTGCCCTCAGAGCTGGCCTCCTGGGACCGACCATGATTGGATCGCGGAGGACCGACACGTTGAAATTTAAACGCCGGATCCAAACTTCTCCTCTTTTCGGAAAAGTCTCATCTGAATGAAGGGTACAGACTTATAAAAAGAAAAACGATGGTTTGTGCGGTATGGCTGATTGTGGGGATATTCATGAATATAATGGATCTTGCTGGAGATGACCAACTCTTGCCCAAGGGGCCGGCGTTTCCGGTTATGAAGGCCAAGTTCCACCGCTACGAAAATCTGCGCGCCGGCCGAATCAAGACCGAGCGAGGCTGGAATGTTGCCGATTTTGCGATGTCGGTATTTAACCCGAGTTTGACCAAGCCGACGATGAGCCTTTTTACGCCTATATCTTGTTGGTTCCGGACATAGAAGGCCCAGACGCAACGAGAGCCTATAAAAGCGGAAAAGAAAGCGCTTTCCGAAGATGCCGGCGTTGTTAAGCCGCGGAGTATCAAGCGCTGAGGTGACCCGCACCCCGTTCCTCGTCCATTTTGTCAGCATCCTTTTTATAAGCAAGTCCCCTTTTTAGCCGCTTCGATATCTGTCTCAAGAGTCGCCTTTTGAGGCTCGACGTGATCCGTGTATTCCGCCGGCGTCGGCGGCCTATAGGCCGGCGATGGAGTCCTGTGAGAGGGGCAGGTCATGTCCCGAATTTCCGCCTCTCCCCATGGTCAAACTGCCGATGGCCAGGTCAATATGCACTTGACGTCGCTGAATGATCTGCGTACTTTTACAACATAATCATGTTATCGAGCAGCCCAAGAAATTGATAACAGGCGGAGAGTCCAAGGAAGAAGGAACGATTCCATATAAGGAGTTTATGAATATGCGCTTTCAGCCTTTTCTCCAGGAAAGAGTGATGTCCAAATTTGAGAATAAGGTGGACTATAACTTATCCGAAAGCGGAGTGCATCCTTTAACGGTGGATGAATTCCTGGATTACAAGCCGGGGATCATAGATAAGATTAAATCCACCCTCATCAATTATCCCTACGCTAATGGCAATCCGGGCCTTAGAGAGAATATTGCCCAGATCTATCATGGAGCTTCGGCGGATAATGTTCTGGTAACCGTCGGAGCCATAGAGGCTAATTACAACTCCATTCACAGCTTGCTTTCTCCGGGAGACGAGATCGCCATCATGTTGCCGAATTATCTTCAGATTTGGGGAGTTGCCAAGAACCGCGGCCTTAAAATCAATGAATTCCATTTGAGTGAAAAAAACGGCTGGGCGGCGGATATTACGGAATTGGAAGCCGCCGTGACTCCTAAGACCAAGCTGATTGCCGTCTGCAATCCAAATAACCCGACCGGCAAGATTCTCACGCAAGAAGAAATGGATGCCGTTGTGAACTGCGCATCCAAGGTTGGATCCTGGATTTTATCTGATGAAGTCTACCGAGGTGCAACCAGAGTCGCCAATGATGAAAACCCATCATTCTATAGCCTATATGATAAGGTTCTGGCCATTGGAAGCACGAGCAAAGCCTACGGGCTGCCGGGATTGAGGCTCGGCTGGGTGGTCGGGCCTATTGATACAGTTGATGAAATCTTGGCCAGACACGAATATAACGTTCTTAGCACCTCGATGCTATCTAACGTGCTTGCAGAGATTGCGTTGTCGCCCGATGTTCGCCCAAAACTCCTTATGAGAACCCGCGGGTATATTAGGCGCGGTTTCCCGATTCTGGAAAAATGGATGAATGAGCATCCGGATACTTTTGAAATGCGCCCACCAGATGCGGCCGCCATTGCTTTTATGCGCTACAAAATGGATATCAATTCTACGGAGTTCGTGGAAAGGCTGATGAATGAAAAAAGCGTTCTGATTGTTGCTGGCGATCACTTTGGGATGGATCATTTCATCCGTATAAGCTACGGACTTCCCGAGGATTACATGATTCCTGCACTCAATAGAATTGATGATCTGATGAATGAATTGGCGCGATAGGAATTTCCTTATTGCGCTCGGCCTGAAATCGCCGGCCGCGGACTCATAAGCAACCCGTCCCCAGACAAAAAGAGGATATCCCCCCGGAGAAGAGAGTCAAGAACGCGAGATCCGGCCGCCCGGTTCTGGACGATGGCGCCGTCCGACGGGCTCGTCAGCGGAGGGTATTGCCTGGCCAGCCCCGGCAAGGAATACGTGATCTTCCAGGCCGCGGCGCGGCCCTTTTCCTTGCGCCTGGACGGGGCGGCCGGCCCGGTGCGGGCGAGATGGTTCCGCCCCTTCACGGGAGAGTATCGCGAGGCCGACCCGCCGACCGGGGGAGCGCCGCAATGGACACCGCCCCCGACGTGGGAAGCCGGTCCCGTCGTCCTCCGCGCGACAGCCGGATCCACGTATTGACACCGTTTCGCTCGCCCGGGTAGGATACTCGCAGAAGGGTGTGACATGAAAAAAATCAAATCCGTGTCTGGCTTTTTGTGCGTCGCCCTGGCCGGCCTGGCCGCTCTGGCCGCGGCCCAGACCCCCAAGTCCACCGGCGAGCTCCTGGCGGCCGCGGAGCCGCGGCTGAAGGCCGTCTACGAGCTCCGCGAGCTCGCCGCCAAGTCGTTCCGCGGCGCTTGGCTCCCCGACGGCTCGGGCTACGCGCTCCTCGAGGGCGCCGCCGGCAGCCGCGAGCTCGTCAAGTACGACGCCGCCACCGGGCAGCGGACCGTCCTTCTCGCGCCGGCGCAGCTCGTCCCGCCGGGGGCGACGAAGGCGCTGGCCATCGACGATTACGCGGTCTCGCCGGACGGCGGCCGCATCCTGGTCCAGACCAACAGCCTCCCCGGCGAGGGCGACGGCCGGCGCGTCGTGGACTACTGGGTGTTCGACCGCGCATCCGGGACCCTGCGCGAAGCCGCGGCCGGCGTCGACACGTTCCCGCTCCGCGACTGCTTCTCGCCCGACGGCAACCGGATCGTCTACGCCGTCCGCCAGAACCTCCATTCCAAGGACCTGCGGAGCGGTAAGACCGTCGTCCTGACGACCGACGGCGATGACGACGCGGTCTCCTACGAGAACGCGCAATGGAGCCCGGACGGCGCCCATATCGCGTTCACCCGGACCGATTCCTCGGCGCTCGGGCTGCGGCCCATCCTCGATCCCGCCGAGCCGACCTATCCAAAGGTCCGCTACGTCCGCTTCGACGTCGTGGGGTCGACCATCCCCACGCTCCGCGTGGGCGTTGCGGCGGCCGAGGGAGGCGCCGTCCGCTGGATGGACATCCCGGCCGAGGCGAGGGGCTATTATCTCGCCGACGTGAGCTGGGCGGCGAGCTCCGACGAGCTTCTGATCGAAAAAGAGAGCCGGGGCCGCGACGCCCGCGACTTCCTCCTGGCCGACGTCCGGACCGGGAAGACCCGCGTGCTCTACCGCGAGACCGACCCGGCTTGGGTCGAGGCGAGCTACCCGACCAACGCCGGCCTCGAGTGGATCCGCGGCGGCAAGTCGTTCGTCCTCCTGAGCGAGAAGGACGGCTGGCGGCACGCGTACATCGGCTCGCGCGCCGGCGGCCCGCTGACGCTGCTCACGCCCGGGCCGAGCGAGATCATCGCCCGCGTCCGGACCGCGGAGAAGGACGGCGCGTTCTACTTCCTCGCGTCGCCCGACAACGCCACCCAGAAGTACCTCTACCGCGTCAAACTCGACGGGACCGGCAAGGCCGAGCGGCTCACGCCGGCCGACCAGCCCGGAACGCACACCTACGCCGTCTCGCCCGACGCCCGCTGGGCGTTCCACACCTACTCGACGTTCGATGCGCCGCCCCGCATCGAGCTCGTGTCCCTGCCCGACCACAGGGTCGTGCGCGTCCTCGAGGACAACGCCGCGCTCCGGGCCAAGCTGAAGGCGTGGATCACGGTGCCGACCGAGTTCTTCAAGCTCGCCATCGGCGGCGGGGTCGAGATGGACGCCTGGATGATCAAGCCGCGCGATTTCGACCCGTCGAAGAAATACCCCGTCTTCGTCTTCGTCTACGGCGAGCCGCACGGCCAGACGGTGCTCGACGACTGGTCCGGCGGGCAGGGCCACAGCCTGTTCCACCGCGTCGTCGCCGACCTCGGCTACCTCGTCGTCTCCATGGACAACCGCGGCACGCCGGCGCCCAAGGGAGCGGCCTGGCGCCGCGTCATCTTCCCCACCCTCGGGCCCCTGTCGACCGAGGAGCAGGCCGCGGGCGTGAAGGAGCTCGGCCGGACCCGGCCGTACGTCGACCTGTCGCGCGTCGGGATCTGGGGATGGAGCGGCGGCGGGTCGAACACGCTGAACGCGCTGTTCCGCAGGCCCGACGTCTACCGCCTGGGCATCGCCGTAGCTCCCAAGCCGCAGCCGCACCTGTACAACGCCTGGTTCCAGGAGATCTACATGCGGACGCGCGAGGACAACGCCGAGGGCTACGCCAAGTCCGCCCCGATCAACTTCGCCGAGGGCCTGAAGGGCGACCTCCTGATCGTCCATGGGAGCGGCGAGACCAACACCCACATCCAGATCACGGAAGGGCTCGTGGACCGGCTGATCGAGCTGGGGAAGCGTTTCGACTTCTTCGTCTACCCCAACCGCGACCACGGCCTGAGCGAGGGCAAGGGCACGCCGTTCCATCTCCGGATGCTGATGACCCGTTATCTGCTCGACCATCTGCCGCCCGGACCGGCGCGCTAGCTCAGGAGAAGGCGCATGCGAGCGAAGCTCATACGGCTCCTGTTCTGCGTCCTGATCGCGGCCCTGGGCGCGCCGGCCGATCAGGCGCCGGCCTCCAAGTCCATTTCGCCCGCCTTCCTGGCCGCGGCGCCCCCCGCCGCTCAAGCCGGTCCGCCCGCCGCCTTCCGGCCGGGCACGCCGTACGTCGGCGTCTCGTACTACCCCGACGTGGCCGGCGACCAGATCGACGACGACATCCGCCACATGAAGGAGATCGGCGTCAACATGGTGCGCTTCGGCGATTTCGCCTGGAGCGCCATGGAACCGAGCGAGGGCAAGTACGACTTCGCCTGGATGCACCGGGCCGTGGACAAGTTCGCGGCGGCGAAGATCGCCGTGGTGCTGTGCACCCCCACGGCCGCGCCGCCGGCCTGGTTGAGCGCGGCGCACCCCGAGATCCTGAGGATCGGCGCGGCCGGCCAGCGGATCGGCCACGGCGGGCGGCGGCACTACTGCCCCAACTCGCCCCTCTACCGCGAGTACTCGCGGCGCATCGCCGCCCGGCTCGGCGAGGAGTTCGGCAAGGACCCCTCTGTCGTCGCGTGGCAGATCGACAACGAGTTCTGGGACGACTGCTACTGCGACATCTGCCTGGCCGCGTTCCGCCGATGGCTCGAGCGCCGCTACGGCACGGTCGGCGAGCTCAACGCGCTGTGGCTCACCACGCTCTGGAGCCAGACCTACTCGTCCTTCGACCAGGTCCCGCTGCCGATCCCCCAGAGGGCGGGAGGCCAGCACCACCCGTCCCTGCGGCTGGCCTACCGCCGATTCCTGGGCGAAAGCTATATTTCGTACTGCATGGAGCAGGCGCGCGAGCTGCGGAAATACACCAAGGCCGGCATCACGACCAACGGCCACAACCCGCGCTATCAGAAGATCGATTATCCGGACCTCTTCCGCGGGCTCGACCTCGTGGGCACGGACAGCTACGCCGGTCCGGAAGATCTGATGCGCTACGCCTTCGAGGCGGATTGGATGCGCCCGCTGGGCAAGCCGTTCTGGCTGGCGGAGACGTCGTCCACGTATGCGGCCGGCACGGTGGCCGGCGGCGACACCGACTTCGCGTTCGCTCCGGGCGCTCTGCGCGCCAAGATGTGGCTCAACTACGCGCTCGGCGCCGAGGCGGTCAGCTTCTGGCTGTGGCGGGTGCACTGGGCCGGCCAGGAGCTCGAGCACGGCAGCCTGCTCTACCCGTGGGGCGACGAGACCGTGAACACGCCCGAGGTCCGGCAGGTCGCCCAGGAGATCGGGCGGAACGCCGCATGGCTCGCGTCCACGCGGCCGGCGCCGCGCTCGGCGGCCTTGCACTACGGCGTGTCCGAGCAGCTGCAGTTCGAGGCCACCGGCATCGCCGACGGGTTCGACTACGACTCCGCCATCAGCGGGTTCCACAAGATGCTGGCGAACGCGGGGGTGGCGCGGGACGTGATCGCCCCCGAGGCGCCGGTGGACGGCTATCGCATCGTGTTCTCGCCCTATCTGCCGTACATCCCGGCGGAAACGATGACGCGGATGCGGCGCTTCGTCGAGGCGGGGGGCACCTGGGTGATCGGCCCGCTCTCGGCCTGCCGCACGGCCGAGGCGACCGCTTTCCGCGACGGCGCGTACGGCGCCGACTTCGAAAATTGGCTCGGCGTCCATGTCCGTCACCGCGTGCCGGCGCATGCGTCCATCAAGCTTGCGGCCGGAAGCGATGCGCTCGCCTGCAAGTGGTGGTGCGACGCCTACCAGCCGGGGAGCGGCCGCAAGACGCTGGCCCGCTACGCGGGAGGCGCGCTCGACGGGTTGGCGGGCGTCGTCGACTGCCCCGTCGGGCGCGGCCGGGTGATCCTGGTCGGCACCCAGCCGCCGGAGACGTGGTGGCGCGGGCTATTCCGCGACCTCATCGGGCCGGACGCATTCGCCGCCACGCCCGGCGTGGACGTCTGCCCGCGCGTCGACGCGGAGGGGCGTCCGGCGGGCGTGATCGCGGTCAATACGACGGCCGCCGCCGGCTCGTTCGTGTTGTCCGGGACGAAGCGGGAGCTCGGCCCCTACGACGTTCTGGCGGCGCCGGCCGCAAGCCGGAAGTGATCCGGCGCGCGCCGGCGCTTACTTGACGGCCAGGAAGTCCGGCTTAGGGTTCCCGGAGAAGAGAGTCAAGAACGCGAGATTAGGCCGCCCGGGACCGGCAGCCGGGCTGATCGGCCCGGAATTAGGCCAAGGGGGGACAGTCCACTCCCTTCTCCCAGGCGCCTCTAATCGTAATCCCCGCTCTCCTCTGCCGCGAAAGAGCCCCGCTGAGCCGGGGGCGAGATCCATCGATAAGCGGCGGTCTTTCGCCTTCAGCTCTGGGCCCAAGTCCCGCGGATGGGGTGGGACATCTGGGCGTTGAGCGACTCGGGCGACAGGATCCGGTAGCCTTGGGGATCCCAGACCACCTCGGCGCCGCTCTTGATGGCCAGCAGCGACAGGTGGCTCAGCGCGTCGGAGCGGACGGCGTCCCCGATCGGAGAAATCGGGGGCAGCCCGTCGCGGACGCTGTCCACGAAGGCCTTGTAGTAGCGGTTGTAGTAGGTCACGCGCTTGGGGCCCTCGCACTGCCGCAGCTTGAGCCATTCCGGATTGCTCGCCGCCGAGCCTTCGCGGCTGAGGCTGATCCAGCCTTTGCTGCCGATGAATGTCGTGCCGTCGCCTTGGACGTCGCTCCGGTATTTAGCGACGATCGGCTTGGCGCGCTCGGTGCTCATGAAATGCATCGTGATGCCGCCGGAGAAAGCGATCTCCACGTCCCAGGCGGCGCAGGTGTCGAAGAGTCCCCGGGGCGTGGGAAAATCGCCCGTGCCGCGGAAACGGATCGGCCCCTTCGTATCGGCGTCCATGCCCCAGATGGCGATGTCGAGGGGATGCGCACCCCAGCCGGCGATGAATCCCAGGGCGTAGTCGGAGCAGTACCAGGACGCGGCGGTGGTGATCCGGTCCGTCGTGCAGGGCTTCATCGGCGCGGGGCCGATGTACATCTCATAGTCGAGCCCTTCCGGAACGGGGATCTCGTCGAGCGATCCGCCGCCTGTCCCTTCCGGCGCCCAGACGTCGAGGTGCCGCAAATCGCCGATGTAGCCGTTGAGGACCAGCTCGACGCCGCGCTTGAGCATCTCTTGGCTACGCTGCTGGGTCCCGTATTGGAAGACCCGGCCGGCCTTCCGGCAGGCTTCGAGCATGGCCTTGTTCTGGGCGAGCGAATGGCCAAGGGGCTTCTCGATATAGACGTGCTTGCCGGCCCGCACCGCGGCCAGGCCGACGGGGACGTGCCAGTGGTCGGGGGTAGCGATGACGACCGCGTCGATCGAGGGGTCGGCCAGCAGCTCGCGGAAATCGTTGTACAGCTTGGGGTCGTGCCCCTGCTCCTGCTTGACGAAGCCGGCCGCGCGCTCGCGGCGCTGGCGATAGGGGTCCGCAATCGCGACCGAAATAGCGGAATCGACCGTCAGGAAATTGCGCAGCAGCCCCGTCCCCTGGCCGCCGGTGCCGATGTGGCCGAGGCGGATCTTGCGGCTGGGCGCGGTCTGGCCGACGAGGACGCGCCGGGGCACGATCGCCGGCGCGACGGAGGCGGCAAAGAGGCCGCCCAGGAAATGGCGGCGGCTCATCGAATTCTTCTTGGATGTCATGGTCTGGCTCCTCGTCCTGCCGACATTCTGCCCAAGGCCGCTGACGTTGTCAAACGCGGCCTCGGGGGCCGCGAGACACGACCCGCGGCGACGGCCGCCCGGTCCCGCCTCTTTCGGAGCGGGTCAGCCCCGTCCCGCCGCCCAGCGGATCCCGCGAAACAGGATCGTGGCGAAGCTCGGGTTCTTCCAGGCCGCGGAATCGTGGCCCGACATCAAATAGAACACCCGGCTCTTTCCGTACGTGTGGACCCAGGCCAGCGCCGGGACGCTCCGCGGATGGTCCGTCTCCAGAAGGACATGGACCGTCGGCGCCACGTAGCATCCCCCATAAACCTCGTCGTGCAGGACGAAATCCGTCAGGCCTCTGGTGATTTCGTGGTCCCGGTCGGCGATCCGGACGTTGACAGTCTCCCCTTCGGCGTAGGTCGACGCCGGGTAGGCTTGGCCTTCCACGGTTCCCGGCTGGAGAAAGTACTTCCCGCCTCTGATCTTCGTGAACTCCGGCCAATCCCCGTGGGCGCCTAAGTCGTGATGAAGGAGGACGAGACCTATCCCTTCGTTCAAGAGCGCGACGAACGCCCGCTGCTCGTCCGGCGTGATGGCCTTCACCATGTCGTACATGACGATCACTTCGTATTCCTTCTCGAGGCCCGGCTTGAGGAGGGCCGCCGCTTCGGGATACGCCGCTTTCCGGCAGGAGATATCCGATCGGCCCTCGAACATCGCGAAGAACGGGGCCCTTTCGAAATCGTGGCCTCCGGTGACCAGGAGTATGCGCAAGGGCGGGGCCGCGCTTCGGGCGGGCGCCGCGCCCTGCGCCGGGCCATGGATCGCCGACAAGCACACCGCCAGGCCTATCGCCGTCATCCTTCTCATCATCTCCCTCCTTCGATCAAACCGCCGCCCCGACGCGACCGAAGCCCCGCGGACCATCTCCTCCCACCAGGCATACTTGTAGTCCCTCTCGACTTACTCGGCCCCGAGCGATTTCAAATAAGCGTAGCTCTGCAGGACCGCCGCGTCGCCCGCGACTTCAAGTGTGCTGTAGCCGTCGAAACCGGCATTCACCAGGGCCTTGAACACGCCCTTGATGTCCACGACGCCGGTGCCAAGAGCGATGCCCGACATGCCCGCGCCGAACTGCTCGCCCCGGTTGGCTTCCATCTCGGAGGGCCAGTCCTTCCAATGCACGTGCTCGATCTTGTCGCCGAGACGCTTGACCATGGCGACCGGGTCCGTGCCTCCGAGCCAGGAGTTCCCCGAGTCGAAATTGACGCCGAGCGCCGGCGAGTCGCTGAGTTCCAGGATCTTCTCCATGTGGTCGATGGAGTCGGTGTACCTGCCGTGCGGCTCGAGCAGGATCTTGACGCCGTGGTCCGCGGCCACGCGCAGGGGCTCGTAGAGCCGCTCGCGGATCAGGAAGAGGGCCTCCTTGTCGGTCAGGCCGTGCCCGAACGCGGTCTTGGGGTCGCCTTCCGACGTCACAACGTGCTTGACGCCGATCGCGGCCGCCCCGCGCACGGCCTTGATGATCTGCATGGTGCCGAAGCGCCAGGGCGCGGAGGCGTCGAGCAGATTCGCGTGGGCGCAGAAGGTGGTGATGATCAGCCCGTGCTTCGCGAACAGCCGCTTGATGTCGAACGGGTTCGCGTCCAGGCTCGCGACCGCGGCGAAGCCGTATTCGGCGCCCATGCTGCCGCCGTCGGTGCTGTCGGTGACGTCGGCGTACTTAAAGCCCCAGTTCTTGATCCGCTCCAGCTGGTGGTCGAGGACGGAGAACGGGTCGATGAGGGCGAAACAACCGACTTTGATGGCCATGGCACGCTCCTTGTTTTGGCGATGGATCCGGTCCGGGGACTCGATCGACCTGCGATCATGGATAATAGGATAGGTAACATGATGATGTGATGCACCTCTGACCAGCCCCCCATCAATGCACCAGCACTTGAGTGAATTTTCCGACCATAAAGGCCTCTGGAGCTGGCGGCCTGTAGTCTAAAGAGCTATGCGGCCTAAAGCGATTGTATTCCCTTCGCCAGCCCTCGACAAGGACCTTCGCTTCAGCCAATGTGTCCAGCACTTCGCCGTTGAGAAGCTCATCCCGAAGCTTCCCGATATAGGACTCGACGTAGCCGTTTTCCCAGGGGCTTCCAGGCTCGATGAAGAGCGTGGTTACGCCAAGGTCTTCAAGCCAGTTCCTAACCGCTCTCGCCGTGAATTCCGCGCCGTTATCCGACCGAATATGTTCAGGCACTCCCCGCGTCAGGAATAGCTCGTAGAGTCGTTCCAAAACATCCTCAGATCTAATCCTCCGGGAAACATACATGGATAAGCATTCCCTTGTATATTCGTCGATAACAGCTAGGATCCGGATCGGCCTTCCGTCCGAGGTCCTGTCCATCGCCATATCCTTTCGACTCGCTTGTGGTTCACCTCCCATCCGTCATTCCGTAATAACGCCGTGATCCGACGATAGCCATACCGCCCATACCGAGTGGCCAGGCTCACGACCTGGCCTACTAAACGCTCCTCGTCATCGGGTATCTTCCGGACATGCCTCTGGGTTGAGCGGGGCTGGTCCAAAACCTGACAAACCCGCCGCTCGGAGATACCCATGACGTCACAGACATGCTCGACGGCCCGGCCTTTTTTGGCCGGGCTTAAAGATTTCCCCGGTTTGCTTCTTTCAGGACGGCATTATCCAACGAAAGATCGGCCACCAACTTCTTCAGCCTCGCGTTCTCCTGTTCGAGCTCCTTGAGCCGCCTGGCCTGGTCGACCCTCATCCCGCCGTACTCCTTCCGCCAACGGTAGTAGGTCTGTTCAGAGATCCCCAGCTTGCGACAGACTTCGGCGACCGGAGTTGCCTGGTTGAGAAGAACCTCCGCCTCCCGGAGCATGGTGATGATCTGCTCCGGAGCAAACCGTTTCCTGGCCATATCTACCTCCCTCAGTCCAGCGAAATCTTACCACAAGGGCTGGATTCCTATGAGGGGGGCAGGTCAGTCGCGAGCCCGGTTCAGTCGGAGCAGATAATCCGATTGCTGCGGAATTAACCTGTTCCTGCCCGATGAGGACCTCTGTGTCACTCTCCTCGGCGATCGAAACGCCAGCGAGCCTCGCAGCGGCTGAAAAAAAGACTTGCTAATCCAAAAAGGTGTTGACAGAATGGGCGAGAAACGGAGTGAGGCTCAAGACCATGGTTCAAAACGGAATATCCGAGGATATCTTACTAAGGGCGGTTGAATTCGGAGCTTCTCTGGCGGGATTGGCCTCCATCCTGGATTTGAAGGGATCTCCGACTTATGGGATCTACCAAAAATCCCCTTATTATGATGGCTATCGTGGAGTGGAGTGGCCGGAAAAAGCGAAAGCCGTTCTTGTCCTTGCTCTCGAACATCCTTCAGATAGGCCTGAACTGGACTGGTGGGGCGAAGCCATTCCCGGCTTTACTCCCGGGAACAGGATCCTGATAAGGATCTCCAAGAAATTGCAGAAATGGCTGAAAGATATTCATGATATCAATGCTGAGCCCCTGCCCTATCCTGTAGAAAAGGGGGGCATCTTCCTCAAAGATGCCGCTGTTCTGGCCGGTCTGGGAATTATAGGAAAAAATAATCTTCTCGTTACTCCTGAATATGGGCCCCGGATCCGTCTCCGAGCGCTTTTTCTTGATAAAGTCATGGAGTTAACAGGCCCCATAGATTTTTCTCCCTGTGAAAAATGTGATCGCCCGTGTTTTGCCGTTTGTCCGGAAAATGCCTTTAGCAGTGGTCACTACGCGGTCAACTCGTGTGAACCGGAGATGCGGAGAAACAGAGCCCATCTGATAGAAGTGGCGGGGGATCTAGTCGGAATGGACTCGTCTTGTGCTGTCCAAAAATTTTGCCGGTCCTGTGAACTTGCCTGTCCCGTTCATTCCTAAAACGTCGATCCCCCTCATACGCCAGGCTTTTTCCCCCTAACGCAGAACGAGAGAACGCAGTTTGCCCATTCCAAAGGTTTGGTCTTGACACCTGTCCGGGGCCGCGATATTTCGATTGTTCAACAAGAAATTCGTCGTGTTCCGAATCAGCAGTTCGGATGTTCGATCCCTCTCGATGGCTCCAGCGATTCCTCCCCTATGCGGCAGCGGAGCCAATAACTTAAAGGGCCGAATCGTCCCGGCCCCGCCGAGTTCCTATTCGACGATCTTGTAGTACTTGAAGATGGGATAGACCACGCTACGCTTATCGACGCCCGCTGACTTCAAATATCCGTCGAGCAGGCTCCATGCCGCGAAACCATCGGCCGCCTGCGGCTCCAGGCAGTAGAACGCCATGTTCGCCAGCGGCTGGGCCAAGTCCACGAGGAAGGTTCCGGCAGGAAATTCCCTGGCCTGGATGCGGGCGAACCCGCCCTCGAGCGAGGTCATGGAGAATCCCCCGCGCCTCGTCTTGACCAGGCTGCTGACGACGAATTCCTCGCCCGCTGCCTTGAGCGGCTTGTTCAGCACTTCGACCTTGAGGTTATGGGTCCGGAGCTTGTCGGCAAGCGCATTCAGCTCGGCCGGAATCAGATAGCCGCGCGGGACCGCCGCCTCGGCCGTGCCCACCGGCTTCGTCAGGTCCTTGAGGCCCCGGACGAGCTCGGGCGGTCCGAGCAAGGAGGGCGGGACGCGGGCGCGGACGCTCGTCCCCGGGATGTAGTCGGGCTCGTTTCTCTCCCGGTAGGCCAGGATATCGACAGTGCCGCGGGATTCGTAGCGGCCGGCCGTGAAATTCTTGAGCTCGCCTGTTTCGGCCTTGGCTCGGACGGCCTCCACGACTTCGCGATCTGCCGTCCGGCATATCTCCTGCATCTCCCGGCCGTGGCGCTTGGCGAATTCGAGGATCCCGGCGATGAGCGCGTATTGGGCGTAGATCCTACGCTGGAACGACAGATGGATCGGCGTCTCGGCCAGAACGGACATCCGGTTCCGGAGGCCGTAAGCGGCGGCGACGAACTTCGCCTCGGTCGACCAGACCGCTCCATCATGGCTCCAGACCGTCGGCGGCCAGCGGTCGTCGAGCCCGCAGTGGGTGAACGTCTCGAGTCCGAAGTTCCTGCGCGTCTCGTCGCGGAGCTCCGGGAAGAGCTTGTCCCAGACATAATTCCGGGGACCCGGATGGGCCGCTGGGACGGAGGACGTGCAATAGGCGATGGCGTAGCCGTGCTGGACGCCCTCCATGGCGTGGCCGTCATAGATCAGGACCGGATCCCAGCGGTTGAAAACGGTCCGGTAGAGGGCGTTGACTTCCAGCGTTTCGAGCTTGATCGCGTCGCGATTGAGGTTGAAACCCAGGGCGTTCTGCCCGCCGCCCTGGATATGAGGCGTTCCGTCATTGAGGCTCCACGTGTCGTTCCCATCCATGCAGAAGCTGGGGCAGACGATGATGATCAGATCCTCGAGGAGATGGGTCATCCTGCCGAGCAGGATCTCGCGGGTCAGCAGGAGGAGCGCCTCTTTCGCCTCGGATTCGTAGGGGTGGATATTCCCCTCGAGGTAGACCACGGTCTTCCCGGATTTCGCGGCCTGCTCGGGCGAGGTGACGCGCGGGGAGGCCAGGACGAGAACCGGGCAGACGCGGCCGAGCGGACTCGTGTACATGTTGAAGACATGGAGCTTATCGCTCTTCCACTTGAGCTTATCGATGAACTCAAGGAGCTCGAGGGACGACGTCGTCCGAACGTAATCGGTCTTCTCGGGAACAATCCGCAGCTCGGACGGCCACTTTCCGTTCCACTTCGCAGGAACGGAGTCTCCCCAATAGATCTTCTGGCCGAAGGCGAGAAGCCCGCTGGTCAGGACCAGGAAGGCGAAGAGAAGCGCTTTTTTCATATCACATTCTCCTGTCGGGCGAGCGATCCGAACAACCGGATCTCGCCGCTCTCGGCCATTCTAGGACGTCTTCCCCGTCCAACACAATTCTTTCCTTGGACCCGGCCCGGTCGCCCCGCGGCCCGCGTTTTGACAGCTGAGCGAAATATGAGGTATAGAAGGCCGCATGTCGAAGAAAACCTTTTTCCCCGCGATCATATTCATGGCCGCGGCGTTGGCCTTCGTGTCGGGGCGGACCCAATCCGCCCCGGCCCAGGAGAAGGTCTTTCCGGGCGCCGACGAAAGCACGCCTTCGATCGCCCACTACTTCACCTGGATCAACAACGTCGACGGCGGCCCTCCCCAGGCCCAGACCATGATCAATCTGGAGTTCTTCAAGTGGCTGAAGGAAGAGTACGGGATGCGCCTGGACACCTACGCCTTCGACGCGGACATTCTCGACGGCGCCGGATATTTCAACCTGAAGTCCGAGAAATTCCTGAAGAACTATCCCGACGGTTTCGGGCCCGTCCAGAAAAAGGCCGCCTCTCTAGGCATCCGGCTCGGCGTCTGGCTCGGGCCGGACGGGTATGGAGACACGCCCGAAGAGGAGCGGGACCGGACCGAGATGCTCATCTCCCTTTGCCGGGATTACAATTTCCGGGTCTTCAAGATGGACCTCATGCTGACGAATCTGCGGCCCGAGAAGCAGGACAGCGTCATCAGGGCCCTGACGGCATGCCGCGAGTACGCTCCCGATCTCATTGTCCAGAACCACAGGGTCGATTTCGGAAAGGCGGCGCCGTATGTGACAACGACGCTTTGGAACGGAGATGAAACGTATATCGACGTCCATATGACGAACACTCAGACGGCCACCCACCACCGCGTGGGGGCCATCTCCCGGGGACTTGTGCCGGATCTGAAGCGCCTGGTCGAAGACTGCGGCGTGTGCCTCTCCTCGTGTCTGGATTACTGGGAGGACGACCTCGTGTTGCAGGCCTTCAACCGCTCCCTGCTCCTGGCTCCCGAGCTCTACGGCAATCCCTGGTTTCTACGCGACGACGAATACCCCCGCCTGGCCCGTCTGTTCAACCTTCACCGCAGATACCGGGACATCTTGGTGAAGGGCATGGTTCTCCCGGAAAAAGCCTATGGTCCCAACGCCGTCTCCCGGGGGGACGAAACGACCCGGCTTCTGACCCTCAGCAACCTGACTTGGAATCCCGTCCGCTACGAAATCCGGCTGGATGAGTCGATCGGCCTGACGAAGGGCGACGGGGTCCATGTCGTTCAATTCCATCCCATCGAACGGTATATCGGGCGCTTCGCCCGGGGTGGGACCGCCATCGTCGAAGTCCTTCCCTTCCGGACCTGCCTGATCCTGGCCACGACGTCGCCTCTTCAGGAGATAATCCTGGCCGGCTGCGATTACGAAATCGTCCAGGACGTGCCGGGGAGGGATGTCCGAATCAAGCTCCTGGGTTTGCCGGGGAGCCGGGCTTCCGTCTCCCTGCCGGCCGGCCGCGACGCGTGGAGCGGAGCCCGGCTCGACGGCCGGGACGTTCCCGAACTGGTCGCCGGTCGAACCGTCGAGATCCCATTCGCCGGAACAGCCGCCGTCCGTCCCTGGCATCGAAAGCTCGCCGACCTTCAGCCGGCCCCCGTTCCCGGAGACGCCGAAGCCCTGTATGAGGCAACCTGCTTCGCCGCGGACAACAACGCCCTTGAGGTCCGGTCGCTTGAGCGTTCCGGTCCGACGGCCGTTTCTCAAGTCCGGGACGCCCGCGATGCGTTTCTTCATCAGCCGTCTTTCATCCAACGCGGGGTCTGGGATCGCTTTTTGTTCGACGGCCGTCCGGCCACCGCTTTCAACGTCAACCACAGGCTGCGGAACTTCCCGGTCGGAGCCCTGCGTGTCGATTTTGGCCGGTCCACGGAGGTCGATGAGCTGATCATCCGCCTCAAGGACGCGCAGGCCGTCACGGACTTTCTCGCCGGCGGCGAGCTGGCGGCGCAGGCGTCCGTGGACTTGAGGATCTGGTCGCCGGCCGGCTTGACCGCCTCCGGGGACGGATTGAAAATCGCCCTGGCCGGGAAGGCCGGATCCCGCTATGTGCGCCTGTCCCGGGCGCCGGAGAAGATCCTCGAAATCGAGGCGTCCCGGGGCGGCAACCCGGTCGACCGGACCGGCTGGCGGGCTTCCAACCTTTTCGGGTTATATGAGAAGACTCCGGCGGTCAAAGTCTGGACGGGGACGATCGTTTTGGAGGAGGCCGCTCGGGGCAGCTATCTCGTCATCCCTGTGGCCGGACGGCACGGGCGGGAGGGAGCCGTCGCCGCCCTCCGGATCGACGGCCGGCCCGCCGGGGTCACGGACCGGATCCCGTCCTTTCCGACCAACGTCTGGGAATTCCGGGTCGAGGCCAAAGAAGCCAACTACACGTTCTATGCTCCGGTGACTCCGGATATGGTGCGCCGGAAGATCGAAGTGAGCGTCTTCGGATTCAATAAAGACCTGCTCGATCTCAAGCCCGAGGCCTGGATCACCGCCTACCCCATCCCTTATGAGGCGAAGGAGTTAGTGCTGCGCCGGGCCCGGAGCTGACGTGCTCTCAAGCCGGGCTTATCAACGATACCAAGAATGTATCTTTAACGCCGCAACGGGCATGGTTCGTCATCAGCTGGACTGAAGAATATTTATTATTCTGATTCTAGACGGAACCGGAACCGAAATTCATTCCCTCGGCCGGGCCGGCACGCCGGCTAATCCGCCCGTCCCCAGATGTCCCCGACGGTGAAGCCTTCGGGGAAGGGATCGTCCGGATCCACGCCGTAGGTGGCCCAACCCGTGATCCAAGCCGTGCCCGTGATCGTGGGGACGACGGCCGGGTAGGGCCCGACCCGGGTCTCTTCAATCAGGCGGCCCGTGAAGATCGTCCCGAGAATGCCCTCGTGGCGGAAATCCCGGTGGAGAGGGAGCTCGCCTTTTGCATGGAGAACGGCCATCGTGGCACACGTCCCCGTGCCGCACGGCGAGCGGTCGATGGCGCCGGTCCAGGAAGAGGGATTGTTCCAATCCAAGGTGCCGGTCGACACGACGACGGCGTTTTTCCGGTCGGCGCTCGGCGATGACGGAGGCCCCGAAAGGACGCCGATGGTCACGCCTCGGATCTCGGGATTGTCAGGATAGACGACAGGCAACTGTTCGCGGACCGCGGCCTTGATCATTTCGCCGGCGCGAACGATGTCCCTGCCCTCGTCGGGAGTCAGGTGAAAGCCGAGGGGCGCCGCCTCGGCGATGTAATAGAACATGCCTCCCCATGCCACGTCCACGACCACGGTTCCGAGCTCCGGGACTTCGACGGGGCGGCCGAGATGAACAGCGAAGGCAGGGACGTTCCGAAACAATACGCTCAATACTTTGCCGTTGGCGCAGTGCGCCCTTACTGAAACGAGCCCGGCCGGAGATTCGAGGACCATGTCGGTGTAAGGTTCTTTCATCGGGAGCATGCCGGTCTCGAGGAGGGCGGTGGCCGTGCAGATCGTGTTCGTCCCCGACATGGGGACGTATTCGGTCTGTTCCATAATGATGAACCCCGCCTGGGCGCGGGGGTCGGTCGGTGGCAGGATGAGGTTGCAGTTCGAGGCCGGGTAGCCGCGCGGCTCGCGCAGCATGCGTTTTCTCAGGCCGTCGGCGTGCTGCTCGAAGTACTTCATCTTCTCGAACATCGTCCGGCCGGGGACGTCAAGGACGCCGCCGATGATCACCCGGCCGGGCTCTCCGGCCGCGTGAAGATCCACCGCGGTCATGAGGTTGGTCAGTCTCATGGCACGCCTCCTTCATATGGGCCGATGATACTAAAATCGTGTAGGGGATGCCAACGGAGTGCGGCAGTCGGTTGGCGTGGATGACGTTATTGCGGGCCCGGAGAACAATCAATATATTCGGAATGAATAGGTTAATCCGGTTGATCCCCAACGCCCATCGGGGCAAGATCCGAAAGGCCTGCCGTGTTTTTCCGGAGTATGAAGATCTCTCGAGATATGTAATACTTCAATCATTATTTCTGAGGAGAGTCGTCATGAAAAATGGAGTTTCCTCTCTCGCCCGGATCGCCCGCCTGCTTTTCGCGGCGGTTTTTTGCGTTATCCCGACTTTCTCCCAAAATCCCGCCCCGGCGAGACAGCCGCCGGCCTCGGCCCCGCCCGCCGTCGCTCCTGCGGATCTAACCGCCAGCTTGACGCCCCGGCAGAGCGAAATGCTCATTGTGATCCGCCGGTACGAGGCCGACCGCGATCTCTTGAGCCGTTTTTATTATCTTCCTTCGCCGACCCGTTTCGCTCGCCTGAAACAGTATGACCTGGATTGGGCGGACTCTTTGGGAAAGTTGGACGCCGCCAGGCTCAGCGCTCCGGCCAAAGGCGATCTTCAAAAACTGCAGGGAACCATTCAAGATCATCTCCGCGAACTCGAAAGCGCCGCCGCGGCGGAGATCTCTCTCGCCCCACTGATCCCCTTCGCCCACGCTATCCATCAATTGGAAGAAGCCCGTCTCCGGATGGATTCCATGGATCCTAAAAAGGCCGCTCTCGCCTTGTCCGCGGTCGCGGAGCAGATCGCGGCGACGCGCACGGCCTTGGAAGCGGGGACTCTCAAAGTCGGGAAAACGGCGGCCGGACGCGCCCCGGCGGCCGTCGAGGCGCTGCGGAAAGCCCTCGCCGCCTGGCGCGGCTTCTACAACGGATACGATCCGCTATTCATGTGGTGGATGGCCCAGCCGTTCAAGGAGGTCGACACGGCTTTAGAGAGCTTTGCCTCGTTTCTTCGAGACAAGATCGTCCCGGCGGCCGTGGATCCTGCAGATGCGCCCCCGACACCTGCGGTGATCGAACCCTCCCCGGCGCCGAAATACGCTCAAGTCCCCGATCTCGCCCGGCTTCTGGCCGCGCCTCAGGACGAGATGCGGGGCGTCGCCCAGTTGTTGTGGCCGTCGCGCGACGGCCGCGGCGATGAAGAAGGCGGACCCCCGGCCGCATCCCGAACGGCGCCCCCAAGATCCTACTGGACGGGTTGGCAGTCGGCTCTGAAAAAGCTGGACTTCGCCAAGCTCAGCCGGCCGGCCCAGATTTCCTATCTCGCCCTCCGAAACTACATCGAAGGTCAGATCCGCCGGCTGGACGCCCCCCCGGCCGCGAAGACCCCGGCCAAGCCCGACACCAGCGGAATCAAAGGACAGCCAATCGGCCGAGCGGGCCTGATGCTCGAGCTCGCCGACGAAATGATCCCCTATACCCCGGAACAACTCATCGAGATCGGCCTCCGGGAGTACGCTTGGTGCGAAGCGGAAATGATCAAAGCGTCCCGGATGATGGGCTTCGGCGATGATTGGAAGCAGGCGCAGGAGAAGGTCAAGGATATGCACCTCCCTCCGGGAGAGCAACCCGACGGGATCCGGGATTCGCTCCGCGAGGCCGTGGAATACATCCGAACCAAGGATCTGCTCACGATTCCGGAAATCGAAAATGAACTGATGCAAATGGAAATGATGTCGCCGGAACGGCAACGGATCAATCCGTTCTTTACCGGCGGCCCGCTGATCAGCGTATCGTATCCGACGGATACGATGACGACTCGGCAGAAGATCGAAAGCATGCGGGGCAACAGCCTTCCGATCTCTCACGCCACCGCCTTCCATGAGATGCTCCCCGGGCACAATATGCAGGGCTACATGGATCGAAGATATGACGTCTATCGAAGCCCAGTCCCCGAATCGGACTTCTGGAGCGAGGGCTGGTGCGTCTATTGGGAGATGATCATGTACGATCTTGGCTTCCACGACACGCCGGAAGAACGGGTTGGGGCCCTCTTTTGGCGAATGCATCGGTGTGTCCGGATCGTCTTCTCGCTCAAATACCACCTCGGCGAATGGTCGCCGCAGGAATGCATCGACTATATTGTCGACAAAGTCAATTTCGAACGGGAGAACGCCATCGGAGAAGTCCGGCGGTCCTTCGCCGGCGGATACGGTCCGTTGTATCAGGCGGCTTATCAACTCGGCGCCCTCCAGCTTCGGCAGATCAGCCGCGACCTGGTTGATTCCGGTAAGATGACCTACAAGGAATTCAACGATGCGATCATCGAAATGGGAAGCTTGCCGTACCCATTGGTACGCCTCGCCTTGAGCGACCAGAAGCTCTCGCCCGCCATGCCTCTGAACTGGGAGTTCTACGAAAAAATGAAATAGGGGGCGCATCACTCAAACCCCGAATTCTTCGAGTATAAGCCAAGGTGGGGGAGGACTGACCAGGTTCGGGCGGTATTTCGGCCGTTCTGACCGATAGCCCACCCGCCGGAGCTCAGGCCTGCCGGGTTTTGATTTCTTGACACCTGTCCGGGGCCGGGATATCTTTAATTTTATTTCATGAAAGGGAGTATGGATCCCGAGCCCGAAGCGGGCGATTCCTTGCCAGGTGAAAAAATGAATTTCCCAAACCCACCGAGAATTTACCGGAACTTGAAGCTCCTTCTATCCGCCTGCTTGCCCGCAGCCGCGGCATGGTTGGCGTTTGCTGCGATCTTGCCCGCCAGGGCGGATACCGCGCAGGGAGAAGCAAGGACAGAAAGGACTTTCACGCTTGCTGAAGAAACCATTCGGCGCGCCAGGGAGAATCTGCCCAAACAGGTATCCACGGAAAGCCCGGAATTGACCAAGCTGGTGCATGATCTATATATCGATTGCACCTTTGACAAATTGTGGGAACCGGCGCTCCCCGGGCTGCCATATCGGTTTTTCTCGATTTCCGGAGCAGGCGACACGTCCTACGCCAAGTGCCAATTGCAGTGGGATACCATGTTCGTTCTCAATGCGTGGGCGCCGTTGGGTGATGATCCATTGGCCTGCGATATCTTTCGGAATTATTGGAATGTGATCGACAATAATCCGGAAGCGCCCAAAGGGACATACCGCTATGGCATGGTGCCCTGCACCACCAAGCCGGATCTGCCGCAAGATGGTTTCTCCCAAATCCCGATTCTGGCATGGGGTTGTCTGATGGTTTACAACCAGACCCATGACCAGGCGTTGCTCGATCTCTGCCTGCCCTATTTGGACTCATTCTTAACCTGGTATGCCACTGAGCGGGATGTGGACAATGATGGCTTGATCGAATATGGTGCCTACAAGAAATGCTCGATCGCCGATATCGTCCAAACGGCCCGCTTTGAAACCTTCGATTTCACCCCGACACTCGATGGCCTGCGTTTGACAGAGCATCCCACACGCGGCACAGGCGGTGCATGGTACGGGAACATTGAAGGCGTCGATCAGACTTGTTTCCTGGCCATGTCCGAAAGGGCGATGATCGAGATGTGTCGACAAGCCGGACGCATCGAAATGATGAAAAAGTATGAACAGAATCTCGCCAAACGAACCGAGGCGATCCGCAGAAAAATGTGGGACCCGGAAACGAAGTTCTTCTACAACCTTAACCGGGATACCGACAAGTTCATCCGTGTGCGAACGCTGCAGGGGTTTCTTGCTCTGACGGCCGGCTTGGCAAGTGCGGAACAAGCCGGGGAACTGGTCAGGCAGTTGACCGATCCGTCGTTGTTTTGGAGCAAATATCCGGTAACCACTTCAGCGATGAACGAACCAACCTTCCGCCCGGATGGATTCTGGCGCGGCGACGTGTGGCCCCCCACGAACTATTTGATAGCGCTCGGCCTTGATCGCTATGGCTACTACGACCTTGCCAGGGAGATGACGGACAAGATGCTGGAGTTGGTGAGGAAGCATGACGGACATGCTCACGAACGTTACAACGGTGTTGAAGGTCGCGGTTTGGGAGTCAAGGATTACTGCTGGGGAGTCGCCATCTGGAGCATGCTTGTGAATTCCCATTACGGCGTTCAGGAGGACTACCGGACGATCGTGGTCCCGCCCCATGCCAAGGGTCGGAAATTAAAGCTCGGGAAACTGGAGGTGACCTATCCCTCCGACACTTCGGTGGAGTTGAAATCCGCATTCCAACGTGAATTCAAGGTTGTTTTCCCTGGGACAATGAAGGGGGAGCTCCAGGTGCAGTGCGATGGGGCAACGATAAAAACCGTCAACCCGGCCGGCACGCTATCTGAGATCTCATTTACCGCACGACCCGGGAAGACCTATAGTGTCTCAAGATCTGCTGCGTCCCCGGAGAAACCACTCACCGTGAAGGGCGGGCGTTTCCTGACCTTGAACACGGTGATCCGCGTGAACCAGATCGAGGCGGCCCGCAACCTGAACGAGGGCGAGGACGAGGCCGCTATCCACACGCCCGAAACCGTAGCGGCCTTCCGCGACGCGGTCAGCAGGGGGTTTCCGGGAGCCAGAGTGACCTGGGCCTTCTCCTGGCTTGCCCTTCATGATGAACGGCCGAATTACGCTGCCATCCGCAAACAGGTTGTCGGCTATCACAAGACCTACGGCGACGAGATCACTTTCATTCCGGGTGGATATTTCGCGCCCATGTATAGCTCCAGAAAACAAGTCAACCTGGACATCAAAGAGGCGCTGCTTAAGATCCGCGACATGGTTGGCGACGGCTACAAACCCAAGAGCCTCGTGGCCGGTTTCCTGTCCGCCGAGAACCTGCGCTATCTGGCCGAAGAGGAGGGAATCCATGTCTGCCAGGGCACGATCTGGAGCCAATACGGCATCGACAACGGCGACGGCGACGGCTCGATCAGCTATCCCTATTATCCGAGCCGCGAGCACGCCTGCAAACCGGCGCAGGGCAGAGCCGACTTCATTGATTGCGTGAATCTGGACGGCTGGACCTGCGATTTCCTGTGCGCGCGGCGCTTCGGCTTCGAGGGCGGATTCAACAGCCGTCTCGGAGTCGGCCCCATTGAGTCCTATCGCAACCTCGGCGTGGAAAACGGCATGGCCGAGGTGATGGCGGTCACCGCCAACCACTTCGACGACGGCTTCAAGCGCAACGGCTTCGGCTGGATCGCCAATTGCTGGGAAATCAGCCTGGTCAAAGGCCTGCCCCCGGAATGCCTGCCCTGCCTCACCCAGTGGCTCCGGAACATCCGGCAACGCTGGCCAGACGGCAAAGTCGTCACGCAGGGGGAATTCGGCGAGGCCTGGCGGCGCGAGCATCCGGACAACAGCCATCTGGACTACCAGTTCGTGCAGCGCGGAACCGGCATCGGCGGTTCGGAAACCCATCTGGAAATCCGCTGGTTCATGAACCGGGACTTTCGTCTTGCCATCCTGCGCGACTGGCATAAGGATGAGCCAGGAATGGTCATCGACTTTACACGCTACGATCTCCCCGCCCGCGAGCCGGCCGATCCCTCGGCCAACAATCCGACGCGCAACTGGAGCCTGATCAACCGCATCAACCAGAAGCAGCGCCGACCGGAAGACACCCCGATCCCATTGGAGGACCTCACCGAAAAGGAGCGGTCGCTCATCAGGAAGCGATATCCCGGGATCTTCTAGGGTGTTGGGATCCGGACATCCTTGACCTGTCCGGCCGATTTTTTCCCGCGGCCAACTTCTCTTGACCCCGCCCGAAGGCCGAAATATACTCATCGACGATACTAAGAGGTCAAGACTTATGAAAAGAAAAACGATGGTATGTGCGGTATGGCTGATGGTGGGGATATTCATGACTATAGTGGGTCTTGCTGGAGATGACCAACTCTTGCCCAAGGGGCCGGCGTTTCCGGTTAAGAAGGCCAAATTCCACCGCTACGAAAATATGCGCGCCGGCCGAATCAAGACCGAGCGAGGCTGGAATGTTGCCGATTTTGCGATGTCGGTATTTAACCCGAGTTTGACCAAGCCGATCAAGGTCTCGTTTACTTTGATTGCCGATGACCCCGACTTCGTCTACAAGAATGGCCAGAAGGGGACCTGGACGAGGGTTCACGAGCTGGCGCCGGATACGAGCAGTACCGATAACGTATTACAGGAGGAGTGGTACGCCGGGGGGAAGTTTCCTGTCCCCGCGGACGCGAACTGGACCGGGCGAGCGGAATTTTCCAGCGATGAGCCTTTTTACGCCTATATCTTGTTGGTTCCGGACATAGAAGGCCCAGACGCAACGAGAGCCTATAAAAAAGCTTGGCTGCTGTATTCCGACGAGGTGCAGGGGATATGGGATAAGGAGCGGAAACAGCTTATTTTCCCCTATACGAATTATTGGCAGAACGATCCATACTGGCTGGGCGGCTGGCACACACGGCTGATATTGGCCAATCGTTCGGAATCTCCGGTTGTCTATAAGGTCTCGCACAGGCCGTGGTACTGGGCGCGCAAGAATAAGGGGGTGTCGATTCCTGTCTCGTTGGAAGAGGAATTCACGGAAGTCAAGCTGGCCCCTGGGGAGAAAAAAGCGGTTTGGCTGGAGGACCTGTTCGGTTGGCCCAAGGGTTTGGAGGATTCCATGGAAGGGCGACTGTGCGTGACGTTCGCGCCGGATTCGGCGCGGGAGAAGTGCGAGGCAAAACTCTATGTCCTGCCCGACAAGGTTAGCGTTGAATCCCTGAAAGAAGCGGAAAAGAAAGCGCTTTCCGAAGATGCCGGCGTTGTTAAGCCGCGGAGTATCAAGCGCTGAGGCGCCCTGACAATTCCATCGTCGTCATGAGAACATCCATCATCCCATGCTCCGGGCCGGTCACCGGCTCCATCATCAGCCTCATCCCCAAAGATTGTGCCAGGGAAAAGGAGGTAGCGTCGGCCAAAACAACTGCCTATATTGCCGCCGTGCTGTCCTCAAAAGAGAGGACGATGAAGCGCCGTTCTCGGGAACGCGTTCTGAGCTCAGGGAAGGGTCACCATTGAATTCGGAATCCCGGGCCCTGGCCGGCCTGCTCGAGACCTATCCCCTCTCTCTCGTCGCCCTGACGAAAGGTCCGGCGGGAAGCCGCCTTTTCGGGCGCGGCGTCGATATCAGCCATCCCGGCCTTTCCGTCGAGACCGCGGACACGGTCGGGGCGGGAGACGCCTTCACGGCGGCCCTGGTCACCGGGATGTTAAGACACAAGAGCTGGCCTGAGATCGGCGATCGGGCCAACCGCGTCGCCGGATACG
>Ga0136653_10000311_pt1 | contig 25433 bp, 22 predicted proteins | sample LakKivw275mmetaG_FD_94866 | JGI IMG/M metagenome (GOLD analysis project Ga0136653, IMG submission 94866) | Anoxic lake water microbial communities from Lake Kivu, Rwanda to study Microbial Dark Matter (Phase II) - Lake Kivu water 275m metaG... | ecosystem: Environmental > Aquatic > Freshwater >...
AAAATCAACGAAGCAGGAGGTAGATATGAAAGGGGACAAGAAAGTAATAAACACCTTAAATTCTCTTTTAGCCGATGAACTGACAGCTATCAACCAGTATATGGTGCATGCGGAGATGTGTGAAAACTGGGGTTATGACAAACTGGGAGAAACCATTCAGAAGCGTGCCATAGAGGAGATGAAGCATGCCGAAAAGCTAATAGGACGAATTTTATTCCTGGAGGGCATTCCAATCGTCAGTAATCTCAGGAAAATGAATATCGGAAGTGACGTGCCCAAGATGTTTGTTAGCGACCATGACTTGGAGGAGATGGCAATAAAGAACTACAACGCGGGCATAGCGCTATGTGGAGATGCTAAAGATTTCGCCACGCGTGAAATTCTGGAATCGATACTGAACGATGAAGACAGGCATATCGACGGCATCGAAGAAGTACAGGACCAGATTAAACAAATGGGCATACAGGTCTTCTTGTCAACGCAAAGATAATAAATCGGGAATCAGATTCTATTAATTAGCATGGGGGCTTTTTGTCTTTCATAACATAAACCGGCCTATCAGATTACAAAGATTTTGGGTAGAGGAGAATCTCTAGGAAGGTAAAGGCGCGGTGAACTCGATTTCGGCCTCGTCCTTCTGGCGAATTGCTGCTTGGGCCGCCGTGAGTTTGGCGATAGGCACTCTGAATGGGCTGCAGCTTACGTAATCGACGTTTATAGCGTTGAAGAATTGAATGGACCTGGGCTCTCCGGCCTGCTCTCCGCAGACTCCTATTTTAATGTCTTTACGCGCTCGACGCGCCCAGAAAATCGCCGTTTCCATCAGTCTGCCCACACCTTTGACGTCTATCACCTCGAAGGGATTGTCTTCCAGAATGCCGATTTGCAGGTATGTAGATAGAAATTTCTTTTCAGCATCTTCACGGCTGAAAGAATAAACCGCCTGTGTTAGGTCGTTGGTGCCAAACGAGAGGAAGTCTGCCGCTTCGGCCAGCCTGCCTGCCCTCATACAGGCACGCACCGTCTCCATCATACAGCCGACCTTCAGGTTGGAACCCTCCAGGCACTTCTTTTTGATAAGTATTAACTCCTGCAGAGTGATTACCTGCGGTATCATAACCGAGACATCGGCCGGTACCTCCGCCCTGGCGGCCTCAATCGACTTCACCTGCATCTTGTATATATCGGGTGATGTTACCGCCAGCCTGACACCTCTGTGCCCCAGCATAGGATTAATCTCTTTTAGTTCAGCTATTCGCTGCCTGATCCGGGGACTTGTAGTTTCCGTTTCGGATGGCAGAAATTCATGCAGCGGCAAGTCGAGCAGCCTTATAACGATTGGTAGACCTTTCAGCTCTCTGAACAGGGCCATGAAGTCTTCTTTCTGTAGCACTGCTAGACGTTCCAGGGCGGCTGCTCTTTTAGTCTCAGTTTCTGCTAGTATGAACTCCCGTATAGCTGAAAGTCGTTCAGGACCGCTGAACTGACGTTCGGTGCGGCACAGCCCTATTCCCTCTGCACCCAGCTTGATGGCCTGGGCGACCATTTCCGGCGTGTCCGCATTCGCTCTTACGCCCAGGCGTTTGAATCCATCAGCCCAGGCTAGCAGGTCACTGAGCTCGTCTATCATCTGCCCCTCCTCCAGAGGCAGCGTACCCAGGTAAACGGCGCCGGTTGTCCCATCTATGGTAATTTCGTATCCCTGTCGCACCACCTGCCCTTTGACCTGAAACTGTTTGAGATTGAGGTCTATTTCAATGTCCCCGGCTCCACAGACGCACGGCTTGCCCATGGCACGGGTGACTATAGCGGCATGTGAAGTCAGGCCGCCTTTCGATGTCAATATTCCATCTGAGGCTGCAATACCCTGGATATCGTCCGGGCTCGTCTCCGGGCGGACCAGTATTACCGGCATACTTCTTTTCGCCAGTCTCATGGCCTCGATTGGCTCAAAAACAACCTGTCCGCTAACAGCGCCTGGGGCCGCGGCCAGTCCTTTGGTTAGGGGATGATACGAATCGGGCGAAATTATATGTTTGTGCAGCAATGCTCTAAGGTCGTCCGCGGTCAGGCTGGCGATGGCCTCTTCTCTGGTGATAAGTCCTTCATGGACCATATCGATAGCCACCTTGACTGCAGCCCGGCCGCTTCTCTTTGCTGACCTGGTCTGTAATATATAAAGCCTTTTAGACTCGATAGTGAACTCGATATCCTGCATGTCATGATAATGGTGTTCCAGTAGCTCTGCCATTTCCTGTAATTGAGCATAGACGGCTGGCATATGTTTTTTGAGGTGTGTAATCGGGCTTGGCGTCTTGGCTCCTGAGACCAAGTCTTCCCCCTGAGCCTGGCTTAGGTACTCACCGAATAGCCCCTTCTGACCGGTGCTCGGGTCGCGGCTGAATAATACACCGGTGCCGGAGTTGGCGTCTTTGTTGCCGAAGACCATTGCTTGAATGATGACTGCGGTACCCAGGTCGGCCGCTATGTTGTTCAGACGGCGGTACTCAACAGCGCGCAGATTGTCCCAGGAGTCGAAAACGCGCTTGGCGGCTGTCTTCATATCCGCTATGTCGTTCACGTTCAGAATGGTATCCATCATGCCGGGCATGGATACCGGCGCCGAGGAGCGCACTGAAACCTGGAGTTCTTTGCCCAGCTTCTTACATGTGCGGTTTTCCAGGTCAGCTATAGACTGTTTAATTTCCGTTTCGGGCAATTTACCACTTTTCTTATACTCGGCGTAGGAATCCACTGACAGTATAAATCCGGGTGGCACCGGAAGACCCAGCCTGGTCATTGTCACCAGGTTAGCTCCCTTATTGCCCAGGAAGGCTTTATCTTCGCACGTATCCTGAAAGCTGTATATGTCGGTCATAGCTGCACTCTCGTTTTAACTGAGCTGACTTTTATCGCGCAATCGAGAAGTATATTCCATTAAGACGGTTATTTCAAAGTTAAGTCACCTGTCTGCGAGCATTAAGCCAGCAGACTTTTATCTGAAACCAGCCTGTCAATCTCTCCATGCAGGTCTTCCAATGTACCGTCGTTGCTTACGGAGTAATCGGCGAGTTTCTCCGCTTCCCTGACATGGAATAGCTCTTCCTCAGTCTGGTCCTGCTTCAGGAATTGCTCGTAGCTATGCGGATCTCTACTCTCACCCCGCGAGGTCATCCGATTGTAGCGGACGCGAGGGTCAGAGATAAATACATCTATTAGTATAAAATCCTTGCCGAATATGTCTTTCAGTATAGAGACATCTTCCAGTGACCGGATACCGCTGATGCCGGCCACTTTCCAGTCCGTAGCCCGTATTTTATCCGCCAGTAACTTTACGAAGTAACCCTTGCCGAATTCACTAAAATATTTATCCGAGATTTTGCCCAGGTTCTCCCTGGTTGGCTCCACGCCTTCTTTGGCGGCGATTTCTCTGACCACATCTCCCGTGGAGAGGAAGGGCACACCGTATCTGGTGCGGAGGTATTTGAGAACCTCATCCTTCCCGGATCCATTTTGTCCGACGGCGCCGATTACCTTGATTTTACCTGGCATAAATTCAATCGTTAATTTTACTGGCTCGACTTAAATCAATCAACCGGTGCAAAATTTCATGAATTTGCAACGTATTTACGCTCAATTTTATTACTATTTAATACGCGGTGTCTGATAATGGAGAGGGAGGATAGCCATGAAGACCGGATTAATGCGTTATAGCCGACTTCAGCAGCATCACGCGTCAAGGCGTCAAGATGCAGACGACTTGTAAAGGCTGGCTGCTTTATTATTATGTTGCGGACATTCAATCAGGAGAGACCAAGGGCGAGGGTGTCGGTGATGTCTGGTTTGTGGTTCAGCCGGCGACAACCCCGGCTGCTCCTTAACGGGCTGGATACAAATTTGCGCTGGGATATTTTTAAATATAGGGGCGGGCTGCAGGGGAAGTCCGCCCTTGTGCAAACGTACAGATATTTAGCGGAAGTTAAGAGATTAAATCGGGGGAGTGTTAAATATCGAGGTGCAAAATGTTGAGACAGCGATATGATAACGAGGCGCTTTATCCTTACAACGGCCCGATGACGTTTAAGCGACGAACAAGCCGTAATGCAAGTAAAAAAAGGGAAGCGATAGTAAGGAAGCCCATACAATTGAGAATGCGGTTTAAAGCAGGCTAATCCACACCGCGGTCTTCGTTAATTATTTTTCCACTTCCGCTGCGACGGCATTTAATTTGCCATATCGCTCACATCATTCTCATCCATGACGGGGCTAGACGCGGGCAAGGTCCCTCAGAGATGCCAAGACCGAAAATTTCTTTCACCACCGGCTGTAAACAGGCGAAAAACCTCTTGACTTCGACAGCCTTATGCTTCAGAATTTGCAGGACGCAGTTATCACCAAAAAACACACCAAAAAATTAATCCAAGGAGAGGTAACAGATGAACACTATTGAAAGAGCGCTAATGCATGGTTTGTTTGTCCATCTTCACCACAACATTGACCAGGCCGTCGATTTTAAGGCGCTGGAAAAGCTTAACAAAGAAGTCGGCAAGAAATGGCAGGGCTCATTGATTGTAGGCCCGGGGGACGACGCCGCTGTGGTGAAGATGCCGGGTATTGACGGATATTTTGTGGCCAAACAGGAAAGCCATTGTTCTCCCTGTGTACCCAGGCCTTATGATGCTGCTGCCACCGGAGCCGGAGGCGTCATGCGTGATGTTGCCGCCATGGGTGGCAGGCCTGTCTTTCTGATGGACTTTATTGGGACCAGGCCGCTGGACCAGGAAGTCCTGGTGGGGCCGTGCGGCTTCGATGGTAAATGTACCTGCGGGAAATGTAAGGTGATGACCAGTAAACAAAGACTTGACCTGATGGTTAAGGGTGTCATAGACATGTGTCGGACCATGGATGTTTTCGTTATCGGAGGTGGTCTTTCCACATCATTTACCGATATCGTCCCGGCGGTTGTGGTAGCCGTATTCGGCAAACTGGTTACCAAACAGCCGCTGACCAAGCCGGCTAAAAAAGCCGGAGACAAATTTATTCTTATCGGCAAGACAGGCAATGACGGGAATGATACGTTATTCAGGGCGGGACTGGTCAAGGAGATGCGACCCGCAGTAGCTCTCTTTGATGAAGAACGGACTACTTTAGAAGCCAGTTTGGCTGCCTTTGAGACCGGAAAAATTCATGCCTGCTCTGACCTGGGGGCGGCTGGAATCGGCGCCGCCGTCTGCGAATCGGCCAGATACGGCGGCTTTGGGGCAGAAGTCGACTTATCCGCAGTTCCCACAAATACCAGAGGGCTTACGCCGGAAGAAATTCTCGGTTGCGAGACTCAGGCTAGGATGATGCTCCAGGTTTCCCCGGCTGACGTAGATACAGTTATGGCGGCTGTTAAATCAAAGAAGGCAACTGCCACCGTCATCGGCCAGATTAACAAGGACGATAAAGAGGTGTTTTTCTACAAGGGACAAACCGTGGCTACTATCCCCAATAAACCTTCCAAGGCAGTTTTAGAGAGTTTGAAGGCCGGTAATAACGCGTTGATTGAGAATTAAGGGTGACTCTGTGCGGTTCCGCTTATGGTGGTATTCCAGGAGTTGCCATCATAATGCAGGATGATGCCGCCGTGCTGCTGGACTGTGCCGCCGCCGCCCACAGCGAATACGTCTGAGGGAGAGGTGCTCCAAATATAATAGAGGGCTTTTGTGGTACCGCTCACCATGGCGTCCCAGGTGTCTCCGTTGTAGTGCAGTATGGTGCCATTAAATCCCACGGCGAAAACATCTGAGAAAGAGTTGCCCCAGATACAATACAGAGAATTTATGGTCCCACTGGTCATTTCATTCCAGGCATTACCGTCGTAATGTAGTATGGTGCCATTAGCCCCTACGGCAAAAACATCTGATGGTGAGCTGCCCCATATGCCGTAAAGGTCATTTTCTGTCACACTTGCCATGGCACTCCAGGCCTCCCCGTCATAGTGGATTATGGTACCGTTAAATCCCACAGCGGATACATCGAATGGAGAGCTGCCCCATACATAATAAAGGGCATTTGCGTTATTGCTTTTCATGGCCTGCCAGATCTCGCCGTTGTAGTTAAGGATAATGCCCCCGCTACCCACGGCGAATACATCCGCAGATGATTCGCCCCAGGTACCATAAAGATTCTGTGTGGTTCCGCTAGCCAGAGCACTCCAGGCTTCGCCGTCGTAATGTAGGATGGTACCATTGCTGCCTACGGCGAAGACGTTCGATGAGGAGCTACCCCACAGGTCATGAATGGCGTTTGTAGTTCCGCTGGTCATGACATTCCAGGCTTCACCGTCATAATGAAGAATACTACCGTTAAATCCTCCGGTAAATATATCAGAGGAGGAATCCCCCCAGACACCGTAAAGGAAATATTTAGTACCGCTTATATTTCCGGGCAAATCTTCAACTGACTTTGGCTCGGGTATAATAGTGCAGGCACTAGCGACGAGCAAGACGGCTAAGAGACAAGATATATATATCCTTCTCGTCATTTGAGCTTTCTACCGCCTGAAATGAGTATAGCGTAATCTTTTGTAACCTTCAATATTCTTTAACAGCCCAGACTGCTGGCGATGAGTGCAGATGAAGTTTGACGTCATCCCTGATACTGAAGTAACATTTAGCTCACCTGTTGTGAAATGATGGCCGTTTTGGAAGTAGCTCCCGTCAATGCTGTTGGTATTCCCGCCCTTCGTTTTCTAAATTATTCGTTCCCTGTGCAACGTTGCTGAAATCACAGAGAAATGTGAATGGCTACCCTGAAGAATAACTCAAGGAAACTTCCGATCAGACCGGAGACTGAGCGCACGCCTGAAGAAGAAACTCTGGTCATGCGCCTCGATATGTTCATCAAAATGAGGTGGGTGGCCATCCTCGGAGTTGTCCTGGTCACCATTGTAGCCAGATACGCCTTCAACATCGTTTTTCCGACCCTGCCGGTATATATCGTCTGCGTATTTATAGCCCTGTACAATCTGCTGCTGACAACACAGCTGAGAGAACTGAATAAATCGCCGGCTGACCAGATTATCCCTAGTGCCCGCCGGCAGGGTTATTTCCACATTATTTTTGACATGCTGGCACTTACCGTGCTGCTGCATTTCACCGGCGGGATGGAAAATCCCTTTGTCTACCTATTTGTCTTTCACATCGTGATGGCCAGCCTCGGCCTAAAATATCGAGAGGTTTATTTACTCTGCACAGTTGCCGTGGTAATGGTGGCGTCGCTTTACGGTCTGGAAGCGGCAGGAATAGTGCCTCACGTCAATCTCGAGGGCTTTGTTTTGCCAACGAGATATCAGGAGACGAGCCGTATTGCGGCTCAACTGGTTGTGCTCGCAGTTCTCCTTTATGGCACAGCTTATATGAGCACAGCCATAGTCGGGGAGATGAGGAGGAGACGGCGAGAAGTAGTACTCCGGAGCCAGGAACTTGCTGAAAAAATAAACGAACTGGAGAGCGCATTTGGAGAGATCGGGAAGCTGAAAGAGGAAAGAGATAAATTATTATACTTTATAGGCGTCGCAGCTCACGACTTGAAGGCACCCCTTACGGCTATCCAGGGTTTCCTGTGGGTGATGATAGGCGGATTTACCGGTGAAATAACTGAGAAGCAGAAGAACTTGCTTGAGCGCAGCGCTGCTCGCATTAACGAGCTTATGAGACTGATCAGCGATTTATTGGATATTCCGCGCATCGAGTCAGGGCAGATTGTTGAGGAGATGAAAGAAATCTCACTTCACCAGGTGATTTTTCATTCTATTGAAGTTCAGCGTAATCTGGCTGAGACCAAGGGGCTTGTACTTAAAGTCGAGATTTCTAAAGAGCTTCCCAGAATAATGGGCTCAGCCCCGCGATTGCAGCAGGTGTTAAATAACCTGGTATATAACGCAATTAGATACACACCAAAGGGTACAATAACCGTCAATGCGCAGGAACGTGAAGCTGACGTGCTCTTTGAAGTTATCGATACCGGTATCGGTATTCCACCTGAGGACATGTCGCGACTATTTCAGGACTTCTTTCGGGGAAGTAACGTGGAATCCAAGGGAACAGGCCTGGGACTATCCATAAGCCGCAGGATTATTGAGGCTCACGGAGGCAGGATTTGGGCTGAAAGCCCCTGCCACGGAACTAGCTGCGGCAGTAAATTCAGTTTTACGCTACCCAAGATGAGCAAACCCAGAAAGAGCTAAATTGACACAAAACATTCCTGTTTGGTAATTACTTCGGACGTATAGCAAAAGCAGCGGAACTATAGTAAAATACTTCGAGGATAAATATGACGGGCAAAATACTCGTTGTCGACGATGACCCTGATATTCTTGATGCAGTAGCCATGATACTTGAGTCACAGGGCTACAAGGTGGTCACTGCCCGTGACGGTGTAGAAGGTTTGGCCACGCTCAAAGCCGAACGACCCGACCTTATGATCCTTGACCTTTTAATGCCCAAGATGGACGGATTTGCCGTGTGTAAAGAGCTTCAGGACGCCAGGTGGGCAGAGTACAGGAAGACTCCTATTTTGATATTGACCTCGGTGAGAGAGGATGCCAGCCGGCGCCGCTATGAACTGGAGACTGGTGTGGAACTTGACGTGGATGATTATCTCGAGAAGCCGATGTCACCTGATGTCTTGATTAAGATGGTAAGCACCAGCATAGAAAAGAAAAAATCCAGATAATATCTGTCTAATCAGGTTAATAAAAGGAGGCAGTTCTGAGTGAAAAGTAAAGCTAAAATTCTGATTGTTGATGACGATGCCGATTTTGTTGAGTCGACGAGGATCGTCTTAGAGAGTAAACCCTACGAGGTCATCGTTGCCGTCAACGGAGAAGAAGCCCTGCGCAAGGCAAAGGAGGAGAAGCCCGATTTAATTCTCCTTGACATAATCATGCCGGTAAAAGACGGATTCACCGCCGCGGAGCAGCTTAAGAAAGACCCCAAGCTGGCCAAGATTCCGGTGCTGATGGTTACCAGCTTCGCTACCAGGGGAGGCAGCACAGAAATTCCCCGCTCCCGTGGTTATGCACTGGACGCCGAGGATTATATCGAAAAGCCGGTAGCTCCCCAAACTTTGCTGGCTGCGGTAGAAAAGAACCTGAAAAAGGCCAACAAATAAAGGGTTAAGCGTACTGCAGCAGGGTACGCTTACCGATTCATCCAGCCCTTACCCTTCAGCAGACCGCGCAGGTAAGCCACCTGGCCCAGGTGCTGAAGACCATCACTTAATATAGTCACCAGAAGTGCCTCGACAGTGGGGAATGCCGGATTATTCAGCTCACGTCCCAGCTCTTTGTTAGAAATACTGCCCAGATATTTCTTTGCCCGCGCAAACACGGCCCGGTGATATCCCAGCAAAACCTCAACTTCAGGCGATTTGAATGCAGTCACATCTTCCGATTTGGCCCCGAAGCCTGTATCTCCAGGATTAGGAGCGCGGTTGAATCTGGCGTGCCAGCTGTCCTCCAGCCAGAGTTGTTTCTGCCCCGATAACCAGGCGGTGGCCGCATCTATATTGCGCGTCAAATGCCAGGTAAGCCAGCCTATGCTGTTACAGTCGGACTTAGGCTGCACGTCCAGGTCGCTTGGCGATAAACCAGTCAAAGCTTCTTCCAGTCCCTTTGCCACCCGCCCAAAACTATCGATTAGAACCTGCTGCCACTTCATATTTACCTCCTTATTAGCTTGAGTTGGAGTTAGATAGGGAACTTTTAATTTTTCACCCTCACCTTAACCCTCTCCCGTCAAGGGAGAGGGAATTAAGAATAAACCCATCCCTCCCCTGGCGGGAGGGAGTTAGAGGGAGGGGAAAACTCTTTAATCATCCTGCCACCGATATAGATTCTTTTTATTCTCTAGCAACGTCAGCCCGCAGTTGAAACAGATGCCGTTGTGGCAGCAAATTATATCGCCGTACTCCGGACACTGCCATTTTTTCTTTTCCCGGACAAGAAATTGCCTGGTGCCGTTCTCCTTGATATACCGAAGGTTTTCAATCATGCTCATCCTGAAATTGGTCCGATATCTTTTATCCAGCTTGCCGGGGCGGTGACAGGGAAAGTCCGCACATTCATAACAATATTGTACCCGTCTGTTTCTCAGGAGCTGGCAGTCTCGCACGATGTAAGCACATTGTCTTTTTCTCGATCGACAGCCTGTGCAGTACGCTATTCGAATTCCCTTATCTCGCACCTTATTTTGTAAAGCCAGATATCTGCTGCATATCCCGCAGTTCATGCCGCAGGTGGCAATTAATTCCTCATTCATTTCACAGTCTAAAGGAGTATACAATAAAACCTGTCTCTTTCTTAAATTTTACGAGCGCACGCGTGCACCACTGTTAAAGGGTTGGGCATTTGCTATACTGTAGTCAACAATAACAAAAAGGAGGTTTGTCATGGCTGGAACGGGTTATCCGGTTAATCTCACGGTCGACTATCCCGATAGAAAACTGAACAGGTTGACCACCTTTTTCAGAATATTCATGGCAATTCCCATTATCATCATTATAGGCTTGCTCGTCGGGACCACTTTCTCAAAAATGGGTAGTCACGGCGGCTGGAACGGGACCTTTGCCCTGAATGGAATCATTGTTTTACCGATAATCTTTATGCTGCTGGTCAGGAAGAAATACCCCAGATGGTGGTTCGACTGGAACCTGGCTTTAACCAAGTTCAGCACCCGTATTTCCGTGTACCTGGGCTTACTTGATGATGCATACCCGTCAACTGATGAAGAGCAGTCGGTACATATAAAAATGAATTATCCCAACGCGGAGAAAGACCTCAACCGCTGGCTGCCGCTGGTAAAATGGATAATGGCCATTCCGCATTACATCGTTCTGGTCTTCCTCTTAATTGCCGTGCTGGTGGTGGAAATAATCGCCTGGTTTGCCATACTGTTTACCGGCAACTATCCCCGAAGCCTGTTCGATTTTTTCGTCGGCGTTAACCGATGGTCACTGCGCGTGGCCGGATACGCCTTTATACTCGTCACGGACAAGTATCCGCCATTTAGCCTGTACGAATAATCAGCAGGGAGTTCCAAGAGGGGTGCAACCCCTCTTGGAATATAAAAAAATACCCTCTCCCTTGACGGGAGAGGGCAGGGTGAGGGTGAAAATGAAAGGCATCGTTATCTATGACACGACCTACGGGAACACCCGGAGAATCGGGGAAACCATCGCTGAAACGCTGAAGGCAGCCGGAATAGAAGTAGATACTTTTTACGTCAAGGACGTAAAGAAGCTGAGCGCCGGAGACTATGATTTCCTGGTCATTGGCTCACCAACCAAATTCGGCACCATGAGCTTCACCGTCAAAGGTTTTCTGGGCAAGGTTAAAGGTGAAGAGTGGAAATACAGGCCTTTTGCTGCCTTCGACACCGAAAATCCCGAAAACATCGAGCAGAAGCAGGGCAGCGCCGCCGAAAAAATCGCTGAGAAGCTCAAGGAGAAGCAGATGAGCCAGCTGCTGCCGGTGCTGAAGGCCGTTGTCCTGGACTGGAAAGGCCCGCTTCAAGAAGGCGAAATCGAGCGGACAAAGAAGTACGCCGGCGAACTCGCCGCCAAATTGAAGAAGGAAAGAATCAGTTAAAAGTTTCTCTCACTCCTCTCCCTCGTCACCGACAAGAATTCTGCTAACGAAATCTAAGGCAATCGAAAAGATACAGGTCCTGCAGACCAATCCAAAATAAGCTATAATTCCAACGATCTTGCCGGATTTGTCCGGCATCAAACGTTCCACTGGAGGCACTTGAAATGACTAAAGATTATCCTTCACTATTCCAGCCGATAGAAATAAACGGCCTGCAACTTAAAAACAGGCTTGTTGTACCGCCAATGGGGACCGGATTTGCGGCAGAGGACGGCAGCGTCACCGAGCGTTTAATTACGTACCACGAGGCCAGAGCCAGAGGCGGTTTTTCTTTAATTACACTGGAGGTCACGGCGGTAGATGGGAAGGAAGGCAAGGGAAGCGGCCACCAGTTAAGCATATTCGATGACCGTTTTATTATCGGCTTTAAAAAGCTGGTAGACCGTGTTCATAATGCCGGAGCCAAGGTGGGCGTCCAGCTGTATCATCCGGGCAGGGTAACGATTCCCACTTATATTGGAGGACTGAAGCCTGTCGGTCCATCGGCTGTTCCTGACCCTATCTGGCGACAGGAGACGCGGGAGCTGACTGTTGAGGATATCAAACGGCTTGTCGAATTATTCGCACAGGGAGCCAGACGTGCTAAGGAAGCCGGTTTTGACATCGTTGAGCTGCATGGAGCCCACGGCTATCTTATCTCGCAGTTTATGTCGGGGTACGCGAACAAGCGAACCGACGAGTACGGCAAGGATTTTGATGGATTCATCCGTTTCCCCGTGGAAATAGTCCGCCGAATAAGACAGCTGGTCGGCCCCGACTTTCCTATATTCTTCCGCATAAGCGGTGACGAACTCGTTCCTATGGGCAGGACGGTGGCCGAAAGCATTGAAGTGGCCAGGAGGCTTGTCCAAGAGGGAGTTAATGTAATAGATGTTTCCATTGGTGTGATGGAGTCCAGCGCTGTAACCAGCGCCCCTCCCGATATGGAGCAGGGGTTCAATGCCGGGATGGCAGCCGCATTTAAAAAGGCCTTGTCGGTGCCGATTATAGCGGTTGGCCGCATCAACGAACCGGACATCGCTGAAGAAATTATAAAATCAGGCAAAGTTGACCTGGTAGCCATCGGCAGGCAGTCACTAACTGACCCCGAATGGCCGAACAAGATAGCTGAAGGTCGGAAGCAGGACATCGTAAAATGTATTTCCTGCAACGAAGGATGCATTGAGGGCATAGCTATCTGGATGCGGCCAATGATAACCTGCGTTCAGAACCTGGCGCTGGGCAAGGAAGCCGAATACGCCTCACCGCATGCTACCAAATGCAAAAAGGTGCTGGTTGCCGGTGGTGGGCCGGCGGGCCTGGAGGCAGCCAGAACGGCAGCCCTGTGGGGGCACCAGGTAATTCTATATGAAAAAGATAAAGCCCTTGGCGGCCAGATAAATATTGCTGACATACCTCCAAAGAAGGATATCTATAAGGAGGTAATTTCGTCGCGTGCAAAAGCCGTAAAGGAGCTGGGAGTTGAGGTACATACGGGAGAGGAGCTCACCCCAGAGCTGGTGAAGCAGATTTCCCCTGATGTTTTAATTATAGCCACCGGGTCGAAACCGCTGGTGCCGAAGATACCCGGTATCGATCGGAAGAATGTCATCACCGCTGCCGAAGCGCTTAAGGGGGCGAAGGTGGGAGATAATCTGGTCGTTGTCGGTGGTGGTCTGGTGGGCTGCGAAACGGCGGACTACCTGGCCCAGCAGGGCAAAGAGGTCACCATCGTCGAAATGCTGCGCCATACCGCGCGTGATATAGGCCCCGCAGCCCGGTATTTTCTGCGCCGGCGAATGAAGGAAAAAGGTATAAAGATACTGACTTCCACGACCGTCGAAGAGATTGCAGACAACGGCGTCATAGTGAAAACAGGTGAATCCAGCCAGCGACTGGGCCCGGTGGATACAGTGGTGCTGGCCACAGGGGCTGAGTCCTTCAACCAGCTGGAACCGAAAGTCAAGGATATGGTGTCCGAAGTCTACGTCATCGGAGATGCCGCCAAACCGGGGAAGATAATGGCGGCCGTGGAGCAGGCAGCCGATTTAGCCCGAAAGCTTTAGGCTACGGTGGTCTTCGCTATCAGTTCGAAGATGGCGCCGCCGACACCGCCGGCATCGAGGTAGGCGAAGCGCCCCGGGTCATGGACGAAGACCTTGGCACCCTGAGCCGTCAGCTTCTTGACCTCCGTGTCAACATCATCGACATAAAATCCGATGTGATGTATTCCCTCGCCCCATGTATCCAGGAAGCGGGATTGGAATATGCGTCCTTCGATGCACTGAACAAGCTCTATCTCCGCGGGGCCGACACGCGCGAAAGCCAGTCTGGCTTTCCATGGCCGGCCCTTGACGTCTAATCCGCCGTTCTCCCGAAAAGTCCACGGCCCGATGCCATATAGTCTTGACCACGACTCGATGGTCTTATCGATATCATTGACCGCATAACTGATCTGGTCTATTGTCTTTACCTGAAATTTCTGAATGGAGCTATTCATCATGAGCCCTCCTTAATTCCAGTGGTTATTTACGGTGCTATGTCCAGCCGTCGTGCTCGTCGAGCAGCTCGGTAATGATCGATTTGCCCTTATCGGTGCTGCCCCAGAAAGACTGGGTGGTGCGCGGTGCGTAGTATTTCTTTATCAGTGCCCGCACCGCTTCCCGGAAGGCTCCTTCCTCTCTGGCGGATACGGTAACCACCGTCTGGGTGATCTCCTCGAGCGTGCTCTCCATGGTGTCTTCTCTAATCGTCTCCCCTTCCACTTTCATGTTCTTGCCTTTCACTTCCTCCATGGATATATCCGCCCCGAACTTCTTCGCTATTTTGTCCAGGTCGCTTTTCTGGATTGGCACTGCGGGGCCGCAAGTCGGGCCGAGGGGCAGCCATCTGAGTTTACCCACGATTTCTTCCATGGTGCTATATCCTCTCCTCGGGCGTTGCCTGCTCTCGTTCGATGCTAAGATATTCTTTATACTTCCTCCGTTTTTCTTTTACCACTGGCCACGTTCTCACGAAGAAGTCTTTGGATGGCTTAATTTCATATGTAGTGTGGCGATATGAAGTTTCTGCGGCAAAACGGTCCCATTTCAGGTGCTCCTCCGGGAAACGGACCCTGATTTTGCCCTTCTCTATGCTGAGCTGGCCGCGTATGCCGCAGGTAGGGCACTCCACCGCCTCATTATCTTTGAAAATGCGGAGGATACGGTCATGACAGACTGGGCAGACTCCTGGGTCTCCCAGGAATTTGTGGTCACCGGTTTTAATCGCGGTGGCTACTTCGGTTCCGATTTTACGTGCCTTGTCCAGCGCCCTCTGGTCGTTTGCCGCCTCGGCCATGGCCTGAATGTGGACCTGCACCTGGTCGACGATGTCCATTCCCAAAAACCTGAGCAATATGGTGGGCTGAAGGTAAGCATAGGTTGTCCATCCCCGCGTGGCGTAGGGTATGATAATACCGGCCGGCTTGCCCCACATCTGGCTGGGCTGGCTCGACAGTATAAACAGGCGGTCTATGAACTGCTTGACCACCGCCGCAACCTCCAGTATATAGCACGGAGCGCCGAAAATAACGCCGTCGAACTGGTATATTTTTTTAAGCAGGTAATTGAAGTCGTCCTTGTCTTCGTTTTTACAGCCCCGGCCCATGAACATGCAAGTGGCATCGCCCTCGCAGGGCAGAATTTTGTAGTCCGTCAGTCGCAGGATATCCACGTCGGCGCCCTGTTCTTGAGCGCCCATCAAAGCTTCCTTGACCAGTATTTCCGTATTGCCCAGCCGTCTGTAGCTCGATACAATGCCTAAAATCTTCATGACTGTATCTCTCCTTTCCGGTCCATCATTTGATCTCGGTATGTTTTGCGGGGCTAGTAAATCTTGCTAATATTACTTTGGCATTCCTAAATAGATAGCTCCAACAACCAGCAATGTAATTCCTATTAACAGTAAAAGAATTATAGGCCATATGCTTGATTGCTGCTTTGGTGGCTGTTGCTGGTACTGGTAAGGAGATTGTTGCTGATATCCGTAGGGCCATTGTTGCTGGGGTGGATACTGATAATATTGTTGAGGAGGAGGCTGCATTTGCTGTTGAGTAGGCCAATTTAATGGCGTTCCACAATTGCCACAAAACTTTGACCCAAAAACAACGGGGGCGCCGCATTTAGGACACTGATACGATTGTTGCATTTAACTTATTCCAGCTTTAAATTATAAACTACTTACTCAGCTTTAATTATACACCCCCACGAATGTCCTTGGTATATCCTTGAAAGCGGTATGAAGAAATGATATAAGTGGTCGGGAGAAAGCCAATCCTGTTGCGGAGCGCCTTGAGTAAAACAGTTTTCCTTTTAGAAGCGGGGAGTGCTAAGAGGGGTGCAACCCCTCTTAGTATCAATAAAAATTCCCTCTCCCTTGAGGGAGAGGGTAGGGTGAGGGTGAAAAAACTAAGGAGGTAATTTAATGAAACGTTCTGGAACCGTACTTGTTACTCTTCTGTTGCTTATAGCTATGGCACTTCCAGTATTATCCGCCTGTGAGAAAGCCCCTGTAACAACCGCACCCGGGGGCACACCGACGGCCGCGTCGGAATGGACCATAAAAGCCAATCAGGAAGCAACCATGGGGCTCGATTTCTCCAGCGAGCAGGATTTTGCCGATGCCCAGCGCGGCTTCATCGCCACGCTGCCCGACGGAGTGATTAAAAACGACGACGGCAGCACCGCGTTTTCGACTGCTGATTTCGATTTTGAGAAGCAGGAGGAGGCGCCTTCAACCGTCAATCCCATATTGTGGCGGCAGGCGCGGCTTAACCTCTATAACGGCCTTTTTAAGGTAACCGACCGTATCTACCAGATAAGAAGTTTCGACCTTTCCAATATGACCATAGTGGAAGGAGACAGCAAGATTATCGTTATTGACCCGATGTCGACGCCCGCCACGGCCAGAGCTGGTCTCGACCTGTACTATCAGCAGCGGGGTCAAAAGCCGGTGGCGGCGGTTATCTATACCCACAGCCATCTCGACCATTTCGGCGGCGTCAAGGGCGTTATTTCGGAAGAAGATGTAGCCAATGGTGTACAGGTGATTGCTTCCGAAGGTTTCTTTGACTATGCCATAAGCGAGAACGTGATGGCCGGCACTGCCATGAGCCGCCGTGCCCAGTACATGTACGGTATGTATCTGCCCAGGAACGACAGGGCGATGGTTGATGAAGGGCTGGGAAAAGCTGAGCCCATCGGACCTGCGACGATCATTGCGCCGACCAAGGAAATCAAAACTACCGGTGAGACGCTGACCATCGATGGCGTGGAAATGGTATTCCAGATCGTGTCGGGCACCGAGGCGCCCACCGAGATGACCATATATTTTCCCCAGTTTAGGGCCTTTGACAGTGCCGAGATCGCCTGCCCGCTGGTGCATAACCTGCTTACCCTGCGCGGCGCACAGGTTAGAGACGCTAATAAATGGGCAAACTGCATCAACGAGGCCATCGAGCTATACGGTGATAAGACAGACGTGCTTTTTGCCCAGCATAACTGGCCCCGCTGGGGGAAGGAGCAAATAATTACCTTCCTCGAGCAGCAGCGCGACCTGTATAAATACACGCACGACCAGACGCTCAGACTGCTGAACGAAGGCTACACGCCTGTCGAGATTGCTGAAACAATTAAACTGCCGGAAAGCCTGGCCAGTCAGTGGTATTGCCGTAATTACTACGGCACGCTGAAACATAATGTAGAGGCTGTTTATCAGAAATATCTCGGCTTCTATGACGGTAATCCGGCCAACCTGGACCCACTGCCGCCGGTCGAGGCCAGCAAGAAATATGTTGACTACATGGGCGGTCCCGAGGCCGTTATTGCCATGGCCAAAAAGGACTTTGACAAAGGCGAGTACCGCTGGGTGGTGCAGGTGATGAACAACGTGGTCTTCGCTTATCCCGACAATCAGGAAGCGCGTGACCTGGAAGCAGCCGCCATGGAGCAGCTAGGCTATCAGGCCGAATCGGGTCCCTGGAGGAACTCCTACCTGGTTGGTGCCTCCGAATTGCGCAGCGGCCTTGGCCAGCAGCCGGATGCCATCAGGACAGGCGCGGATATGATTAAAGGCATGACGATGCCCATGTGCTTCGATATAATGGGCATACTTCTCAACGGGCCCAAAGCCGAAGGCAAACACATTGTGATTAACTGGGACCTCACCGATACCGGTGAAAAGTATGTCCTCAATCTCCAGAACTCGGCCCTGACTTACACCTCAGGGAAGCTTTCAGATAAGGCCGATGTCACGCTGACATTGAAACGGGCTACACTTAATTCGGTCCTCATTGGTGCTACTACATTTCAAAAAGAATATGCTGCAAAAAATATTACTATCGATGGCAGCACTGTGAAACTGTTGGAACTCATGGGAATGATGGACAGCTTCTCCCCGTCGTTTAACATAGTCACCCCTTAAGCGGGAAGTGCTAAGAGAGATGCAACCCCTCTTAGTATTAAATCTCTTACCCTCTCCCTTGACGGGAGAGGGCAGGGTGAGGGTGAAATTCCGCTATGGTTCGACAGGCTCACCATGAGCGGAACCACGTGTCATCCTGAGAGAAGCGAAGGATCTCAGCACTAAATAATACGCCGGTGATAAAGATGAGATTGCCACGGCCTTCTTCGAATGTCCTCGCAATGACAGGAAGGATAATGCCAAGAGTTCTAAGAGGGGTGCAACCCCTCTTAGTATTAAATCTCTTACCCTCTCCCTTGACGGGAGAGGGCAGGGTGAGGGTGAAATCCTCTCATAAAGTGAAATTCTTATTGGACGGTTATCTGCGTCAGCGACTGCTGGCGGTTGCCGTCAAGGTCTTCGACCTCAAAACCGACCATGTAATCACCGGGAGCGGCATCCAGCGTTTTCCAGGTGAACATCTCATTGCCGAATGTCAGCATTTTACCCTGCTGGGTGACGGTGTTTATTACTTTGCCGTTTTCGTCGAGGTCAAGCCAGGTGTATGAAACGGTAAACGTATCGCCCGGGTTGGGTATAATCTCATTGGGCGCACTGACCGCGCTGTCCCCGGTTAAACCGAAGACCTGCCGCAGCAAACCGTTGACGAAATACAGGCGGGCCGGGAATGACTGGCCGCTATCGGAATAGGTATACGTACCATCCACCGTATAAACCGCCTCTTCGAAGCTGCGGCCGTAGCTCTCCGGCTTAAATAGCGCGGTAACCCTATTGGTCCCATCGTCGATAGCGAAGACCACAGGTTCCCAATCGAATTCCAGGGTAAATCCGCCCTGGCCCCAATCCGGATAGTAGACGCCGTTAGCCTGACGTGTCTCATTGCTTTCCAGATAGTCCTCATCGGCTATAAAGATTGAATTAGCGTTCTTATCATAGTAACCGGCAAAAAGGTAAATGTAACCTATATTGTCTCCGCTAATGTCAGCTTGCAGGTTCACCGATTCTCCGGGCTCGACTGTCCGGCTGGAAGCGGTGATGGGCGAGATGGTGATGCCCCCGGCAGCCGGAGCAATAACCGCTCTCGTGGGCATAACTGCCTGTGTAGACTCGATATTGAACTCCTGTCCGGTGTAATGGTAAGCCAGGAAATCGTCCCACAAGGATTCGGTGGCAAACCTGTTGGCTGTGGCCGTGTAAGACTCAGCACCTGTGATTGAGTTTTTATAAAGCTGCGAGTTAGGAAAATAAATGGCAATTCCGGTCGAGCCGGGTTCTTTGGTGCCGTGCTTTTCGGCAATGACCGCCTGTTTAATGTCCGTTAGCACCGCGTCGGCGGCATGGCCGACCTGGGCATTGGTTGAGTCCTGTTTTACGATTTGCACAAAATTGCCCAGGTCGATGTACGATGGTGGTACCTGACTGCCAAAAATACTGGTGTAGCTCTGGGCATAGGAGCGGCTGCCGGCTATGGTCCTCTGGTCGGCATTCTGGAAAGCAAAAACGAGCTGGTTCAGGTCCTCATTCAAAGCTGCCACTTTTGACAAATCGACTGCGGACAGCGTACTGCTCTGACCAACCTGCCGGGCAAGCTGCTCCGGCGCGACATCTTCAGACGCACCAAACAGACCTTCAAACGGTGAGCCCTCGCTGAGAAAATCAGCGCGGGCGCTACGGTCCACAATACGCTGGTCATCTTCGATGTAGCTGCCCACCATTAGTTGGCTGAGCTGTGCACCGTTCATGTCCGGGTTCTGTATCAGTCCCTTTAAAAAGTCGGTGTAAGCAAAACCCAGCGACGGCTCTACCTCCTCCGAAGCCACTGCATAATGAGCATGGGGTTCAAGGGCCGTGAAAACTTCCAGCTGGCCCATGAGGCAGGCGTCCAGGCCGATGACCTCAAACTTATCCAGGCCGGTCTGTGACTGAATCTGGCTCAGCGCTGAATCCAGCTCGTTAAGATAAAGCAGGTTCCCGATCCGGGATTGAATCGGTATGCTGGAGCCTCCGCCCTGGGAAGTAGGGTCGGTCCAGCCGCCCGGCCAGCCCATGCCGTGGTCGGATAATATCAACACGTATTTATCAGCGGGGTAGTTTTGCATCGTCCAGGTGACGAAATACACCAGGGTCTGACCGGAGGCCATGTTTGCTTCGCCGATGTCTGCCAGCTCTTGCGACCTCAAGGTACCGAGATTATCATCCTGGGTGAGCAAGAAGCGCTTGGCAGTAGTCCAGTTACCATCGCCGCTGTAACCCCCGTTGTAGCGATCCATCTGAGCAACGATTTTAACTCTATCAGAGGAGCCGGCTTTTTCGGCCTCGTTTAAATCGAGGTTGATGTCCTTTTCCAGTGTCCTGTCATCCGCATCCTGGTAAAGCATCACCAGCCATTTTTGCCCGGCCTGTGAAGGTGATTGCACTGAGCTGCCTGATGTTGTTGAGTAACTGGTAACGAATGGCGCCGCAGCCGGCTGGTCCGTAATCTGCGGAGCATAAGTTTCATAAGGGCTTTCCTCATACGGGCTGGTTTCATAGGGGCCGTTATCAGATTGGCCGGTCTCGGTGGGCAAAAAATTCAAGCCGTTGCCGCCCGAACAGACAAACCATAGCACCACAACTACAAGTAAAATTACAATACCGGCAATGGACATGCAGCCTTTGCCGAGTGGGAGACCGGTCCTGCCGCCAGGTAACCCGGTCATGCCGCCTCCGCCGCTCGGTACTTCACCGCCGCCGCCACCACCGGATGGGCCCCAGCGTTGAGGTGTTTCAGCCCTTTCTCGCCCGCCCGGCGGCATGGCATCCGGTCTGCGCCTGCGGCCGACGATAATACGACGTCCCGGACCGTTTTGACTGGCCATCTTCTAATCCTCCTGCGTATCTATCGCCCATATTTTGGGGGGATGCCCGCCCATTTTATACCTGTGAATCTTTACAAGCAACATCAGACAGCCTTATACAGAGCAGGGAGTTCTAAGAGGAGTGAACTAAAACCAAATATCAAATACCAAAAACCAAAATGACAGATCAAAATGGAAAATATTGCCTCCTCATCCAATTAAGCCGAGCTTCTGACTTTTAATTTTTAACTTGCGTTATCCTCTCCCTTGACGACAATGTAAATTGATTAACCAAACTCCCTCTCCCTATCAGGGAGAGGGCTGGGGAGTGGGTGAAATAAAAAATGTTACCTCTCCCTTGACGGGAGAGGGCCAGGGTGAGGGTGAAGCTCCTTTTTAAAGGACTGAATAACCTTGTATAATGTTGCCGGCAACAAAATGTCAGATTATTCCGCAGAATATAAAAAGAAGCTGACCACCGCCGAAAAAGCGGTCGGAAAAATCAAGAACGGTGACACGCTGGTATACGGGTCGACCATATCCGAGCCGCCGGCGCTGTTAGCAGCAATTGCCGACCGCGCCCGGGAAGGCGATTTGAAAAATATAAAAGTTTATGCCAGCCTGCCCATGGAGCATTCCGCCAAAACCGTCCTGTCGCCTGACCTTTCCGACTGCATTCAGGCTTATTCGTTCTTCGTCACCGCCGCCGATAGGGCGCGGATTAAGGTGGGGCTAAGCTACTATGTGCCTAACTATATTCATCAGATACCCAGGCTTGTCAGCGATTTCATGGACGTAGATGTCGTCATCACCACCGTTTCACCCATGGACAGTGCCGGCTATTTCACCTTCGGTGCGGTCAACGATTATACGTCGGTGGCCGCCAGAAACTGCAAACGGCTCATCGTCGAGGTAAACGAGAACATGCCCCGCGTCTTCGGTGACTCGCTGCTCCACATCTCCGAGGTGTCTGCCGTTGTAGAAAACCACGTTCCGCTACTGGAAATGCCGGTACCGGAGACGAAACCCGCAGATGAGACCATTGCCCACTATATCGCCGAGATGATTCCCGATGGCGCGACCATAGAGCTGGGTCTGGGCGGCATACCCAACGCCATCGCCCACCACCTTGAAGGGCATAAGGACCTGGGCATTCACACCGGCGTTTTCGTTCCCGCCATGGTCGACTTGATAGAGAAGGGAGTCATTACCGGTCGTAAGAAGACGCTGCACCCCCGGAAGCACGTTTTCATGGTGGCCCAGGGGACGAAGAGGATGTATGACTTCATAAACGATAACCCCAGCATGGAAAGCTATCCCGCCTCATACACCGAGGATCCTGATATAATCGCCAAAAACGATAACATGATTTCCGTCAACACCATAATCGAGGTGGACCTCACCGGCCAGTGCAATGCCGAATACATGGCCGGCTCCCAGTTCAGCGGCACGGGCGGTCAACTCGATTTCGTACGCGGTGCCTTTAACTCAAAGGGCGGAAAATCGGTACAGGCTTTTTATTCCACGGCCAGGGGCGGCAAGGCCTCCCGCATTGTGCCCAGCTTTGCCCCGGGCACCGTGATTACCATCCCCAGGATGGACACACACTATCTGGCTACCGAGTACGGTGTGGTCAACCTGAAGGGCAAGTCAACCCGCGACAGGGCGCTGGCCATAATCAGCATCGCCCATCCCAAATTCCGTGACGACCTCCTCCGCCAGGCCGAAGACATGTACCTCATTTAAATAGTGGGGAGCTTGGGGGACAAAGCTGGGAGTTATAAGAGGGATGCAACTCCTCTTGGTCTTACATTAATTTCCCTCCCCCTCAAGGGGGAGGGTCAGGGTAGGGGTGAAAAACTAACTACTTTTTCTTAGTAGCCGCAATAAACTCATCCAGAGTCCTGGCCGGCAGCGTCTGCACCCTGTCGACTCCTCGCCCCGTCAGATTCAAAGCCACCCTGTAAATCGCCTCATCATTTGGAGCCTCAAAAATGTTGATGAAGTCATACCGCCCCAGCGTGGCATACTGGGCGATGATTTTCACCCCCATGGCTTCGATCTCTTTATTGTTGGCCTTAATCCGTGCCGGATCTTCCTTGATGGCCTTCCTGCCCTCCGAAGAGACATTTGTCAGCGCGATGTAGATTGGCATAACTCTCCCTCCTCAATCGATTACTTGGACAGCGGAAATGAATTTCGATGACGTATCTTAACACATGGCGGTTATCACAGCCAGCCTCAGTGAAAAGATTTGCCGATGGCAGGCTGCATTTTACCTGGGTTTTACACCCTGGTTATATCGGGACAATAATTCGCCGTTATAATAGGGGATAGGTTACAGGGAAGGAGACGGAGATGAAGAATCGAAACAGGCTGTTAATTAACTTTACGGCACATTAAGTCCCCTGGGCCGGCACTACCAGCAGCTTCTCAGCAGCCGCACCTCTACTAATTGACAGCTAATTATTTCACCAGATGTTTTCTGAGCCAGTCAACGGAATAGGGGATTACTTCATCGAAGTAGTTGGCGCAGCAGTGTTCGCCGTCGGGATACCACTTTAGCTCTTTTTCCCCGGCTGCCCAGTTCATTATATAATCGGCCTGCTCTCTGGGGCTGGGGACGACTATGTCTTTCCCGCCGTGAAAAATAAGAAGCGGACGGTCCAGCGGCGGCGCCTTTTTAATATCGATTTCGCTCCAGGCGGCTTTAGCTTCCGCAATACTCTTAAAACCTGTTATGTACAATAAATCCCTGGCCCAGATAGGGCTTACTTTTTTAGCCATTTCCGGCGTTATAAGACCGACGCCGCCGTTTCCAATGGCGCAGGCAATTCTCTTATCAAATGCCGCGGCACGCGGCGCCAGATAACCGCCAAAACTCCAGCCTGTGGCTCCTATCCTTTTAAGATTGATATTGTATTTATTGTTATGCTCGAGCCAGTCGATAATAGCACTGACCGCCTTTTCATAATCAGGGATCATCTTCATATTCTTCCTCATCTCCCCCTGCCCCGGCCCGTCGAAGCTCAAAAAGTTAAAACCAGCCTCCACCATCCAGGTTCCCATGTGGTGGTTTTCAACCTCTTTTATATTGTCCAGGCCGTTGATATGAATTACCAGCGGTCTATTGGGCTGCGCCGCCAGTCTGAGATAACAGGGAATTACTGTTCCACGAAAAGGTATGTCTAATCTTACCGGTCTTTTCTCTTTATCGTATAACTCGATGGCTCTTTTATAGCTCTTTCTGGCATTCTCCTGGGCTTTTTCCTTCTGCTCGAGGTCTATAAAATAAATGTGCTGACCGATGTGAAAACAGGCAGCTGCCTCATGGAAAAAGCTTCTGGCAGTGACAGCATCTCCATTTGACAGGGCATTTTCAGCCGACTCCAGGAGGTTCTGTCCTTCTTTCGACCATTCGCTGCACCAGACATAAAAATTGTTTATTCGTGATACGACCCTCCGAATTCTGGCTAAATCAACTCCGCACCCGGTGACAAATCTGGTATACCAGTGTTTATAGACCAGCTTTTCGCTAAGAATAAAACGGTATAGCACCCTTTCTTTTACCGACAGTTTTTCCATCCCGGCTGCTCTCCTGCCCAATTCTACCATTTTGCTGTGCAATAGCAAGTTGTGCCAGAGCTATCCACCGGTGTCCCAAGTGTGACATCAAAGGTTGAATTAGGGAGAGGGCTGGGGAGTGTGTGAAATAATAAAAATATTCCCTTATTAAAAAGCGAGGAGTTCTAAGAGGGGTGCAACCCCTCTTAGTATTAAATCTATCCCTCTCCCTTGAGGGAGAGGGTCAGGGTGAGGGTGATACCCCCATTGACAAACTCTACCAGTCGAGGCATATAATTAGACGGAGGAACTTAACATGCCTGAACCAAGTGACTCCACAAAGACCCACATTGTCGTATGCCCCCTGTGTGGTGAAATATTTAAGGTACCCGTAACTGCTACCAAAATTCCCGACCATAATAGACCTGATTCCCCATCTACCCCGTGTGGCGGGTCGGGAAGTGAAATACCCAAAATTACCTGATTTATGAACTTCAACGTGCTCCAACGATGTAGTTATTATGTATTGCTAGAACTTCATCCATACAGGCGAAAAGTATGTCCTCAATCTCCAGAACTCAGCCCAGACTTACACGTCAGGGAAGCTTTCAGATAAGGCCGATGTCACGGTAGCGCTCCAGCGCGCCACGCTCAACTCGATACTTACGGGCGCCACCACGTTTGAAAAAGAATATAAATCGAAAACCATTATTATCGACGGCAGCATTGTGAAACTCTTGGAGCTCATGGGAATGATGGACAGCTTCAGCCCGGCGTTCAATATAGTTACGCCGTGATAAAAGATTCGTTATCCTACGTAACTGATTTAGCCCGAAAACTTTATGCTAGCAATATCTTCTATCCCCCTCTATGTCAATAAACTATTTACATATTAT
>Ga0136653_10000312_pt1 | contig 25408 bp, 20 predicted proteins | sample LakKivw275mmetaG_FD_94866 | JGI IMG/M metagenome (GOLD analysis project Ga0136653, IMG submission 94866) | Anoxic lake water microbial communities from Lake Kivu, Rwanda to study Microbial Dark Matter (Phase II) - Lake Kivu water 275m metaG... | ecosystem: Environmental > Aquatic > Freshwater >...
CAGTGCCATGGATTGAATCCTCTTGCACTGTGGTCAAGAACCAACTTCATGTCCGGATATTTCTTACAGTAGCTACCGATCCAGAAAAGATTGGAAGCGTCTGCCAGGCTTCGACTGCGCTGCATATGAAGGGTGACTGTCCATCCTTCCCTGTGTGCAATCTCCGCCATCCATTCTGGAAAATATTCAGGTATTTCGGCATTTTCCTTATCCGGCCTTCTGGCAAAGCAGGCAAACGGTTTCAATCCTTTCATCCCCAGTCTTTTTCCCTCGCACCTAATTCTTTCAGGGTCATCATCCGGCCTGACATAGAGTTGCCCGCGGGCCAATCCATCTTTCCTTACCTGTGCGGATACCCATTCATTGCACGGAGCAGGGTTATTAGGGAAAGAAGCAGGAAAAGGAAAATGAAGGCCATGAACCTCGCGGGACGGAAGAATCCATTCCATATGCTCACTATAAACTTCAAGTGTAATTTCATGAGGGGCCATCTGCACATGAACAGGAGGGTTCCCTTCCCAGTCCGAGATGCGCCATAGATGAGCATGCATATCATAGACCCTGGGTGGAACAAAACCTTCCAGCTCCCGGTTGAAGAACTCCCTGTCGCAATCCTTTAATTCCCAGGTAAGATTTCTCATGGTTCTGCTTTTCACCCGTATTCTCGTTTCTCGGTCCTACAGATAAGATATATTATTCTCTCTCGTCTAAAAGTCAAATCTCCGTTGAGTTGACAAAATTGCGGCTCCATATATAATAAAATCTATAAACCTCTCACCATAAAAGATACAGGGGGCGAGGTTCAGGATAAAGGAGGCACATGGAAAATCTGCAGATATTCTTTTTTCTGGGGCTGGCGATATGGGTTATCTCTATTTTAGCAGTTTTTACGGCGAACCTTTGTACAATCATGAAAAGTCCTGCAAGGAACTCCAAGATAATTCTCATTTCTCTCATCTATATGTTTCTGTTTTCTCTGCTTGCAGGTTCACTGATAACCCGTGTGTTATTGATAGTATTCTTGAAAGAATAAGAATATAAGCGTCTGGAATAATGTTATACAACCTTTCACTCATCATTTCATTGCACATAATATACAATTTGACCATGATTTTTAAAGCCTGCGGTCAGGATAAACAGGCGTTGACCCCGAAATATAATCCGAATAGGATAATCACGACAGCAGATGTTCCCATTATTATTCTGTAGAGACGCAGCGATAGGAATTTCCTGCCCTTGCTGAAGTTGAAAGAGATAAAACTGTACCATCCAAGGTCGGCAAGGATATGACCTGAGAAGAAAAATAAAAAACCCGGGATACCGCTCTTCCACGAAGATAGAAGTAACCCGAGACCGATGGTCAGCCACCAAACCGTCCAGTAAGGGTTGGAAATACTCATTGCTATCCCCTGAAAAAACAGGTTTGATGATTTGCCTCCACTCCGGGAATCAAGGTTTATGGAGACCGAAGGCAAGGAATGCAAAATTTCTATTCCGAAATACAGAAGTATGGCCGCTCCGGCTATGGATATTACCCTGATAACAGACGGTGTGTTTATGAATCTTCCAAGTCCCATAACCAGAACTGCAACCATGCATATTTCCAGTATTGCATGTCCGAGAATGACAAGAGGACCTGTCTTGAACCCGCTTTTGAGACTGTTTGAGATGACCGTTACAAGCAGTGGACCGGGAGCAATCGCCCCTGACAATGCAATTGCAAAAGAGCCGACAAAAATGTAAAAGTAGTTCATCCGTTTGTCTTCTCCTCGCAATCTATCAATCATCCAATGCGTTCGCAAGCACCCAGCTGCAAAATGATTCGGGGTCATCGGGTCCGTGTGGATGATGTCCACATCCGCGTTTCACAAAAAGATTCATCCTGCCTCCGGCAGCAGCAACCCGTTCGGCCATCAACCCGGTATTTTCTTCCCATGGCACCACCTCGTCAGCGTCACCGTAGATATGGACAAGCGGTATTCCTGCCCTCACAAATATACCTGCACGGTCAACGGGATTTCCATCCCAGGCAAAAGCTTCGGCTTCTGATTTGAACCCATAACATTTCTGAAGCAATATCCACTCTTCAGGGCTGCCCGGCCCCTTGCCTTTCCCTCCCGGCCAACTTTTGAAATCGCAGACAGGATTATCCCCGTAAATCAGACCCACGCTCCCGGTATTGCAGGCCGCCCAGTTATACACGTAGAGCCCTCCGCGGCTCAGTCCTTCAAGAACCGGCTTTCTGTGAAAGCAGTACTTCCGTGTCATCTCCCTGTAAAAAGAATCAAAACGCCGCATTGCCCCGGGAGATCCGAAAGTATTCCCCACATTTATGAATACCAGGTACCATCCTCTCGCTAACATCTCCAGGTCGAATGCCGGGAATGCATTGAAGAATTCAGCTCTCCAGACCCATCGTCTGCCTGCCTCAGGCCTGCGTGGTTCAACCACGACAACATCATTTTCACCAAGCTGGAAATCATGCCTCTGGTACCCGAAATATCTATTTCCCGGGAAGGGTGGTACATCAAACAACTTTTTCTCTGTCATATCTTCTTCATGCCGGGTAATGTACCCGCAATTACCTTTTTATACTTTGCGCTTTCCTTTGCAATTTTATGAATAATTCATGGATAATACAGGAACGGGGAAGTGGACAGACATCGCAGATTCATTATAACATATGTGTGAAATTCCAGGCATCTGCCATGGAAAAACTGTAAGTTACCTGCGGAGGAAATAATGCAATCAATGAACCCGGATGATAGGAAAATAGCTTGGAAGAATGTGGCAGAGAAGCATAGATTAGAAGACGGGCTTCGCATCCAGCGAGCTCCGCAGAAATGGGTGAACATATTTGCTGAAGGGGCTGCATGGCGCTCCCTCCAAAGCGCCAATGTAAGGATGCTTTTGAAAACCGGGTCAAAGCGGATTGGGATCAGGTGGAAAAATAACGTTGAATGGAGCCAGTTTGAAGTTCTCGGAGAGGTGTCGTGTAACGGGAAGAGATGCGCAACATTCTCGTGCAGACCTTGCATGGAAAATCGCGAGGATATCTTTGAAACACCCGTCAGCGGAGAAAACCTGTGGGAAATACATTTCCCGTGGTGTGCCGAAATAATTATTGAAAGTATCCTCATAGACAGCGGGGAAAAACTCTCTGTCGTGCCTGCCGACAGGCGCGATGTCATGTTCACTTACGGCAGTTCCATAACACACGGGTTCAGCGCCACAAGAGCGAGCGGAACATGGCCGTGCATTACAGCAGCGGCTCTCGGTATAGATTTTTATAATTTCGGATTCGGCGGAGCAGCCTTCTATGAAAAGGAGATTGCCGAATATATAGCCTCACGGAGAGATTGGAAATATCTTACGGTGGAAGCAGGGACAAATACCTGCGGCGGTTATGAAACACCTGCGTCTTACCGAAACACTTTTGATAAGTTCCTCCATATTATCAGAGAAAAACATCCCTGCGCACCTGTTCTCTGTTTTACATCAACCTATTACACAGACCACGATGAAAAAAAGATTAAAAACAGCAAGGGATACCTGATAGAAGATTACCGGGTAGTGACCCGGGAAGTAGTCGGGACAAGAATGAAAAATGACAGCAATCTATTCCTTGCCGAAGGTCTTGACTGGATAGGAAATGGGAAACACCTTTCCGACACCATCCATCCAAATGATGAAGGGATGCAACTCATGGGTTCGGGTATAGCTACGGCATGGAAGAAAACACCTTTTTTCAAAGACCTTTCTTTACCGCTGAACTCATTGCCTTTTGCACATTTTTAGACTGAGCAGTCACATTATCTGTAATGACAGCTCCTCAGGGGATTCTCACGCGAAAATTCTATGGGCTCAGGTGCATTGCTTACCGGCAGCCATGACAGGTATGGAGTCCCGCCCTCCCCTGCACTGCCGTAGTCGCACAATCTGATACGGGAACCGTCCGTTGCCCGAAATTCAAGAAGCAAAAGTGGAGGGAGCCATTCATTCCAGGAGATCTTTCTTCCTTTCATTCTTTTTGCGTCAAGTACCGGGATTATCAGGTTATCAGTGGAAAACGGTTTCCAGGGGTCTCCGTCGCGAACGCAACGTTTTTCGCAAAAGGGCAGATGCATATTATACCGCCTGTCAAGCGTCAGCAGAAGCGGTCCGCGGTAGATAGACGTCCTGCCTTCGCACTCTTTTTTCCCGGGCCAGTAATGAAACGACATGTCAAAACGTATTTGAATCCGATTGACTCTGCCCCACCGGCGTTCTATCTCCAGGTATCGCCCACATCGTACATTCTTCAGGGCTTTTCCGTTAAGCATTACCGTTGTTCTTTTCGACCAGCAGGGAATACGCAATCTGAGTTGAAATTGCAGAGGTCTCAACAATAGTAAATCAATATCAACGGTACCTGAAAGCGGGTAGTCTGTCTTCTGTATTATCTCAACAGTAACGCCGCGCTCCACGGGAACCGTCATATGAGACTGTCCATAGTAATTTAACAGAATACCATTTCTGTCGCGCATTACAGCCCATTCGCTCAGCATTCCAAAACCTCTCGGGCTATTGACGCTGCAGCAGTTCAATTCCGGGCTGCCGGCTCGGGACTGGAAAACGATATGATGTGCGCTTGCCCTCCGCAGACCATCCGAAGGGGTATCGTAAGTCGCCCACCGCCCGCTGCTGGAATGCATTCCCACAACAGAATTAAGCGTTGAAAGCTCAATCTCGTCGGCCACGATGGAGTTACCCGTAAGTTTTAGCATTTCAACACTCATGGCAATCCAGGCGATTGTACAGCAGGTTTCTATGGCACCCGGTTCAAATGGATTGCCTGTCGCTTTCTCACCCGAGGTGAACCCTCCTGTATTGTGGCGGTCAAACTTCACAATGCTCCACCAGAGATGTTCAAAAGCGTGTCGGTAACGTTCATCGCCTGTAATCCAGTAAAGTTCCACAAACCCCATGACGGGATGCAAACTTTCCCATCTGGGTTTGGGCATCTCAAAGAATTCCTTTCCTGCAAGCGCCTGATTAAGATAATCCCCTGCCAGGGCTCCCTCAGAACCCGTGGCGGAAAATTCCCCAACAATCTGAAGAGCCATATCAAGATAATGTTTCTTGTGCGTCTTCCTGTAAAGGATGCACAAAGAATGTACGGGAGCCAGGTTCATTTCCGTGCAACCCGTATCCACAAGCCGAGGATTTGCCTTTCCCAGATATCTCTTGCAGATTAAGTCTCCGATACGCTCAGCTGCCTTGAGGGCATTGCGGTCCCGTGTCTGTTCGCTCCACAGGAGCAAACCCATCATTATGTGGTAGTGCCCCCATGTATCCCAGGTATTCATACCCTTTTCTCCGAGATGGGACACAAAATTTGTCAGCCGCCCTTCCTTCGGCCATGGGCCCATGTATCCGTCGGCAGCCTGATGGGAAAGAAGAAGCGGAACAAATCCCTTTAACCATGCCTTAAGGCGTCTATCTCCACTGACTTTAAGTACCTGCGCGGCAGCCGTCAGGTATTTGCCGGCAAACTCTCCTGCCCACGGGACCATGTCGCGCAGAGGCAGAGCATCCCTGTCCCTGAACATCTCAAGCATGGCAGAATTTGCTCTGGGGGCGATAAGAAGCCACTGGTCCGTAACTCGGTCAATGTAATTCTTTATGAATCCTTCCAATTGGTATCGCGTGCGCAGGTCGCCGCTGCAAACAGGCTGTGGCATTTAATCCCCCTGTATCAGGTAGAAAATCTCATTTAAGGAATTTGTCCAGAAGTATCTCATCAACCCCGGGTCTGAAGTGGTCTTTCCTGTAACCGCATGGGATGAATCCGTTCCTTATGTAGTATATCAGCGCTCTTTTGTTATGGGCGGATACGCAGGTGCAGATCTTTCTTTGATTTTTCATCCTGCAGAAACCTTCAAGTTTTTCCATCAGGAGTGTTCCAACCCCTTTATGGAACACATCAGGCGATACACCTACCACCTCGAGCGACGCAAGACCGTTGATTGTTACAATCCCTCTTATATAGCCGATTATTCTTCCATTTTCCTCAGCCACATAGGAAATTGTTTCAGAAGTTTTTCCAGACATGTTGCTTATTTTCCTGAAATTCTCGGGAGAAAGGTGCTTCCTATCGGCAGCATTGAATCTCTCTTTCAAAAATGAACTGAACGCTTCTATCATTACTCCTGATACGTCCGTGGCATCCTCATTCCTGAATTTTCTTATTTTCATGTTATTGTATACCTCCACAAAAAAGATGACTGGCATCAAATTCAATAGTAGTATATCATAATTTTACCATCAGCCTTAGTGTGCAACAGAGTAGTTGTAAATTCTGCATCACCGGGTAAAATATAAAATCAAACACAAAAATTCCAACATATTGAAACTAAAATTCCGACATAAGATAAAGTTTTCTCCAGCAGTGCCCTGCCGGGCGGTTTCTGAAGCGGGCGTCTGAAGGAGGAGCGGGCACGGATTCACGATGTTTGGTATCGTGAAGAGCGACGAGAGAAGCCGAAAGCAGACCGCCTCGCCGGGGCGGGCAAGTGTCCCGTCAGAGGAAAGCCGCCCGGTTGGGCATAGTTAACATACTTTCTTTATGTCCGAATTTCTAATTGAAAATGGGCTGGATGGCAAGGAGGGAAAAATGAGAGGATTTGCGACCGCAATAGTGTTAACATTCCTGGCAGCAAGGATTGGAATTTGCGTTGAAGAGAAAAACAGGCCTGCCATGGTGGTGGTAACCGACTATCCTGACATATACACGGCAGTTGAGGCTGCCCGCACACTTGGAATCGGCCGTATCTACATTCCGGCCGGAGTCTACAACCTCGACAGGACGCTCGATCTGACGGGTTTGAGCTGGTCCCCGATAAGACCAGAAACATCGGGAGAAGAAGTGATCCCCAGATTCAATCCCATCATTGTGGAAGGAGCCGGTTCAAGGACAATGCTTATCGCCCGTACTGGCGACACACCCGCGATAGACCTTACAGGAAGCCAGCCCGGTATGGTCCTGCGCGATTTCGTTCTGCAGACGCCCTGGGACGAGAAAAATGGCTGGCAGCCGGGCAGCAAAGTTGGGATATTTATGTCAAGGATGAGTCAGGAAGGAGGAAAACCGGGTGACCCGCCTACCGGCAACGCGGCAAGTTCGGGAAGCCATATATTCCATAACGTAACTGTCCGCGGCAACTACCCGACAGCAGCGGTATTTTCATGGAACTCGGAATCAAATTCCTTTTATCACTGTCATTTCAGCAACAGCGGCGGAGACGGTTTTGTTTTCACCGGGCATAACCCCATGAACAGGGAGGGAGTGCGAAGTCCCTACCGGCGCCCGGGGATAAGCAGTAATGTCCATGCCGTTTTCTACTACTGCGGTTTCAGTTCAGGCGGAAAGGACAGCGCAGGGTTGCGAGTCTCTCAAGCCGGAGATGTCTATATCATAGGAGGTTATTTCAGCAGCGGCGGGGAAGCCTTTGCATCAATCTATCTGGACGGAACTTCCAGAGTGCAGAATTTCATTATCCGGGATGTCAGGATGGAAACAAGCGCCGGATATAATCTCTATGCTGTGGGCGCTGTGAGCGACGTCCTGATAGAAGGCGGGGAATGGGTATGCATGAACGCCGAAAATATACGCCAGGAACATAAAATACCGGCAGCGGAAGGCCCCCATAAATATGTCAGCAACCCTGAAGGAGCCGGTTATGCATATAACTGGATAGTACGGGAACTGCGTCTCAGCAGGAGTTTTGAGGATGACCCTAACCTGGGGCTCGACAAGAGCAAAACTCCGGCCAGAGGCAATGTGACGATGAAATTTGACGGGCTGCAGGACAGCCATATAGACAATATCGCCTATTATGTGCGGAGGCAGGTACCGGGCGAACAGGCGTGGACAGGCAGCGTGGTTACGGATACACCCCTGATAGTTGTGGAAAAATACAGTCGCAGAAACACGTTCGAAGTACCTTCCCGCGCTGCCGTGGAACTGCATGGAGATGCCAGGAGCAACAGCATAATTGCGCTGGCTGATGGCCTTGATGAAGCTGTGCCAGCGCTCTGGATGAGCGGACGGTCGGAAAAAGTCTCCCTTCAAAAATATTATGATGCAGGTATCCGCCGGACTTATGTTAATCCTGACAGCTCAGGTTCATTACTGAACCTCGGACTTCAGAATGTCTTTGACATAAAAAATCCTGAAACGGGAGATATCGCTTTGCACGACGGAAGCGGGTTTAAAGACAACAGCCCGCGTTTAGCGGTCTACAACGGCAAAAAATGGATTTTCTTCACCCAGCAGGCCGAGATTCAATAGTCACGCACCGATTGTTCTTTCACTAACTTGCGGGTCTTATGGTATATTCACAGAATTTCTCGTTTATACCGTAGACTATGCTGAAAACCTTTCTATTTTGAGTAAATGATAACTGGACAGGAGAAACGTATTATTTTTATTTGACCCCATATCACATTTCAAGAAGCCCTTCCTGGCTTCTGTAAGCAAATCTGTCCCCGAGCAAGGATGGCAGGGATGAAATAGTCCGGTGGTTACCCTGGAGGATATTATAACCTTCCGCATAGCGCACGGGCCCGTCGGGGTAGAATGTGGCACCCAGAATCATCGCCCTCCCTGTTTTTGTATAAACCAGCGTACTCTCTGGAATTCCCAGACGCAGGAAGTTTTTATGACAGCGTAACGATTCCATATGCTGTTTCCAGACAGAGGAGATGTCGATAAGAACCTCTATGGGATTCCGGTTTTCAACCGAATCATACTCGTACACCTCAATGTCGTAAAAACCCAATCTGTGGCTCCAGTGCAAAAATTCGAATAGCAGGCGCGAGAGGATAACATGCTCCTGGTGATAATCGGTTCTTGGCGGAATAATAACAATGTTCGGGTTAAGAGCAGCAAAAAGTCTGGAGACCGCATCAGACAGGCGTCCGGTCAATTCAGGACTATGCAACAGAGGAATTTCAAAAAAATGCCTTTCAACTCCCAGAATCCGAGCAGATTCCAGCGCAAACTGCCTGGTTTCTTCTTCTGTTGGTCCGGCACAAACATAGTCAATCTTACAACCTTCATTTTTCATCAAAAGCGTCAATCCTCCTGTCCACCAGTCGGCATCATCAGGGTGAGGGTCAAAAACCACGACGCGTTTCTTCTTTCCGTCCTCCATTTGCCACCTCTTTCACCGGGTATTCAATTAAAGTGAACGTCTATTGAATTTTGTATCTTACCTGATCATCACCAGCATCATCTTGAAATTTTCCGTCGCCTTAAGAGAATGTGGTTTGTTTTTGGGCATAATTATCAACTCCCCTTCCTTAATGCTATGGCTCCTGCCTTCTATCCTTATCTCTGCTCTGCCCTCTACGAGATACACCAGGGCATCGTAAGGACTTACATGTTCACTGAGTCCTTCTCCCCTCTCAAAAGCGAAGAGAGATACATTTCCGTTGATACTTTTTACAATTTCCTTGCTTACAACAGCATGATTCTGATACGCCACAAGATTTTTCATGTTGAGAACTCTGGCTCTGGATCTATCCATTATCATCTCCTGTTCCATGTCCGCTGGTTATTCACAGACTGTTCCGATTTGATATTTTATCCCGTTTCCTCGTAGAATGCAATTTAATGTATTCTGGCAGACCCGCTGATTGAAGAAGCTGAGAAATACGGGTAACAGTTATCTCAGGCAAGGTGTTACCAGGATACCCAACTCGTACGATGATTTGACAAAACACGGATGCGGGCTTAGAATGATTTATGGGAGGTAATATGAAAAAGATATTGGTGTTTCTGGTCCTGTCATGCATGTGTTTTTCTTCAATGTTGGTCGCCGCGTCAAGGTTCGGCTACAAAATAACGGAAGAAGACCTGTTTTTTATCACCGAAAACAACAATATGTTCCTCGTACAACCCTCAAGTATCATATGCAGCGGCAACATGCTCTATTTTGCCGCTCAGGATTTTACCGCCAGGAAGGATTGTACCGTGAGCAAGACCAAGGAGATAAAGGTCATTGTTGACGAAAACGACAGAAAAGTTGTAAGAGAAACCTTCCTGCTGGCAAATGAAAAGAATGTTGTCTATAGCGACTATGAGCTGGTTCTGTTCCTTGAAATCAGAGAAGAGTTTCCTTTCCTGGCAATATACTCCAAGTTTGTTTACAACGGGAGCGGTACTCACGAATGCGGAATAAACTGGGCGCTTGATTCAGCACACAAACCTTTTAAATACTATACAATACCCCGCGGCACATACCCTCTTGTCAAAACAAAGAGAACAAAGATAGGGCAGACAAGCTGGATCTTTGCCAACACTGGAGAGGGTGTAGGAGGCGGCCTGATAGCCCCTGCGGCCATTCTGGGTAGAGGGGAGGATTTCATTTTTCTGAACAGCGTCCCGCCCAAGAAAAAACTGGGAAAAGGTGAATCCATTGATATCTTTATGATTTTTCTGCCGATAAACAAGAATTACAAGATTCTTCCAGAACTTTTTGAAAAGATAAAAAACATCAAGTGGGAATACAAATAAATGCGCAAATGGCAAATAGCAAGTGGCATATAGAACAAATAAAACAAAAACATGAAAAGCGTCGGAGAGCAAATAACGTACAGGGTACGGGAAAAAAGGTTTTTAGCTATACGTTAAACGCCATACGTTCAATTCTTTAATAAAGGGAGGGGAAAATGGCTTTCTTTAGCGACGAAGAGAGAAAGAAAATAGAGGAGGAGGCGGAAATAAGGGCGAGGGTTTATCTCAAATACGAAAAGAAATCCCCGGGTGCCGCAGGTGTTCTATCGAGTGTCTGCCCTGGACTCGGTCAGATATATAACGGACAGGTGGGAAAAGCATCCCTGTTTATCTTCGTGATTCTCGTAAGTCTATTGATCCTGAGTATGGGAGTTTTCTTCCAGATAAAGGGGATGCCGACAAAGAAATCCCCTGTCGCCATTGAAGAGCCCAAGTCCGTGGAAATGAATGATGAAGGTGTGATTGTGGAGCCGGAAGAAGAGAAAGAGCAAGGGGAGAAGACAGAGAAAACTGATAACAAGAAACCAGCAACACCTGCCGTTCTTATCATCGTAGGAATAATCGGAACCATGGCCGGATGGAATTATTCCGTAAAAGATGCCATAAAGACGGCGAAAAGAATAAATCTTTCTTACTGATCACAGGATTTCAACTTCCGGGAAGTATTTTTCTCCATGTGGTAAACAATGTTTCCTATCTCGGAGGCCATATCAACGTTGCCCACATAAATCTTCTCCGGCAAGATGAGAACCGACGGAGAGAAATTAAGAATCCCCTTTATGCCTGCATCGGCAAGAATATCTGCCACGGATTGTGCAGATTCAGAGGTGACACAAAGAAGCGCGACTTTCACACCATGCCTCTTTATGAACTTCTTGATATCACTTATGTTGTAAATTCTGACCTTCTTGATTGACTGTCCTATCTTTCTTGGATCGTTCTCAAAGGCCGCAATAATGTCAATATTTATTGCTGAGAACCCTGGATATTTGATCAAAGCCGTCCCAAGCCTCCCTGCTCCAACCAGTACAGCGTTGATTCTTTTGTTCAGTCCGAGTATTTCCTTTATTATACGAATCAGATTATCAACGTCATATCCCACTCCTCTCTTTCCAAAACCGCCGAAAAAGGAAAGGTCCTTTCTGAACTGCGCGGGAGGTACATTTAGAAAAGACGTAACATCTTTCGACGATATTGTATTGATACCCTTATTCCTCTGTATTTCAAGATATCTCAGATATATTATCATTCTCTTTATCGTTTCCTGAGATATCCCATGTCTATTTTCCATTGTTGTTTTTCCAAAAAATACAGAACGTATAATGCAATTTTTCTGTCAGATGCGGTTGACTTTCTTGAGCCGAAACTGTAATATGATTATACGTAATTTCAACATGCTTTTCAATTCAAAAACTTGACAAACAGACGCAAAAGGGGAGCATTTATGAAAAAATATGAGGTTTTGCCTGAAAAACTTAAGAATGCCTGCAACCTTGAAGACCTTACGTTTGAAACGACTGCGGATGTAAAACCTCTTGAAGGAATAGTTGGCCAGGAAAGAGCCAAGAAATCTCTTGAGTTCGGACTCAGGATAAAGAGCGACGGATATAACCTCTTTGTTACGGGAATTTCAGGAACCGGCAGAACCACCTCTGTTGAGCAGGCGGTTAAAAAAATCGCAAAGGAACAGGCAGTTCCCCAAGACTGGTGTTATGTTTTCAATTTTGCAAATGCGGATAACCCCTCAGCTCTCAGACTGCCTCCCGGCAGGGCCGCAATTTTCAAAAAAGACATGGAGAACCTCGTTGGAGAATTGCAGGTGGCGCTTCCCAAGGAACTGGAAAGCCAGCTATATGAAGAACACAAAAACCAGATATTAAAGAATTTTCAAAATAAGAGGACAGGGCTTTTTGAACAACTTGAAAATTCAGCAAAAGCAGCAAATTTCCAGATAAAGAGGTCTCCCTCGGGGATAGCGATAGTACCATCAGTTGAAGGCAAGCCTCTGGAAGAAGAGGATATTGAGAAACTGACTGCTACGGCCAGGGAAGAAATCAAGAAGAAGCAGGATATCCTTTATGAACAGTTAAACATTATCTCAAGGGAAATAAGAACCCTGGAGAGGGATGCCCAGAGGAGATTGGAAGAACTGGAAACCGAGGCCGCAAAATATACCATAAGTCCCAGGATTGAAGAACTCAGGGAAAAGTACCGCGAGTTTCCCGACATATTGAGATACCTCCACGATGTTGAAAAAGACATGATTTCAAACGTTGACGATTTCAAGGAAAAGAAGGAGATAGAGATACTGCCCGGAGTGAAGCTGCCTGAACGGCAGTCGACAATGTTCAAATACCAGGTGAATGTACTTATAGATAATTCCGAAGTAACGGGAGCTCCCGTGATAAAAGAACCACATCCCACTTCCTACAACCTCAGCGGAAGAATAGAATATCGTCCACAGTATGGAGCAATGGTAACGGACTTCACCATGATAAAACCCGGAGCACTCCATAAGGCAAACGGTGGCTACCTGATTTTGCAGGTGTTTGACATACTCAAGAATTATTTTTCATGGGAAACGTTGAAAAGAGCCATAAAGAATAGGGAGGTCACAATAGAAGACCTGAATGAACAATTCAGGCTCATTAATACCCCCACACTGAGACCTCAACCCATACCACTTGATATAAAAATACTGCTCATAGGGAATCCCCTGTTCTATTATCTGCTTTTTGCCTATGATGAAGAATTCAAAAAGCTGTTTAAAGTGAAGGCGGATTTCAGCACCATCATGGACAGGGATACGGAAGGAATAAGAAATTACACCGCTTTCATAAGCAAGATATGCAATGAGGAGAATCTTCTGCACCTTGACAGGGGAGCCGCCGCCAGAATAATCGAGTACGGCTCAAAACTTGCGGGGGAACAGGATAAGCTGACAACAAAATTCATCGAGATAGCGGATATCATAAGAGAAGCCAACTTCTGGGCAATCTCCGAAAAATCACAAATTGTGGGCAAGAAGCACGTTGATAAAGCGCTTGAAGAAAAAATATTCAGGTCAAATCTCATCGAAAAACGTCTTGAGGAACTCGTAAAGGAAGGGGTAATTATAGTTGACACCACGGGAAAAATTGTCGGGCAGATAAATGGACTTTCAGTAATCACGCTTGGCGATTACTCCTTCGGGAAACCTTCAAGGATAACGGCAAGGGTTTATACCGGCAGAAGCGGAATGATAAACATCGACAGGGAGGTTAAGCTTTCGGGGACTCTTCATAATAAGGGGTTTCTGATCCTCAGAGGCTACATAGGGGAAAAATATTGCGAAAGCAGACCATCAATCTTTACAGCCAGCATTTGTTTTGAACAACTCTACGAGGAGATTGAAGGAGATAGTGCTTCCTCAACGGAACTGTATGCATTGCTATCCGCACTTTCAGGTTTGCCGCTAAAACAGGGAATAGCTGTTACAGGTTCAGTAAATCAGAAGGGTGAGGTTCAACCTATAGGAGGTGTGAATGAAAAAATAGAAGGTTTTTATCACACGTGCAAGCTGAGAGGATTAACAGGCGAACAGGGAGTTATCATCCCGATCAGCAATCTTAAACATCTCATGCTGAAGGACGAAGTAATTGACGCCGTAAGAAAAGGCATGTTCCACATATGGACTGTGAGAACCATAGATGAAGGGATAGAAACTCTCACAGGAGTGCCCGCCGGTGAAAAGACGGAGCGGGGCGGTTATCCCGAGGGAACCGTGAATTATCTGGTTTCACAAAAACTTGACAGGCTTACCAAAAACTATCTGCGACATCAGAAGATTGCAAAAAGTAAGAATGTTCGCAAGAAATAATCCTGATTTCTATCCTTCCTTCCGGAAAGACACGCGCGATATCAGATATCGCCATAGCCAAATTTCCTGAACACATCAGGCCTATTTCTCCAGTTCTCTATCACTCTGACCCATAAATGAAGATATACCCTCTTGCCCAGCAGGATTTCCATTTCTTCTCTTGCAAGTTTGCCTATCATTTTCAATTTTGTTCCGTCCTTTCCTATGATAATCTTCTTAAGATTCTCCCTGTCAACTATTATTTCGGCCTTTACGATAATCATATTCTTGTTCCTGGTCCCGGGCTTAATCTCTTCTATTTCCACCGCTATTGCTTGCGGGATTTCCTGATAAGTCTTGTTAACCGCTTTTTCTCTTATTATTTCCGCGAGGGTATACTCCTGAGGTATGTTTGTCTCCATTTCTTCGGGAAACATCTTCTCACCTTCTGGTAAATATTTAAAAATACTCTTTCTCAATTCATCTATATTGATATTTTTCAATGCAGAAAGAGGTATTATCTCGACAAAATCATATTTTTCCTTGCTTTCCTTTATGATGGGGAGCAGTGACTCCTTATATGAAATTTTATCAACCTTGTTAATGATAAGAATTGTTTTCTTATTGAACTTTTTCAATATTGCGAGTATTCTTTCATCGTGCTCATCCCATCCTTTTGCTCCAATCATAAACAAAACGATATCCGCATCTTCCATTGAACCCAATATGGTTCTCATCATCATCTTGCCGAGTTCATCACGCGCTTTTTCAAAACCAGGGGTGTCGAGGATAACAATCTGGCCTTCTTCGGAATTGTAGATACCCAGTATCCTTATCCTTGTGATGGCAGGACATGGTGAGACTATGGATACTTTGCGGTCAAGCAGAATGTTGATAAGCGTGGATTTCCCGACGTTGGGTTTACCTACTATGGAAACAGCTCCTGATTTCATTTTCAGACTGCCCTGGTCAGTATTTCAACTCCCTTCTCGGCAGATTCTCTTTCCTTGAGCACTACGGCCAGCGAGTCCCTTGCTTCCTCAGGGGTGACTATATTAAAAGGCTTATTGTGCGAAACATGGTCAATAAAATATCTCAGTTCAAAAAAATATCCTCCGAGGTCGGAAATATTTCCGTCAGTTCCCTCTGCCTTGATTTTTTCAAACATAGGTCTGTCAACCTTGCCAGAAGACTCATAAACAACAAGGGATGGACTACTCCTGGAATTGAATTCAATCACCGCTTTCTCGAATCTTGCGATGTAACTCATTTCAAAAGGAAATGATGCGGGATAAGACCATCCGCCTTCAGCCGTCACTGTGATATCTTTCTTGAACACAAAAGTTGTGTATACATGGGAATTCCTTATATCATCGTTCACCACCCTGGAATATATCTTTTCAGGGTTCTGTCCAATAAGATACCTTATGAAATCGGTATCGTGAATATGCAGGTCAATAAAAGCACTTCCGGATTTTTCATTGTCAAGGAGCCAATCCTGCCACCCCCACGTGGGAAGTGCGGATAATCTCCTGCACGAGAGTGTTTTCAATTCACCATATTTCCTGCGGTCGTAAACCTCTTTCAGGAATTTGTATTCCGACCAGAACCTGATGACATGCGCCACCATGAATCTCACATTGTTTCTCTTGCATACACTTATCATCTCATTGGCATCTTCCAGGTTAAGAGATATGGGTTTTTCGCATATCACATCCTTACCCATTGATGCCGCTTTTATGACATATTCCTTATGAAGGAAAGTGGGAAGACATATGTCAATAACAGTTATATCCTGTTTGTTGAAAAGCTGCTGGGACTCGTAATAAGGAATCGTTTTGAATTTTGCGGCCAGCGATTTTGCCTTTTCCCCTCTTATATCGGCGATACCTGCTATCTTGACATCGGGAAGTTGGTTATAGACAGTGGCATGCATGCTTCCCATGAAACCCGCTCCGACTATGCCTACCTTTAACATTATCCTCTCCTTTTTCTCTTGGTTCCCCGCCGGGAAGTTTTTTGATGGGTTATTCAACGGTATCTCACTGAAACCGTGCGATTATTCCATGCCGTTATTATCTCCAGACTATTCTGAACACAAATATATTTCTGCCCTCGGCAGTAGATATAAATCTCCCATCAGCCAGTGCATTGATAAAGTTCACCTTGCCGCTGAGATCGTATTCCCACAACTGTTTTTTGTCGTAAGACAGGAAATAGGCATACTGCCCTTTTTGTCCTGCCATGAGTTCTATAATCTCGGGCTTGAAGGCAGAATATTGAATCTCCTGTCCCGCATCAAAATTCACCAACTCATTCCCGGTGGCGTCAAAAATAAACGCCTTGCCTGCAGCCGTGACTGCACAATTGTAATTGTTTCCCTGGGATACTTTGATATCTGCAATCCTTTTGTTTAAACTCTTCCTCCACAGAATGTTTCCCTCGTCGGAAAAACAAATGTAGTCGCCGTTTTCCATGCCAACAAAGATGCTGTGTGAATCTGCAGAGATTCCAACCCTGGTTGCCCAGCTGGCAACCCTTTGTCTCCAGAAACCCTCACCCTTCCTGTCCTTAAAAATGACCTCGTCATTCACGCCCACGACGATAAATCTGCCTTCGCTTGAAATGCCCATATCCCTTGCATAATTGCCCAACTTTTCTCTCCATTTTATGCCTGCGTTAGCGTCCGCAAAAACCATCTGCCCGTCAAGAGCCATCCAGGCGTAGTAATCACCGCATGGGGATATGGCAACCTTCACAATTTTCTCTGACATACTGAATTTCCTCAGTAATGTGCCTTTGGACGTAAACACGTACACCGTACCACCTTCACAGCCTGCAATAACCCTGCTCCCGTCCGACGACATTTTTAAGTCGGTTATCATGCTGTCAGTTTCATAACTCCACATAAATTCATTCTCCGGCAGGAAGAGGGAGTCGGGTATATCCTTCCCCTGAAATTGAGAAGCGAATCTCTTTACCAGATTTGCAACATACATGTCTGATTGTGTCTTATACTCGTAATTTTCAAACCATATCTTTTTGATTGTGTCGAACACATCCACGTGGAAAATGAAATAGTTTTCTATCAACGTAAGGGACGGCCTGAGTATATAATCCGCATTCAATATTTTGCCCGCCTTGGACAGTTCATCGGAATATTGAAAATCTTCTTTTGTCAAACCCTCTTCGTTAATAACCCTGTCAAAGTCCTGTCTGCTTACAACGGAAAAATTCTTCATGCCGTTTGTTTCGTCCGTATAAATCTTCTGGAAATCACTCTTAACAAAATCCTGAATGCCGCTGAAAAAAACATCGAGCGATAGAATTCTCGGCTTCTTCAACCTCAAATCTATGTTCTTTATCCTTCCAGCCAGATAATTCAAAGAAAATTCCGTTCCGTGAAAATTTTTGGATTCCACGACACGGTATATGTTTTCATAAACTATTCTGGATTCCTGGAATTTTCCGTCTTTCTCCAGCATTTCGGCTATTTTAGCCATATAGGTTGTATCGGGTACAATTGAATATAGAATGTATTTCTCGTAATACTCAAATGACTCTTTCACCTTTCCATGGTAATATGCATAATCCCCTATAATCCGGTAAAGATATGCATCCGGAGCCGCATACCTGAGATATTGAAGCGCCTTTGTATGCTGAGGCCAACCTTTAGGCCAATCCGAAGCCACGAAGGGCTTCACTTCGTTTATTTTCTTTTCGGCAAGTCCAAGATAATAATCCGCATTCTTCCATCTGCCTGCACTATCTTCCCTGTCCGCTTTCTCTATCAATGACCAGACGTTCCGTGTGAAAATGACCGATAACTCTCTGTTTTTTTCAAACCATTCGCTGCAGCAGGCAAATCTTGCTGTGGATAGAAGAAAGAATAGAATTGGCAACACTCTCTTTATTCTTGGCATTTTACTCCTTGAAATTTAGGATACCGAATTGTTCCGGGTTATCTATCCTGCCACTCCACGAAGTCCACGGGATATGATCCGATTCTCTCTGGAAATTGATACTCCACATATCTCCCGCTACAATTCCATCATTATCCAGGTTTCTCAGGGGTATGGCCATTTCCACAATCCACCTCTTGCTTTCCATCCCCGTCTTTACTTTCCATTCCGATGTCCATAGCTTTTCATGGTCTTCAGCATCATATAATTTCCATACATAACAATACTCTACATGTCCTTCCGGATGTACCGCGAACTGGTACCACTTCCTTGACGAATTCGCCGGATTGATGGAGAGCGTGATTAAATCTCTCGAATTAAGATTTACCTTGGAAATATCCGGGTCATCGCAAACCAGAAGCAGATATAGATTGTTCGCGTCATAGCCTGCGGCAGCTGTCGTATGAACTGCCGATTTGATTTTGTCTCCTTCAATTTCAATGAACATATCTGCTTTTTCGGCATTCTGCCAGAACCTATCTCTATCCGAACCATCTATTTCAACAGGCCATTTAATACTGAAGGCGTTCATTCTCCTCGGAGTCACTTCTCTTATTCCCAGTTTTTCAAGGTATATCTTTTCTCTCAACGATGGTATCTTATCCCTGAGACCAGACGGTATTGACAGATCTCTAAGATATATGTTTGCTGAAGTCCTGACCGGCTCAACACTCTCCTCGGATAATCTAACCAGCAGATCAAGCCCTTCCTCTTTTCCCATGCGTGCAAGCGCCCACGCACATATGATTTTTACGTCAAGCTCAGAATCGGAAAGTCGCCTCAACAGCGCAGGTGATGCACTCTTATCTTTCAGATACCCCAGGGTCTCTGCCGCTATCTTCTGATATTCCGCCCTGCTGGATTCCAGGGATACTACGGCAACGGGAAAGGCGTCCTTGACACCCATCATTCCAAGGGACCGGGCGCATAGCACCTTGAATTCGGGGTCAGGATGTTTCAATCCTTCCTTGAGAAGCGGTATTGACTCCCTGTCTCCGATTTCTCCAAGAGCAATGGCTGCAAGTTTCCTGGTAGTCATGTCGGATTCATTCAATAGTCCTCTTGCTCCGCCTGCAAAAATTTTATCAGGTTTCTCCTTAACAAGAGCGAGCATTTTCTGCCTCACTTCCGGATATTTTGAAGAAGACATATTAAGCAACAGACCCGTGAACCCTCTGGCTCCTATGAGTTGGTCCACTCTCTCCAGGGCAAATTTCCTTTCATCTTCCGCAGGACTTTTCATTTTTCCCCAGAGATCTCTTATTGCATCACCCAGTAGATTTGAGGATTCACTCCTCACGCGCGGAGACATATCGTAACTTTCAAGATATGTTGCAGTCCGAAGATAGTCCGGGTCAAAACCATCAAGGTACGAAAGGGATTTGATTGCGGAATATCTTACCAAGGCATCTTCATCGAGTGTTTTTCCCAGGATAAAATCTTTTACACCGCTGTCGCCTATCTTACCAAGAATTGTTAACCCGGAAAGCCGTGCTTCAAGAGGAAATTTTTCATCATCAACAAACCTCTGCAAAACCGGGTAGAAAAGAGGGCCGTCTGTTTTTTCTATCAGTTTTTCCGCATATTCCCTGACCTCGTCCGAGGTGTCTGCAAGGCATTCTACAATAGCAGGATAAGAAACCGGATTTTTGAATTTTTCAAGTGCCCAGAGTGAATATATTCTGACCGTCTTGTCAGGGTCGGATAGACCTTTTATTACACCCCCGATTCCTTCTTCCATCTTAAGTGCCACGAGCGTCTTGATGCTCTCCATTTTGACTTTTGTTGATTCATCTATCAGGAGACCTTCTATATCCTGCGCCCCCTCTTCGCTCTTGAATTTTTCAAGCGCCCAGAGAGCCCTTATCTTAACCTCGTCATTGTCATCGGAAAGCATATTTATGAAATACGGAATTGCTCTCTTATCCCCGCTGGATTCAAGAAGCCACAGACTTCTCATCTTTATTTCCGGATTGGAACTCTTTAATGCTTCCAGGACGGGTTTGATCGTATCTTCCGAAGATTTCTTAAACATTGCCCGTGCCTCATCCCTGGCCATCAATGTCATCATTGCCCACAGCACTTCTTCTTCCACCTGCTCGTTTGAATCCTGTGCATGATTCAAAAGATCCGGCAGTACAGTTTCATCGCCATATTTGCTCAGACCGACTGCGGCATAATATCTAACCTGCCAGTAGCTATCTTTCATCGCACCTCTGAAATCCGGTATCAAATCCCCTTCTCCATATCTTAACAATCCTCTAACGCCGTAAAGGCGAACCTGCCAGTAGCTATCCTCAAGGGCATCCCTGAAATACGGGGTGCAGGTCGAATCTCCTATTGTCAGCAGAGCAAGGGCTGCTTTGCTCCTTACCTCCTCGTTTTTTTCTTCCCTCAGCACATCTGCAAGGTAAGGTAAATAGACCTTATTTTTCTCACTGATAATCCTGTCAATAATCTGAACTTTTTTTGGGGAGGTGCCTGACTTGAGCCCCTGAATTATTTCCAGATCTTTTGCCTTCAACGTACCTGCCAGGAAAAGAAATATTATTGTAATCAGACCCGTCCTTTTCAAAACTTTTTTGTTAGCCATTTATCACCTGTTCTTTTGAAAAACGAGGGAATCCTATATCGGCGATGATTATCTCCCCGCAATACTCCGGACCTCTATTCACGTAAAAACCTTTCTTGCCAGATCCAAAACTGACCGTAAGATCCCCCTTAACCGCAATACCAAGTATAGACCCTGTATCGGCATCCAGCCCTGATGGGATATCTGCACAAACAACAAACCTGCCGCTGTTATTCACTGCCATTATTGTCTCAGCAGGTATTCCAGATACCGCCCCCTTCAAGCCGGTACCGAATATCGCATCAACCACAATATCCGCTTTTTTCAGGAACCTTTCTTCCTGATATTTACCCTTAAACAGAAAAGTGTCAATTCCCATTTTACATAAAATTTCATAGTTTGTAAAGGATAATTTTGTAAATTGTTCCGGCAAAGAAGTGCAAACAACTTTCACGTCAACTCCCATATTAAAAAGATACCTTGCTGCAACAAACCCGTCTCCTCCGTTATTTCCTTTTCCTGCAACCACGCAAACATTCATATTTCTGATTTTTCCAAACTTATCCCCGATAACCTCGGCCGTCATTCTTCCCGCATTTTCCATAAGAATCAGTCTGCTTATCCCGTATTTTTCCTCGGCTTCTCTCTCCATGTCAGCAATTTCTTTCCTGGTCAAAATCTCATGCTCAATTTTCATTCTCCACCCAACCGTCTAAGGATACCTTCAGCCACCTCGTTCACCGGACCGGCTCCTATTGTAATTACAACGTCACCCGGCCTGACAATCTCATGCAGGTATTCTATTATCTCTTCAAATGTTGGAAGATACAATGCCTCTTTCCCGTTCTTTCTTATCCTTTCAACAAGTATCTGTGCATTCACGAGTTTCTTCTCCATAATGGAATCCCTGACGAAATAGATATCCGGAACAACCACCTTATCGGCCTTCGAGAAAGACAGAGCGAATTCTTTCAGGAGGAATCGTGTACGGCTGTACTGATGCGGTTGAAAGACCACAATCAGTCGCGATTCAGGGAACATCTTTCTTACACAATCCAGGGTACACTCTATCTCGGTCGGATGATGTCCGTAATCATCCATAACAGTAACCCCTTTTTTCTTGCCGAGAAGTTCACATCTTCTATGAACCCCTTTGAATTCCGCAAGTCCTTCCTTGATACTTTTCCAGGGTACTTCCAGATGTCTTGCACAGGCTATGGCCGCAAGGGAATTTTGCACATTATGCATGCCCGAAATTCCCAGTCTGATCGGTCTGCTTTTTTCCCCTTCAAAAAAGCAGTCAAATTCGGAGGTGTTACCGGCAAATCGTATATTTGCGGCAGTCCACATACCCTCGGCAAGCCCATAGGAAACCTTGTTCCTGTTTCTGACTCTCCCTGCAATATCCCGGGCATTCCTGTTATCAGCGCAGTATATCACCAATCCACTCTCAACAGGCACATTGCTGATGAAATCCGTGAATGAATTTTTTATATCCTCTATATCCCGGTAATAATCCAGGTGGTCTTCTTCAACGCTTGTCACGATTGCTATTTCCGGAGAATAATTGAGGAAGGACCTTCTGTATTCACATGCTTCCACGACAAGTAATTCGCTGCTGCCCACTCCGGAATTACCCAGACCTCTTATTTCACCTCCGAGCAGAAATGAGGGGGAATAGCCGCCTCTTTTGAGTATTGATACGATAAGTGAAGAGGTTGTTGTTTTGCCATGAGTGCCAGCAACCGCTATTCCCTTTCTTCTCTTCATCAGATATCCCACCGCTTCGGGATAACTCAGCATTGGTATGCGACATTCAAGAGATTTCCTATATTCGGGATTATCCGGCAAAATCGCGTGTGAGTGGATTACCAGTTCTATCTTCCTGCAGGAAAGGTTCCCGGCTTTCTGAGGACAAAAAATCTTTATGCCTTTTCCGGCAAGTTTCTTTAAAACAGGTGACCGGACATTGTCTGAACCTGAAACATCCTTGTCCATGTCCAGAAGGAGTCTTGCAAGTCCGCTCATGCCTGTCCCCCCTATTCCTATGAGGTGTATTTTTCCTGCACCGTCAAGAATGTCTTTTTCCATTTCCCAGTAGCTCCATTATCTGCTCCACGGTATTGCCCGTTGAGTCCGAAATTGAGTTTTCTTCCAAGTTCCGTTTGATGATATGGACATCTTTGAGTGTTTTTTCAAAAGAGACGCGGAAGTCTCTTATGGCGTCCGGTCCCTGTTCCAGTATATTACACGCTCCTCTCTCAGCAAAATATAAAGCGTTATATCTCTGATGCGCACCCGCATGGGGATACGGCACAACAAGAGATGGTATCTTCCACTCGCTTATTTCAGCAAGAGTTCCCCCACCTCCTCTGCATATTGCAATATCAGTTATACTGTAAAGCTTTGCCATATCGTAACAGAAATCAAAAACAACTGCCCTTACTTTATGTTTTTCATAAGCCTGCGTCAATTTTTCTTTATCCTTCCCTGCAAGATGCAAAAACTGCAGGTTCTTCTTGCTAAGATAATCCAGGTTTTTCTCTATCAGCATATTCAGGAAAGTCGCCCCCTGACTTCCTCCGAGGACGAGGATCGTTCTGGCATGCGCTGAGAAGCCGAACTCGCGTCTGATTTCATCCACGCAGGACTTCTTTCTGAAGTCTTTTATAATCGGAAAACCGGTTACCACCGTTTTCCTCCTCGGAAGATTGCAAAAGGATGGGAAAGAAAGTGCGATCCTGTCGGCTATCAAAGATGAAAATCTTGTCACCCTGCCGGGAAGCAGGTTCTGTTCATGAACGAATGTTTTGATATTCAACAACCGTCCCGCCAGCAGGAAAGGAAGCGTTACATAACTTCCAGTGATTACAAGCAGATCAAATTTTTCCCTCGAAAGTAACAGAACACAGCGCAAAAAAATATAGGCGAATCTGACCATCAGGAAAATATTTCTGAAATTTATGCGCACCTCGGGAATGATCCTGTATTGAAATTCCTTCTTCTTCAGCCACATGATCAGATATTTTCTATTCGGGATAAGGAAACTGACCGAGATATTTCCTTTCTCACCCAGTTCTTCTCCAATTGCAAGCCCGGGGAAGAAATGTCCGCCGGTAGGCCCTGTGACTATGGCTATCTTCGTATTCCCGTTCCCCATCTTTATATTATAGCATACCTTGTACCAGACAAACGGACACTTGCGTGTGACAGACTTGTACGGGAGAATGTCTGTTTTCCGTCGTTCCAGGAGACGCTTGATTTTTGATATGATAAAAAAGTAATATAATATAACGTAAAAAGTTAACGTAAGAGATGAGAAGTGGGATGGAGAGGAAAGGTTGAGATTGCCGTGCAAAAAGCGTTCGCAACGACAACAAACAACGTTTCACAGTTTCAAAGGAGGTATCATCCGGATGAAAAAAGGGCTTATAATAGTTGAGTCACCCACAAAAGCAAAAACCATTGGTGGAATACTGGGGAAAGAGTACCGTGTCATAGCAACAATGGGTCACATAAGGGATCTGCCTGAAAATGATATGGGGGTAGATATCAAAAAGAACTTTGAGCCCAGATACGTACTGATACCGGGCAAAAAGACAATAGCGGCGACCCTTAAGAAAGCCGCCGAGGAACATGATGAAATATACCTTGCGACGGACGAAGACAGAGAGGGAGAAGCCATAGCCTGGCATATAACACACGTCATTGCCAGGAAGCCCGAAGAAATAAAACGCGTGGCATTCCACGAAATTGTGCCCGATGCCGTAAGGAATGCGTTTATCTCTCCCCGGGCTATCTCATTGAATCTTGTGAATGCTCAGCAGGCAAGAAGAATACTTGACCGTATTGTCGGGTACACCATTAGCCCTTTCCTGGGAAGGGGTCTTTCCGCGGGTCGCGTCCAGTCGGTGGCATTGAGATTGATAGTTGAGCGCGAAAAGGAGATAGAAGGTTTTATCCCGCAGACATACTGGATTATAAAAGCGCAGGGAGACAAAAGGGGCAGAAGCATTATCCTTGCACTTACGGAAATTGCCGGAGAGAAAATAGAAAAATACGGATTGAAAGACAGAGCCGTCGTGGAAAGCATTATTGAAGAACTGAAGGAAAACAGCCTCGTTGTCACAAGGAAGGATGTAAACGCAAAAAAGGTGAGGCCCTATCCTCCTTTTATCACAAGCACCCTTCAGCAGGAGTCTTCCATTAGACTCGGTTTTTCTTCCTCAAGAACAATGTCTATTGCCCAGCAATTGTACGAAGGCATTGCAACGGGAGAGGGTAACATCGGTTTGATCACATACATGAGAACAGACTCGCCCTCGGTAGCCAAAATTGCCAGGAATCAGGTTATAGGATATATTGGAGAAGTTCTTGGAACAAAATACCTTCCGGAAAAACCATATTTTTACAAAACCAAATCGTCTTCTGCACAAGAAGCCCATGAGGCAATAAGGCCGACCTCGGTGTCAAGA
>Ga0136653_10000313_pt1 | contig 25384 bp, 20 predicted proteins | sample LakKivw275mmetaG_FD_94866 | JGI IMG/M metagenome (GOLD analysis project Ga0136653, IMG submission 94866) | Anoxic lake water microbial communities from Lake Kivu, Rwanda to study Microbial Dark Matter (Phase II) - Lake Kivu water 275m metaG... | ecosystem: Environmental > Aquatic > Freshwater >...
AACTCATAGACCGAACGGGCCCGGTCCATCGACAGGCGCATGTTGAGCTCGGGCGATCCCGTCGAGTCGGTGTAGCCCTCGACGCTGAGGTTCATATTCGGGAAGACCATGAGGATGCCGGCGAGCTTGGCCACCGAGAGCTGGGAAGCGGGCTTGAGCGTGGCCTTGCCGACGTCGAAGAGGATGCCGGAGAGGCTGACGACGACGCCGCGGGCCGACTCGGTCGTCTCCGCGACGGACGAGAGCGCGCCTTTGAGCATGTTGGCCAGGTCGTCGCGCTCCTTCTTGACGGCTTCACGCTCGGCCGCGATCTTGTCCCTCTCGGCCTTGACGGCATCCCGGTCGGCGGCGACGGCGTCGCGCTCGGCGGCGATCTTGTCCCGCTCGGCCGTCAACGTCTCGGTCTGCTTGGCCAGGTTGGCCGATTCGCTGGCCAGGGCCTCGCGCTGGATCTGGACCTCGCGGAGCTCCCGGGCGATGCGGGCCGATTCGCCCTCGGCGTTCGTCGCCCGGGCCTCGAGGGCCGCCTTCTCGGCCTGACGCTTGGCCTCGGCCTCGGCCGCGGCCTTGGCCTCGTTGGCCTTGACGGTGTCCTTGATGGCCTGCGAAGCCAGCTGGGCGGCGATGCGGGCCTGGTCGGCCATCAGCTTCTTGTCGCCCTTGGCCGCCATGGCCTTGCCGAGCGCGACCCGGGCGCCGTCCATGGCCTTCGGGTTCACCGCGGCGGCGTCGAGCCGCTCAGCGATCTCGAGGGCCTTGGCGGCCTGCTTGACGGCCGCCGGGGTCGGGTCGTTGTACTGGATGCCGGCGATCGAGCTCAGGGCGGGCTTGTACTCGGTGGTGAAATCCTTGAACGTGAACGGCGTGTTGGTGATGTTCATCCCCTGGACCTCGCCGGAGACGAACATGACCAGCTCCGTCGGGCGGGTGACGGTGGCGAAGGGCTCGGCCGTCACGATCAGGGCGAAGGTCCTCTTGCCGGTGTAGGCCTGGAGCGACCCGGAGGCGCTCTTCTTGTCAGCCGCGAGCTCGCCGAGGTTCTCGACCGTACCGTCGGGCTGGACGGCCCACAGGACATAGGCGGTGATGTCGCCGGCAAAAAGGACGGCCGGCTCGAGCTTCCTGAACTCGGCCAGGACGGAGGCCTGGCCGTTGTCGTAGCCGACCGTGGCCTGAAGAGAGGCTCCCGACGGGGTCCGGGCGGATTTCGAAAAATTCAGGCTGAAGGTCTTGCCCGCCTGGAGGGTCAGGGCCGTCAGCCGGACCTCGGCCGCCGACAGAACGGCCGCCGTCAAGAGAATGGTCAAGGCGGCGAAAATAACGGGTCGTTTGGACATCGGAGCCTCCTTCTGGAGCCGTATCTTCAGTTTAGTCGGACGATACCACCGCGGAAGGACGAGGTCAACGTTGAAATCCCGGGCCGCGTCGAAACGAGGGAAGGCTTCGCTACCGGTTAAAGGCCTTCAGCGTGGCCTCGATCTCGACGGCCCGCGATTCCCTGCCGGTTGCCCGCATGAGCTCGGCCATGCCCGTCAGAACGTCGAAGCCGGCCGGGAAATAGCCGCCGTCAGGCTTGGTGACGAGAGCGAGCGCCCGCCCATAAAGCTCTTCGGCCCGCCCGAAATCCCGCTCCCGAAGAGAGCAGGCCGCAAGACCGGCCAGGCTTTCGCCGACGTCCGGATTCTTGGGGCCGAGGACCTTCGTCCGGAGCGTCAGCGACCTCTCATAGATCGCCCGGGCCGCCTTCACGTCGTTCTCCTGAACAAGGACGGAGCCTAACCGGTCGAGGAACCGGCCGAGCTCCGGGTTCTCCGGGCTGGCCGCCTCCATGATGGACACGGCCCGGGCATAATAGGGCTTGGCCTCGGCCAGCGTTCCGGTCCGGGAAACGGCGTCACCGAGGTTCATCAGGCCGGAGGCGAGGTCCGGATGTTCGGGGCCGAGGACCTTTTCCTGGATCCGGACGACGCGTTGGAGAAGAGGGACCGCCTTCTTGGGCTCGCCCGCATAGGTATAGATGATGGCCAGGTTGTTGAGGGTCTGGGCCAGGTTGGGATGGTCCGGGCCGAGGGCCTTTTCCCGGATGGCCAGCGTCCGCTCCCAGATCTCGCCCGCCTTCTTGAAATCCCCTTCCTTGTAGGCGATGGCCCCGAGCGAGTTGAGCGTGGTCGCGACGTCCGCATTCTCCGCGCCGAGGGCCTTTTCGCGGATCGCCAGAGAGCGTTCGAGGAGGCGTCGGGCCTCGTCATACTTGCCCCAGCTCCAATTGAGATTGCCCAGATTGTGGAGGCTGGCCGCGGCCTCGACGCTCTCCGGGCCGAAGCGGCGCTCCCGGCCGGCCAAGGCCTGTTCCATGAAAGCCTTCGCCTTCTCGAAATCGCCTTTGCGCCACATGACCGTTCCCATCTCGGAGAGCGTGCTCAGGACATCCGGATGGTCGGCGCCCAAGGCCTTGGTCCGGATGTCCAAGGACTTTTCGAGGAGCGCCTGGGCCGCGCTAAAGAGCCCCAGGCTCTCGTAGACGGTCCCCATGGTGCTCATCAGCTTGCCCTGGACGACGGGCTGGCCTTCGAGGTCCTTGGCGATCTTGTCGGCGCCCTTGTCGAGGATCTCCCGGGCGGTGATGCTGTTGCCCCGGGCCTCGCTCGGATTGGAGACCTTGAACAGCCCGGTCAGGAAGTCGGAGACCTGGCGCGAGGCTTCGGCCTCCTGGTTGGCCCGGTCCCGCTCGCGCGCGATCCGCCGGGCCTGCAGGGCCGTCGTCACGGAAAAGGCGACCAGGAGGGCGGCGATCGTGCCGGCCACGGCGACGCCGAAGGTGTGGCGCCGCACGAACTTCCGGGCCTTATAGAGCGTGCTCGGAGGGCGGGCGACGACCGGCTGGTGGTGCAGGTAGCGCTCGATGTCGGCGGCCAGGTCCGAGGGCGAGCCGTAGCGCCGCGTCCGGTCCTTCTCCAAAGCCTTCATCGTGATCCAGTCGAGGTCGCCGCGGATCTGGCGGATGAGGGCCGGCCGCTCGGTCCGCCGGTTCACGGCCTGGAGCGTCGAGGCCTCCCCCATCGTGCTCAGGCGGGTGCTCGGCTTGGGCGGGTCCTCCTCGCGAATCTTGCGGCGGATCTCGTCGAATCCGGCCCGCCGCAGCTCCTTCGGATCGAACGGCAGGGCGCCGACGAGAAGCTCATAGAGGATGGCGCCGAGCGAATAGACATCCGTCCGCGTGTCGACGTTCTGTCCCGACATCTCCGCCTGCTCGGGGCTCATGTATTCGGGCGTGCCGATGAGCATCCCCATCTCCGTGTACATCGTCCGCTCGGTCAGGGCCTGGGCGGTCGCCTTGGCCACGCCGAAATCGATGATCTTCGGCACGGCGGCGCCGTCCTGGATCGCGACCAGGATATTCGAGGGCTTGAGGTCGCGGTGGATGATCGCTTTCTGATGGGCGTGCTGCACGCCTTCGCAGACGTGCCGGAACAGGGCGAGCCGATCCGCAGTCGTCAGCCGGTTCTGGTCGCAGTAAGCCGTGATGGGGATGCCCTGGACGTATTCCATGACGAAATAGGGGCGGCCGTCGTCCGTCTCGCCGGCGTCGAAGACCTTGGCGATGGCCGGGTGGTCCATCAGGGCCAGGGCCTGCCGCTCGGACTCGAAGCGGGCGATGACCTGCCGGGTGTCCATGCCGGCCTTGATAAGCTTGAGGGCGACGCGCCGGTGGATCGGTTTGTGCTGCTCGGCGACCCAGACCTCGCCCATGCCGCCCTCGCCGATCTTTTCGAGAAGATGGTAGGGACCGATGTCCCGGACGGCCCGGCCGGCGGAGCTCAGGGTGATCGTCTTATCGGCGGATCCTGTCTTGCCCATGGCGTTCCCCTGCCGGAAGAAAAGGCTCTCTTCCCTGGAAGATAAGCCCGGGGACGCGGGAAGTCAACCCGCAGGTCGTTTCATCCGGATCGGTCATTCGGCCTGCAGCTCGAGCTGTGGCACGAAGCTTGCGTAATTATTTGGGCGATAGTGCGTGGGTTCGGTCAGCAAGTGGGGCAATAGACGACGAGGGGTCAGAACTCATCGTAAATCGTTGAAATATCGGAGAGATATCTGGTGCCGGTGGAGGGAATCGAACCCACACTCGACTTGCGCCGAACGGGATTTTGAGTCCCGCGCGTCTGCCAGTTCCGCCACACCGGCACGGCTCGATCACTATAGGCGAAAAAAGGCGCCTTTTCAAGGAACAGGAGCAGGAAATCGGGGACACGTACCGATTTCGGAAAATCGTTACATGTCCCCGATTTCCTGCTATATTCTGCCCATGCCGACGCCGGAGCGGATCGAGAAGGTCGAGCGGGTCCTGGCCCATCGCCAGGCCGACCTGCGGGTCGTCCTCGAAAGCGTGACCGTCGCCCACAACGCCAGCGCCGTCATCCGGACCTGCGACGCGGCCGGCGTCCTCTATCTCGACCTCGTCTCCCCCAACCCGGAGCTCGTGCGCTTCAACGAGGCCATCTCGACCCGGGCCGACAAGTGGCTCGAGATCGGCGTCCACCCGACGCCCGCGGCCTGCCTCAAGCCCCTGAAGAAAGCCGGCTTCGAGATTGTGGCCACCCATCTCACGCGCGACGCCGTGCCGTATACGAGCATCGATTTCGCCAAGCCCATCGCCCTCGTTTTCGGCAGCGAGGCCGAAGGCATCACGGACGATTGTCTGGCCTTCGCCGACAAGATCGTCCGCATCCCGATGTTCGGCATGGTCCAGAGCCTGAACCTCTCGGTCTCGGTCGCGATCATGCTGTTCGAGGCCCTGAGGCAGCGCGCGGCGAGAGGTTACGGCGATAAGTCGAAGCTGCCGGCCGCGGAGCACGAGCGGCTCCGCAAGAAATGGCTGAACCTGCCGGAGCAGGTCGCTTAGATCTTGCGCAGGCGTCCCTGTTTGAGGCCCAAGATCGGCCTCAGGCCGTCCCAGTTCCCGAGCTCCTTCTGGAGAGCGTCCGTATAACCCTGCCAGGATTCGAGGAAGCTCTGCAGCTCGTCGGGCCCAAAGACGGCGCCGCTCTCCTGCTCCGCGACCTCGACGTCGAACGACATCGTCTTCTTGTCCCGGACGGCCTCGATCTTGATCCTGTCGCCCTTGGCCTTGGCCTGGACGAGGTCGATGAGCTCGTTCACCGTCTGGACGCGCTTGCCGTCGACGCTGATGATGATGTCGCCGACCAGGAGCTTGGCCTTGGCGGCCGGCCCGTCCTCGGTCAGCTGGGCGATCATCACCCCCGTCCCTTCCGGAACGCCGAAGCGCTGGGCCAGCTCCCGGCTGAGGTCCATGCCGGAGACGCCGATGTATTTCCGCGTTTCCCACTCATAGGCCCTCGGGGGCTGAGAACGGGGCGCGCCCTCCTTGGGCGCTCCTTCGGGGGCGCCCGGCTGAGGCGAAGGCGCCGGAGCCGCCCGTTGGAAGAGCCCGGGGAAACGCAGGTCCATCTCCCGCATGGCGGCATCCGGGGCCAGCTCGCCGAGCTTGACCTTGACCTCCAGGGGCTTGCCGTCGCGCTCGAGCTTGAGGGTGACGTCCTGGCCCGGTTTCCCTTTCCGGATCTCCCCGGCCAGCACATCGGGCCCGGTGACGTCCCGGCCGCCGATCTTGAGCACGACGTCGCCCGGCTGGATCTTGGCCAGCTCGGCCGGGCTATCCCGATCGACCGAGCCGATGATCGTCCGGCCCTGGTCGTCCTGGCCGATGCCGACGCCGAGCCAGCCCCGCTCGACCCGGCCCTTGTCCTTGATCTGGCCGACGATGTCCCTAACGACGTCGACCGGCACGGCCATGGCCATGCCCGACGAGGGCGCCTCGGCCTTGTTGCTCACGACGTAGCCCGAGCCGGCCTGCTCGCGGTCGCGGAACTGGAAGACGACCGGGCGTTCCTCCATGTAGATTCCGCGCAGCAAGCCGACCATCCGCCCGTTCGCGTCCACCACGGGCGCGCCGCTCGAGCCGGGCGTCACCCAGACATTCAGCCGGAGCTTGTCCCCGGCGACGGAGCTGACGATCCCCTGGGTCAGGGCCGGGGTCCGCTCGGGGGAGACGCCGAGGACGGCGATCCACGAGCCCGGCCCGAGCTCGGACGGCTTGCCGAAGCCGACGACCGGGAGATCCCCGTCCTTGGCCCTGAGCAGGGCCAGCTGGGTCTCCGTGTCGAAGCCCAGGAATTCGGCCGGCATGGACGTGCCGTCCGAGGTCGTGATCTCGATCGTGTCCCCGCGCGGCGAGACGAGGGCCGTCGTGACGATGTAGCCGCCCTTTTCGACGACGACGCCCGTGGCGACGCGGCGCATGCCGTCCCTCACCTCGACCCGGACGACGGAGGGATAGACCTTCTTGGCGACGGCCGCGATATCGGCGTCGCTCCCGGCGCCGGCTTCGGACCCGAAGGACGCGGCCGCCAGGACGAGACCGGCCGCGGCGACCAGACCCGCCTTGATCATCTTGTTCATGCCTTCCGACCCTCCTTACCTGAGTGATTCACGAATCGAGGAGGCCCAGATGCGAGGCCCGAGGGGTGAAGCTGTACTCTTTGGTACTGCGAACCCCGAGAACGAAGCAGATGGGTCGCATCGGTTCGCCCGAAGGGTAAAAACGCCCCATAAGGGGAGGCGGAGAAGAAAAAGGGCGTTTTTATGAATCATTCGGGTTAATAAATGATCTCCGATGACGGGACCTCGGAAACCTGCTCCAATATGTAAACGGTCACGGGTTGCGGCCGCGGCTGGGCGTTCCGGAACTCCGACGCGTAATCCATGGTCTCGTAGACGGGCATGGCCACGTTCCGCCCCAAGGACGGGCCCCCTGTTCCGCCGCTCCCCGGGTTCGCCGTCAGGGCCTGACGTTCGGCAAAGGACAGGCCCGTCGGCTTTTCGGCCACCCGGCCCGGATGGAAGACGAGGACGACGACGAGCAGGAGCGCCGCCGAGCCGGCCAAGGCATAGCGGGTGGCCGCGCGGCGGGCCCGGCGGGCCCGCTCCTCGCGGGCGGCCGGCAGCCGCGACAGCACGCGGTCTTCGAAACCCTCCGGGGCGCGGACCCGGCCCATCCTGTTCAAAAGCTCATGCCCTTCCATGTTCGGTGACCTCTTTCTTTCCGGCCGGAACGCTCTCGTCCCTGCGGGCCTTTTCGAGCGTCCGCCGGAGCTGTTCCCGGCCCCGGCTGATCCGGGCCTTGACAGTCCCGACCGGCCGCTTGATGATCTTGGCGATCTCCTCCTGCGAGAAGCCCTCCATGTCCTTGAGGACGACGGGGACGCGGTAGCGGGGGTGCAGCGCCTCCAGGGCCTCGCGGAGATTGCGGACGAGACCCGGGTCGGCCGGGTCCTCGTAGTACGTGCCGCTCGAGTAGTGATTAGTGATGTCCTCCAGGGGGACCGTGGCCATCCGCCGCGAGCGCCGGCACTCCGTCCTGGCCAGGTTCGAGGCGATGGCGTAGATCCAGGAGGAGAGCGGGGCGATCGGCCTGTATTTCTTGGCCTTGAAGAAGACCCGGATGAACGTTTCCTGGGCCAGCTCGACCGCCTTCTGGTAGTCGCCCGTGAATCCGTAGAGGTAATTCACGATCTTGTCCTTGTACAAGGCCATGATCTGGCCGAACGCGTGCTCGTCTCCCTTCTGGACGCGACGGATCAGCTCTTGTTCGTCCATCCGAATACCTTAACTCCCAGGGGCGACAGGCTGTTTCATTTTGGCCCATCTATTATATCAAGAAACCGGAAGGGACCAGGTCTACGCAACGGCTCCTGGGAACGTCCAGCCGTTGCGTAAACCAGGTCCCCCTGAAGGGGCTAGCGGCTTCATTTTTTGGAGATTTTAGGGGAAAATGGCCGGGAAATGGAACTTCGCTCCATGCGAATCCGTCAACCGAGGTGAATTGAGTGGATTTGGACGCGATCATCAGGGACTGCCTGGACGGCAGCCAGGACGCCTGGAAAACCTTGGTGGACGCGTACGCCAGGAGGATCTTTAGCATGGCCTATCAGTTCTGCGGCAGCCGGGAAGAGGCTGAGGACCGGACCCAGGAGGTCTTCCTCAAGCTCCACGGCGCCCTGCCGAAATACGACTTCGGCAAGAACTTCACGGCCTGGTTCCTGACCCTGGCGAAGAACCACCTCATCGACGAGTACCGCCGGACCAAGTGGGAGAAGACGCAGCGCGACGATTTCGACGAGCGCGTCCTGGCCCAAGCCGCCGGAGGCGGCCCGGAGGAGAGTCTCGTCGCTAAGGAAGCCCAGGCCGTGGTCTGGGAGGGGCTCAATCACCTGTCGGCGGATATGCGCATGGTCATCATCCTGCGGGACCTGCAAGGCAAGACCTACGAGGAGCTGGCCGAGATCCTGCGCCTGCCCCTCGGCACGGTCAAGTCCCGGGTCAACCGGGCCCGGGTCCAGCTGGCCAAGGTCCTGCAGGAGCGCAAGGGAGAACTCGCATGACCTGCCAACGGATCGAAGAGCTTCTGTCCGCCTACCTCGAGGGCGAGCTGGCCGCGGCGGAGAGGGCCGCGTTCGAGGCCCATCTGGCCGTCTGCCCCGGCTGCGCCGCGCTCGCGAACGCCATGAAGGACACGATGGCGGCCGCGGCGTCCTTCCCCGAGGTCGAGCCTTCGCCGGCCCTGTTCGCCCGTCTCTACGCCATCCCCGAAGAGAAGCGCGAGCGACGGCGCCCGGTCCGGCCGATCTTCGAGGGACTGACGCGGCCGGCCCTCCAGCCGGTCTACGCCGCGCTCACGGCGTTCATCGCCGTCCTGACCTTCGTCCTGTTCCATCCCGAAGGCCAGGGCATCCGCAAGAAGATCAACGTCGGGCTCCATCGCGGCATCGGCACGGTCGAGAAGCTCTATGCCGACGCCGGGGTGATCAAGGGCCAGGTCGGCGCGCTCGCCGGCAACGTCGTCAAATCGTTCGACGCCCTGGGTCTCTCCCGGGCGGACGAGAAGAAACAATAAATGGAGGTTTGAGCTATGGACGAAAAAGCAGTCGTGGCTCCGAGATCCGTGAAGTCGCCGGCCCTGGCAGGCATCCTGTCGTTCATGCTGCCGTTCGGCGTCGGCGCGCTCTACAACGAGCAGAAGACCAAGGCCTTGACCCAGTTCCTCGTCTTCTTCGGGTTGGTCTACGCCCTGTCCAAGGGCGGCAACGGGGTCGTCTTCGGGCTGGCCCTCGCGGCCTTTTATTTCTACCAGGCCATCGACAACATCCAGTCGGCTAAGGCCGTTCCGGCGGTCGCGGCCGGCGAGCCTGCGGGCGCCGCGGAGCTGCCGGGCGAAGTCGCATCGGGCTCCATCTTCTGGGGAAGCGTCCTGATCGTCCTCGGCGTCGTCCTGATCCTGGCCAACTTCGAGGTCATCCCCTATCGGACCCTCGGCGACTATTGGCCGGTCGCCGCCATCGTGGTCGGGCTCAAGCTCGTGTTCGACGCGGCCCGGTCCAAAAAGAACAAGTAACGGAGGCATGCTATGGCAACCGCAAAGAAGAACAGTTCCCTCGTCTGGGGCATCATCCTGATCGTCTTCGGCGTCCTGTTCCTGCTCGATCAGTTCAACATCGACGTCTGGGACGCCGTCTGGCGGTTCTGGCCCGTCATCCTGATCATCTGGGGCGCGAACAAGCTCTGGCTCGGTCTCAAGGAAAAGAACGCTCAGGGCCAGACCCCGACCCCGGATAAGACCCATGAAATTTAGGGAAGTCCTCCTTGTTGTCGTCTTGATCCTGGCCGGGTTCGTCATCTTCCAGTTCAAGACCGGCAAGTGGGACCTCGGCTCGGATTGGGTCTGGTTCGAGGGCTTCGGCCTCGGCCAGGAGGTCACGGCCGAAGAGCAGACGGTGATCCCGGCGCCCCTGCCGGCGGCGCTCGAGATCCAGAACGGCCGGGGCACGGTCGAGGTCCGCGGCAGCGACCAGGACATCGCCCAGCTGACCTTCCGCAAGACCGTCTGGCGGAGGAGGAAAGAGGACGCCGACGCGCTCGCGGCCCAGGTCCGATACACGATGACGACGGCCGGCGGCACGCTGACCTTCACGACCAACCGGGCCGATCTCGACCGCCGGAACGCGATCGAGACGACGTTCATCCTGACCGTGCCGAAGTCGATGGCCGTCAGGGTCACCAACGCCTACGGCCCGGTCCATGTCGAGGACGTCCGGGAGGCCACGGTCCGCAACAGCCACGGCGACGTCACGGCCCTGGACATCACCGGGCCCTGCGTCCTCGAAACGAGCTACGAAGACGTCGAGGCGGACGCGATCAAGGGCGGCTGCAAGATCGTCAACAGCCACGGCGACGTCCGGGCCGGGACGATCGGGGGCGACCTCGAGGTCGCCACGAGCTACGCCCGCATCCGCGTGGACGGTGTGGGCGGCAAGGCCGATCTCAGCGGCTCGAACACGGACGTCGAGGCCCTACGGGTGACCGGCGCGGTCACGGTCGATACGTCCTACGAAAAGGTCGTACTCGACGACGTCGGCCCGGCCAAGATCATGGGCCATAACATGGCGGTGAAGGCCGAGAACGTCCGCGGCGACCTCGAGGTCCGCACGAGCTACGAGCCCGTGCACGCCGAGGGCGTCGCCGGGCGGTTCATCGTCGAGGCCAACAACGCGTCGGTCGCGGCCGACCGGATCGACGGCGCGCTCTCGGTCAAGACGTCCTACGAGGGCGTCTCCCTGACCGATTTCTCGGGCGAAGCCACGGTCGTGAGCCACAACGGCCGGATCACGCTTCAGCCCCGGGATCTGAAGAGCGGGATCGACGTCCGTAACGAGTACGGGGACATCGATCTCTTCTGGCCGGCCGGCGCGAAAGCGAGGCTCGAGGCCCGCTCCAAGGGCGGCTCCGTGCACTGGGGCCTGCCCGACAAGCCGGATGTCGACGAGTCGAACGGCTCGTCGCTGGTCAAGGCCTACTCGAGCGACGCGGCCGCGCCGCTCGTCTTCCTGTCCACGACCTACGACACCATCCGCATCCAGGAATCCCCCCGCAAGTTTTAGATTCTCTTAAGCGCACTCCGCGCGGCCGGTCCCAATCGGGGCCGGCCGTTTTTTTATCTGTCGACCGCAGATCTCAAGAGGGGACCTGGTTTACGCAAAAGGGCAGGCCTTCCCTTTTGCGTAAACCAGGTCCCTTCTTCAGGCCGTGGAGATTCAATCAGGCGTGCTTGGACTTGCACGCGTGGATGCGCTCGGCGATGACCCCGTTGACCTTGATGTTGAAGAACGAGATCAGGTTGGTCACGTCTTTTTTATACTTCGTGACGTAGCGCACGAAGTCGGAGCGTTCCTTGTAGCGCAACAGGGTCTCGAACTCGGCGATCGTGTCGTGGAGCTCGATGACGAAGTGGTTGATCGTCCGGTACTGGGCGTTGATCTCGATGAGGTCGTGGCCGCCGAGCTTGGCGAAGTCGAGGTGCGGCGGCAGGCTCTGGAGGATGAGCAGGCCCTCCTTGTGGAGCTCGTTGACCGAGTCGCCGATCTCCTGGAAGTATGAGCCGAAGTCCTGGGCCTTCCGCAGCTTGGAGCCGGCCCGCTCGAACAGGCGCTCGAACTGGGCCTTGAGCGAGACCAGGACGTCCTTGAGGCCGAAGTACTTGCGGACCGGGCTGTAGAGATCCAGGAAGTCCCGGCCGATGTAGATCTTGTCCTCGTAGTGCGAGAGGAGCTCCTTTGGATCGTGGGTGTAGAACTTGATCTCGAAGCGGCGGCCCTCCGAGTCCCGCTCGCGCAGGCGGGCCAGGACCAGGCCGCTGTTCTGCTCGATGAAGTAGCTGCTGATGTCGACGAGGACGGAGTATTCGGCCAAGTTCTGGACGATGGCCTCCTTGAGGTAGTCCAGGAGCGTCTCGTTGCGGGTGATAAACTCGGTGATGCCCTCGTCCTGCGTCGGGTTGAGGACCGAATAGCTGGGGGACAGAAGGTACAGGACGGGGCCGCGGCCGAGCTCGAGGTGCAGGTTCTTGAGAACGCTCTGGTAGAGGTCGTCGAGGAGGACCGGCTTGAGCGGCGGGAGCCCGGCTGGGTCCAGCTTGGAGAGCTCTTCGACTTCGTTCATGGCGTTGACCTCGCTCGGGGCCGAGTGTAGCACCCGGCCCGAAGAAAAGTCAACGCGCGGGAGGGCCGCCCCTGCGGAACGTCCAGGCGTCCGAGGCATACTTCTCGGCCTGGAGGCGGCGGACGGCTTCCCGGTCCGCGGGGGGAAGCGAGAAGCGCTCGAACTCGACCCCGAACAGGTCGGCGAATCCCTGGACCAGGGGGCCGACGGCGGCCTCGAACTCGACGGGCCGGCCGAGGGCTTCCGAGACCGACGTCATGCCCAGGCTCTCGGCCGTCTCGCCGGGGCGGGAGACGGCGGCCAGGAGGGCCTCGTCCTTGTCGAGCGGGATCGAGCCGTGCTGGAGGAACAGGGCCCCGGTCCGCTTCTGGGCGCTGCCGACGATCTTCCGGCCCTCGATCTCGATCTCGTCGCGCGCCGGGAAGGCGAAGCAGGGCATGGTGCCGCGGGCATAGGCCGGAGGCGAGGTCTCGGCCAGGCGGGCCGTGATGCCCATGAGGGCCAGGCCCTTGAGGAGGGCCCGGGAGATGAGCCGGTAGGATTCGCGCAGGGTGTCGGTGAAGATCGCCGTGTCGGCCGAAGCGATGGAGTAGGTCACCTCCCGGTCGTGGAGGACGAGCTTGCCTCCGGTCATGCGCCGGACGATGTCGATGCCGCGGTCCCGGCAGAACTCGGCGTCGACGACGCGGGAGGCGTCCTGGGAATAGCCGAGGGAGGCCGTTGGCCGCTCCCAGCGGTAGAACCGGAGGAACGTCCGCGGGGACGACGCGGCGAGGGTGTAGAGATGCTCGTCGAGGGCCATGTTCCAGGACCCCGGGAGCGGTTCGGGCTCGACGATCAGCTGCCAGTGTGTCATGGGCGGAAAAAATGGAGCGGGCAATGGGACTCGAACCCACAACACCCGGCTTGGGAAGCCGGTACTCTACCATTGAGCTATGCCCGCTCAACAGGGTCAGATTCTAGCAGATTGGCCGGACAAGTCAACGCGGCCGGGGGATGACCGCGTTGACAGGCCGGAGAGGCGACCCTATAATTCGGAAGGAGCGCCAGAGAACGGAGGATGCCATGGCTGACGATCTCGCCGGACGGTCCCGGAATCCCGAAAGGCCGCTGGGCCCTGGAGTGACGCGCCTCGGTTCGACCGCGGTCCTGAACGGGGACATCGAGGCCCATGAGGACATGCTCGTCGAGGGCCGCGTCAACGGCAAGATCACGATTCCCTCCGGTACGCTGACCGTCGCCAAGGGGGCCAAGGTCGAGGCCGAGATCCGGGTCAAGGCCCTCGTCCTCAACGGCGAGCTCAAGGGCACCGTCCGGGCCGGGGAACGGACGCTCATCTCCGAGACGGCCGAGATGACCGGCGACGTCATCACGCCGAAGATCAACATCGCCAACGGGGCCAAGTTCTCCGGCAGCATCCGGATGAAAGAATAATTGTCGCGAAGATCAAACCCGTTCGTTCTCAGCTCTGACTTCGTCCCCAAGGGCGACCAGGTCCGGGCCATCGAGCGCCTGACCGAAGGCCTGCTCGCCGGCGAGCGCCACCAGGTCCTCAAGGGCGTCACCGGCTCGGGCAAGACCTTCACCATGGCCAACATCATCGCCCGGGTCAACCGCCCGGTCCTGGTCATCTCTCACAACAAGACCCTGGCGGCCCAGCTCTACCAGGAATTCCGCCGCTTCTTCCCGCGCAACGCCGTCGAGTATTTCGTCAGCTACTACGATTATTACCAGCCCGAAGCCTTCATCCCCTCCACGAACACCTACATCGCCAAGGAGGCGACGATCAACGACGAGATCGACCGCCTCCGCCTCTGCGCCACGAATTCCCTCTTCGCCCGCCGCGACGTCATCATCGTCGCCTCGGTCTCGTGCATCTACGGCATCGGCGCCCCCGAGACCTATTACTCGATGAGCTTCTCGCTCGAGGTCGGGGCCGAGCAGAGCCGCAAGGCCCTTCTCGAGAAGCTTGTTTCGACCCAGTACCAGCGCGAGGAGGCCGACTTCAAGCGCGGCACCTTCCGCGTCCGCGGCGACATCGTCGAGGTCTTCCCGAGCTACGAGGACGCCGCCTACCGCATCGAGATCGAGGACGGGCGGATCAAGGCGATCTCGGCCGTCGACCCGCTCCTCGGCAAAGTGCGGGAAACGCTCGACACGGTCATGATCCACCCCCGGACCTTCTTCTCGACCCCGATCGAGACCCTCCGCGCCGCCGTGGCCGGGATCGAGGCCGAGCTCAAGGAGCAGCTCGCTTTCTTCCAGGCCCGCGGCAAGGCCGTCGAGGCCGCCCGCATCGAGGAGCGCACCCTCTACGACATCGAGATGCTGCGCGAGTTCGGCTACGCGCCGGGGATCGAGAACTACTCCCGCCACCTGACCGGCCGCGCCGCCGGCGAGCCTCCTTTCACCCTGCTCGATTATTTCCCCGACGACTTTCTGACCATCATCGACGAGTCGCACGTCACCGTTCCCCAGGTCGGCGGCATGTACTCCGGCGACCGCTCGCGCAAGCTGACCCTGGTCGAGCACGGCTTCCGCCTCCCCTCGGCCCTCGACAACCGCCCCCTCAACTTCGACGAGTTCGAGACGCGCCACGGCCAGACGCTCTATGTCTCCGCCACGCCGGGCCTCTTCGAGGCCAAGCAGTCGGCCGGGCACGTCATCGAACAGGTCATCCGCCCGACCGGCCTGACCGACCCCGAGATCGAGATCCGGCCCATCCGCGGCCAGGTCGACGACCTCATGGGCGAGATCAAGGCCCGGGCCGCCCGCCGCGAGCGGGTCCTGGTCACGACCCTGACGAAGAAGATGGCCGAGGACCTGGCCCGCCACTACCACGAGCTCGGCCTGCGCGTCAGCTATCTCCACTCCGAGATCGAAACGCTCGACCGGGTCAACGTCCTCCGCGACCTGCGCAAGGGCAAGTTCGACGCCCTCATCGGCATCAACCTTCTTCGCGAGGGCCTGGACCTGCCCGAGGTCTCGCTCGTGGCCATCCTCGACGCCGACAAGGAGGGCTTCCTGCGTTCGGGCACGTCGCTCATCCAGACCTTCGGCCGGGCGGCCCGGAACGTCAACGGCAAGGCCATCCTCTACGCCGACACGGTCACCGACTCGATGCGCCTTGCCATGGACGAGACGGCCCGCCGCCGCCGCATCCAGCAGGACTACAACGACGCCCACGGCATCACCCCGCAGACGATCATCAAGGGCATCGACGAGGCCCTGACCTCGGTCACCGAGCGCGACTACCTCGACTACACCAAGCTCGGCGAGGACAAGGACATCTTCCTCTCGCCCCAGAAGCGCAAGAAGCGGATGGACGAGCTCACCAAGCTCATGAAGGAAGCCTCGGACGCCCTCGAGTTCGAGAAGGCGGCCGCTTACCGCGACGAGCTGACCAAGCTCAAGAAGCGCGAGCTCGAGCTCGGCCTGTAGCCGGGTCGCCCCTCCAAACCGTTGAAAATCAACGGGAATAGGCGGATAATGAGCCCGTTATGGCGGATCTCGAAGAGCTGAGGAAGCGGGCCTCCGAGCTTCCGGCGAAGCCCGGCATCTACTTCTTCAAGAACGCGGCCGGCGAGGTCGTCTACATCGGCAAGGCCCGGTCCCTGCGCGACCGGGTCCGGTCCTACTTCCTGACCAACCCCGACTTCAAGGTCCGGAATATCCTCCGCGAGACGACCGACATCGACTTCATCCTGACCGGCTCCGAGCGCGAGGCCGCCTTCCTCGAGAACAACTACGTCCAGCAGTACCAGCCCCGCTTCAACCTCCGGCTCAAAGACGACAAGAGCTTCCCCTACCTCAAGATCACCGCCGCCGAGCCCTATCCCGGCATCTACTTCAGCCGCCGCGTCGAGCCCGACGGGGCCCGCTATTTCGGCCCCTTCAGCCCGGCTCAGCGGGCCCGGACCTCGATCCACCTCGTCAACCGCCACTTCCGCGTCCGCGGCTGCGAGGAGGCCGTCTTCAAGGGCCGCAAGCGCCCCTGCCTCGAATTCGAGCTCCACCTCTGCTCGGCGCCGTGCGTCGGCCTCATTTCCGAGCCGGAATACCGCGAGGACGTCGAGAACGCCTGCCTCTTCCTCGAGGGGCGCATGCCCGAGCTGGCCCGGACGCTCAAAACCCGGATGGAACGGGCCGCGGCCGAGGAGCATTTCGAGGAAGCCGCCCGCTCCCGCGACCTGCTGCGGACGATCGAGGACTACCAGGACCGTCCGAGGGCCATCTCCACGTCCCTCGAGGACCAGGACGTCGTCGGCCTGGCCCGCATCGCCGACCGGGCCGCCGTCTACGTCTTCTTCATGCGGCACGGCAAGATCCGCGACTCGGAGGCGCAAACGGTCGACGTCCCGGCCGATGTTCCCGACGCCGAGCTCTTGGGCGATTTCCTAGCCGGTTTTTATCGGGATCGCGACCTTCCGCCCCGTCTGCTGCTGCCCGTCAAGCCGGCCCAAACGACCGGCCTTCAGACTCTTCTCGGCTGGGCCAAAGTCAAGGTCCTCGTCGCCCGGGCCGGCCGGAACGGCAAGCTCGTCGAGCTCGCCGGCCGCAACGCCGAATCCTATCTCCGCCGCCAGTCAGGCGATCTCGTCCCCCTCGAGGAGCTGAAGACGGCCCTCCGGCTGCCCTCCCTGCCACGGACGATCGAAGGCTTCGACATCTCCAATACCGGCGGCGAGGAATCGGTCGGCTCGCTCGTCGTCTTCCGCGACGGCCGCCCCGACAAGGACTCCTACCGCAAGTTCCTCATCCGGACCGTCGAGGGCTCCAACGACGTCGCCAGCATGGAGGAGGTCCTCACCCGCCGATACCGCAAGGTCCTCGACGAGGGAGCGACCCTCCCCGACCTGATCATGGTCGACGGCGGCAAGCCGCAGCTCGGCGCGGCCGAGAAGGCCCTGGCACCGCTCGGCCTGTCGCAGGTCCCGCTCTTGGCCATCGCCAAGCGGGAGGAGATCCTCTACACGCCGGCCCTGCGCGAGGGCGTCAAGCTCGACCGGACGTCGGCGGCGCTCAAGCTCGTCCAGGCCGTCCGCGACGAGACGCACCGCTTCGCCATCACCTTCCATCGGGGGCGCCGCGAGAAGCGGAGTTTCGAATCGCTCCTCGACGGCATCGCCGGCCTCGGTCCGAAGAAGAAAGCCGTCCTGCTGGCGAAGTACGGAAGCATCGACGCCATCCGCAGCGCCCCGCGGGCTGAGCTCGACGCCCTCGTCGGCACCGCCGCCGCGGCCAAGGTCGTCGAACGCCTGGGCTAGGGCTCAGCCCCGCTTCTTCGCCCTCATCTGCTCGAGCTTCAGCCTGGCCTTGTCGACCTCCACGGCCTGCTTGCCCTGGGCGTCGACGTTCTTGGCGATGTCTTCCTCGAGCTTCTGTTTCCTCTTGGCCAGGTTCTGACCCTCGTCGATGAGATCGTCGTAGCGCTTCTGGGCCTTGCGCAACTCGTCCTCGCAGGCCGCGACGGCCTGGGCGTGGTCGTAGTCCCCGACAACCGCGCCGAGATCGCCAAAGAAGGCCGTGGCGCCCGTTCCGGCGAAGACCGGCAACGCCTCCGTGACCCCGGCCGCCCCGGCCTGGGGCTGGGACCGCTTCAGGATGTCCTCGTTCGGTTCGGCCAGGATCACCGTCAACGTGGACATGGCCCTGCTCCCGCCGCCCTTGCCCTCCACCTTGTAGTAGACATCGTAGACTTTGCTCTCGGCTTCGTGGAGGAGGACTCCCTGGACGACATTGTATCCCTTGACGTTGCGGACCTTGCCGCCGCGACCGACCAGGTAGGTCTCGATGGCCTTGTCCAGGTCCTTGGCCGGGTAGTTGAAGTCGAACATCCGGGCCGCCTGTGGCGTCTTCTGGAAATCGACGATCCCGTCATAGCTCCGGACGGGCTCGATCGCCTTGATGAGCTCGTCCTGGGCCTGCGCGGCCGCCCCACACACCACGATCGCCAAAACCAACCCGATCATGAGCTTTTTCATGACGTGATTATAGCAGAAAAGGGGCCTCCGGCGAGGACCGGCGGCGCCGCGGGAACGACCCCTCTCGCGGCCCCCGGTCCGGTCCTCAGAGGAGCAGCCGGACGAGCGCGCTCAAGGCCACGGCGACGGTGATGCTCAGGCCGGTCGAGACGAGGGCCCACTTCCGGCCGATCTCCTTCCAGAGGATGGCGCACGTCGACAGGCAGGGGACAAAGAAGCTGATGAAGACGGTGAAGACGACCAGCTGTTCCCGCGTGATGACGGACATGAGATCCCGGTAATCGACGCCGAGCGCCTGGAGCATCATGATGAGCGACAGTTCCTTGCGCAGGAAACCGAAGACCAGCGTGACCCCGAGCTCGTGCGGCAGGCCGAGCCCGCGGACGACGAGGGGCGCCAGGACGTCGTTGATCCAGCGGTCGGCCCGGACAGAGCTCAACAGGCTCAGGACGATGCTGCCGCCGATGAGGATGGGCCAGGCGAATTTGATGAACGAGCGCAGCTGGAGCCAGGTCTTGCGCAGGACGGAGCCCGGCCGCGGCGTCTTGAGCGAAGGGATCTCCAGGATGAGGCCGGGCGAAGGCTCCTTCAGGAACCGGCTGACGATCCACCCCAGCAGGGCCACGACCAGGATGTTCCCGGCGTAGAAGCCCATGGCCCAGAGCGGCCCGAGGTAGAAGGCCACGAGGGCCAGGATGATCGTCGTCCGGGCGGAGCACGGGATGAAGGGGATGAGGATCGAGGTCAGGACCCGGTCCCGGTGCGACTCCAGCGTGCGCGTGGCCATGATGGCCGGCACGTTGCAGCCGAAGCCGAGGATGAACGGCGAGACCGACTTGCCGTGCAGCCCGATCCGGTGCATGAAGGCGTCCAGCAGGAATCCGGCCCGGGCGAGATAGCCCAGGTCCTCGAGCACGGCCATCAGGACAAGCAGCGGCAGGAAATAGGGCAGAACGATGGCCACTCCTCCGCCGACGCCCTGGATGAGCCCTTCGGCGAGGTGGAAAGCCAAGCCGTCACCCAGGCTGGCGGCCAAGGCGGCCTTGAGCGCGTTGAACGGCCCGAGCAGGAGGGCTTCCAGGGGACTGCCGACCTCGAAGATGATCACGAAGAAGGCCATGAGAACGGCGGCCAGGATGAGATAGCCGCCCAGGGGGTGCATGAGCACGGCATCGACGCGCTTGTCCCAGGTCAGTCGCCGGCCGTGTTCGACGCGGCTGGTCTCCTCGGCCAGCTTCATGGCCTGATGGTGGCGTTCGGCCGCGATGACCTCATAGGCGGGCGAGCCGCGGCGCTCCTCGATCTTCCGCCGGACCCGGTCGACCGCCTCCCGCAGAACCGGCTCGACCTCGCCCAGGAAATCGCCGCAGGCATGGCCGGCCGTCTCGATGAGCTTGACGGCCGTGAAGCGCCGGTTGGAAACGATCGGAAACCCCCCGGGCAGGCTCTCGGCCAACTCGGCGACCTGGGCCTCGACGTCCTCCGAGTACCGCCGCGGCGGCGCGATCTGACCCTTGGCCAGGACGTCGAAAGCCCGGTCCAGGAGCTCCTTGACGCCGCGGCCGTGGGCGGCGATGGTGGCCACGACGGGGACGCCGAGGGCGCGCTCGACGGCGGCCGTGTCGACCCGGACGCCCTTCCGCTCCGCCACATCGATCATGTTCAAGGCCACGACCATGGGATAACCGAGCTCGACGAGCTCGAGGGTCAGCTCCAGGCCCCGGCCGAGGGTCGAGGCGTCGATCACGTTGACGACCAAGTCGGGGCGTTCGCCGAACAAGTGCGACAGGACGGCCTGCTCGGCCGGGTCGGTCGTGCATAGGGAGTAGGCGCCCGGCAGATCGATGATGTCGAGCAGGCGCCCTTCGATGCTGACCCGGCTGTGGGTGTGCTTGACCGACGTGCCCGGGAAGTTCGAAGTCTCGGCCTTGGACCCGGCGATCGAGTTGAAGAGGGTGCTCTTGCCGCTGTTCGGCTGGCCGATGAAGATGACCGACGGGACCTCAGGCCGGCTCATGGACGGGCTCGACGAGGACCTTTTGGGCGACGCCACGGCCCATCGCGACGGTCGTGTCGCACCGGCAGTTGCGGACGAGCAAAGGGCCCCGGAAGAGGGCCTGGCCGTCCAGGACCACGATATCATCCTTGTGGAATCCCAGGGCCATCAGGCGTCGCCTGACGTTTTCTCCGCCGGAGAGCTCGACGATCCGGAGGGACGTGTTGCGGGGAGCCTCTAGCAGGGTCATGATGGTGAATTCAGGAGCGGAATTATAGGGGATGAGGGGCCTGAAGTAAAGCCGAGAGGCCGGGCCGTGGAAATCCCCCCGGGGATAGGACATAATAGAGTCCTATTCAGGGAAAGGAGACACGCTCGATGAATCCGACGAGAACCCGCCGATTCTTCCTGGCCGCCGTCCTGGCTCTTGCGCTCGTCCTGCCCGCCGCGTCCGACGAGGGCATGTGGCTCTTCAACAAGCCCCCGAAGGACATCCTGCAGAAGGCGTACGGCTTTGCCGTGACCCAGGAGTTCCTGGACCATCTCCGCCTCTCCTCGATCTCGTTCGGCGGGGCCTCGGGCTCCTTCGTTTCGCCGGACGGGCTCGTCCTCACCAACCACCACGTCGGCCGGGGCGCGATCCAGAATCTCTCGACCAAGGAACGGGATCTGATGAAGACCGGCTTCTATGCCAGGACCCGCGAGGAGGAGATCAGGGTCCCGGGCATGGAGCTTCGCGTCCTCACCGGCATCGAGGACGTCACCGACCAGGTCCTGGCGGCCGAAAAGCCGGGCATGACCCCGGTCGAGGCGGCCGACGCGAGGCGCCGGGTCATCGACGGGCTCGAGAAGCAGGCCTCGGCAGCGCCCAAGACCCGAGGCGTCGTCGTCACCCTCTACTCGGGCGGCATGTACAACCTCTACACCTACCACGTCTTCGACGACGTCCGGCTCGTCTTCGCCCCCGAATACCTGTGGGCCTTCTTCGGCGGGGACCAGGACAACTTCACCTATCCCCGCTACGACATGGACATCTCGATCTTCCGCATCTATGAGGACGGCCGGCCCTTCCAGAGCGCGAACTTCATCAAGTTCGCGGCCCGCGACGTCCGCGAGGGCGACCTCGTCTTCTGCTCGGGGCACCCGGGCTCGACCGGGCGCCTCCTGACCATGAGCCAGCTCGAGTTCCTGCGCGATACGAGCTACCCCTTCGGCATCGCCTTGGGCAAGCGGCGTCAGGCCTATATGCGCGCTTACGCCGCCAAGGGCGAGGAGGAGAGCCGCATCGCCATGAGGAGCCTCTTCGGGGTCGAGAACAGCCTCAAGGCGACCATAGGCTACCAGTCGGGCCTCCTCGACAAGGACCTCATGGCCAAGAAGCTCCGCGAGGAAGAGGACCTGCGGGCCCGCGTGGCCAAGGACCCCGCGCTGGCCAAGGACTACGGCCCGGCCTGGGACGGCATCGCCGCCGCCGAGAAGGCCTATGCCTCGTTCTTCAAGCCGCTCACGTTCTTCGAGCGGGGGAACGGCTTCTACACGACCTTTTTCACCATGGCCCGCAACATCGTCCGGCTGGCCATGGAAAAAGCCAAGCCCGACGCCCAGCGGCTGCGCGAGTTCCATGACGTCTCCATCGCCGGGGTCGAGCGCGGCATCCTCTCCCCCGCCCCGATCGACAACGACTTCGAGACCGTCAAGCTCGCCGACTCCCTGGCCCAGCTCCAGGAAGAGCTGCCGGACATGGCCGAGGTCCGCTGGATCCTCGGCGGCCGGCCGCCCCAGGATGCGGCCCGCGAGCTCGTCGCCGGAACCAAGCTCAGGGATATCGCGTTCAGGAGATCGCTCATCGAGGGCGGTCTCGACGCGGTCTATCAATCCACGGATCCTATGATCAAGCTGGCTCTGCTCGTCGATCCGGTCTCCCGCGGCCTGCGGTCCCGCTACGAGAACCAGGTGGACGCCGTCGAAACGCTCAACGGCGCCCGCATCGCCCAGGTCATGTTCAAGCTCGAGGGGACGTCCATCCCGCCCGACGCCACGGGGACGCTGCGCCTCAGCTTCGGCGTCGTCAAGGGCTACGTCGAGAACGGCAAAAAGGTCCCCTTCGAGACGACCTTCGCCGGGCTCTACGACAAGTCGGCCAAGGCCAGGAACAGGGACCCCTACGAGCTGCCGGCTCAGGTCCTGGCCAAGAAGAACGCCGTCAACCTCGCCGCCCCCGTCAACTTCGTGGCCACGGTCGATTCGATCGGCGGCAACTCGGGCTCGCCCATCCTCAACCGGAAGGGGGAGTTCGTCGGTGTCCTCTTCGACGGCAATATCCAGTCGCTACCGACCCGCTTCGTCTACGAGGACAGGATCTCGCGGTCGGTCATGGTCAGCGCCCAGGGCATCCTCGAGGCCCTGACGAAGATCTACGGCGCCCAGCCCCTGGTCGACGAGATCAGGGGGAGGAAATGATCAGTAGAGGACTTTCTGTTCGCCCTCGGCGGCGATGCGCTTGTCCATCCAGGCGATGATCAGGTCGCGGCGGGCGATCACGGCCGCGATCTCGTCGTCCTCGAGATAGGGGCCGACGGCCGTCCGGAGGCTCTCGGCGGTCAGCGCCTTGAGCGCCTCGTAGAAGGCCCGCGGCATCGAGGCCATGATGAACTGCGGCCCCTCCTTGTATTTCTCGTCATAGATGAGATCGGTCCGGGCCTTCTTGTCGGAGGCGAACGTCCGGGAGTGGTCGATCAGGATCATCCGCCAGTCCTCCGTGATGAGGTAGTTCCTTTGGTGGCGGTCGATGTTGTAGATCAGGTTGTCGAAGGCCCGCTGGAGGCAGAGCTCGCGGTTGAAATAGAGGGCCTTGATGCCGGGCGGGTTGAGCTTCTTCTTGAGGATGGTCTCGAGGTTGTTCCAGTAATCGGCGAAGATCTGGCAGGACCCTTTTTCTCCCTGGAACTCCCGCTCGACCGTGGGCGGGACCATGTTGAGTCCGAGGAGACGGTTGAGCCGGTAGGCTGCGATCTCGCCCTTCCAGGTCTCTTTGAAGCCCTTGACGCGCAAGCCATAGACGTTCTTCCAGAGGGCCTTGTGCTGGACCCCGTCCTTCTCCAACGTCAGGACATAGGGGTTGGTCACGGCCTCGGCCCCGGTCAGCTGTTTTTGGCCCACGACCGTGGCCGTCTTGAGGAAGTCCTCCCATTTGTCGTAGTTGGCGATCTCGGCGGCGGTGAATTGGGCCAAGAGCCGGGTACCCATTCCCAGGGCGGCGATAACCAAGATCATAAAAACGGCTTTTCTCATGAGTGTCCCCTCCCCGTTACGGAATCCCTTCTTGGCCCGAGTGTAAGCCCGATTTCGGGCCGTGTCAATGGGGCCGCCGAGGCTCTTTTAAGCCTTTCTCTCGATTGACTTTGGAGGCTGATTCTGTTAATAAATGGTAAATGTTCAAGTGGATTTCCCGCAAACTCCTCGGTAGCGAGAACGACCGCACCCTCAAGAAGATCCATCCGCTCGTCGGTCATATCAACGAGCTCGAGTCCCGCGTCCAGCCGCTCGGCGACGCCGAGCTGCGGGCCAAGACGGCCGAGTTCAAGACGAAGCTCGACCAGGGCGCCTCGCTCGACGACATCCTGCCCGAAGCCTTCGCCGTCGTCCGGGAGGCCTCCCGGCGGACGACGAAGATGCGCCACTTCGACGTCCAGCTCATCGGCGGCGTCGTCCTCCACAAGGGCATGATCGCCGAGATGAAGACGGGCGAAGGAAAAACGCTCGTCGCCACCCTGCCGGCCTACCTCAACGCCCTGACCGGGCACGGCGTCCACATCGTCACCGTCAACGACTACCTGGCCCGCCGCGACACGGAGTGGATGGGCGCGATCTACCGCTTCCTTGGCCTCTCGGTCGGCACGATCCAGCACGATCTCGGCGACGCCGACCGCTTCACGGCCTACCGGGCCGACATCACGTATGGGACCAACAACGAGTTCGGCTTCGACTACCTCCGCGACAACATGAAGTTCCGCCTGGCCGACCTGGCCCAGCGCGAGTTCAACTACGCCATCGTCGACGAGGTCGACAGCATCCTCGTCGACGAGGCCCGGACCCCGCTTATCATCTCAGGCCCGAGCAGCGAGTCGACCCAGCTTTACACCAAGGTCGACACCCTCGTCCGCCGCCTCCAGAAGGAGAAGCACTTCACGATCGACGAGAAGAGCCGGACGGTCTCCATCCAGGAGGCCGGCGTGGCCGAGGCCGAGCGCCTCCTGGGGGTCCCGAACCTCTACGACCTCAACAACATGGACTACGTCCACGCCATCAACACGGCCCTCAAGGCCCATCACCTCTTCAAGCTCGACGTGGACTACATGATCCAGGACGGCAAGGTCGTCATCGTCGACGAGTTCACGGGCCGGCTCATGCCGGGCCGCCGCTACAGCGACGGGCTCCATCAGGCCCTCGAGGCCAAAGAGCGGGTCAAGGTCGAGGAGGAGAACCAGACCCTGGCCTCGGTCACCTTCCAGAACTACTTCCGCATGTACAAGAAGCTGGCCGGCATGACTGGCACAGCGGCCACGGAAAAAGAAGAGTTCCGCCACATCTACGGCCTCGACGTCATCGAGATCCCGACCAACAAGACCCTCATCCGCCTCGAGAACCCGGACGTCATCTACCGCACGGGCCCGGAGAAATGGAACGCCGCGGTCGAGGAGATCATCGACCTCAACGCCAAGGGCCGGCCGGTCCTGGTCGGCACGATCTCGATCGAGAAATCGGAGCACCTCAGCACCCTGCTCCGCCGCAAGAACGTCCGCCACGTCGTCCTCAACGCCAAGTACCACGAACAGGAAGCCTCGATCATCGCCCAGGCGGGCCGCATCGGCGCGGTCACCATCGCCACGAACATGGCCGGCCGCGGCGTCGACATCCTGCTCGGCGGCAACCCCGAGTATTTGGCCCGAGAGCAGCTCAAGAAAGCCGGCGTCGACCCGCTAAAGGTCCCGCTCGAGCAGTACGACCAGCAGTATGCCAAAGCGCTCACCGAGCTCACCGCCGTCATCCAGAAGGAGCACGAGGCGGTCGTGGCCCTCGGCGGCCTCCATGTCCTGGGCACAGAGCGTCACGAGGCCCGGCGCATCGACAACCAGCTCCGCGGCCGCGCCGGCCGCCAGGGCGACCCCGGCTCGTCGCGGTTCTACCTTTCGCTCGAGGACGACCTGATGCGCATCTTCGGCAGCGAGCGCATCTCCGGCCTGATGGCCCGGATCGGCATGGGCGAAGGCGTCCCGATCGAACACCGGATGGTCAGCCGGGCGATCGAGCGGGCCCAGCGCCAGGTCGAGGGACA
>Ga0136653_10000315_pt1 | contig 25321 bp, 24 predicted proteins | sample LakKivw275mmetaG_FD_94866 | JGI IMG/M metagenome (GOLD analysis project Ga0136653, IMG submission 94866) | Anoxic lake water microbial communities from Lake Kivu, Rwanda to study Microbial Dark Matter (Phase II) - Lake Kivu water 275m metaG... | ecosystem: Environmental > Aquatic > Freshwater >...
ACCTCTTAGACACGCCTAGCAGTAGGTCGATGCGCATAAGTATAAGTCATTGCAGTTACTTACGATACATGAGCTGCTACACAGGGTAGCATAGACATCAGCGTCCCAGTCACAGTCTGGGGGACCGTCCCGGGGACGGTCTGGGCTATGGTATCAGATACGGTCTAAGTGGTGGTATGTGGGATTGTTAGGCCAGTGGAATCAGGGGTCGAGTCTGGTGTTGTCTACGCGATTGTTGCAGCGGTCGTCTGTCAGACCGACTCAGATTCCGTATCAGGGTTGGTTTGAGGAATGGTAAGGCAGGTCGTGACCGCAGTGGTGGCTGAGTTAGTCTGCAAGGTCGTAGCTGTGGTGGTACCAGTGATGGTTAGCGGAACAACGGCTGAGAGGGTTGCGGCGATGGTGAGGTAGATGAAGACCCGGATGCCGGCCTCTCTGCTATGCCGCTAGCCAGGCCACGGGTTGAGCGCGATGATTCAGAATCTCCAAGGAGAGAGATAGCGCTGGTGAGCGGACGAAGTCAGCTATAGGGAATCAGAACGCAGGAGTATAGGAGGCCCGATGACCGAAGGGCGGACGAGACGCAAGCCCAGGCTCAGGAACGGACCCAGCCTTGGCTGTCAGCTTGTGGCACTTGGCTTCTGACCTGGTGCCGGCTACAGGTCCTTTCGCCGCGCGCGCCAGCGCCTGACGATACGGTCCACGTCCATGTCCTGGATGCCCGTCTTCCACCATTTGGCGAACTCGACGTCGGAACTCTGCGGCTTGGGGTTCGGGCAGTCAATCATGACGCGCGTCGGCAGGGCCACGCAGTCGCCGAGAATCAGCGCCTCGCCGGTCCGCAGCGACGGCAGCATGTCCATCAGCCCGGACAGCGAGTCCGGGACGAGCTTGCGGACGTAGGCCTGGTCATCCGGGTTGGTGAGCCGCATGGCGATGAAGCTGTTGCACTGAGAGAGCACGGTCTCGGACAGCTCCTTGGGCCGCTGGCTGACGATGATCGTACCCACGCCGTACTTGCGTCCCTCCTTGGTAATCCGCTCGATTGCCGACTTGGCCGCCTGCAGCCGGAAGTCGTTGCGATTGGGCACGTAGTTGTGCGCTTCCTCCAGCACGAGCAGGATCGGGAAGCGGTCGCGCTCCGGGTTCCAGAGGTTGAACTCGAAGACGATGCGCGAAACGACCGCGGCCACGACGCCCACGGCCTCCGAAGGAACGCCGCTAAGGTCGATGACCGCCATCCGGTTGCCGCTGCCAATCGATAGGAAGTCGCGGAGCAGTTGCACGAAACTGTCGTTGGTGGTGTACTGAGTGGGCGCGAACATGAACTTGAACCGCGGGTCGCTCACCTTGCTGTCGAGCCGGATGAGAAACTTGTCGAACTCGCCGTACAGCGGCCCGGGTATCATTTCGCCGGCCGCGTTCGGCACCATCTGGATGTTCCAGTTTCTTACCGTGTCCAGCAGGTCGTCAAGGTCAAAGAAGATAGGGGAATCCGCGGTTACGCGCTCGCCCTTGCGCAGCCGGTCGCTGCCGACCGTGCCCTCGCGCGCCTGCACCAGGGCGTCCCGCAGCACCGTCATCTGGTTCTTGGCCGAGAATTCGCTCTGGTCCACGGTCAGGTCCTGGAATTCATCGAAGCTCAGCAACCAGTACGGCAGTTCGACCTTGTCCGCCTCGATCCGCGTGACGTTCTCCGGGAACGCCGCCCCGTATTCCCCGTGCAGGTCGAGAACGACGATGTGCGTATCCTGGTACTTCCGGATTGCTTCCTGGAGAATCGAGACGACCGTGCAGGACTTGCCGCAGCCGGTGCTGCCCACGACTGCGATATGCTGTCCGAAGAACCGGTCGGCGTTGATGTAGGCGCGCTGGTCCTCGGTCTGGGAAGGGTGGCCGAACGAGAACTCGTACTCGTTGAACTCGGAGAAAATGCTCTTCAGTTCGTCGGGGGTAACCATCTTCGCGGTCTGGCCCACAGTCGGATAGACGGCGACACCGCGGATGAACCCTCCTTCCGCTCCCATCGAACCGATGAGTATGCAATCCGCGACCTTGCGCCGGCCCGACTGACAACTGCTGTCGTGGGTCACCGGTGACAGGTGAGCGCCGTCCATACTGATGGACGAGACGATACCGACGACGTTGCGGTCGCGGACCGCGATCTTGATGTGCGAACCGGGTTGCCCCGGGAAGTAATCCTCGGCCAGCGCCACGGTCGTGTCGACGTGCAGCTCGACCAGCGCCCGTTCGCCGTTTACCTCAACGACATGCCCGATTTCAACATCACATGGTGCTGCCATGGTTGCTCACTCCTTTGCGGACGACCAGGCCGCTGCATTTGCAGTCGGCCTGGGAAGTTCTATGGCGGGAACGCGGGGGCCCCGAACAGAACCATGGCCGGGATTGCCCCGGCCGGGGCGACGCGCGACGTAACCAGTCACTTGCCTAAAAATACCCTAGCCCGGCAGCGACGTCAATCTCCGGCGTGTGACCATTTGACTGTGCATTCGTTTGCTCTAGTATCTGGCGATGCCCGACCCTCAAGCTTCAAGCCCCAAACTTCAAGCCCCAAGCCGGACCAGGCAAGTGACGGCGCCATGCGGATAGTCGGCTTCACCGAAACATCGCTGCTCGACTGGCACGGCAGGATTTCGGCAGTCCTGTTCATCGGCGGCTGCAACTTCTCCTGTCCCTTCTGCCACAACTACCGGATCGCCGATGACGACCCTGAACTGGCGCTGGTTCCGCTTGAAGAAGTCACACCTACGCTGCACCGGAAGCGGGATTGGTACGACGGCGTGGTCCTGACCGGCGGCGAACCGCTGATGCACCCCGAGGTCTTCGACTTGTGCCGGCAGTTCAAGGCCACCGGCCAGCAGGTGAAGGTCGACACCAACGGTGCTTACCCGTACGCACTAAAGACCCTGCTGGAGCTGAAACTGGTAGACGCGGTGGCGATGGACATCAAGGCGCCGCTTGATTCCCGGTACACCAAGGCTGCCGGCAAGCACCTCGACCTCGCGCCGTTGCGCAGGACCATCCAACTGCTCATCGAGTCAGGCGTCGAGCACGAGTTCCGCTGCACGCTCGTGCCCGGCCTCATCAACCCGGAGGACGCCACGGCCATCGGCGAGACCATCAAGGGCGCCCAGGCCGTCGCTCTGCAGGAGTACAACAGCTCCCGGGCACGGGTCAAGGGTTTTGGGGAAGCGAAGTCCTACACGCTGGCCGAGGTCGAGGCGATGGCCGAGATACTCAGGCGCTCGGTCAAGGAAGTCAGAATTCGCGGCAGCTTCTCCTGAGACACCGTCCCGAACGCATTCTCAAAGCCACGGACGACCGCTGACCGCACGCGCGCGTCGTCGGTAATCCCGCCCTCCGACCTCACCGAAGTCATCACGACATCCGGCATCCCGCAGGGGTGCATCAGCCGGAAGAATCCCAGGTCGACCGTCACGTTGAGCGCAAACCCGTGGAAGGTGACCCGGCGTTTGACCGCAACCCCGATGGACGCGATCTTCCGCTCTTCACACCAGACGCCGATGTGACCCGGGCTGAGTCCCGATCTGACCCCGAGTTCGGCGAGCGCTGTCACCAGCGCGGCCTCGACCCGCTCGATGAACCAGCGCACGCCGGCGATGCCCGACTCCAGCTTGAAGACCGGGTAGCCGACGAGCTGCCCCGGACCATGGAATGTCACATCCCCGCCGCGCTCAATGCGGTGCAGCGCAACACCGCGGCGCGCCAGTTCGGCCTCGCTTACAAGCAGGTTCGACGCCTTTGCCGACCGGCCCAGGGTAATCACCGGGTCGTGTTCAAGCAGCACGAGGACGTCGGGTATTTTGTCCTCGACCCGCAGCCGCCACAACTCGCGCTGCAGCATGAGCGCCCGGCCGTATTCCAGCCGGCCCAGACTGAGCACAGCGGCGGGGGCCTTCGGGACACGATCTTTTGCGGCTTGGGACGCGATCCCAATTGAGGACAATTGGGTCATGTCCCCGCCGGTTGGCCCCTACCGGTTGACAATGTGGATGGCTTTGGAGTGGATGGCTTCGGCCGCCTCAAACAAGAGCTCGCTCATCGTCGGGTGCGCGTGCACGACGTGGCCGATTTCGGCGGCGGTCAGGCCCAGCTCAATCGCGGTCGTCGCTTCCGCAATCAGCACGTCGGCCTGGGGCGCGGCGATCTGCACTCCCAGTACCTTGTCGGTCTCCGCATCGACCACCATCTTACAAAGCCCGTCACCACGGTTCAGCGTCAGCGACCGGCCCAATGCCGAGATTGGCACGCGGCTCACCTTCACCTTGATGCCCTGGCTGCCGGCCTCGGCCTCGCTCAAACCGACCGAGGCAACCTCCGGGTCGGTGTAAACGCAGGCTGGCACGGCTTTGAAGCGCCAGGGACGGCCGCCGCCGAGCGATTCGGCCAGGGCGATTCCATCGGCCATCGCCCGGTGCGCAAGCATGGGTCCCGGTTTGACATCACCGATGGCATAGATGTGAGCCGCGCTGGTACGGTAGCGCTGGCCGACCGCGACGAAACCCCGCTCATCCAGCTTCACCCCGGCCTGGTCCAGTTCGAGGCCGGCAGTGAGCGGTCTGCGTCCAATCGCCACGAGCACCATGTCGGTCTCGACCTTCGATTCAGTCTCCCCTGACTGGAAGCGCACGGCGAGCCCGGGCTCTCGGTCAAGTCCCGTGACCTTGACCCCGAGGTTGAATTCGATCCCCTCGGCCTGCATCGCCTTCCGCAATGCCACACTGACATCGATATCAAAGCCCGGGAGTAGCTGCGGCATCAGTTCCAGTACGGTTACACTCGCACCCAGGCGTCGGAACGCGGTGGCGAATTCGAGGCCGATGGCTCCGGCCCCGATGATGGCGATGCGAGCGGGCAGCCGGGTCAGATTCAGGGCACCGTTCGAATCAATCACTCGCTCGCCGTCCGGCTCGAATCCCGGCAGGACCGCGGAAGCCGAGCCGGTCGCGATGATGACGTTCTCGGCCCCGAACCCCAGCTCAGTCCCGTCCGGTTGGGCCACGACGACCCGCTGTCCGTCGGCAAACCGCGCCGCGCCCTTTACGGTCTCGACGCCGTTCGACCGCAGCAGAAACTCGACCCCGCGTACCAGCCGGTCCACGACCCGGCCCTTCCAGCCATAGAGCGCCTGGAAATCAATATCTGGTTGCCCGTAGATGATGCCCATGCGCCGGGCTTCGGCCGCCCCGCGCACCGTGGACGCTGCGTGGAGCAGCGCCTTGACGGGAATGCAGCCCCAGTTGAGGCAGATACCGCCGATCCGGTCCCGTTCGATTACCAGCGCCTTGCGGCCGAGTTGTGCCAGCCGGATAGCCGCCACGTAGCCGGCCGGCCCGGCCCCAATGACAAGGAAATCAACGTGCTTCTCCACTCTCATCCTCGCTCAGTGGAGACGCAAGTAACAAGTATCAAGGACAAAGGACCGAGCAAAGGGGAAAGGGGAAATGGCAAAGTCCGGACTTGAGATTCCTCACTTTCCACTTGTCTTGTCCTTAGTCCTTCGGACTTCATGCTTTCCTCACCAGGCCGTGCCTTTGATCATCTCCGACGCGATGACCAGCCGCTGAATCTGGTTGGTGCCTTCGTATATCTGGGTTATCTTCGCGTCGCGCATCATCTTCTCGACCGGGTATTCTCTCATGTAACCGTAGCCGCCGAAGATCTGTACGGCATCAGTGGTCACCTTCATCGCCGTATCCGAGGCCAGCACCTTGGCCATCGAGGCGATGGCCGATACGTTCTTGTGGCCCGCGTCGGCCACCCTGGCCGACTGGTAGATGAGCGTACGGGAAGCTTCGACCTGGATCGCCATGTCGGCGAGCATCATCTGCACTGCCTGGAAACTGGCAATCGGCGCATCGAACTGGATCCGCGTCCGGGCGTACTCCAGCGCCTCGTCCAAAGCTCCGGCCGCGATGCCGAGCGCCTGGGCGCCGACGCCCGGACGGGTCCGGTCGAACGTTCTCATCGTGTGGATGAACCCGTAGCCTTCCTTACCGCCGATGAGGTTCTCGGCCGGTATCCGGCAATCCTGGAACACAAGCTCCGCCGTCTTCGAGCAGCGGATACCCATCTTGTCCTCTATCTTGCCATAGGTGAAACCGGGAGTACCGTGCTCGACGATGAACCCGGAAAGCCCGCGCGCGCCCTTGGTCGGGTTCGTGCTCGCGATAACCGCGTAGATTTTGGCCACACTGCCGTTGGTGATGAACTGCTTGGTCCCGTTCAGCACGTAGCTGTCGCCGTCGCGCCGCGCCCTGGTTTTGACGTTGCTCGAATCCGAGCCGGCGCTCGCCTCGGTAATGGCAAAGGCCGCGATTTCGCCGGCCGCCAGCCGGGGCAGGTACTTCTTCTTCTGTTCAGGGGTCCCGCCGAGCAGTATCGGGAACGTACCGAGCCCGCAGGCCGCGTAGCACAATCCGGCCGCACCGTCGACCCGGCACAATTCCTCGACGACGATGCACATCTCCACGATGCCGCCGCCCAGCCCGCCGTACTCCTCGGGGATGTAGACGGCCATCAGCCCGAGGTCGGCCATCCCCTTCAAAAGTTCGTGGGGGAACTCGCCGGTCTTGTCCAGTTCCGCCCGGACCGGCTTCATCTTCTCCTGGGCGAAGCGGCGGGCCAGGTCCCGGATTTCCTTCTGCGTGTCAGTAAAGAAGTATTCCACAGTACGCTCCTTTGGGGTTAGCTGCCGGCAGCAAGGAGTCGGCCGACAATCGACTGCGAACTCGCGTCGCCAACTCCGAACTCCCGGCTCTCAACTTCTGTTCCTGCCGGTCCGCCGCCCCACTTCGGCGGCGACCTGCTCCAGTGCCGGCTTCATCGCATCGCGGGTCAGGCGATAGCACTCGACCGAAAAGCCGATCGGGTCGTCAACTCGCTCTTCCCTGCCCGCGTACGAAAGCAGCAGCTTCGTCTTCGCGGCGGCATTCGGCGCCATCTCACTGATCCGCTGGCGGTGGTACTCCTCCATCACCAGGACCAGGTCGGCGGCTTCAAGCATCGCCGGCGTCAGTTGCCTGGCGCGGTGCCCGGTCAGGTCGAGCCCGACGTCGTAGAGCACTGCGACGGCATTATCGGCCGCCGGACGGCCCACCGGCGCATCGGTGCCGGCTGAACTGACCTCGGCCGCCATTCCCTCCAGCATATGCGCCAGCATGTACCGGGCCATCGGGCTGCGACACGAATTGCCGGTGCAGACGACCAACACCGAAAAAAAGAGCCCGGGTCCAATCCTCACCAATTCCCCAAGCTGCTGCTCAACGTCTAGTATTCCCAACTTTCCCCGCCTGTCAAACACGGCCGGGCGCGATCTGAAGTCGATGCCGGTCGGGCCCGGCCCGACTTCACCGCCGGTGACGACAATTGAGGCCCTGCTACCGAGCTCATCCGCAAGTTCACCCGGCTCGGTGCCGCCTTTCGGCAAGCCGAACCAGACATCTCCCCCGGCGCGCTCGACCAGCGCCCGGGCCAACGGTTCAGACGCCAGGGCCAGTCGCGGCTGCTCCGAGAAAAAAGCGCCGACCACCGGTCCGGCCATGACCTTGAGCGCTCGTTCCTCGAAAGACGGCTCCAATCCGGCGATTGCCGCCGCCAGCGGCTGCGCGTCGACCAGCCGGTAGTGTGCGCCGAAGCCGGCGAGCGCCTCGGGTTTGCGGGCAACGACACAATACCCTCCGAGCATCGGAACGACTGCGACGCCGTGCTCAAGTGCGCTGCCGACCTGCCCGGCTACCTCGGCTGGATTCTTCCGCTGGATTCTGACAAACTTCGGCACTGGCTAGCTGGCGCGAAAGGCAAGTCCCCGGGCGCCGATATCCCGGCGATACACCATTCCGGGGAAACCAATCCCCTCCAAAGCCCGGTATGCCCGGTCCCTTGCCTCAGCCAGTGAGCGGTCGATTCCGGTAACGCCAAGTACCCGCCCGCCGCTCGTGACGGCCCGCCCGCCGTCGAGCCTGGTCCCGGCATGGAACACCACAACACCGTCGTGACCAACCAGGTCGCCGGTGATGGCCATGCCCTTGCCATAGGAGCCCGGATACCCCTCGGCTGCCGCCACCACGCACAGCGCTGCACGGTCGGCGGGAATCTTCAGCTCGCGTTCACCCAGCCTGCCCTCGATGCAGTCCATCGCCAGCTCGGCCAGGTCATCATCCAACAGCGGCAGGATGACCTGGGCCTCCGGGTCGCCAAAGCGGCAGTTGAATTCCAGCACCCGCAGGCCTTCCACCGTCAGAATCATGCCCGCGTAAATCACGCCCCGGTAGTCGATGCCCCGGCGGGCAAACTCGGCGAGCAGCGGCTCGAACACCTTTTGCTGAACTTCGCGTTGCCGGGCCTCGGTCATCACCGGCGCCGGCGCGTAGGCGCCCATGCCGCCGGTGTTCGGCCCCTTGTCTCCGTCGAGTAGTCGCTTGTGGTCCTGCGATGGTGCGAGCAGCCGGACGTTCCTGCCGTCGCAAAGCCCGATCATCGAGGCCTCCTCGCCCGCGAGGAATTCCTCGATCACCACAACCTTTCCGGCCTCGCCATAGCGTCCCTCCCGCAGCATCGCCGAAACCGCCTGCTCGGCCTCAGGCAGGGTCTCGGCCACAACTACGCCCTTGCCCGCGGCCAGACCCGAAGCCTTCACGACTACCGGCAATTGGTGCTGACCGAGATAGCTGCGCGCGGAATCGAAGTCGGTAAACGACTGGTACCGCCCGGTCGGGATTCCGGCCGCGAGCATCAGTTCCTTGGCAAAGACCTTGTCGCCCTCAAGCCGCGCACCGCTCCGGTCCGGGCCGAGGACCTTAAGGCCCTGCCGCGAAAACTCGTCGGCCGCTCCGGCCACGAGCGGCACCTCCGGTCCGATGATTGTGAGATCGACCTTCTGTCTGACCGCAAAACGGGCAAGCCCGGCCAGGTCACCGGCCGGGATCGGCTCGCACCTCGCGACGGACGCAATCCCGGCGTTACCCGGGGCGCAGAACACCTGATGCCCGGACCGGGCGACGTGCCAGACGAGCGCGTGCTCGCGGCCCCCGCCGCCGACTACTAATACTCTCAATGCTTAAGCAGTTTCTCCAGCTTCGCCGCCTTCATTGCCGCTGCCCAACTCCCGAAGTACCGCACTGCGGCAGCATGCAGTATCCGGTAGCGCTTGCGGATGGGTATGGTCGTCCCCAGCGGAACGCCGAGGCCTCGCATCCGCTTGATCTCGGCCACTATCTCGGCCTTCGACCATTCCTTCTGACGTTTGATCTTCGTGTAGTCCAGCCCGGCCGCCTTGATTGCCTGGCGCCATGAGCCGAAGTAGACCGAGGCAGCGCCGACGAGGCCACCGTGCAACCTCTCGGCGGAACTCACGTTGAGCTGCTCCCCCGCCGCCTTGAGCCGGCGGATCTCCGCCACGATCTTCTGCTTGCTCCAGAAGCTCTTGCGCCGGACCGTCTCGTAATCGATCCCGGCCGCTTTGATGGCACCTTCCCAGGTGCCGTAGAACTTCCTTCCGGCGTAGGCGAGCGCCGGGTAGTTGCGGGCGATATAGCCGGAGTTGAGCTGTTTGCCTCCATGGGTCAACTCGCCAATCACCCTGAGGACTTCTTCTTTCGACCATCGCTTGTATGAACGCTTCATTGCCACCTCCGGTAAGAATGTAGCCTAACCGTGTGGAGGTGTCAATACTTGGTTGCTGGCTTGACAACCCGGCTGAACCGCTTAATATCCTCGCGATGAAGCAACTGCTCTTGGAAATCGGCACCGAGGAAATCCCCGCCTCGTTTCTGGGACCGGCCCTTTCCGACCTGGAGCGCCGGGTCCGGGCCGCGCTAGTGGAGCACGAAATTGCGGCCGGCCCGGCCGAGCTTTTTTCGACCCCGCGCCGGCTCGGTCTGCGCCTGATAGAAGTGGCTGAGGGCAGGCCCGCCCAGGTCGTCGAACTCCAGGGCCCGCCCAAGAAGGCGGCATACGACCCCCAGGGCAACCCCACCCGGACCGCGGTCGGATTCAGCGCCGCCCACGGCAAGACCCCGGCCGACCTCTACGTCAAACCGACCCCTCGCGGTGAATACGTATTCATCAAGAAACAGGCCGACCCGGTGCCGACGACGAAGGTACTGCGGGAGGGGGTACCCGGGATTATTGCTGCGTTGCCGTTCCCCAAGAGCATGCGCTGGGATACGACCGGGGTCAGATTCGCCCGGCCGATACGTTGGCTGATCTGCCTGTTCGGCGAAGAAGTGGTCGAGTTCGAATTCGGCGGGCTGAAGTCCGGCGCGGAATCACGGGGACTCCGCAACTCGACTCCGGCTTTGTTCCCTATCCCGAGCCCGGCCGAATACGAATCCACCCTGCGGGCCCACGGCGTCATTGTCCCCCGCGCTACGCGCAGAACCGCAATCGCCGAGGAGCTGGAGCGCCTCGCCGCCTCAGCCGGCGGCCGACCGGTCGAGGACGAAGATTTGCTTGAAGAGACGACGGACATCACCGAGTCACCGGAGCTGCTGCTTTGCTCGTTCAGCCCCGACTATCTCGACCTCCCGGCCGAGATACTGACCACAGCGCTCAAGAAGCACCAGCGCTGCTTCTCCATCCGCAGAACCGACTCCGACGCCCTCCTCCCCAACTTTGTGGCCGTCGCCAACACCCCCGGCTGCGATGCGAAGACGGTGAGCGGCTGGTACGAAAAGGCGGCCGAGTCCCGCCTGCGCGACGCCCGCTTCTTTGTCGAGGCCGACCTCAAGCATGGCCTCGAAGCCCTGGTCGAAGAAGAAAAACAGGTGACGTGGATCGAGGGTATGGGCAGTTACTTCGACAAGACGAAGCGGCTCGGAGCCCTCTGCGACTATCTGGCCAGGCAGGTTCCCGGGACCGACTCCGATTCGCTCAGAAGGGCCGCGACCCTCTGCAAGGCCGACCTGCTCACCAACATGGTACGTGAGAAGGAGTTCACCTCACTGCAGGGCCGCATCGGCGGCATCTACGCCCTCAGGCTGGGCGAACCCGCGGCCGTGGCCGATGCCATTGCGGAACACTACCTGCCCCGGTCCGTCGGCGACAAGCTGCCGCAAAGCCGCAACGGCGCGCTGCTCTCGATTGCCGACAAGCTCGACAACATCGTCGCGACTCTCCTGACCGGCGAGATTCCCACCGGCTCGGAAGACCCCTTCGCCCTGCGCCGTCAGGCGACCGGTCTCCTGACCATCGTGCTGGAGCAGAACCTGCCGATTGACATCGGTGCGCTCGTGGCTGCCGCGACCCGGCTCTTCCCGGCGCCAAAGGACGAGTACGCGACTCAGATTCCCGGCCTGCTGCGCGAACGGCTCAACGCCCTGCTCGCCGACAAGGGCATCCGGTACGACATCGCGGCCGCGGTGATGGAAACGAGCTGGCAGCAGCCGGCCCAGGCAATGATACGCGCTACTGCGCTGTCTGCGTTCCGGGATGAACCGGAGTTCCAGAAGCTGGTCGTCGGCCAGAAGCGCGTGGCCAATATCCTCAAGGGGCTGTCAGTAGAAGGCCTGCCGGCTGAGCCGCTGCTCGTCGAGCCAACCGAAAAGCTGCTCTTCGACGAGTCGCGCAAGGTCGAGCCCGACCTGGACCGAGCGCTTGCCGCGCACGACTACCGTCACGCCTTTGAGCTGCTCCTCAGCCTGCGCCCGACCATCGACAAGTTCTTCGATGACGTCCTCGTTATGGCCAAGGAAGAAGACCTGCGCACGAACCGCCTGCGCCTGCTCGCCTACGTCCGCTCCCTATTCGCCCGGGTCGCCGACCTCTCCAAGATTGTCATCGAAGGGCAGTAGTGGCAGGGACATGACCGAAATCCGCCGGGGATTTCGGATCGTGTCCCGTTCCCGCTTCCGGCATTCTGCAATCTGCATTCTGCAATCTGCAATCTGCCTTCTCCTTCTCCTCACCTGCCGCCCCTCCGTCCCCAATCGCCAATCGCCAATCGTCAATCGCCAATCATCTGAAGTCCCGCGCCCTTCTCTCCCCACGCTGGAGCTTCGCATCAAGGACGCTCACATCTTCGCCGAGGTCGTCTCAAAGCCCGAAGACCGTGCCCTCGGCCTGATGTTCCGCCGCAGCCTGGCACCCGACTCAGGGATGTTGTTCGTGTTTGACTCACCCGAGTTCCAGCGCTTCTGGATGAAGAACACCCTCATCCCCCTGAGTATCGCCTTCATCACCCGCGACTCCCTCATCTCGGACATCCTCGAAATGGCGCCGCTCGACACCACGACGCCATACATCTCAACCAAGCCGGTTCTCTACGCGCTGGAGATGAACTCAGGCTGGTTCCAGACCAAAGGAATCAAACCGGGGGATACGGTGCGGGGCATGGGGTCGGCCAAGCGGTAAGAAACCTACCGGCGCTCCTTGCGGAGCCGGTACAAGCGCTCGGTAATCCCGCCCTCTTCCAGGAATCGCCCCTCGAGCTGTCGAAGCTGCCGGTCCAGCAAGAAGCTGGTCTGATGAACCAGACAGATGAGCGTGTTTGCCGCGGTCTCAGCGTCGCCCCGCTCGACAGGCTCGGAATAGGTCCTGTAGGACCTATTGGGCCTATAAACCAGAGAGCGGACTTCGCGCGTTCGCGCATGGTCCTTGCCCCAGAGCGGCAGCCGTTGGTGTCGCAGGAAGTCCTGGAAGTCGAGGAGCAGTTCCTCAAGGCTGGCCCGCGCCACACCCACGAGCTTAAGCTCAGTCTTGCGTGAGGTGCCGGATGCCTGGCTCGCCTCGGCGATGTTCTGGCGACCTGACCGTGCGGCCTGAACCATCTGGTCGTGGGTGCGGGATCGCTTCTCGATGAAGCGGTCACAGAAGGCGATGGTCGCGTCATAGACAATCTCCGCCATCTGGAACGACTTGAGCTTCTGATAGCCACCGTGCGGCGGTATCAGAGACTCGCCTGGCTTGCTCTGCGAATTCACCTACCTCATACTAGCCGGCCGTGGCGGAACGTCAAGACCAATGCGACACGCGCCGGGTCGCTCTGTCTACACCGGCATCGGCCCGGGCGCGGGCGGGAGCGTGGGGATGCCGGCGTCCCAGACCGCGAGCGCGGCCGCGAGAATACGGTCAAGCAGCTTACGGTTCATCGCCGCCGGCCAGGCCGTGGTGTTCCAGTTCGCGACGCTCTGCTTGCGCTTCGACGTGTCCGGCAACGTGCTCCGGGCGATATTACTGGCCCGCATCGCGGCCTGCCTGTAGCGGCGGAGCGTGGGCGCATCGCACCGAGCGGACTCGGCGACCTCCAGCGCGGCCTTGTGCGCCTTCTCGTAGATAGCCAGTGCCGCGCTTGAATACCGGGACCATGCACTATACCACTCGGCATAGCACATCTGGGCGTCGGTCACCACCCTTCGTCTCGGCTTTACTGCCATGATTGCGCGCGCCTCGGCTTCCGGCGACATCCAGTCAATCTCGTCGTGCTCGCACATGTCCTTGTACGCGAGCTCGGCCAAAGCCTCTGAGTACTCGGCAAGCGTGCGGTCGAGGGTTTTTCTTGCGGCCCATTCCCGCAGCCGGGCCAGCCGTTCGGCCCGCTTCGGCTCCTTCGTTCCGTGGGTGCGGTACAGCGCATTGAAAACCCTGCGCCCGTAGGCAGCCATGATGCGTCGGAATTTGGACCACCCCGCCACTCCGCCTGCGTCCAAGCCGCTGTGAAGGTAGAACTCAAACAACCTGCGCAGCGCCCAATACCCGGCTCTGCGCCGAAGCCGCAGCACCCGCCGTTCCTCCTCCCTGTTTGGAGTGCGTGCCTCAGAATGGGTCCTATAGGACCTATCAGTCCTATTCACCAGCGCCCGACCACATGTCTGCACCCGCGGCAGCGGCGCGGCCTCGGCCCGCTTCCTTGCTGGCTCCGGAATCGGCAGCGACGTGTAGCGGTCAATAACGTCCTTCAGGTCGTGAAAGCCAGCCCGAACCGCGCGCAAATACTCGACCAGCGTGACGAGACTCGCACTACCCACTCCGCCACGCTCCAGCCTGCCCACAAGCCTCTGACCGGCCCGCGCCTCGCCCATCGCATCCGCCACCCCGCGCTGCGTCATCCCGGCCCGCTTCCGCAGCGCAACCAGGCGTGCAGACAGCTCACTCACGAGCACAGATCTCCCAGCCTTCGACTCAGTCCCGCTCATGCTCTCGCTTCTGCACTCTAGCCTCTAGCTTCTGCCTTCGACCGAGCTTCGTTCAATCGAACGCCCCCGCCTTCTCCATCCTCTCAAACAGCTTCGTCACCGCTTCCTTCATCCTGCGGAACGGCGCCGGGTCCTGCCCCTTCTTCACCGGCCATTCATCGAGCTTCTCAAGCGCCCGCTGGCGCCAAAGCGGCCTGGCCTTGCGCACCCGCCGCAGCGTCGCGAACACCTTCCGGCCATACGAGCGCAGGGATATCGCGTCAACATCTCTCCAGCCGATGTGCAATTCACTCAGCACGTTGTTCAGCTCACGCTGCAACCGCTTCTGCGGCCACTCGGAATTCCCCCGGGCGATTGCCCGCCTGACTCGCTCAGCCGCGGCGACCCCGCCTCGCACCCGCTGCTCTCCCTTGTCCTTCAGCCCAATGTGATAGTAGAACGCCCGACGTGCGAGCAACGGAGGCAGAGTCTCGATCGCCGCCAGCACGCCCTCAGTCGCCCGCTCGTCCGAGACAGTCTCGCGCGACGTATGCCGGTCGAGGATATCAAGCACGGCCTCAATCCCGCACCCGCACGCCCGCAGATAGTCGAGCAGCCGCACAAACCCCGGCCCGGACCGATAATGCCCTGTCTCCATCTTCGATACCTGCGCCTTACCCGTCACCGCCGCCAATCCAAGCATCAGTGCCACCGCTTCTTGCGACAGCCCGGCTTGCTCCCGCAGCAGCCGCAACCGCTCCCCTACTTCCTTCGGAAGTAGGGAAGAATCTGATGGCTCTTTTGATGCGGCTTGCATCCCTCTAGTTTCCTATATGTCCTCACGAAGTCAAGCCTGGAAATCTCCTAACTTCGTCATTAGTAATTGGTTATTCGTCATTCTCCTATCTCCCCTATCCCATCCCCCCGGCTCTCTGGGAGATTGTCCGGCAAACAGTCCGGAGAGCAGTTCCCCGGATTGCTCGGCAGGCTATTCCGGAGACAATTCGGCGAGCTATCTGGAGAGCTATTCGGGAGACTGCGGGGAAGGCTATCCTCCCTGCTATTCGGAGAGCTACGGGGGAAGCTCTCGGGAGAGCAGTCCCGAGAATTGCTCCCGAGACAGCCCGGAGAATCGCTCAGGAAGCAGCCCGGAGAATAGCCCGGCAGATAGTCCGGAGAATAGCTGGGAGAACTGCTGGGCCGGCTCCCCGACAAACTGCCTGTGGGATTCTGGCTGCTGTCCCGCCAGCCGCTCGAACGCAGGCGGACCGCTACTTCAGCTTGACGACCTTTGCGCGGAGGCCGGGACCGGCCTCGATGACATAGACACCGGGCTGAAGCGACGCGCCGGAATCGCCGCGCCCGATGGACCGCTAGTGGCCCGGGCGGAAGGTAAGCTGTCTCTTTCCAGAGCCATCAGCGTTCATGATGTAAAGAAGTCGATCCGCCGTGCCGCCGTTTGGGCCGGGCTCAATAGTCAGGAGTTCGTAGACGATTCTCTTGCCATCCGGCGACCATGAAGGCCCATACCCATCCTTGGCGAGCAGCCTGAGGTTCCGGCCACTGGTGTCAACTACATAGGACCCACCCACCCCGTTGATCGCGGCCCCGAATGCGATCTTGGATCCATCTGGTGAGAAAACCACGTTGCCTGCGCCAGCGTCCGTCGTGACCAGCTTTCTGTCGTTCGCGCCGTTAGTATCCTTGATTCCTACGTAGTCAAGCACCTCATAGGCGATGCGCTTGCCGTCGGGGGACCAATCCAGCGCGCATCCGTAGCCGATGTAGCGCAAGTCCGTCCCATCAGCGGCCAGCGTGTAGATACCGCTCTCGCCGCCCTCAACGGAACGGTTGCACGCGATTCGCTTCCCATCCGGCGACCAGGTAGGCAAGCCATTTGACCCAGTCGAGTTGGACAGAATCATGGTGAGACTGTCACCGTTGGCCTTTAGCTTCCAGATCTGCCCATTCTCGCAGAACAGCAACCAACGTCCGTCGGGGCTCCAGTTCATCTGCATGAAGCCTTCGTGACTCAGGAACATCCTGCTGTTGGAGCCATCAGGACTGATGAACCAGAAACCGCTTGATTCTGGAAAAGGTGTCAGAACACCACCAACGAGCGAGGCGTGATCATGGCAGTAGACGATCGTTGTGCCGTCGGGAGACCAGCTAGGATTGACATCGCAGGAACGTGAACTCGGAATCGGCATGATATCCGCAGCCCCGGGTGGCTTCTTGCAGGACATGAGGAAGACACACGACATGAAGCAGACCGCCGCTGCGCGCCAGACGGCGACCGACGGCAAAGCATAACTCAGTCTCACGTCAACTCCTTTTGGCTACGGCCAGTGTAACCCCGTTCCGGCCGGTGGTCAAGCCCGAATCGCGCCGCATGCCGTTCCTTCAGGTGATGACTTTGTGGCAGCCTCAAAAGGCCACGGGAGCTGCTATGCTTGACTCGGCACGTCTCCAAGCTAACATGCTTTGATGGTCGACCAGCCCTCTCACGATGATGTGCTGGCCCGCATTCGGTCGCAGGCGCTTGAGGAACGAGTGCGAGTGACTGTCCACGCCCATCAAGAGATGGTGGAGGAGGACGTCAACATGGACGAATTGCTGGAGGCCGCAGCCGCCGCCAGCATCGTCGAGAACTACCCGGATCACCGACGCGGCCCGTGCTGCCTGCTTCACGGAGTCACCCGCAACGGGCGGCACCTACACATAGTATGTACGACTTCACTGGAGACGCTGATCATCATCACCGTGTACGAACCCCGGCCGCCTAAATGGCCGGAGCCCACAGTCAGGAGCAGACCATGAAATGCAGTATTAAGGACTGCAACGGCGAATGTCAGACCCGCGAGATCACGCACACCGTCCGCCATCACGGCCAGGTCGTCGTAGTCGACCACGTCCCGGCCGATGTGTGCACAGTATGTGGCGATGTGTTACTTAGTCCCGAGACGGTACGCCATATCGAGAGACTACTGCGCACGGCAAGCCGCCCGGCGCGTGAAGTCCCGCTCTACGAGTACACATAGCCTGTCGGGTCCCGGGTCCTGACGGGCAAGTAACGACGGCTCGGTACCGCAGCGTGTCTCCGGTAACCCGATTCTCGGTACTCTGAGCTCACCCGGTTACTACCTAACCCAAGCTCCGTCAATAGATTAGACAACGCGGGTTGAATTCGGCAACGCGTGGCTCGGGGCAGCGTTTGTTGACTCAGTGCAGTGTCGGGCTATAATCGCGAGAATGGTTAGTCAAGTGCCACACGAGGAATGTCGAATGACGAGTGACGAATGTCGAACGGCGGACGGCGGAGACGAGACGCCGGCGTCGGTCGCCACGTATTCGGCATTCAGACTTCCGCCGGAGGTGGCCGAGCCGATTGAGGCCGCGGCGCGCGAGGCCGGCGTTGAAGTGTATCATGCCGAGTTCCGCGGCCGCGAGCTGCGCGTGCAGGTCGAAACCGCTGCCGGGACGTCGGTCGACACCTGCTCCAACTTCTCGCGCGCGCTTGTGCCCCGGCTCGATGCGGCCAACTTCATGCACCGTCAGTACACGCTGGAGGTGTCCTCGCCCGGCATCGAGCGGAAGCTGTACCAGCCGCAGGACTACTCAAAGGCCGTAGGCCAGCACGTGAAGATGCTGGTACGCGGCGGCTGGGTAGAAGGAATGCTGGAGGCGGCAGGACCGGACAGCATCACGCTTCGGACGCAGGATGCAATGCAGAATGCAAAAAGCAGGATGCAGAATGCAGAATCACCCGTAGCGGAAACGGCCGGGCGCGAGATTGCGTACGCGGAGATACGTGAGGCACAGATAAGAGTCCCGGACTGCGAGCTGTTTGCCCGCAACAGGAACCCGAAGCCCGATTCTGATGCCACGAAGACACGAAACACACGAAACGGAAGGACGCAGGAAAACGGATCCGGATTTCATCCGACTTCGTGCTTTCGTGGCCAACTGCCCGGGAACTCGGGGGTCGAGAGGAATTAATGAATAAGGAAATCGCCAATCTTATCGTCCAGATTGCCCGAATCAGAAACGTCGACGTGACCTACGTCTGCGAGACATTGCGCGCAAGCATCGTCGCGGGTCTGCGCCGCCGCTACGGTCCCGACACCGAGGCCGACGCCGAAATCAGCCCCGAGACCGGGGACATCCGCGTTTTCCTCGCCAAGAACGTGGTGGAGCGCGTTGCCAGCACCGCCCGCGAGATATCGGTCGCCGAAGCCCGGGAAAAGAGCCCGTCGGCCCAGCCCGGCGACATGATTCGGGTCGAAGTGCCGCTGGACGAACTCGGCCGCATCGCCATCCGCAAGGCTTCGGACGAGCTGGTGGTGAAACTGCGCGAGGCGGAACGGACCAAGCTCTATGACGAGTTCTGCAAGAAGAAGGGCGAAATCGTCACCGGCACCATCCAGAAGATTGGCCGCGATGAGATTATCGTGAACCTGGGGCTGATTGAGGCGGCTCTCCCCAACCACGAGCAGCTCAAGGCCGACCATTACCGGCAGGGGCTGCCGATTAAGGCCTACGTGCACCGGGTCGAAAAGACGCCAATCGGACCGCGCGTCTATCTTTCCCGCACCCATCCCGAGTTCCTCCGAAAGCTGATGGCCCGCGAGATTCCGGAAATCCGCGAGGCCGTGGTCGAGATTAAGGGCATCGCCCGGTCCCCGGGCTTCCGCTCCAAGGTGGCGGTGACCTCGCTCGACGAGAAGGTTGACCCGGTCGGCGCCTGCGTCGGCTACCGCAAGTCGCGCATCGAGAACATCATCAAGGAGCTGTCGGGCGAGAAGGTGGACATCGTCCAGTGGAGCAAGGACCCGCAGATCTTTATCGCCCGGGCGCTGGGCCCGGCCAAGGTTGCCGCAGTCATCAAGGAAGGCGACACTCACATCGTCGTGGTGCCCGATGCCGAGTTCTCCATCGCCATCGGCAAGAAGGGCCAGAACGTCTGGCTCGCGAGTCTCCTCTGCGGCGTCAAGATCGAGGTGCTCAAGGAAACCGACTACCGCAATCGCATTATCATGAGCAAGGCCGGCGGGATTCCATTAACAAAGCTCGGTCTCGACGAGGCGCTGCTGTCGAAGCTTGCGGCCGGCGGTCTCAACACCGCCTTCGACCTGCTCAATGCCACGCCCGAGGACCTCGCCCGCATCACCGAGCTCGCGCCCGAGGCGGTGGAGCCCTTGAAGCAGCAGGTTCGGGACGCCACCTGGCGCGTGGTCGAGGGCAAGCCCGTCTTTACGCCGCCGCCACCGGCCCCGACCCCGGCGCCGGCGCCTGAGCCGGCGCCCGCCGCCGAACCCGCCGCAGCCGAAGAACCTGCCGAGAAGCCGGCCCCGACCGAGCAATCCTGATATAAAAGTGGCGAAGCTCAAGGTCTTCGACGCAGCCAGGCAACTCGGCCTTTCGAGCGAAGGCCTCATCCGCGTACTGAAGGAACTGAACTTCCCGCCGCGCGGCTACACGTCCTATATCACTGAGGCCGAGTTCGACGCCGCGAAGCTGCGGCTGAAGAACGAGAAACACCAGTTCAAGGACCAGATCCGGCGCACCAAGACTGCGCCGCCGCCGACCCAGCCGCGGCCGCCGTCCGAATCCCAGCAGGTAGCCCAGAACGTGAAACACACGCTGGCCAAGATCGACGGACGCGAGATTAAACACCGCCGGCCGGTGCGCGAGGCCCCGACCGCCGCCCAGCCTTCGGCCCGGCCCGCGGTTAAAGTCAGCGCCTACATGACGGTCGCCGAGCTGGCGCACGCCCTCGGCGTGACCGCCGGCGATGTCATCAAGAAGACGATGGGCCTCGGCATGCTCGCCACGCTCAACCAGCGCCTCGACCTCGAGACAATAATGCTGCTCGCCGATGAATTCGGCGTGCCGGTCGAACAGGAGACCGAGGTCGAAACCAAGGTCGAGCGGGGCGAGAAGAAGCCGCGGCCGCCGATTGTCGTCGTCATGGGCCACGTCGACCACGGCAAGACCGCGCTGCTCGATTATATCCGCAAGACCAAGGTCGTTGAGAGCGAGGTCGGCCGCATCACCCAGCACACCGGCGCCTATGTCGCCAAATACCAGGACAAGCCGATTGTCTTCCTCGACACGCCGGGCCACGAGGCATTTACCGCGATGCGCGCCCGCGGCGCCCAGGTCACCGACATCGCCGTGCTCGTGGTCTCGGCCGGCGAGGGCGTGATGCCGCAGACGCTTGAGGCGCTCGACCATGCCCGCGCCGCCGGCGTACCCATCATCGTCGCCATCACCAAATCGGACCTGCCCGACGCCAACCCGGACCGGGTCAAGGCCCAGCTCGCCCAGCACGGCGTGAAGGTCGAGGGCTACGGCGGCGACACCTTCTGCATCGAGACTTCGGCCGTCACCGGCCAGGGCGTCGAGGCCCTGCTCGATGCCATCTCGGTGCTCGCGCTTGAACTCGACCTGAAGGCGCCGTATGACGGGCCGGCCCGCGGCGTCGTCATCGAGGCCCGGGTGGACCGGGGCCGCGGCAGCATCGCCACCGTGCTCATCGAGGAAGGCACGCTCCGCAAGGGCGACCCCTTTGTCGCCGCCGAGTTCTACGGCCGCGTGCGCGACCTGTTGGACGAGAACTTCGAACCGATGGCCGAGGCCACGCCTTCGCTGCCGGTGCAGGTGCTCGGCTTCTCCGGACTGCCCCAGGCCGGGGACCGGTTCGACGTCGTTGAGGACGAACGGACGGCGCGCGCCGTGGCTCAGCGCCGGTTCCTGGCCAAGCGCGACCGGGTCCTCTCGGCCTCCAAGCCCAAGGTCACGCTCGAGGCGATCCAGGAGCGGATTGCCGAGGGCCAGACCAAGGAACTGAAGATCGTCATCAAGGCCGACGTTTCCGGTTCGGCCGAGGCGCTGCGCGACTCGCTCGAAGGCCAATCCATCGAGGAGGTGCGCGTGCGGGTAGTTGGCTCCGGCGTCGGGCCGATCAACCAGTCGGACGTGCTTCTGGCCCAGGCTTCCGAAGCCATCATCGTCGGGTTCCACGTCAAGCCGCTGACCGACGCCAAGCAGATGGCCGACAAAGAGGGCATCGAAATCCGCACCTATCGGATCATCTATGCCGCGATCGAGGACATCCGGAATGCGATGCTCGGCATGCTCGAACCGGAGAAGAAGGAAGTGGAACTGGGAACGGCCGAGGTCCGCCAGCTATTCCGCGTGCCCAAACTGGGCATGATTGCGGGCTCGTACTGCACCAGGGGCAAGATCGGGCGCGATGCCATGGTCAGGGTCATGCGCGGCGGCAAGGAAGTCTACAACGGCAAGGTCACTTCGCTCAAACGCTTCAAGGACGACGTCAAGGAAATCGAAACCGGTTACGAGTGCGGCATCGGCATCGAAGGCGCGGACGACCTCGCCGAGGGCGACACCCTCGAATTCTACAAGGTCGAAGAAGTCAAGAGAACTGGTTAGCTGCCGGCAGTCAGGAGTCAGGCATGAGAGAACAGGCCGACTGCTGCCTGGCGACTGCTGACTTCTGACTCGGTGGCCGTCGGCCTGCTGCTGCTCGACTGCTACATCCCGGAGAGCCAGTCGCTCAAGGACAAGCGCCGCATACTCACGAGCCTCAGCGAGCGGCTCCGCCGCCAGTTCAATATCGCGATTGCCGAGGTGGAGTATCAGGACCAGTGGCAGCGGGCACAATTGGCGATCGTAACGGTCAACACCAACTGGCGGATGCTGCAGAGCTCGTTGTCGAAGCTCACCGAATACATTGACCGCGACCGCCGCGTCGAGATTACCGGCACCGAAACTCAGCAGCTCTGCTAGCCGCGGGACATGACCGGTTCTGCCGAGGAATCGGAACGTGGCCCGAGGGTCTACCGCACGAAAACAATCGTCGCCAGGCCGGCCAGCCAGCAGTAGAACGCGAACCAGTACAGTCTCCGGCTGCTGACGGCCCGGGCGAGGATGTAGAGCGCCAGAAGCCCGGCGGCGAACGCCGCCACCATACCCGTGGCGAGCGCCGGCGGGTTGAGCACGGCGAGGTCGACCTTGCGGAATTCCAAAAGGAAGGCGCCGACAATGGCGGGAATCGCGAGGAGGAACGAGAACTCGAACGCTTCCTTCCGCTCCATACCCAGATACAGACCACTGGCGATGGTCGCGCCGGACCGCGAGATACCGGGAAGAATGGCGATGGCCTGCCCGATGCCCACGAGGAACGACCGAAGCCAACCCGTCCTGCCCCGCGCCTGTGAGTAGCGGGTGCCGTACAGCACGCCGCCGGTAACGAGCAGCATCATCCCGACGAGGAGCGGGCTGGCGAACGCCCGGTCAATCAGGTCGCCCAGCATGACGCCGGCCAGTCCGGCCGGAATCGAAGCGACAACAATGTACCCCACCATCCGCCAGCTCGAACTGCGCCGGGCCGGGTCGCCTGCCCCGAGCCCGCGCACGAGCCGCGCGATGAGCGGCGCAAAGTAGAAGATGACCGCGAGGGCCGTGGCCCCGTGCAGCATCACGGTCAGCGGCAGCCGCGATTCGGCCGGCAGCTTCCACAGGTGCTCAAGCACCGCCAGATGACCGGAACTGGACACCGGCAGAAACTCGGTCAAACCCTGGACCAGCCCCAGCAGCAAAGCCTCAAGTACGCTCACAAGCGACCTCCCGTCGTGGATGAATTCCTAATCCCCCAATCCCGAACGAATGTCCAATGCCAACAGGTAAGACTCGTGGCCCTGCGCAGTTGGTCACCGGTTGGGAACTCGCAATCGGGAATTGGTCATTCCTCAAAACGCCACATCGTAGCTCAGATGCACCTTGCCGCGCAGCGGGCTCGTGCCGAACGCGACGCCATAGTCGAGCCCGAGCAGGCCGATCTGGGTCGCGACCCTCGTACCGACGCCATAGCCCGGCTTCACCGGCCAGCCGAGCGAATCCTGGTAGACGCCGACATCGAGAAACGGAAAGATACTCGAAGTCCGGTCCAGGCTGTAGCGCAGCTCAGTGCTGAACCAGCCGACCCGGCTCGAGGCAAACTCGTCCTCGCGATAACCTCGCACCGTCCCCGGTCCGCCCAGAGTGTAGAGCTCGGACGAGGTGAGGGTCGCCGCCGAGTAAACAACTCGCAGCCCGACCGAATTCGACCAGGCGAGGCTGCGACCCAGCGGCACAAGCCCGGTCAGGCCCAGCTCGACGTGCGTGACGATATCGGAGCGAGCCGAGTCGGTTGCGCGGTTGCCAACCCGGGTGAACGCGCCCAGCCATGCCCCGCTGCGCGGGTTGGCCGGGAAGTCACGCGAGTCCAGGACCACGCCGGTGCCGGCCCAGACCACGTCCGCGCCGGTCCGACTCACGACATCCGCGAAACGGTCATAGCCGGTCTCGAGGCTGACCGTTGTAAATGACGCCGCTCGGGCCGCGGCGGCCAGCGCCAGCTCCGTCCGAGCCGAAGTCGTGTCGACTGTCTGCTGCCGAGCGCTTGCGGTAACGTCGATGGGCGTCCCCAGAATCCAGGGCTCAGTGTAGCTGAAGCGGTAGCCGGTCCGCCCGTAGGCCGACTGCCACACGGCCACCAGCCTTCGTCCCGAATCGAACAGGTTGTGAAGCGAAACCTGCGCCAGACCGGTGAGCCTCCGGTCGGTCGGCGAATATCCGGCGACGGCGCTGGCGCTGTTCACCCGCCGTCCCGTAACCCAGAACCTGACTCCGTACCCGCGCTCATCGCTGACAATCGCCTGTGAGTCCACTGTCACGAGACCGCTCTGCTCCAGGCTCTGACGCCAGTGCGCGGTGGCGGCCGGGGAATAGTCGACGCGCGAGAAGCCGGCAACGCGCTCGAGCAACCCGGTCTTCGTTACGGGTTTGCCGGCGAACTCCAGGTAGCCAACCTGGACTCTGGGACCCGCCTCGACCTGCAGGTTCGGGTACACGAGCCCGTCGGCCTGGACCAGCGCGCGCGGAATCACCGCTGCGAACGGGTAGGCGTCGCTCGCGTAGGCCGAGAGCAACGATGCGGCCGCCCGGTCCACAACCTTCTTGCTGAACCGGGTTCCGCGGCCGGGAAGCAGCCGGCGGAGCCTCTCGGCCGATACGCCTGAATCCGCGCTGATGCGCCAGCCGCCGATGCGCGCCGGTTTGCCGGTCTGTACCCTGAACCGCACGACCACCGAATCGCCCCGCACCGACGTGTCGGCCTCGACTATGGCCGAGAGATAACCTTCGTCAGCCAGTCGGGACGCTATCCGCACTCGGGCCTGATTCAGCGCTTCGTCGTCGAGCGAGTCGCCGGGCGCTATACCCGAAACCGGCCGGAGGCCCGCATTCGGCGGACTGACGATTGTCTCAATCCGGGAAATGGTAAGCGGACGAGCCAGCGCGCCGGCCGCCCATCCGGCCAGAATCACCAGCACCGCATCATGCATCATGCATTACGCATCATGCATCATGCATCAACTCATGAATAGGTACTGGCGCCACCCGTCAGGCACTTCGCCCAGGCTGGCGATGGCAAAGGTGAAGTAGTGCGGCTTCTTCGGCTTCCGGCGCAGCGGCATCATCGCTTGTGAAGGCGTCATGCTGCCCTTGCGCGAGTTGCACTCGGTGCAGGCGCAGACCAGATTCTCCCAGGTATCGGTGCCGTTCGAGGACTTGGGTATGACGTGGTCGGTCGTCATGAGGACGCCTCGCCGGCCGCAGTACTGGCAGACGCCTCCATCCCGGCGCAGCACGTTGCGCTTGGTGAGGGGCACCTCCCGGCGCTTAACTCGCACATAGTAGTTGAGCCGCAACACGCTTGGCAGCCGGTACTGCATCCGCACGGTTCGAGCGGCAGTCCCGGCTGCCTCAAGCATCTCGGCCTTGCGCGAGAGCACGAGCACGAGCGCGCGGCGGGCCTTGCAGACCGACAGCGGCTCGTAGTTCTGGTTCAGCAGCAGTACGTGCCGGTCGAGCATCGCTCCGTTCTACTCTCTAACGAACAGCTCCCGGTCAACCGCCTGCAACTGCTTCTCCACATAGTCGGTCTTGGCGCCGGCATAGCTCTTCAGGCTCGCATCGGACAGCGCGCGGGCATAGTGCGACTTTGCCTCCTCGTAGAGCGACTTCGCCTGCCTCAGCTTCGCGGTCGGCGTCTGAGTGACCATCTTCCCCCTGGCTTCGTCGGCCGAGCGCTGGCGGATGTC
>Ga0136653_10000316_pt1 | contig 25286 bp, 25 predicted proteins | sample LakKivw275mmetaG_FD_94866 | JGI IMG/M metagenome (GOLD analysis project Ga0136653, IMG submission 94866) | Anoxic lake water microbial communities from Lake Kivu, Rwanda to study Microbial Dark Matter (Phase II) - Lake Kivu water 275m metaG... | ecosystem: Environmental > Aquatic > Freshwater >...
TCCCGAGACCGTTACCGAGGCGACTGGCGCAGCCGGCGCAGTCGCCGCAATGCTCGCGCCGGCCCGCAACACGCTGGTGCGGCCCAAGGTGTACCCGCCGTTCCGCGATGTGTCGGGCGAGGAGCCGCGCATCGGCGTCTTCATCTGCAACTGCGGCATCAACATCGGCGGCGTGGTCAAGGTGCCGAGCGTGGTCGAGTATGCGCGAACGCTGCCGAACGTAGTGCACGTCGACGACAACCTGTTCACCTGTTCGCAGGACACCCAGCAGAAGATCCGCAAGGCCATCGAAGAGCACAGGCTCAACCGGGTCATCGTTGCGTCCTGCACGCCGCGGACACACGAGCCACTTTTCCAGGAGACTCTGGCCGAAGCTGGTTTGAACCCGTACCTGTTCACCATGGCCAACATCCGCGACCAGTGTTCGTGGGTCCACATGCAGGAGCCGGACGAGGCGACCGAGAAGTCGAAAGAACTGGTCCGGATGGCGGTCGCCAACTCGCGCCTGCTCCGGCCACTGACCGCATCGCCGCAGGCCATCATCCAGAAGGCGCTCGTCGTTGGCGGCGGCCTTGCCGGGATGACGGCCGCTATCGCGGTGGCGGACCAAGGGTTTGAGACCTTCCTGGTGGAGAAGAGCGACCGGCTTGGTGGTAATCTGCTGCGTCTGAGGTACACCGAGGCCGGCGATGACCTTGCCGGCTATGCAGCGCGGCTGGAGCAGCGGCTGCGTGCGCATCCGCAGGTCAAGGTCTTCACCAGCGCGGAACTGGCCGCGGTAACCGGCTACGTCGGGAATTACAGAACCACAATCCTGAAGTCCAACCGGTCCAACGGGTCAGATAGGTTCGACATCCTCGTCGAGCACGGCGTCTTCATAGTCGCCACCGGCGCCGAGGAGTACCGTCCGACCGAGTTCCTCTACGGCAAGGACCCGCGCGTACTGACGCAGACCGAGTTCGAGCGCGTCCTCTCCGGTTTTCCTTCACTCGATCCCTCGATCCCTCGATCCCTTGATCCCTCGTCCTTGAAGCACGTCGTGATGATTCAGTGCGTTGGTTCGCGGGAGAAGGAGCATCCGTGGTGCTCACGCGTCTGTTGTACCCAGGCGGTGAAGAACGCGCTCAAGCTGAAGAGCATCAACCCGAAGGCTGGCGTCTATGTCCTGTACCGGGATATGCGTACCTACGGCTTCAAGGAGAAACTGTATCGTGACGCGCGCGAGGCCGGCGTGATGTTCGTCCGCTTCGACCCCGACACGAAACCGGAAGTGACGAGCATGGATGGCCGATTGCACGTGTCGGTGTATGACCCGGTGCTCCAGCGCCGGCTCGGAATCAACGCCGACCTGCTGGTGCTCTCGGCCGGCGTGGTCCCGGCCAAGTCGAACCTGGAGATCGGCCAGCTGCTTAAGGTGCCGCTCAACGAGGACGGCTTCTTCCTCGAGGCGCACATGAAGCTGCGGCCGGTCGACTTCACCACCCGTGGCGTGTTCATGGCCGGGATGGCGCACAGTCCGCGCCGGATACCGGAGACGGTAGCGCAGGCGTACGCGGCGGCGGCGCGGGCCTGCTCGATTATCTCGCGCAACGAGTTGATGACCGAGGCGGTCGTGGCCGAGGTGAATCCGCGCTGGTGCCAGGGCTGCGGTATATGTGAGGAGATCTGCCAGTACGAAGCCGCGCGGCTCAACCCCGAGACCGGCAAGTCCGAGGTGACGGCGGTACTGTGCCAGGGCTGCGGCGCGTGCGCGGCCGCCTGCCCGTCCGAGGCGATCAAGCTCAAGGGTTTTGAGGCGAAGAATGTCATTTCGATGGTCGACGCAGCATTATGATGAGTCAGGTCAAGATGCAAAGTACAACATGCAAGACGGCACGCAGTGTCGCCCCGACGCCAAGGAGGGGTCTCGTCCGGACAGATTTGGCTTTTGGCTGTTGGCTTTTGGCCTTTGACTTGAGTTCGGAGTCTGGAGGTCTGTGATGGCTAACTACGAACCGAAGATTGTCGGATTTCTCTGCAATTGGTGCACCTACGCCGGCGCGGACCTGGCCGGCACGTCGCGCATGCAGTATCCGCCGAACATGCGGCCGATACGAGTGATGTGTTCGGGTGCGGTTGACTCGGTCTACATCCTACGCGCGCTGCTCGAGGGAGCGGACGGCGTTTTCATGGGCGGCTGCCATCCGGGCGACTGCCACTATGTTTCCGGCAACTACAAGGCGCGGCGGCGGATGGTGCTGTTCAACTCGGTGATGAAGTCGTTGGGGCTTGATACCGACCGGGTCTGGCTGCGCTGGATTTCCGCGGCAGAGGGTCGGAAGTTCGCGGATACCATCACCGAGATGACCGATTATCTCAGCAAGAAAGGCCCGAGCGCCTTCAAAGAGAAATGGGATGTGTGAGGCGATGATGAAGGGCATTCTTAAGGTAGACGCGAAGAATCCGGAAGCCACGATTTGCAACCTGTTCGCCAGATGGCTCAAAGAAGGCAGGCTCGCCGCAATCCTGACGCCGGCCTACTCCAGCGCCGGGATAGCCACGGTGGCGCTCGTCTCCAATCCGGAGAAGCTGTCTGAAGCAGCTCCGCTGCTTCCGGCCATGGGCGTCAATGCGGCATCCATCGTGGCAGACATTGCCCGCGATGCCTCGCCGAACGCGAAGGTCGGGCTATTCCTGCGGCCCTGCGAACTCCGGGCCGTCGTCGAGCTGATGAAGTTGAAGCAGGTCGCGCCCGAGAGCCTGGTGCTCATCGGTGCAGACTGCGCGGGCACGTACAAGGCTGCCGGGTTCCGTAACGTCCGCGGCCAGGATGCGGATTTCGACAACAAGCACGTGCGTGAGCAGTCGGGTTATGCCGAGAACGTCAACTTCCGGACCGCCTGCCAGATGTGTGGGCATCCAAAGCCGATGGTCTTCGACCTCGCCGTTGGGTTCATCGGCATGGACCCTGACCAGGAGCTCTGGGTCGAGGCCGCGACCGACAAGGGCAAAGTGCTACTTGAGGACGTTGATGTCCAGGCGCAGGATGAGCCTGAAAAGCGGAAGAAGGTCCTCGAGAGCCTGGGCGCTGCCCGCAAGGCGAAGACTGCCAAGCGCATCGAGGAACTCGACAAGGCGATGACGGGGCCGGAGAAGCTGGTCGAGTACTTCTCCGACTGCCTCAACTGCCACAATTGCATGAAGGTCTGCCCGGTCTGCTACTGCCGAGAGTGCTTCTTCGATTCCGATACGTTCCAGCGCGACATCGGCGAACATGTGCGGGTTTCCCTGCGCAAAGGTGCGACCCGGATGCCGTCAGAGACTCTGCTCTTCCACCTGACGCGCATGAACCACATGATGGCCTCGTGCGTGCAGTGCGGTATTTGCGAGGATTCCTGCCCGGTCACTATCGGGCTCGCCACGCTGTTCAAGAAGGTCTCGCAGAATGCTCAGAAGGAGTTCGACTACGTGTCCGGACGCAGCCTCGACGAGCCGCTGCCGCTCTCGACGTTCCGCGAGTCCGAGTTCCTGAAGGTAGGAGAGGAATAGGGATGGAAGAGGTAAAGGGGCAAAGGGATAAAGTGGCGGATGGTCCGATTCCCACACTCGATCCCTTGATCCCTCGATCCCTTGATTCCTCTTCTTCTGAACTGCTGGTCAACGACCTCGACGCTGAGTTCAAGTACCGCTTGGCCGAGAAGTATGGTGACACCGGTTTCATGCATTGCCTTTCCTGCGGGTCGTGCTCGGCTTCCTGCCCGGTGCGGAAGCTGGAGGAGAAGTACAATCCGCGGCGCATCATCCGCATGGCGATACTCGGAATGAAGGAAGAAGTGTGCAAGTCCGAGTTCGTCTGGATGTGTTCCTACCACACTACTTGCCTGAACCGCTGCCCGCAGAAGGTGAACATCGGCGAGGTGGCCGACGCGGTCTCGCGCATTGCAGAGGAAGAGCAGAAGCGGCCGGCCGGCCGCAAGGACAAAGTGACACAGGCGGAGATGGACCGGCACTTCAAGCAGCAGGTGATAAAGATGGCGCCGAGCGTATCGGCGTGCTTCACGTGTGGTTCGTGCACCGCAGTCTGCCCGGAGACTTTGTTCGACCCCGAGAAGGACCCGCGTCGTTTCATACGCAAAGTGAACCTTGGGCTGCGCGAGGCCGCGCTGGCGGATGAGTTTAAGGACATCTGCGCCACCCACTACCGCTGCCTGTCGCGCTGCCCGCAGGGCGTGCAGATCAGCAAGATCATGAACGCGATCAGGCAGTGCGCAATGGAGGATGGCTGTACGTATCCGGAGTCGCTCGCGGCGCTGGAGAGGCAGGCTAATGGCTGAGGAAGTCAAAAGCCAAAAACCAGCAGTCAAAAGCCAAAGCCGCGAACCAGCGGCTGATCTGCGCGACAGGCTGCTCGACTTTGCGGCCGATTGCCTCAAACTTGGTGGCCGGCTCGCCAGAAGTACGCCGGGGCGCTACGTTGCCGGGCAACTGATGCGTTCCAGCGCTTCGGCTGGAGCCAACTACATGGAGGCGCGAGGAGCCGAGAGTCGAGCCGATTTCATCCATAAGCTACAACTGGCCCTCAAGGAAGCAAAAGAGTCTCAATACTGGCTCGCCTCGGTGTGTCGAGCAGGACTCGTAGATTCTGCCGTTGCGGCACCCTTGGTGAGCGAGGCAGGTGCCTTAGTCCGAATACTTGCGAAGTCGGTCGTTACCGCCAAAGGACGCAAGTGATGGTTTTGGCTTTTGGCCTTTGGCTTTTGGCTTCTGACTTGAACCCGGAGGCCGCTAGTGCCTAAGGTCGGTGCTGTTCTTGTCGTCGGTGGCGGCATCGGCGGCGTTCAGTCCGCGCTCGACCTGGCTGATTCCGGGTACAAAGTCTACCTGGTTGACCGCGCGCCGGCTATCGGCGGCATCATGGCGATGCTCGACAAGACGTTCCCGACCAACGACTGCTCGATGTGCATCCTTTCCCCGAAGCTGGTCGCGGCGGGCAGGCACAAGGACATTGAGCTGATGACGCTGACCGAGGTGCTGGGCGTAGAAGGTGAGCCCGGGGCTTTCAAAGTCAGGCTGAAGCGCCATGCCCGTTCGGTGGACCTGTCGAAGTGCACCGGTTGCGGCGACTGCCTTACCAAGTGCCCGGTGCGGGACTTGCCGAACGAGTTTGAGGGCGGGCTTTCGAACCGGCGTGCCATCTACCGCCTGTATGCCCAGGCAGTGCCCAACGCGCCGACCATCGACCGCGCGCACTGCCTGAAGTTCCAGAAGGACAAGTGCGGCGCGTGCCAGAAGGCGTGCAAGGCAGGCGCGATCGACTACACGCAACAGGATGAAGAGATCGTCATCGACGTAGGTTCGGTTGTGGTCACGGCCGGCTCGAAAGTCGCACCGACCTCGCTCCGGCCCGAGTACGGCCACGGCCGGTACCCCAACGTCGTCTCCAGCCTTGAGTTCGAGCGCATCCTGTCCGCGTCCGGTCCCTATTCAGGGCACGTTCAGCGACCGTCCGACGGCAAGGCGCCGAAGAAAGTGGCGTGGCTGCAGTGCGTGGGTTCGCGCGACGACTCAGTCGAGCGCGGTTACTGCTCGGCGATGTGCTGCATGTACGCAGTCAAAGAGGCGGTAATCACTCGCGAGCACTCAAGTGGAGTCGAGCCGACCGTCTTCTACATGGACATGCGTTCCTATGGCAAGGATTTCGACAAGTACGTGGACCGGGCCGAGCAGCAGTACGGAGTCCGGCTCGTGCGTGCGCGTGTCCCCGAGATACGCGAGGACCCGGACACGCACAACCTTACTCTCCGGTATGCGTCGGATGCGGGCAGCTTCGCCGAGGAGTTCGACATGGTCGTGCTCTCCTGTGGATTCGTGCCGCCGCCCGAACTCGTGGACCTGGGCAAGCGGCTCGACTTCGAGCTAAACAAGTACGGGTTCGCCGCAACCGACGCGTGGGTGCCAACGCAGACAAACCGGGCCGGCGTGAGCGTGGCCGGCAGCTTCTCTCAGCCGATGGCGATCCCTGAGACCGTGACCGGAGCCTCGGGCGCGGCTGCTGCCGCGGAGGAAATACTCGCTGCCGAGCGCGGTTCCTTGGTGAAGGAATCATCGGTCCCGGCCGAAACCGATGTGCGCGGCGACGCGCCCAGAATCGGCGTGTTCGTGTGCCACTGCGGCATCAACATCGGCGGCGTGGTGCGAGTGCCCGAGGTGGTCGAGTTCGCCCGGACACTGCCGCACGTTGTCTATGCCGAAGAGAATCTATACTCCTGCTCGGGCGACACGCAGGACAAGATCAAGGACCGCATCCGCGAGCACCGACTGAACCGGGTCGTGGTTGCCTCCTGCTCGCCGAGGACCCACGAGCCGCTGTTCCAGTCCACCGTGGCCGAAGCCGGGCTTAATCCGCACCTGTTCGCGATGGCCAACATCCGCGACCAGTGTTCGTGGGTTCACATGAAGGAACCGGACAAGGCAACTGCGAAGGCGAAGGACCTGGTGAAAATGGCGGCAGCGCGGGCGCTGCGCTTGAAGGCTCTGCCCAAGGTCAAGCTGCCGGTAACCAAGGCCGGGCTCGTCATCGGCGCAGGCATCGCCGGCATGACCGCGGCGCTAGCACTGGCCGGCGAGGGATTCGATGCTTTCCTGGTCGAGCGAAACGCGGAACTCGGCGGCAATGCCCGGGATATCCCGAAGACCGTGGAAGGCGACGATGTGCGCAAGCGCCTCAAAGACCTCTCGGACAAGGTCGCCGCTCACCCGCGCATCAGGACGTTCTTCAACACGCGCATCAAGGCAATTGACGGCTTTGTCGGGAACTACCAGACGACGCTGCAGAGTGAGCAGGGAGGAGAGAGGAGGGAGGAGTCGCTCAAGCACGGCGTCGTGGTCGTGGCGACCGGCGCGCAGTACCGCACGCCGACCGAGTACGGCTACGGTCAGAACCCAAGTATCGTCACGCAGAAGGAGCTGGAACAGGCGTTGACAGGGATAGAGGGACAAAGGGACAGAGGGATAAAGGGTCAGGCACTTGATCCCTTGATCCCTCGATCCCTAGATCCCTCTTCTCTTCAGTCCGTTGTCATGATTCAGTGCGTCGGGTCGCGCGACGAGGAGCGGCCCTACTGCTCGCGCATCTGCTGCACCGAGGCCGTGAAGAACGCGCTTGCCATCAAGGAACTGAACCCGGATGCCGATGTCTACGTTCTCTATCGGGACATCCGCACGTACGGCATGCGCGAGGAGTATTACCGCAAGGCGCGTGAGCAGGGCGTGGTCTTCATTCGCTACTCGCCGGAGGCCAAGCCCCAGGTGAGCGTTGTCGATGGCAAGCCACTGGTCACCGTCTACGACCCGATTCTGGGCCGGGCGATCGAGCTACAGCCGGACATCCTGGCGCTTTCGAGCGGCATCGGCCCGCAGTCCGGTTCAGAGGAACTGGCCCAGATGCTCAAGGTGCCGCTCAACAGCGACGGTTTCTTCCTTGAGGCACACATGAAACTGCGGCCGGTTGACTTCGCCACTGAGGGCGTGTTCATGGCCGGGCTGTGTCATTTCCCGAAGTTCATCGACGAGGCCACTGCCCAGGCCCAGGCCGCCGCCAGCCGCGCCGCCACGGTTCTCTCGCGCGACACGCTCGAGGCCGAGGCCACGGTTGCCAACGTGGACCCGACCCGGTGCTCGGCCTGCCACATGTGCGAAGGTCTCTGCGCCTACCATGCTATCGAAGTGAAGGTCGTGAACGAGCGGACCGGCAAACAGGCCGCGGTCGTCAACGAAGCGATGTGCAAAGGTTGCGGTGCCTGCGCAGCAAACTGCCGTTCGCTCGCCATCGACGTTCGCGGTTTTGCGTCCGAGAACATCGCCCGCGAGATCGCGGCCCTGCTGGACTAGGCGATGTCAGAATCACGTATGCCGCAGGATTCCCCGACCGATACCGCAGCCAATGGCGCCTTCGAGCCCAAGATCGTGGCCTTCCTCTGCAACTGGTGCTCGTATGCCGGCGCCGACCTTGCCGGCATCTCGCGCATCCAGTATCCGCCCAGCATCCGAGTCATTCGCGTTCCGTGCTCCGGCCGCGTTGACCCTTTCTATATCCTCGAGGCGCTGCAGAGCGGCGCCGACGGTGTGCTCATCTCCGGTTGCCATCCGGGCGACTGCCACTACCTGACCGGCAACTACGTCGCCCGACGGCGTTTCGCCGTGCTCAACGACCTGCTGGCTTTTGCCGGCATCGACCCGGGCCGGGTGAGCTTCTCCTGGGTTTCCGCCGCGGAAGGCGAGCGGTTCGCCGAAGTCGTTCGCGAGGTGAACGAGCGAGTCCGGCAGCTCGGTCCCAACCGCAAGCTTGTGAAACGGGAGTGCGGATGAGCCGGGAAGCTCAGCTTCGCAAGCGCGCCCGGGAGCTGCTCGCGGACAAGTGCGTGGTGATGGTGCTCGGGTATCGGCCGGCGAAGCGCGAAGGCGCGGTGCAGCCTGCGTTCATCACCCGGCCCGAGGATGCTGACGCTCTTGTCTTCGATGACCGCTGCGGCATGAATCTGGCCGCGTACCTGCCGCGCGTCAAACACCTGGGCAGGATTGCGGTTGTGGCCAAGGGCTGCGATTCCCGTTCCATCGTCGGTCTGCTCAAGGAGAAGCAGGTGGCGCGCGACCAACTGGTGATACTCGGAGTCGGCTGCGAGGGTGTGAAGGAAAACGGCAGGCTGAGCGATGCCTGCACGACCTGCGCGTACCCGAACCCGGTCATCTGCGACGAAATGCTGAGCGACAACGCGCCCGAGCGCAAGCCCGCCGCCGACCCGCTCGCTGAGTTCGAGAAACTCACCCCGGACGAGCGCTGGCAGGCTCTGGCTGACGACGTGGCGCGCTGCATCCGCTGCTATGCCTGCCGCCAGGTCTGTCCCAACTGCTATTGCCCGACCTGCTTCATGGACGCGAGCGGCCCGCAGTGGGTCGGCAAGACCACGGCCGACTCGGACAACATGATGTTTCACCTGATGCGGGCGATGCACATGGCCGGCCGCTGCGTCGAATGCGGCACGTGCAGCCGTGGCTGCCCGATGGGTATCGACCTGATGAAGTTCAACCGCAAGGTCGCGAAGATCGTCAAGGAGCGATTTGGTGCGGTCGCGGGCCTGGACCCGGACGAGCCGCCCGCGCTTGCTGCCTTCGACCCGAACGACAAGCAGGAGTTCATACGCTGACCATTTCAGATTTCAGATTGCAGATTGTAAATCGCAGACGGCCTGATCCCGGGTTTCAGGCGCGGTATTCGGCGTGCGAGGTCCGGAGTTGCCGGTGACGCAGCGTATCGTCACTGCCGCTGCCCTGGATAAGCTTGTCGCCGAGTGGGCGAAGAGCGGTGCGGTCTACGCGCCGGTCAAGGTCAAGGACTGGACCGAATTCCGGCGTATCTCGTCTCTGGCGGAAGCTGACCTGACCCGGGTCAATACCAAGCTCTCCGCAAAGGGTCTTGTTTTCCCTCAGTGCGAGACCATGTTCCGGTTCGAGACGAACCGTCCGGACAAGGCGGAAGAAGTCGCTCAACCTGGGGCGCAGGTCGTTCTCGGAGTTCGGCCCTGCGATGCCGCGGGCATTGCCGTGCTCGACGAGTTCTTCACGGGTCAAGGTGAGACCGATGCCTATTACCAGCGGCGGCGCGAGCGGACCGTGCTGGTCGGCCTGTCGTGCGACGCTCCGGCCGACACCTGTTTCTGCTCGGCGGTCGGCGGCTCGCCTGCGGGCACGTCCGGTCTTGACCTTCTGCTCACTGACGTCGGCGGCAAGTACGTGGCCGAGCCGCTAGCCGACAGAGGCGCAGCCTTGGTCGACGGTATGCCGGAGGCAACGGCACCGGACTTGGCGAAGAAGGCCGAGCTGGCAGGCAAGGCTGCGGCCGCGATGGCCGATCGCATCGATACCAGGAAGCTCAAGGGGCTGCTGGATGCTGCCGACGGCCATCCCATCTGGGAGGAATTGAGTCTGCCGTGTGTGAATTGCGGCGCGTGCACATTCATCTGTCCGACCTGCCACTGCTTTGACATGACGGACGAGACGCGCAAGGGTAAGGGCGCGCGAATCCGCGTCTGGGACACGTGCCAATCCTGCATGTACTCGCAGCACGCGTCCGGTCACAATCCGCGCCTTGCCCCGGCCGCACGCTTCCGTAACCGGACGATGGACAAGTTCCGCTATACAGTGGACATGGTCGGCGAAGTCTCATGCGTCGGCTGCGGCAGATGCATCCGCGAGTGTCCCGCAGCGATCGATATACGCGAAACGGTCGATGTGCTCCTCAGGCAGCTCTCGCAGTCCGACGCAATGCAAAATGCAGACTGCAAAATGCAGAAGTCAAAATGAGGGACATCGGAGAGCGGCTTCTGGACTTCGCGACGGCTGGTCTGAAGCTGAGTGGAAAGCTGGGACGCACTGCCGCCGGTCGGTACGTCGGAGGGCAGCTCATGTGCTCAAGCGCATCTGCCGGCGCCAACTACCATGAGGCGTGTGGCGCCGAGAGCCGCGCCGACTTTGCCCACACACTCCAGATTGTTCTCAAGGAACTCAGGGAGACGGAGTATTGGCTGAAGCTGGCTGGGCGTTCGGGCCTGCTACCGCCCGAGGATGTGAAGCCGTCCGCAACTGAGGCCGACGAGCTCTCGCGAATCATCGCCAAGTCCGTATTGACCGTGAAGACGAGGTCCAAGTGACCCGCGATTTCGCATTGCCTGTTTTGCCTTTTGCCTTCTGCATTGCCTCCTCATGAATCCCTACTTGCCCATCTCCGTCAAGGTCGAGCGCATCACCGTCGAGAACGACGCTCGCGACCTAAAGACCTTCGATATCTCGTTCACCGATCCCGCAGCGCGCAAGTCATTCACCTTCATCCCCGGCCAGTTCGGCTTCCTGTCCATCTTGGGCGTAGGCGAAGCGCCGTTCGGCATCGCCTCGGCTCCGTCCGAGGAGACCGTCAAGTACACCGTGAAGCGAGTCGGGTCGTTCACGACCGCGCTGCACGAACTGGAACCGGGCGCGGTCATCGGCATGCGTGGGCCGTGGGGCAATTCCTACCCGATCGACCTGATGAAGGGTAAGGACGTCGTCATCGTGTCCGGCGGCTTCTCATTCACCACGCTGCGCTCGACCATCGTCTACCTGCTCGACCCGTCGCGCCGGTCTCAGTTCGGAAAGATCACGGCCGTCTATGGCGCCCGCTCCGCCGGCGAGTTACTGTACAAGGACGAGATCAAAGTCTGGGAATCGAGCCCGGACCTGAGCCTCCACCTCTGCGTTGACCGGCTCGACGGTGCGAAGTGGCCGGCGACTGAAGGACTCGTGCCCAACGTGCTCAAACAGGTCGCGCCATCGGCCGCCAACGCGGTCGCGCTCGTCTGCGGTCCGCCGGTCATGATCCGCTTCACCCATCCGGTGCTCGAGCAGCTCGGGTTCAAGCCGGAGAGTGTGTTCCTCTCGCTTGAGAACCGCATGAAGTGCGGCATCGGCAAGTGCGGCCACTGCAACGTCGGCCCCAAGTACGTCTGCAAAGATGGGCCGGTGTTCTCCTACGCGGACCTCAAGAAGCTGCCGGCCGAGTACTAGACTCTACTCCGGGACAATGTCTCGGCGAAATGGTGAAGGGTGAATTGTAAATAGTGAAAGAGGACAGGCCAGGGAGGGCAAGCCGAGGGACATCGCGGAGCGGACGTTCGAGTTCGCGGGGAGGGTGGTCGCTCTGTGCCGCGCTGTGAAGGGTACGGACGTCGCGGCACGGGTGATCGTCGGCCAACTGGTTCGCGCGGGTACATCAGTCGGAGCCAATGTCGAGGAAGCCCAGGCAAGCCACGGCCGTGCGGACTTCGCCAACAAATGCTCGATTGCCTGCAAGGAAGCTCGCGAGACGCGCTACTGGCTACGCCTGCTGGCTGCCTCCGGCATTGTCTCGACCGGCTCCCTGACTGACTTGCTGTCAGAATGCGATGAGCTTGTTGCCATCCTGACCACTATAGTCAAGAAGGCCAAGCAGCCCGCCTCCTAATTCCGTTGGGTTCTTTTCACTCTTTACCATTCACAATTCACTATTGTCGTATCCTGACGATTGCCCAGTTCGCCGACACGGTGCGGGAGTCTACGGCGCAGGTCCGCGCCCTCGGGTCTCTACGCTTGTCCGCTCCGACCGAATCCGTCTCCAGCCACGGTCCGTCAGTGCAGATCAAGCCACGCGGCCCATTCCGTTGTTGGCGCTAGGCACTGCGGCTGCGTGTGGTTTGTAGAGCTGGCCGGGAGTGGCATCCGGCAGCTTGAGGCGCCAATTCGCACCTCAAGTGTGAAGGCAAGGGCTCAGTTCTTACCGGTGCGGGACTTCCAGTATCCGGGTTCTCGGCGAAGGTGCATGACCGCTATTACCTCGATGCACGCGGGCCTGATGCGGTAGACGACGCCATAAGGGAAGCGGAGAACCCGGCAACGGCGAATGTCACCTTCAATGACACGATAGAGCAGCGGAGACTCCTGAATCCGACGGACCGCATCGAGCACGGCTGCTGCAAAGCGACTCCCGAGACCGGCGGTCTGGGCCTGATAGTACTGGGCGGATTGAACGAGTTCCTCGCGGGCTGACGGATGGAACTCGACCGGACTCATCCGAGGCTGTCGGTCAGTTCCCTGAATACCTGTTCGCTTGAGATCAGCGTCGCCGTCCCCTCGTCGATTTCCCGGCACCGACGCCTTATTTCTTCAGTCCACTCCGGGCTGACTTCGAAGCCCTCCTCGTAGTCCAGGCTCTCCAGCAGCCTCTCGGCCAAGAGAGCCCTCGACTCGCGCGGAAGATGCAGCGCCTCTTCGATAATGCTATCGATCTTCGCCATTATCTAATCCTAATGCGTCCCGGACGTGAGTCAACTCCGTAGCACACCGAGGAGGAGCGGCCCGGGCTCGGTTGGATATCCCCGGCAAAAGGGCGCGGCTCATGAACGAGCGCTCGGCCAGAAGGCTCCGCCACGGTCGAACCCAGCCCGCGCCTCACCCCTCGTCATTGACGGACATGGAACTAGGCGAAGTGTCACCGAGATTCCCCGAGAGTCGTGTCCCTGAGACTCCCGCCGATTCGTGACAGATGGTACACCTGCGCTGTACGCGCGTCGAGGCGAAGGCAGTTCTCATATGACGAGGCGGGGGCCCGGCTTCTACTTGATGGTTCTGGCTAGCTCCATGTTGCTGCGCAGCAACTGGTTCACCACCGTCGAAGCGTCGGCCTTCCGCTTGCTGGCAATGTCCTGGACGAACAAGAACACCTCTTCGTCCAGGTAGACCGGGAGATTCAGTTTCACCCGGCGCCGGTAGAACTTGCCGCGCACGCCCTTCGCAAAACCGTATTCTTTCTTCATTGTTCTGCTACTTCTCGCACTGCAGCCTCTCGCGTCTGGGCAATTCTAGACTGAGTTCGCCCGCGAAGCAAGCCGACGACAGGCTGCGGCGCGGGCGACGTGCGATGCCTTCATCGGGCTCGTCGTCGAGTACGTGAAGGAGTGTGCATTCCGGACGAGACTACGCGAATCCCGATGAATCTCCTTGGCCGCTGGCAACTCACGGTCAGGAGCCCGTCTGCGCCTTGACATTGGAAGCCGCGCAGCCTATTCTGTGGCCGTGGAGACGCATTCCACTTCATCCATCAGGGCCGGGCGGAGTAAGATGCTCGCCCGTCCGGATGCAGAAGTACGCACGCGGAGGCTGCACCCGTAGCGGTCTTGACGGAGACGGTATGAAATGTCTCCGAAATTCCTGCACCGTCAGGACTGACATGTTCCTTGTGGCATTACTCCATGACACTATCGCGGTGGCATCCCCCACAACGATGCCGAGCTTGACAGTGAGTTCCCGCCGGCCCATAACATCCCATGCAGAGATTGACAGAGTTGCATGTCACCTGGGTGCGGAACGCTGCCGGCGCCTTACGAACGCCGGACCACGGTAGGAGGTGAGGCAGCAATGGCGGTAATCGAGAAGAAAATCAGACTGGCCGGGTCAAAGGGCAGCAGGGAAGTGGTCGCACTGTTTGACAGCGGTGCTATGTACTCGTGTGTTCGCTCGGACCTCGCGAGGCAACTGGAAAAGGTCGTGCCTATCCCCGGGGCCATGACGTTCAGGACTGCCAAGCGGGGCGAGACTCTTACCGCACGCGAGCGCATCAGCGTCAACATCCATATCAACGGCTGCCGAGTATCAGACGAGTTCATGGTTATCCCTGGGCTGGTTGAGCCGGTCATCATCGGCGCGGCCACGATGCAGAAATGGCGCATGGAGCTCGACTTCGAGCACGACCGGGTCATCATCGACCCGAGGGTTACGAAGCTGCGTCTGCTCTCCGCCGGACATCGCCCGGAAATAGGGGAAGTGTCCCCGACGGCCCCTGACTACAAAGAAGAGCAACCCCGCCCAGTGCTTGACCCCGGCCCGATTCGGCCTATCCTCAAAGCCGATAGCGGCTGTATACTCCAAAAGGCCTTGACGAGAGTAAAATTCTGTACCCGGAATTCTCCCGGCTTCTTGACATGGAACCGGCCAGGACTAGACTGAACAGGAAAATGGAACCAGGACTCCTCAAGCTCTTGACGGAGGCCTGAAATATGGGAAGTGTCCCTCTTTCCCCAAACGCGCCCGCGACCGCAGAGTCCGTTCACTGATTGCGTCCATCGGCTCGTACCACAAGCACTCGTCCGCATTCGTGGCCGACCGCGCCATGGCCTATTGTTGACAATGGTATCATTCAGGATACCATTATTTAGCTTTAATGGTATCATATGACTCACGAAGCGGTTAAACAGGTTCTGGTCGAATTCCAGGAGGCGCAGTTCCCACGGGCGATTCCTCGTGACCTGTCTGTGCCGCTGGACACGGGCAGGGTCGCGTCGATCACCGGGGTGCGACGGAGCGGCAAGACCTACCTGCTGCTTGCGCTGGCTGAGTCGCTGGTCCGCGCGGGAGTGCCGAAGCACCGGCTGGCGTACGTCAGCTTCGACGACCCGCGACTGCTTCCGGCGACGGCCCGAGAGCTTGCCGAGCTGCCAGATGTCCAGCACGAGCTGTTCCCGGATGACGGCGGCCCCCGGTACCTGTTTCTGGACGAGGTCCAGCAGGTCGAGGACTGGGAGTTGGGCGTACGCCGGATACATGACACGCGCCTATTCAACCTGGCCGTGACCGGCTCCTCATCGCAGATGCTCTCGGGAGATATCGCCACGAGCCTGCGCGGTCGCAGCCTGACCTTCGAGTTGCTGCCCTTCTCTGTCAGGGAGTGCCTGCGGTCGCAGGGCATGGTACCCGACCGCCTCACGACATACTCGGCTCGGCGCGTAGACGTGCGTCGTGTGCTGGACGCGTACTTCACCTTTGGCGGCTTTCCTGAGGTAGTTCTGGCCAACGAGGACAGCCTGAGGCTCCGCATACTGGGCGAATATGTCGAGACAATGTTCATGCGGGACCTGGTCGAGCGGAACCGGGTCCGCAACCCGGCAGCGATGCGCGAGCTCTTCCGGTTCATCGTCACCAACGTTGCCAACCCCTTCTCGGCCAACGCTTTCTGGAAGTGGCTGCGGTCGGTCCACCCGCTTACCAAGCGGACGCTCCTGGATTACGTCTCGCACCTGGAGAACTCCGGTCTTGTGTTCCTTGTCCGCAAGTTCTCGCACTCGTTGAAGGAGCAGAATCTCAGGCCCCGGAAAGCATATCTTGTGGACAATGGGCTGCGCACGGTCTACGGCCTGAGTTCGAGCCAAGACCGCGGTCGGGTGCTGGAGAACTCGGTGTATCTTGCGCTCAGGCAGTACCTCGGCCGTCTGCCGCTCGCCCGGCTGAACTACTGGCAGGGGGTCAGAGGACGCGAAGTTGACTTCGTAGTGACCGACGGCGGTCGGGTGCGCGCGCTCATCCAGGTTGCGTCCGACCCCACCGCGTTCGGGGTCAAAGAACGGGAGACATCGGCGCTGGTTGCCGCGCTCGCCGAGTTCCGCCTCAAGCGCGGCTTGGTCATAACTTCCGACCACTCGGGAGAAGAACGCATCGAGGGCCGCGCAATTCACTACGTGCCTTTCTGGAAGTGGGTCTTGACCGATGACCTGCTGAACCCGGCCTGACCTGCCGCTCCTGTTCCGCAGCATCTTGGCCAAGGTCGGCTCGCCTGCCGCCGGAGGCGCATACCGTTGAGCGTTCCCAGGATGATGTGAGGCCACTCGCCGTAGCCCGTCTGCGCCTTGACATCGGAAGCCGCGCAGCCTATTCTGTGGCCGTGGAGACGAGTTCCGCAGGCCTGACCACGCGAGACGAGCGGAGATAAGATGTCCCAGAGGCTCTCCGGGATCATTCACCTTCTGTCTGCGCGTTTCGCGGCAGTGTTTGCCGTCCTCGTGTTACTCGTCGTGGCATGCGGGCGCGGCGGTCCCAGCGCCAAGGAATCCGCCACCGAGTTACATCCGCCGGCGAAGTGGTGGTTTCGAACCGTCAAGCCCTCGTTGACGGTCAGGCTGCTTCAAACGCCGACGGCGCGCGTTTGGTGTGACACTCCGTTTCTGAGTCTACGATGGGTCGTCTTCGGCGACGTTCCAGCCGGACCGCCTGGCGTGCTCCTCGACTCAGGCCCAGTCAGGGTGGTCTACTACTCGCCGCGGGAATCCGATCCGTCACCCGTCGCGGAAATGGTGGCTACGCCGTGTAGGGTCGCCTACGGTCAGAGACGTCAGTTCGCGGTGAGGCTGAGCTCGCGGTGTTCTTCGTCGGTCTACGTCGACTGGGACGATTCCCTGAATTCAGTTTGGGCACGATGGTCGCCGGTCCGCGTTGGCGGCAAGTGGCTAGTGGGGGTCTCGGCTGGCGACACGGGCTGGTTCGTCTTCCCACTCGGGGAGCTCTGTCACGTCTTGGGCCACGCGTCCGAGATACCACGGATTCCTGTGCCGGGAGAATAGCACGCACGCCGTCTTGCAGCTCTCGCTCATTGCCTGGACGGGTCCAGAGACCGAACCTTGCATGGGGCGTCCTAAGAGGGTAGCCAGTGAGTGACATGACGCCAGGGGAGCGGGGTTCAAGCAGCCCGGCCGCAGAATACGAACGACAGACCCAGTTCATCTATCAGTCTCTGCTTGCTGCCGAGGGCGTTGAATCTCCCCGCGTCGAACACGACATACACATTCAAGGCAAGTCAGGCCACAATCACCAGATTGACGTGTACTGGGAGTTCAGCCTAGCAGGGCTCACGCACCGTGTCGTCGTGTCCTGCAAGAACTACAGCACAAAGGTGGAAATCAGTGACGTGGAGGCATTCAGCACTATCCTGCAGGACATCGGCGACGTCAAAGGTCTCATGGTAACGCCCGTCGGGTATCAGCCGGGCGCCTTCAAGATAGCCAACCAGTTCGGCATCAAGTTATTCCATCTGCGCACACCAACGGGCCAGGACTGGGCTGGGCGGGTGCGGACGATTCACCTCCACTTCGGCTTTTGCCAAGTACGCGTGACCAGACGGTTGTTCCACTTCGATGTGGAATGGTGTAGGTCCCACGGGATTCTGGGAAAGAAGGGACAGCTTGCTGGCCTGAGCACAGAAATCCTCATCCTTGATGCCTCCGGCAAGAAACTGTCCGACTTGTACGAACTAGAAAGCAAGCTCCCCTTTGAATTCAGGCCCGCGGCAGGATTGGGGCACGAGGAGAAGTTCAACGACGCCTATCTCAACATCCCCGGCGTCGGTCCAGCGAAACTCAACTCCATCGAATTCACGTATGACATAGTCCGAAACGAAGAACAGGCCGTCGTTGGCAACGACGTAGCGTGTAGGGTGCTCAGCGATGCCCAACGCGAATGGAAGGTCTTCGTTGACGCAAACGGCAAGGTCACGGGAGATATCACCAAGCGGGCAAGGGAGCGTTGATGTCTGAACCACGGAGCTTTGCGAACACGACTCAGTTCCGCCCTGCCCGTTTGACACGCCCGCCCGCGAGACTAGAGTCCTGACGTGACCGAGTCGGAGCCAGTCTTGACGGGAACTACGAAGGAGGTTGGCGTTTCCGCCAACCTCGAGAGAAGCCAGCGCGAAGACGTCGGGGCAGGTGTGAGGCCCCGCCGGTCGGGCCGCATGCACACTCGCGGCTTTGAGGCCAGCGCTCGTGCACACACACGAAAGGAGAGACGAGATGAAGGTTCAAGAACTAGAGGACAAAGTCTGGACCCAAGACGGTATTCGGATCGTCGTCAGAGCCGCATCGACAGAGGAGGTCGGGCAGTACGCGCACAAGTATGCTGCCATAAGCAACTGGAGTGTAACAGAGTTTCTGGCGAAACGCATCAACCCACTGCTTGGCGGCAAGGAAGTAGTAGTCTTGGAGGGCAACGGGGAGCAACCTCACGGGAGGTCCCTGCTAAGTTCCATCCGACAGTCGTATCGGCGCTGACCGTCCTCCAGCCGCCTGGCAATGAGGGACGCTTCCATGAAGAGCCGGGCACCCGTCGTGGCCCGCCCGGCATCGACGGAGGCCGGAAATATGGGAAGCGCCCCGCTCTTGTCCCGAACGGTCGAAGGACGCCGTTACTTAGCACATACGGCGAGAGCGGAGCCGTGGCTTGACACTGTAAGGAGGCACCATGCCCAGGACGAAGCAGTATAGGTGTCCCGTTTGCGGCAAACCGCTAACGAAGAGAGAGTATGAATCTGCCCTAAGGATTCAGGACGAGCGCGACAAGCACGCCAGACACGAACTAGATGAGCTACGCGCGCAGCTAAGAAAGACCCGAGGGGATGTCAAGAAGGCGCACGCCGATGGCGTCAGGGCCGAGCATAACCGTACCCAGAGACTCCTGCAGGGCAAAGAGAAGACCATACAAATGCTGAAAGAGCGCATTGCGCAAGTCCGCAGGGGGACCACGCCGCAAACCGAGGGCCTGGAGTTCGAGGAGAAGCTCGCAGCGCGGCTACGTAGGGAGTTTCCTGATGATGATATCCAGCTCAAGGGCAAGGGCGGTGACGTCCTACAGGTAGTCCGGTTCGAGACAAAGGTCGCGGGCAATATCATCTACGAGTGCAAGCGTACTCCTGGGATACCATTCGCCCATGTGAGCCAGACTGCTGAGGCGAAGCGGACGCGGAGTGCCGATTTCGCCGTGCTAGTAACCACTGGGCAGCGCCGAGGGTTCGCAGGGCTCACACGTAGCTCCGGAGTCCTGATCGTGTCTCCGCTGGGTGCAATACCGCTGGCGGACCTTCTCAGGGTACACCTCATCGAAATGCTACGGGCGAAGGTCACCCGAGAGAAGAGAGCCGCGATTGCCAGCCAGTTGATGGGCTACATCACCAGCCCTCAGTTCAGAAATCCGATTGAGGATGTCGTCTGTCGAACGGTGGAACTCAAGAGGCAGCTCCAGGACGAAGCAAGAGACCACGCCGGGTACTGGCAGAAGCGATGGAGGAGCTATGAGGCCATCAGTTGGAACAGCGAGTACATTCGTTCCAACATCCAGCTCGTGATGCATGGCAAACAAACGAGGCCTCTGGTGAGGCACAAACCTGAGCCGCTTGCTCTGCCCGCACCCCCACGCGTGGTGTGATCGCAGCGGTCCCGATGAGGTAATGGAGGACTTGCGGTACGTACCTTGGCACCCTCGCCCGAGAGGGGCTAGAATCCTGACATGGCCGAGCCTGAGCCGAGATCTCGACAAGGGTTAGCGTGACCGATAGTCCTAACTGCCAAATGAGGTAGACGTGATCGACACTGAGAAGAAGAAGCTCCAGAGAGACTTCGTAGATGCGTGGGAACGCGGGTATCGTTGGCCCCGGCGCAGAGAGTTGGGCGTCTGTCAGCAGTGCAAGCGCGACCGCGACTGTGTCCTCTGCGGTGCAGCATGTGGATGGGATGTGCTCAAGCGAGTGGGGGTGCCTGCGGGATACCAATCCAAGGTCTATCAGGAGTACCTGGATGAGCATATCCGAAATGTCGCCGTTGAGTTAGAGCGACGGCGTGGGGACTGCGAACGCAATCAAGGCGCGAAGGCGAACACGCAGACCCGCCGGGTCGTAATGGAAGGGGAACTGCGCAAACTCTTGGAGAATACCGTAGGGGTCCCTGTTGCTGGGACGGACTGTAAGTTGCAGTTCGCGGACGAGGGGAGGGAGCTTGTCAAGGCCGTCTCACAAGCCAAGAAGAGGGAGCCAGCTGAAGACAAGAAGGCAGACATTCGCATACCTGTTCGTGATCTCGACAAAGGCACGAGGGTGTTTATCGAGTGCAAGAGCGCGACCTTCAATGACCTCGGCGCGGCGCTGCTTGAGTGCGCTCTCACAAGGCAGGGATCAGACAAGGGCATGACTAGATTTGGCCTACTGCTGTGGGAGCCGATCATCAGGACTGAGTCTAGTCCGCATCTTAGGAACATATACGACTCTGTGTGGAGATGGAACGATATGTGGAGGAAGCGCAACGAGGGATACAAGGAGGGTCTCGGCGCGTTTGACTATGTACTTGCCAGTGACCCCGTGTCCGATCCGGGTTTCCAGCGCTTCTTCAACCAAGCAGAAGAAATCGGGCGGTTCCTCACGTCAAGGGAGCAATTGCGGGGCCTTCACTGAGACGTCGGTCCGGGCTCGTCCATCAGCGACGAAGTACGTGGCGTACGGTTGCATAGCTGATGTCCTGACTGTCTTGCCGTAGACGCTGTTCGATACGGCGCAGGCTGAGCTTGGGTCCCTGACCGGCCAGTTCGCGGATGCGGGCTGCGAGTTCAGGCGTCACTTTGCGGAAGGGGGTCTTGGGCGCGCGACGCAGTTCCAACTGGCCAAGCATGCGCAGGCGACGCGGTAAGGAGCCGTAGCCCAGCTTGCACGGCTGGTCGATTCTGATTATCCGTGTCATCCAGTGTCGTAGGTGTTCGTCCGCGCCAGGCGGGACGTTCTTGGCCCGGCGGAGGTAGTGGCAGAACGCGCCTTTGGTCAATTCCGGTTCATGGTTGAGCTTGGGGTCTCTGCCGATTTCTCGCAGCCATCCATCCCACGCCGTCTGTCGTTCGATGATGCGGCGCAGTTGGTACATGCGCAGGCCGTATTCTCGGCAAACCTGACGTCTCCTTGCGATATTGACCCGCCGCTGCCGTTTCGGCCGCTTCCCGTAGGCCGCCTCGAACGCCTCATACCTGCGCTGGGCCTCTGCCGGCAACCAGGGAAAGCACTCGCTCACTCCCAAGCCTAGCAGTTTCCCTCCGAAGAGCAAGACAGAAGTGCTGTAACAGCCAGCGTCTGCGTAAGTGCTTGTTGGAAGGCGTGTTAGCAGCGTCGCTTCTGCGGCATTGTGCGCACGGGCTGTCGGCGGAAACATCCGGTTAGACCGCCGCGCGCGTAACCGTCTGACCTGCAGAAGGTTGCGCCGAGGCCTCGTGCAGGGCCAGCTCTTCTCCCAAGATCATCTGGAAGAAACGTATATTGGTCGGGATGAGGCGAAGGGCCGAACTGAACCGGACGGCTCAGCTCGGCTCGCCGAGAAGTACCAACCAACGAGGAGAAGTGATGAGAAGTGCGACAGAAGCAGCCCTCCAACCCTACGCCACGCCGCTTGAGTGGCTTGAGGGCAAACGCCGGTTTGTCCGAGTGCTGCGTCAGCTCTGCGGGTACGGGCCTGATGGAAGACGCCTTCTACGCGAAGCGGTTGCGAGGCCTGACCCAGAGGTTCTGGCGGCAGCGATGGATTGGCATGAAGAGGAGCATCGGCGGCGGGTCGAACTGACCCGTGAAGCCGGCATCATACTGCCCATCGACAAGTTCGCCGCAGAGCACAAGCTGGACGACGTAGAGCGGGAGGCGGTCGAGATTCTGCTCGTAGTCGCGACCGACCTGGCATGGGATGACAGCCGCAGGGAACTGCAGACGACAGAGCTGGTCCGGCTTCTGGCTCGCGGTCGGGAGGACAGGTTTCAGGACTACCTGCCGTATTTCCTGCCTGGGTCCCGCCTCCGCAAAGCTGGGTTGACCCGAGAAGTCCCCTACTGGGAGCCTTTCGGGGCCAAGCGCCTGGGCCTTGACGAAGACGTCGTGAGCCGGCTGCTTGGCGAAGAACGCGGGCGGGCAGAGTCCCGTGGCGGTCTGAGCACTGCCGGCAAGCTGTGTGACGGGGACATCGGCGAGTTCCTCGTGAGCTCCGGCGTTGTGCTTGGAGAAGCAGTGCTGGAGTCAATACGAACCGTCTGGGGCTACGTCCGCCGCTACGCCGTCATCCGCGAGAAGTGGGGATTTGGCTCGCTGAGCCACGCACCGGTCGGCGTGCGCCTGCTATTCCACGGCCCGCCTGGAACTGGAAAGACCCTGACGGCGCGGTGCTTGTGCCGGGCACTCGGTAGGGAGTCGCTGGTGGTCAGCTACCCCGACTTGGTTAGCAAGTGGGTTGGCGACACAGAGAAGAACACGAGAGACTCGTTTGCTGAGGCAGCGAGGGACGGCAAGGTGCTTGTCTTTGACGAAGCCGATGCCGTCTTCGCAAGGCGTACCGAGGTCAGAAACTCCACCGACCGCTTTGCCAACGGCGAGGTGAACACGTTGCTGATGGAGTTGGAGCGTTTCTCAGACATCGCCATCCCTACCACCAACCACACTTGCGTGCTCGACCCGGCGCTGGAGCGGCGCATCCAGCACAAGGTGCACTTCGGGCCGCCGGATGCCAAGGCTCGAACGGAGATATGGCGGAAGCACTTGCCGCAGGAGGCACCGCTTGGCTCAGACGTTGACTTCGCACGGCTTGCGCGGGAGTTTGAGTTGACCGGGGGGCAGATAGCGAACGCGGCAATGACTGCCGCGTCTCTCGCCGCCTCGCGTCTCAAGGCTGATTCTGACACGGGCCAGATCACGATGGCCGACTTTGAGGCCGCAGCTCAGCGCGAATTGAAAGGGTATTCTGAGTCCGACCGGAGCGGAAGGCTGGGGTTCTGACTCTTGACGGCGAGGCGGCGAGAGGTCTGGGGTAAGGCCAGGGGCAAGACATCGGGGAAGACCTCGCCAAGGAGTCGGGGCTGGACCTTGGGGAAGTGCTGCCCAAGGACTCTGCCCAAGCGAGGAGGGAAGTCTTCGGGGAGGACTCTGCCTGGGACTCTGGACCGGAGCTGTCCAAAGACCCTTCCCAAGTCCGGGGAGAAGTCCTCGGGGAAGACTCTGTCCAGGACTCTGGACAAGAGCTGTCCAATGACTCTGCCTAAGTCCATGGGGAAGACCTCGGGCAAGAGTTTGCCCAAGACCCTGCCGATAAGCTATCCCAGGACCTTGGTGAGGACTTGGGGAAAGAGTCCCCCCAATGACCACCACCCTTGAATTATCCGCCCCGGGCTACATCTCAAGCTGCTGATAATACTGGCCTTATGTCCTACCGACGGGATCCGCTCAAGTGCCGTTTTCTGCGTCGGGGTATGGAGGGTCTAAACGGGGACGCTAGCCATTCTCCATCTCTACGAACCTAAGTTGTTGTATCACATCATGTTAGACAACGAAAGAGGCCGGGAAAGACGCTTCGGGAATCGCCCTGGGAACCGTTCCCGGAACGGTTCCCAGGGTGGTTCGGAAGGTCGCCCTGAAGGTCACTTGGACCGGGGTTAGCGGACCGACTTCTGCGGCGATTCTGGCTGCGGTTCTGATAGCGACTTGGATGGGGACTCGAATCGCGGTTCTGACGGTCGTCCGCATCGCGGTCTGCATGGCGGTTGCGGAGATGATTGCGACGGTGATTCGCAGGATGACCTGCACAGTGACTTGCGAGAGGATTCTGAAGGAGACTTCGGCCGCGATACGCGGCGCAACTTGGGCAGCGAAAGCGCGGCTAGAACTGGTCTAGCGGCGACCAGATGAAGTTCGGCCCGAAGGCGGAGCGGAGCGAAGACTTGCCGAGAGGCTTGGCCATGCAGACGTAGAACGATTGCGGCCGGAGGCTGAGGCCCCGGTCACGATACAGCATGAGCAAGGTCCGGTCATGCACGAGGTAGTGGACGAACGCGGGCCGGTTCAGGGACTCGATGCGTCTGAGCAGCCGTTCACCGGCGGCGCGGTTCCTCACGCTGAATTCGTACACGCTGGCCGCGTCCTTGTCGACTTCGACGCAGGCAAAGCCATCTCGGTCAACCAGGAGACCGGAAGGCGATGTGCGCCACCACTTTATCCGCCCTTTGAGCCACCCCGGGTCATTGACAAAGGTGCTCCGTTTCCGTCCCCAGTAGTCGTGGAACAGCTTCTCCGCCAGTGCATACGGCGGTTTCGTCAGGTGCTTCAGCTTGGCGGGCCTGCCTCGGGCAGGGCGGACTTGATAGGCGGCCGGTGCTTGTATTCCAGACAGCGGCATTTCTTGATAGCCGAGCTTGCGGTACAGCCGCCAGGCCACGAGCGAGCGGCTGGTGAACAGGAACGAGAAGAGGAGTCCCCGGCTTAGGAAGTGGTCGTGGACGTGTTCGAAGAGGCGGACCGCGATGCCTCTGCGGGCATAGTCGGGCCGGGTCATGACGTTGTGGATTCCGCCGCACGGAACGACCGAGCCGCTGCGAGTGCGGGCCTTGATGTCAATGACTCCGAGGAAACCGGCAAGGGTCTTTCCCTCCAGCAGTGCGAAGCCGAACGGGTCCCGGTAGCGCGGGTCAACCCGCCGACGCAGGGCAATCTGCTCAGGCGTATGCGGGTGACCGAACGCCGAGTCCGAGAGCAGGGCAAACCCGGCCGCGTCCTTCAACTCGTCGTAGGGGACGATGGTCACGAGGACAGGGACTGGGGGCTAGGGATTAGGGCTTGGCGACGGCTCGGCGGAGTCGGCGAAGATGGTGACGTGGTCGGGAAGGACTTCGACGCTCCCGCCGCCGACCTTGAACGTCAGCACCCGCGGGCCGCCTCCTGCCTGCTTCGCCGGAATCCTGACTGTCACGCGACCTTGGGCAAGCAGGCCGAGGAATGGCGCGTGGCCGGGGAGCACGCCCATCTCGCCCTTCCATGCCGGCACCGCGACCGAGCGCACTTCGCCGCGGAAGAGACGCGCGGTCGGAGTGACCAGTTCAAGCTGAAGCGTCTTCATCCGAGGTCTTGCGCTGTTTTGCGTCTTCGAGGACGTCCTCAATCGTTCCGTGCATGAAGAAGGCTTGTTCGGGGACCTGGTCGTGCTTGCCGGAGATTATCTCGTCGAAGCCGCGGATTGTGTCCTTGAGCGGCACGTAGGCGCCCTTGCGGCCGGTGTAGGATTCGGCTACGAAGAATGGCTGGGAGAGGAAGCGCTGAACCTTGCGCGCGCGCGCCACGATGACCTTGTCTTCGTCGGAAAGTTCCTCGA
>Ga0136653_10000319_pt1 | contig 25195 bp, 21 predicted proteins | sample LakKivw275mmetaG_FD_94866 | JGI IMG/M metagenome (GOLD analysis project Ga0136653, IMG submission 94866) | Anoxic lake water microbial communities from Lake Kivu, Rwanda to study Microbial Dark Matter (Phase II) - Lake Kivu water 275m metaG... | ecosystem: Environmental > Aquatic > Freshwater >...
ATATTACTATCGACCCCACTTCCGGGGAGGCAGGCACGGAGATAACCGTGGCCGGTTTCGGCTTCGGCACGGGAGAGGATGATATCGCAGTCACGTACGACGGGACGATAATCAAGAGCGGTATCTCGGCAGATGAGAACGGGTCATGGGGCACCTCCTTCGCCTCTCCCATCTCCGCGCGGGGAGCGCGCGCCATCGACGCGTCCGGCGATACCACCAAGGGGTCTGACGTGGCCGATAAGAATTTCACCATCAGCCCTGTGGTCGAGATGGATCCCACTACCGGCGGCGTCGGCGCGCAGGTCACCATCACGGCCACCGGTTTCGCCACTGCCGAGGGTGGGATCAAGGTGCTTTTCTCCGATAAAGAGGTCAGGTCCAACCTGACCGCCGAGGTCAACGGTTCCTGGAGCACCTCCTTCGCCGTTCCCCCTTCAACCAGGGGCGGCCATATCGTTAAAGTCCAGGGCAATACTACGGCCTCCAGCGACATACCCGACATGATCTTCACGATAGCGCCGGCGGTGACCGTGAATCCCACCAGCGGCGCAGTGGAAGACAGCATCAAGGTCAGCGGCAGCGGGTTCGCCAACAATGAGACAGCCATCGAGGTTACTTTCGACGGCAAGGTCATCGAGCGGAACCTGCTGGCGGATGATAACGGCAGCTGGTCAGTGGAGACCAAGGTGCCTGCCTGCAGCAGCGGCCCGCACAACGTCGCTGCCTACGGCAGAATCACACCGGCGACGGATATTACGCCATCCGTATTCACCACTGAGGCAGTGCTGACGATTGTCCCCAAGAGCGGCAACGTCAAAGACGAGCTGCGGGTAACAGGCTCAGGCTTCAACGCGGGCAAAGACTATTCAATTTCGTGGGACGGCGCCTCGGTAGCCAGTGGATCGGTCAATGAATCGGGCAGTTTCCAGTCCATATTCAAGGCGCCCGGCGGCAAGAGCGGCTCGCTGACCATCACGGCTACCGACACCAAGGGGTCGACAGCCTCCACCACCTTTATCATGGAGAGCGCTGCGCCCGATGCGCCGCAGATCTCATCGCCCAAGGACGGCGCGACGGTCGGCTTCATGGGCGACACCAAGGTCGCTTTCAAGTGGAGTGAGGAGACGGATCCCAGCGGCGTCACCTACGATATCGAGGTAAGCGAGGGCTCCAATTTCGCCAAAACCCTTATTTCGCACACCAAGCTGGCTGACGCCAAGTACACTCTTACCGAGGCCGAGGCGCTGCCCAACGGAGAATACTACTGGCGAGTGAGGGCGGTGGACGGCGCGGGCAACGCCAGCGACTGGACTTCCGCCACTTCCGTAAGGGTCGGCTTCATGACCACCAACACGCTGGTATTCATCGCCATCGGCATTGTGGTGCTGCTGATACTCATCATGGTACTGCCCAGGGTGCTGAAGAAGAAACGCCCCAAGAGCGACTGGGAATAGCTGCCTGTAATTCACCTGTTACGAGAATTCGAAAGGCCCGTCTCACGACGGGCCTTTTTGTTTGCGGTTATTTACCTAATTGCCTTTCAAAAGTTCGCCCACAGAGGAGAGCAGGCTGGCGTTGAGTTGCCGCCAATCACGCGGCGGGACCGGGGCGTTGTCGCGCGCTACCAGCTTGAGAGAGCCGGTGGGACAGACAGATGAGCAGAGCCCGCAACCGATGCAGCGGTTGCTGTCGTAGGACAGGACATCATTGTCCATCGTCAGGGCTTCCATGGGACATCTCTCCACACAATCGCCGCAGGCGATACAGCTTTCGGCGTCAAACGCGGTGATGTATCCCGAGACCGCTGCGGCGCCCTTCATGTTGTACTTCTTCATGCTCTGCAATATGCCGCAGTGGCAGGTACAGCAGTTGCAGACAAACTGAACATATTTGCTCATGTTGCTGGAACAGTGCACCAGACCGGCCTCCTCGGTGCGGCGAAGGATGGCCCTCGCTTCGTCCTTGCTGATCAGCCTGCCGAACTTCCTCTCGGCCATATACCTGGCATCGGGGCCGAACCCCATACAGACATCCTTAGGTTTGGTGCAGGGACGTCCCAGCAGCTCGCCGTGGTGCCTGCAGTAACAGGTCCCCACAGCGATATACTCCGCCTTATCTATATATTCAGAGACCTTGTCGTAAGGGTGAATTTCGTATTTGGCGGGAATCTCTTTTTCTACGCTGATCACACGCGCCACCGGGAAGGGGATGGGCAATTGAGTGGTATCTGCGCTATATTTGTCCAGCGCCTGGAAGTAGTCTTCGAAGAGGTGCGCCAGCCTGACCGCCCTCTCGCTGACATCGCCGCTGAGGAACTGCATCTCAAAGATGCCGGGCAGCAGCGGCAGCAGGCTGTAAAAGCGGAGACCCTTTTTATCGAAGGTATAGACCAGGCCCCTGTCGGCCATCGTTTCGAGATGCGATCTCACCATGCCTGCATCTTTGCCCGCTTTTACACCTATCTCTTCAGCGGAGGCCGGCATAATGGGCATGGCGACCGCCAGCTCGGCCTCTTCCGGAGTAAAAAGATAATCGATAAGCGCGAAAAATTCAGGGCTTTTTATTGCGGGCATGGAGCCGCCCCGCATCTGTATGGCCACTCTAAGACCCTCGTATTTATTGTCCAACATTATTACACCCTCACATTATCAATTATTTGCGGGGAGTTGAGCGATGGGCCGTGCTTTATGCAGGAAAAGCAGGATTTATAAATCGGCGCTAAAACTCACTGCAAAGCGACAGCCCCGCCATACTATATTTTCCCTTACAGTGGTTCATTATACCATTTGCAATCGCAAATCCCGCGGTTTAAGCGAATCTGTTTGCAACGGCAATTTGACTGATGACCGTCAGCCTGCATTACCCTCAGTATAACTTGACAGGGCTAACCCGCAACTCCTATCATGTTTTATGAGCATATGTGCATTATACAGCTATAAAGCGCACTGGCACATAACTTGAGGTGAGAACCAGTGGGAAGAAGACAACTTTGGCGAAAGGTCAGCTCTATTCCGGCGGTAACATACTTTAAACCCACCGGGATACAACATGCTGCACTTGAGGAGGTAAGGATTCTGGTGGAGGAAGCCGAGGCAATCCGGCTTAAGGACATCGAGAGGTTGGAGCAAGAGGAGTGCGCCCGCAGGATGAACATTTCCAGAAGCACCTTTTCCCGCCTGCTGGATTCGGCACGGCAGAAGATAGCCTGTGCGTTGCTCAATGGCAAGGCGATACGTATTGAAGGGGGCAACTTTGAGATGGCGGTACGCCGCTTCCGGTGTATGGAGGGGCATGAGTGGGAAGTTCCTTTTGAGACCATGATATCTGCGCCACCCGAAAACTGTCCTGAATGTGATACGCCCAGCATTATGCCGCTGTTCCCTGCAGGTCTGCGTGGGGGTCGACATATCGAGAGGCGCGGTTTTAAAAGAGGGACATCCGCGTGACGATTATCTATGGCCCGGTACCGTCCAGACGGTTTGGCCGCAGTCTGGGGATAAACAATATTCCGCCTAAAAGATGCTCTTATTCGTGTGTATACTGCCAGTTAGGCCAGGCCGGACGTATGCAAATCACAAGGGAATCGTTCTACCGGCCACTGGAAATTGCCCGGCGCGTCAGGGAAAGGCTGGGACAGATCAGAACCAAAGGCGAGCCCATAGATTATATTGCCTTTGTGCCCGATGGTGAGCCGACACTGGATATCAATCTGGGTAAAGAGGTTGACCTGCTGAGAGAGTTCAATATAAAAATTGCAGTCATTACCAACTCCTCACTCATCTGGAATGAGGATGTGCGGCAGGATCTCCAAAAAGCCGACCTGGTCAGCGTAAAATTAGATACAGTGTCGCCCGATATCTGGCGTAAGATAAACAGGCCCCACGGCCAATTGAAACTTGATCACATCCTCGAGGGGATACTCGGTTTCTCACAATCGTTTCAGGGTGAACTGATAACGGAGACCATGCTGGTCAAAGGTATCAACGATGACTTGAATGAGATAAAGAACATAGCCGCATTTTTAGCGGCTGTACAGCCGGCTAAAGCATATCTGGCTGTGCCTACCAGGCCACCGGCCAAACTGATTGAGCCTTGTACTGAACAAACCCTCAATGCAGCATATTTGATTTTCAGCGAAAGGCTGAACAGCGTTGAATATCTTACAGAGTATGAGGGAAATACTTTTAGTTCTACAGGAAATGCCGCGGACGACCTGTTAAGTATCACCGCCGTTCACCCTATGCGCGAGGAGGCGGTAACGGAACTGCTCAACCGGCTCGGCCTTGGATGGGAAGTTGTCCATGAATTAATTGATAACGGCAGCCTGATGATACTGGAATACCAGGGGAAGAAATTCTATGCCCGAAAGCTCAGGAATTTGGATTAAGGAGAATCGATATGCGAGTTCTACCGATCAGCCATTACCCGAACGACAGTGTTTTAAGGCAAAAAGCTAAAAAGGTGCCAACCATCGATAGCTCGATTCAGCGCCTGATCGATGATATGATCAAAACGATGCAGCGGTCGAATGGAGTGGGGCTGGCGGCTCCTCAAGTTGGCATATCGCTACGGGTTATCGTCCTGCAAATGCCGGAGCAGGAGCCTTTTGCGCTCATAAATCCTGAGATAATTAAACGAGCCGGAGAGCAGCAAGTAACAGAGGGATGCCTGAGCGTCCCCGGCTATTGCGGAGAGATCAAGCGGTCAGCCGAAGTCGAGGTCAAAGGCAAGGATCGCCGGGGTAAAATAGTGAGAATAAAAGCCACCGGCCTGCTGGCGGAAGCATTTGAACACGAGATCGACCATCTCAACGGCATTTTATATATCGACCATATTGAGAATCCGGAGAATTTGCATGACGTTCAATCAAACGAGGCGGATTAGCATGGTCGTGCCGTTAGTGCTGTATTTGGTGAGGCCCGGGTCCCGGGATGACCGGCATAAGCTGCATCGAGCCCCTCACAACTGTGATCCGGCATTTTATAGTTTATGATAATCAGTGAGAGTGGTGGGCAGTACAAGACTCGAACTTGTGACCTCTACGATGTCAACGTAGCGCTCTAACCAGCTGAGCTAACCGCCCCCGCAGCACATGGCATTTTAGCAACGGCCATATACATAGTCAAGCATGAAACAGCTGGCGCCCCGGACTGCGGCTATACTTTGGTTGACAGTTTAGCATTGCCCGTCAATGAAACGTGGACGTTGCTGCCGCACTTGGGACAGGTCACCTCAATGGTGATGACCGGCTGGCGCATGACCCTTTCGATGAGGGTGGATACCATGGTATCGAGCTGGTCGATGCGCTTGTACATCATCTCCAGGCGTTTCTCCATCTGGGCCAGTTTATCAAGCTGCTGTTCGGCGTCCTCGGTTTTTTTATCCATGTCCCGGCATCCGTATTTTTATTCCGGTATACAAATGAAAGAGGAGAAATCGTAATTCCTCCTCTCGCTGACATCGACTAAATCACGTTCACAGGCTCTTTTCCTGTACTCCCATGGAATTGAGCTCGTCGCGATCTTCCTTTATTTGAGAGTCGAGCAAACCGGTCATCTTGGATTCAAGCCACTTCTTGTAAGCTTCTTTGGCCTGCGGCGAATTCCTCACCGCGATCTTGGCATTCTCCCATTCCTCGAGGAAGAGCTGGCCCAGGCGTTCATCTTTGAGTGGAAATTCCTCGTCCATCAAAGCCTCCGCCCGCTCTATTATCCTGTTCATAACCGCCCTCTTGAGGCGATCGATCGAAAGCAGTTCCTGGTCTTCGTAAGGCCGTGAAACAAATTGCTCGGTTGCCATAGGTACGACCTCCCGTTCGCGATTTTCCTGACTTTATAATATTCTGCTCAGTATGCAATGTCAAGCCATTTAATAGCAGCATACTGCTTTGACATCCCCATCGACGGCAGGCTACAATGGTTGACTGTTCGCGGGAGTAACTCAGCGGAAGAGTTCCTGCCTTCCAAGCAGGGTGTCGCGGGTTCGAATCCCGTCTCCCGCTCCAAAAGCTACAAAATTTGTCCCATGCGACAGATATTTTCTTCAGTTAACACCCTATCAGGCAGGGTTTCGCGTTAAACGGGCATTTTGAATGTAAGCGTGGGCAATCTGACACCCTGCCTGCTTAAATGACTGGTACCAAGACGGGGTGAGGATCACTTTAATAATGATCCCATCAAGTCCCTGGATTATTATGTGGAGAATGCCGGAACTGAGTTCTGAATAGAAATCGAGATCAGTTCCCCACAGGAGGTGAAGAATGCCTTATTGCAGCAAATGTGGATATGAAGCAAGCGCTGAAGCTAAATTCTGCTATAACTGCGGCGCTCCGCTTGCTCCGGTGCCTGAACGTACAGGATCCAGAGATATGGGGAAGACTGTCAGAAATAAGAAGGCTGTTGCCACACATGAAATGGTGAGTGAGGAAAAGCCCGCACATGACGAGCATCCGGCGGCGGAAGAAAAAGCAAATACTAAACGCCTGCCTTTGTGGGCGATTATACCTGTAGCTGCAGTAGTGGTTATCGGGTTGGGATTTGCCGTCTGGTGGTTTACAGGTTCCACCTCAGAGAGCCTGATATTTAAAGATGATTTCAGCAGCCCCGACAGTGGCTGGGATATAGGAGCAAGCGATCTGGGAGGTACAGCTTATTCGGATGGTGAATTCAAGATATATACTAACAGCGATAGCTGGAAGTATGCCACAAATGATAAAGTTGGCGAGCAGGCTGACTATATAGTCGAGGTTGATGCCAGAAAGATCACACCGGGTGAGGACAAAAGCGATTGCAGCATATTGCTACGGCTTCAGGATAAAAATAATTATTACGGCTTCTATATACGGCCGCTGGGCGAGTACTCAGTGTGGAAGAGAGTAAGCAGTAAGTGGATAACATTGAGAGGATGGACGAAATCAGACCATATTAAACATGGAGCCTCTATAAATAAACTCAAAGCTGCCTGCCAGGGAAATACGATGGATTTCTTTGTAAATGGGCACCGGATAGACTCAATTAAGGACGATAGCCTGGTCGGCGGCACGATCGCGCTTTCTATGACTGGTGAAAAAGAAATCCCTGTAACGGAATACCGCTTCGACAATTTCAGGCTGTATGCAGTTAAAGAGTCTAAGGAACCCGTTACTGCTGGACCGGCTGTTTCTCAGCCCCAGGTGGTCCAGCAGCCGGAATCTCAGAATACATCAAGTGATACCAATGTCGAATGGCTCACATATAAAGATAAGGACCATGGGTATTCAGTTGAATATCCGTCTACCTGGACGCTTAATACCTTCATGTCTTATATTACTGTCCTGATAACGGAGCCGGATAGCAAGGCGAGAATAATTACATGCGTTTTGCCTGTAGGCAATATTAAGCTCGATGCCTTAGTTAAGGGGGCAGTAGATTACCAGAAACAGAACTATGTATCTTTCGAGTTAATTGCGGATAACCAGGTAACTCACGGAGGGGTTGATGCCAGGATTATCGATAGCGTCTACCAGGAAAAATCGGAAAAGCCCTTATACAAAAGCAGCCAGTTATATATTGTTGTCAATGAAAAGCGCTACAGTGTGGAGTTGCAGGTAACACCTCCGGAGAACTACGATTCCTACAAGGCTATTTTCCAACATGTCCTGGCAAGCTTCCATGTTCCCTGACCTGTAAAATCGGTCAAGGGGCAAGAGGAGTATAATGATCAAAAGATCAATTTTGTCTAGCACTATGATTGACACTCCGCCCGCTTGACGCTACGCAAAACACATTTGATCTGTAGAAATCTTCAGGTGATACCGGTGTTTCAGTAGTTGAAGATTGCAGGGCCACGCCTAGTATGTCGATTATGCCAGCCAGAGCTAATGCTGATAGATAGTAAATTTCAAAGGGATTTGCCTCGGGCGCTGACAGGCCAGACCACCTCAACCTTATCATTGCGAACGCCTACGTACCAGTCGTGGGCATTGCAGGTCGGGTCGCAATGGCCGGGGACCAGGCGCAACTTATCGCCCACTTTCAGGGTTCCATTCGGATCTATAATGATGCCGTGTTCATCCGCAGCCGCCAGGTAAGTCAGATCCTCACGACCGAAGACAACCGGCAAACCGGAGTCCAGCGACTGCACCTTCAGCCCTGCATCGCATATGGCCACGTCCGGCTTTTTATGGCTGGTTATCATGGTCAATATGAACAGAGCATTCTCCCACTCCCCCTGGTCAATAGGTTTGCCGTCCTTATCCAGGTCCTGACCGTAGTCATGGTCCATGAAGGCATAGGAGCCGCACTGCAGCTCGTTGAAAACCCCGGAATTGCCTTCAAAATAATATGTGCCGGTACCGGCGCCGCCGACGATTTCGCACTTCAGCCCTGCCTTCTTCAGTGCATCCACAGCATCCCTCACTTTAATAACCGATGCTTCGATCAGCGCTTTGCGGTCGTCGTACTTCCGCTGGTGCTGCGCCACTCCGTTATATGCCTGGATACCGGAAAACTTGAGCGCGGGCGCCTTTTCAATAGTCCTGGCTAACTCCATAACCTCCGGAACGGTCGACACGCCTGCCAGGCTGCCGCCGCAATCGATTTCCACCAGGCATTCAAGACTGGTACCATGTTTCTGCGCAGCCGCGGACAGGTCGGCCACATTGGCCACATCGTCCACGATAATGATGGTACGCGCTCCGAATTTCGGGATGCGGGCCAGGCGATCGATTTTAACCAAGTCACGTATTTCATTCGTTACCAGTATGTCTTTAATCCCACCCCGGGCGAAGACCTCGGCCTCGGCCACCTTCTGACAGCAGACGCCGCAGGCAGTGCCGAGCTTTATCTGCAATTCGGCCACATCTATCGACCTGTGCATCTTGGCATGCACCCTGTGCCGCACGCCCATCTCCTTTGCCAGCCTGCCCATCTTCACTATGTTGCGTTCGAGCGCGTCCAGGTCGAGGACCACACAGGGGGTTTGGATTTCGGATGCAGGCATACCTGGAAGTGCAGGTACGTCGTAACCAACTTGAAGCCCTTCGAGTCTCCCAGATTTATTCATTTATTTTGCCTCTCCATAATATTCATTAACACCCCCTATTATTACCCTTTTGAACAACTTGTTTTTTCCGTCCTGTTCAATGCCGTAGAGCCGGTGGCGCAGGCCTTCTCCACATTGGCGATCGGCATGCGTTCATCCAGACCGACGCATCTATCAATCCGGGCAACAGCGGCGGACCGCTCATCGACAATACCGGTGCAGTCACAGGTATCAACACCTTCCGGCTGGAGCAAACACAGGGGCTGAATTTCGCCGTAGCCGTCAATTCGAACAATTCCTTTGTCAGGAATTCAGTCAGCAAGGAAGAACAGATTGTTACGCCACCGATATCTATGACCTCACGCTGTAATCCCCTGTTAATCTGCTCAAAGCCCCTTGAACAGGTTCAATGCTGTTATCAGGGAACCCTGTATTTAACGATCAATTTCGCATCGTCAAAACACAGCATGTCGCGAACGCCGTCCCAGTTGGTGGTGGTGAAGAGCTGCATCCTGAACTGGCAACGCGACTGCCCGGACTGGACCAGGTCTTGAACAACGTGTTCGCCGCTCGAGGAGTTCAGCACGTCAACCAGCCAGGGTGACTGAGGATAGTCGGTGATATCTCCTCCGCTGACCGGCTTGCCCGGCCTGTTATACGCCAAGCTGTCCAGGTCGGGCAGCCCCCCGTACTGGAAAAAGTAAATCTGCAACGCGCCCATATTGCCGTACATGGACAGATCGTAGGTGGGGTTACCCACCTTCCCGTAGCTGCTGAGATCGAGCACCGCATCGGTCACAACGGCATTGCGGGGTACCCCCGAGATATCAAAACTGAGAAAGGCGCGGCTGGGCAAATTGAGGGTTGTATCACCCACGCAGGCGCTTTCCTGAAAGGTATAAACCGCATTATTTTTCACCAGTGCGCCGGTTTCTGCAGCTATGGCAGGCAACGTAACTGAAATCTCCTGCCCGCTCTGATAAATGACCCCCGCCGTGCCCGTATAGACGGTTAAAGTATCTCTAACCACGCCGTAGGTATTGGTGGCAGTCAATGTATAATTAGTGGTCACATACGGGTGCACTATAATGCTGCCCTGGGCGCCCACGACCCCGCCCGGCTCCAGGCTTACCAGCGTGGCGTCCACTGTGCTCCAGTGCAATGTTACGTCGCCACCCGGAGTCACATATGTTTTATCGGAGGAAAAATACCGTATGGAAGGCTGTTTCATCTGCTGTACTACGGCGCCGGTGACGACCACCTGTGTCCTGGCTGTGGTGCTGCCCGAGGAATTATAGGCGGTGAGCGTATATTGCGTGGTCTGTGCAGGAGTAACGACGATGCTCCCCTGGACGGCCACATTGCCCACACCGTTGTCGATAAATACTTTGGATGCGCCGGTCACCGACCAGCTTAATGTGCTGTACTCGCCGGCCTTAACGACCGTGGGCGACGCCTGGAAAGTATGCGCCACGGGCAGGAAGCTCATGCCGCTGATCTCGCCGGGCAGATAATTGCACCCGGCTAAAGAAAGAGCGACCAATACAAAAACCAGCAATATTCCCGATATCTGTCGTAATCTCATCTGACACCTCGCTATTTTATTCATTCACATCAAACCGATCCGTCGGTTCCACTGCTCAATATAATAACGCATGGGAAGACGGGAGGTTAATGCGTTTGCTCCGGCCCTGCCGCGGATATTTACTTCAGGACTTCGCTGAGTTTAATACCGATTGCTTTAGCGACCCCCTCTCCATAGGCCCTGTCGGCCTTCATGCAATTGCGGATATGCCTGATCTTGATCTCTCCGGGGGCGGCGCTGATATCGCGGGCGGTGTTTTCAAAAAGCGCTTTTTTCTGTACCGGTTTCATCAGGCGGAACAGCTTGCCGGGCTGTGTATAGTAGTCGCTGTCATCCTCGCGGAAATCCCAGTGGTCGGCCGCGCCTTCCAGCTTGAGCGGCGGCTCGGCGAATTCCGGCTGCTGCTGCCACTGGTTGTAGCTGTTGGGCTCATAACCCGGCGTGGCGCCGAAGTTACCGTCAATCCGCATGGCCCCGTCGCGGTGGAAGCTGTTGACGGGACATCGCGCAGCGTTAACCGGTATGAGGTGATGGTTGACTCCCAGACGATAGCGCTGGGCATCGCCGTAGGAGAACAGTCGGCCCTGCAGCATCTTGTCGGGCGAGAAACCTATACCCGGCACGATATTGGCCGGGTTGAAAGCGGCCTGCTCGACGTCGGCAAAGTAGTTCTCGGGATTGCGGTTAAGCTCCATGATTCCCACTTCGATTAAAGGATAATCGCCGTGGTACCAGACCTTGGTCAGGTCGAACGGATTGTAGGGCATCTTCGCGGCGTCTTTTTCAGGCATGATCTGGAAATACATGGTCCAGCGCGGATAATCCTTTCTATCGATGCTTTCCATCAGGTCTCGCTGGTGGCTCTCGCGGTCCCCGGCAATGATGGCCTGGGCCTCCTGGTCTGTGAGGTTGCGTATGCCCTGCTGTGTCTTGAGGTGGAACTTGACCCAGAACCGCTGATTTTTAGCGTTGATCAGGCTGAAAGTGTGACTGCCGAATCCATGCATATGGCGATAAGAAAAAGGGATACCCCGGTCGCTCATAACCACGGTCACCTGGTGCAACGCCTCGGGCAGCGAGGTGAAGAAGTCCCACTGGTTTCGGGCGCTCCTCATGTTGGTATGAGGGTCCCGTTTAACAGCGTGATTAAGGTCTGGAAATTTCAGCGGATCGCGCAGGAAAAATACCGGTGTGTTGTTGCCGACCAGGTCCCAGTTGCCCTCTTCCGTGTAATACTTCATGGCAAAGCCGCGAATATCACGCTCGGCGTCGGCGGCGCCGCGTTCACCCGCCACGGTGGAGAAACGGACGAAGAGATCGGTCTTCTTGCCCACAGCGGAAAAGATGCGGGCTTTGGTAAAACGGGTGACATCATGTGTAACGGTGAATGTGCCGAATGCTCCTGACCCTTTGGCATGCATCCTGCGTTCAGGAATGACCTCACGGTCGAAATGCCCGAGCTTTTCCAGATACCATACATCCTGCAGCAGCACCGGCCCTCTGGGCCCGGCGGTCATGGTATTCTGATTATCCGGAACTGGGGCGCCGGCAGCGGTGGTCAGTTTCCTTTTCTTTTTCTTCTCCATGAACTTATCCTCCTCTGCATTTGATGGATGTTTCCCGGATCAATAGTTTTCTGCAAGCAGCTCATAATAGGATTGAGGGTGCTTGCAGGCGGGACATTCCTTTGGAGCTTCCGTCCCTTCGTGGATATAGCCGCAGTTGGTGCAATGCCACCTGACGGTGGTTTTCTTTTTGAAAACTTCACCCGCGGCAATGTTTGCAGCCAGCTTGCGGTAACGACTCTCGTGGAACTCCTCGACCTCCGCTATCTCCTTAAAGGAGGTCGCGATATCTTCAAAACCTTCTTTGCGGGCTACGGCCTCGAAATCGGCATAAAGAACGCTCCACTCCATCTTCTCACCATCCGCCGCCGCTTCCAGGTTGGCTCTGGTATTCCCGATTATCCCTGCAGGGTATGCCGCCGTTATCTCCACTTCGCCGCCTTCCAGGTACTTAAAGAAAACCTCGGCGTGTTCCTTCTCATTTCCGGCTGTTTCGGTGAAGGTGTTGGCAATCTGCTCGAATCCCTCTTTGCGGGCGACGCTGGCGAAGAAGGTGTAGCGGTTCCTGGCCTGGGCTTCACCGGCGAAGGACTTTAACAGGTTCTGTTCCGTCCTGCTTCCTTTGATTGATTTCCCCATTTATTTACCTCCTAAATACTTAATCTACGGATTGGCACTCCTTGCATAAGCCGCGAAATTCGAGCTGGTGGCAATTGATTTTAAGCCCCGTCCTGCGCTCCACCCTGCGGTCCAGTCCCTTATCCACCGGCTCGTTTAAATCGATAACACGCCCGCAGTTCTCGCAACGAAAGTGATAGTGGCGATCCTGTTTGAACTCAAATCTACTCATAGTGCCGCTCAAATCCAGTTCCGTTATCACTCCCTCCTGCTGCAACACTTTCAAGTTCCGATAGACCGTCCCCATGCTTATATTGGGAAAGCTCTTCCTGGCCTCCTCGTATATCCAGTCCGCCGTCGGATGCGTCCTCACACCTTTTAAAATCTCCAGAATGCACTCCCTCTGCCTTGTCCTTCTTTTCATATAATTAGTAACAATAACTGTTATTAACTAATAATATAGATTAAATGACCGTCGGTCAAATTAATACTGCCGCAAGACAGACAAAAATACCGCATTTACCTCTCCTTTACCTCCCGGTTACATTATATAGTTTCGCCAATCACAGAACAAAGATAAAGTGTAAGTTTGCTTCCGCATAAAACCGCCATGCCCCGACAGTATCCTGTTGCTAAATCGGCATCCGTCCCTTTTTGATATGATATTTGCCGGTACCGACAGATGCTTCGGTGATAATTATGTCGGCGATGGTTTGTCAGTATACAGTGCTTTGGCAAAATATATTTAACCGGAGGAGTATCAACGATGGAATCACCTGTGGTAAAGGTCAAGATCCTGGGCATCTCGGGAACACCCATCAAGGACGGCAACTGCGACAAGCTGGTGCAAGTTGCTTTGAAGGCTGCGGCCGGCGTACCGGGGGTCGAGACGGAGTTCGTGACGCTGGCGGACAAGCAAATCGCGGAGTGCAAACATTGCCAGTGGTGCGTTAAAAACAAGGCCCGCTGCAAGATCAAAGACGATGTCCACGCAGTACATGACAAGATGTTTGCCGCCGACGGGATCATCATGGGAGGCCCGACCTACTGCCAGGTATTGAGCACACAGCTCCAGAACGTCTTCTTCAGGGGCAGGGAGGAGATATTTTTCGGCCACCGCTGTACGGGCATGGTGGGCGGCGCCCTGACACTCGGATGGTTCGGCGTCGGCATGGAGTTCGCCATCAAGGTTATCGAGCAGATGATGATGAGCTGGCAGATTGTCCCCGTAGCCCGGGGCAGCGCCATCGTCAGCACCTTCTGGAAGGGGGAACATGTCAGGTACCAGGAGGGCGGCGTAATGGACCATCCGGCCGGTGTCTTCGGCGCCATGGGCGTCGGCACCACCGTCGCCAAGTATGCTCAGATGATGAAGTATGCAAAGGATGCCGGCGTGGGCCTGGCGTCAAAACCATAGAAGCCGCCATAATTGGTCAGGACACGACTCAGGTAGTACAATCAAATCACGCCAAGGCAGTTGATACGCTGTATCAATTGCTTTCATGAATATGTGAAAGCGGAGATTTGAGAAGATGGATAACCAGGGCGGACAGGCAAAGCGCAGGATTTTCGGAGAACGCAGGCGGAGGCCTGATTCGGCGCCGCCGGGCGGGCGCGAGCGGGCGGGAACGCCGCAGCGGCGCGAATATCCGACAGGAGGGACTCCCACAGGCGGCGGATTTGGCACGGACGGCGGCTATGATTCCGGCGGCGGACTGGGCGGCCTGGGTGGCCTGTTAGGAGGATTGGCGGGTCTTTTCGGCACGGGAGGCGTAAACAGCGACCCGAACCGGACCGGCGGCAGCGGATGCCTGACAGGCAAATCGGGCTGCCTGATGATGATTCTGGTAATCGGCGCGGTATTACTTGTTGCCTTCCTCATGTTCTCGGGCGTCTGCAGCATGCCTTCCGGCATGGACGAGTTCTCAGACCAGTCCTCGCTGCTCGATCAGTCGTCGGTGCAGGACAGCAGCATGTCCACTGAGGCGCTTTCCATCACACCGGCCACCAGCGGCCAGAGATGGCTGGTCATGCTCTATCAGGACGCCGACGACCGGATACTGGAAAAGGACATCTACATCGATTTGAACGAGGCCGAGAAAGTCGGATCCTCAGACCTGGTCAAGATAGTGTCGCAGGTGGACCGCTATAACGGCGCCTACAGCGGCGACGGCAACTGGACGGGCACCAAGCGCTTTTTGATCGGCCGGGACGATAATCTGGGCAGGCTGCGCTCACAGGAGATCGCGGACCTGGGCGAGATGAGCATGGCCTCGGGCCGGACGCTGGTGGATTTCGCCACCTGGGCCATAAAAACATATCCTTCCGATAAATATGTGCTCATCCTGTCCGACCACGGCATGGGCTGGCCGGGCGGCTGGAGCGATAACAACCCTAAAACGGGCGGTGACAGCAGCACACCGCTGGGGTCCCGCCTGGGCGACCTGATCTATTTAAATGAGCTTGACAGCGCACTGGGACAGATCCGCGCCAATTCCGGTGTAGATAAGTTCGAGCTGATCGGCCTGGATGCCTGCCTGATGGGACAGCTCGAGGTCTTCACGGCGCTGGAACCGCATGCCCGTTACGCAGTCGCATCCGAAGAGGTCGAACCCTCCCTGGGCTGGGCCTATGCCGGATTTCTCAAGGAGTTGATCGAGAATCCCAACATGACCGGCGCCCAGCTCGGACACACCATAGTGGATAGCTATATCGACGACGATCAGCGCATCTCCGACAGCAGCGCGCGCGCAGACCTGCTGGGCGAGGGCTCGGCTTTGTCCGGCCTGTTCGGTGGTTCGTATAACGTGTCCTCACAGGGGCTGGCGCGCGAGATGGGACGCGATTCAACCCTGAGCGCGGTGGACCTCTCGAAGGTTGGCCGGCTTAACAGCAGCCTGAACCAGTTCGCCTTCACCCTGCAAAATGCCAACCAGCAGGCGGTGGCGGGCGGCCGCACATACGCACAGTCTTTCACCAGCATATTCGGCAGCCAGGTGCCTCCCTCCTATATAGACCTGGGCAATTTCCTGCAGATCGTCAAGCAGAAAAGCAATAACGCCCAGGTCAACCAGGCGGCTGATGCAGTGCTGGCCGCCATCAGCCAGGCGGTCATTGCCGAGAAGCACGGTGCCCAGAAACCCGGAGCTACCGGTATGGCCATTTACTTCCCCAACTCCCAGCTGTACCAGAACTCGATCGCGGGCGCCCGGTCGTACACGGCCATCGCCAACCGCTTCGCCGGCCAATCACTGTGGGATGATTTCCTGGCCTATCACTATACCGGACGCAAATTCACGCTGACGGATACCCAGCCAATCATACCGACGGGAGCACCCATCAAATCCCCGGCCGCCGGCGGTATCAGCATCTCGAAAATAACCTCCTCCAGCGCTCAGGCCGATCCGCGTAATCCCGTAATCTTGAGCGCAGATATCAGCGGCGATAATATCGGGTACATCTACCTGTTTGCCGGTTACTACGATCCGCAGAGCAATTCGATCTTCGTGGCAGACCAGGATTATATAGAAAGCCCGGACACCCGCCTGGTGAAGGGAGTATATTACCCGGATTGGGGCAAGGGCGAATTCACCCTGGACTTCAACTGGGAACCGATCATCTTTGCCATTGACGACGGAACAACCCGTGTATATTGCCTGTTCAAACCCGAGAGCTACGGGCGCAGCTTTGCGGAGGCGGCCTACACGGTGGACGGGACATACACCTATGCGGACAGCGCTGAGCAATGCCGGGCCACCCTGTATTTCAGCGACGGTGCGCTGCGCAAGGTGCTGGGCTTCACGGGTCAAAATGAAGCCGGCGCGCCGCACGAGATCACACCCACAACCGGCGATAAATTCACCGTCACTGAAAGCTGGCTTGAACTTGACGGCAGCGGAAACATAACAAACACCGTATACCAGGAGGGCGGCACACTGACTTTCGGCAGACAGCCGCTTACCTGGAAAACCCTGGACGCTGCGCCCGGGGACTACATGGTCGGTTTTGTCGTGGAAGACCTTGACGGCAACCGCCGGCAGTCCCTAACTCAGGTCACTGTCCAATAATAACCGTTAAAACTTCAAGTCACAGCAATTCCGCTAAATTTGAAAGCTTCGCGGTCCCGTGTACGCAACCTATCCTGATTGTATCGGCTACTTCTTAAACTTCGGATTGTACTCGAAGGCCATCCTGACCCTGGCGCGATAGCTGACGATCTTGCCTTTCTCGACGTGCACATACAGTTTCTGCACATCGGCGACATGCACGCCTTTCACCCTTTTTGACGCCGCGGCGACGGCGGTCGCAACAGCTTCGTCAAACGACTTAGAGCTCGATCCGATTACGGTAATAACCTTGGCTACGGTATTATCCATAATAAACTCCTTTGTGAAGAATTCTGATTCAGCTGATATTCACGCCCCTGTGCCTAAATCTCGCTTACTTTGGCTGTGGGGGCATTTTTCTTAACCGACTCTATGCCCTTCTTGGCGGAGTCCTTGCTCGTGTATCCCTCTCCTACGGCGATGACCTGCCCGTTCGTCGCCAGCAGCTTCCAGCGGTATTCCCCTTTCTTGTCCTTGTACAGCTCGAATTTTGCAGCCATCTATTCCCTCCTTTTTATATTATCAAGGGCGTTGTCCGCTTATGCGGCAGCCGACCCTGATATTACTTAATCATCCCTTTGATCACCTGCATCATGGTGGATGCCACCAGGTTGCTGGACTGCTGGCGGTAGCCACCTCCCATGGCGCTGCTGGATACGACCGCATTCACGATCGCCTCCAGGTTGCTGCCGCCCCTCTGCTTGGTGCTCATAAACGACATGCCGGCCTGCAGCAGATCGCCCAGGTCGAGGCCGTCCTGGCCCTGCTGGCTCTGCTGTCCGCCGGATCCACCCAGCAGCGAGCCGAGCACGTTGCCGATGCCGCCACCCTGCTGTTGAGATTGCTGTTGCCCGCCGCCCAGTAAAGAGCCGAGCACGCCACCCATCCCGCCATCCTGCTGCTGAGACTGCGACGCCTGTCCACCGCCCAGCAGGTCCTGTATAAGCGTCATGGCATTGGCCGGTGTGACCTGCTGGCCCTGGAACTGCTGCGAGGCCTGCTCCAGGCCGTTGGCATACATCTGTGACGAGCCGCTTTTGCGCTGCCGCAGCATCTGAGCGGCATACTCGAGCTGGTCCGCCGGGTCGGCGCCCTTCCTCTCGCGCATGGCCTGCGTGATCACCTCGAATGTATCCACCATGTTGTCGCCGTGGTCGTGGTTGTTGTCATCTGCGTCGTTGAGCTGCTGCCTGTTATCAGCAAGTGTGCCGGTGACCGATTGAAAGAGCTGTGCCAGGTCAATGGACTTCGATTGATTTGCCATCACATTCTCCTGATTTTATTTTCGTTTACGATATTAAACAAAAGCATATTGAATCGACGCTCTGTCGACGAGACATCACGTGGAGATAATGAAAGCTGCGATGTTGTATACAAGCGCTCACTAACCCGCGTAAATCCCGGCCGCCGGCCGGTACGATTTACGGTTCTCCTCTACTCCCAAAGCGCCGGAACTGAACGAATCGGTATCGACATTAACATTACCCACGATAACGGCTGCACCAGCCGTTACAACCACCGATCCGTATGATTTTATGTTGTCATATTGACGAAATAAAGTCAATATCTATGGGGAATAACAGGAGGATTCAGATGCTATCCGGCCTTCAGCATCTCGCGCAGCTCGCGCTTCAATATCTTCCCCACGGCGCTGGTGGGCAGGCTGTCGTAGAATACGATCACTTTGGGCACCTTGTAGGGCGCTTCACGCTTCCTGATAAACTCGCGTATCTTTTCCTTTTCGGCCTCGTTTTTCTCCACTCCTTCCTTGAGCACGATGGCGGAGGCCACCTGTTCGTTGCCGGGACGGTTGGGATCGGGAACCCCTATCGAGGCGGCCAGGGCGACATCCGGATGCTCGACGATGATATCGTCCAGCTCGCGGGTGAATACCTTGTAGCCCGAGACGATGACCATGTCCTTGAGGCGGTCGACGATGAAAATATAGCCGTCTTCGTCCATGCGGCAGATGTCACCGGTGTAGAACCAGCCGTCTCTGAAGGAGTTGGCCGTTTCTTCCGGCTTGTTATGGTACCCCTTCATCACCTGCGGACCGCGCACCGCCAGCTCGCCCGGCTCTCCGATGGGAACCGGCTCTTTGGTGGCAGGATCGACGATCTTGACCTCGGTATCGCCCACCGGCAGGCCGACCGAGCCGAATTTACGCTTGCCGTAGCGGGGATTGGCCGCTATTAGCGGGCATGTCTCGGTCATGCCGTAGACTTCGCTGAACTTGTCCTTGCCTACAATGTCTTCGAACTCCTTGAGGTATTCCACGGGGAAGGGCGCTGCGCCGGCGATGCAGCCCCAGATACCCGAGAAGTCCAGGGCGCGGAACTCCGGCTTCTTCATCAGCTCCAGGTAGATGGTGGGGACGGCCGTAAGCACGGTGGGCTTGTATTCTTTGATGGTCTTGATGATGAAGTCGTAATCGCGCGGATTGGGTATGGCGACCTGCGGTGTGGCCCATACCAGGCAGAACAGGCCCAGGAAAAGGCCGGCCTGGTGGAAGAGCGGGAAAGGACACAATATGCGCTCCTGCCCCTTGACCCCGTCCACATAGTTGCCCCACTGGATCATATGACGCACGACGTTGTTGTGGGTCAGCACCGCTCCCTTGGAAGGTCCCGTCGTGCCGCCGGTATACTGCATCAGCAGCGGGTCTTCCCCCTTGACCCTGATATTCACGGGATCGGCGGGATACTCCTGCATGATATCGGTGAACCTGAATACCGGTATGGACGACTCGGGCAGTTTGAGCGGCTGGGCATCAGGCAGAAAATCGCTGAAGCCGGTCAGCGCAATGGCCTTTAATTTAACTCTGTCGATGACCTGGCTGATGTTGCCCCAGAAAACGTCCAGCGCCAGCAGTATTTTTGCGCCTGAATCCTTGAGCTGGTACTCCAGCTCCCTGGGCGTCAGCAGCGGGCTGACGCCGGTCAGCACGCATCCCGCCTTCGAGATGGCGGGGATGGCGATATAGTAGGCCGGCAGGTTGAGTGAATACACACCCACCACATCACCCGGCTTCAGTCCCTGTTTGATGAGAAACGCGGCAAAACGGTTGGACAATGCGTCGATCTGCCTGAAGGTAATCTCTTTCCCCATATAATTGACCGCCGTGATATCCGGCACCTCATCGACAGCCTCCAGAAAAAGGTCGTGGAACAGCTTGTTCTCGGGATAGTCGAAGTGGCTTTTCACGTGCGGATCGAAGGACTTCCTCCAGAATTTACCGGCATAAGGATCGCTCACCATACTGCAACCTCCTCTGAATATTATTTCGGGGACGTCCTGCCCGTCAATATATCTATCCTAATTTATATATGTTGCTTGAGGTTAAAATACGGGATCAACAGGTCCTCCAAAGAATACAATCCGATCGGCCTGTCCATTAGATGCTGCGCGGCAAACAAAGCACCGTTGCCGAACGCCTCTCTGGATATTGATTCATGAGTTAAGCGTATTGTCTGAAATGGAAACCCGATGAGAATCTCATGCCTGCCGACAATGCCGCCTGCCCTGATCGTTTTAATCGACTCTTCCGGCAAAGATAATACTCTGGCCATAATTCTGGATGTGCCGGATACTTCCTTTTTAGCTTTGAAATGTTCTTCGATAATCTCGATATCCGTATAAGGGGCAATACTTTTAAGAACTTTAGCCGCCAGCATCAAGAAATTGATACCGATAGTAATGTTGGGAGACCATAGCACCTTCGTTTGCTGCGATAATTTCTTTATGAAATCGATCGTCGTGCCGGGATATTCCGATATCGCGCTGACTATAGAAATTCCTCTCTTAGCCGCTTCACCGCCGTAAGACAATATGGCTTCCGCAGAAGAAAAGTCGATCAATACATCTATGGGATGTTCATCGAAAAGCCGCGGCGGCGGCAATTCATCTTTGGGAAAAATTAATCCGGGCTCATCCGATTCAATACCTAAAAACTCCGGTACCGACCGATGCTGTAGCGTTTCCGACTTTCTGATCACCCAGCAAAGATGAGATTCCTTGCTTTGCAGCAATACCGTCGCAACCGACTTACCTGTTCTGCCAAACCCGAAAAGACCCACTCTCATACAAAACCTCCTTAAAACACCTCCCTATCGATACCGATCACTTAGTGTCCTCTATCATAAGCAGCACTCTATGAACAACCGGGCTGATTCCCGGTCAAAGGGTCGGCATTTTATACCGTCGGCAGCGGCTGCTTCGCGCATAGACGGCACGCAGGCCGGAGTTTCAACCTGCCCGAGAACAGCCACTAATTACGGCTCGACTACTATAACAGAAATCTCCGTTTCTTACCTGACAGGCTGTGGTTCGTGCGCTCTTTCCTTTGATCTAAGCCGTGTTCAGAAAGGATCGAATGCGTTTAAATCTCTTGCGAACTACCGGGAAATAAATTACACTTCTACAATCCGATGGATCTTATAAAAACTCTGAGCAACATCCTCGGCGTAATCGCCATCGTAATCGGTGTATTTTTAATACCCCTTAGCATCTGGTTTCTTCAGCCTGCGATTAAAAATAAGGACAGGACTTCCCTTCTCATAGCGATCGTTGTTCTGGCTCTGGCTGCAGGTTGCTTCATCGGGGCATACATCATGTTTACAACCGGGATAATCAAAATGGCCCCGATGTAGCCCTGCTTACATTTGTTTTAAGGCTGTAATATAAGAAGCTGAGGCAGCTCCCCGGCGGATAGGAAATGCGTCGGCACCTGCTGCCCGTTGGCCCACATCTGCGCCAGGTCGTTGTAATATGGACTCATGTAAAGACCGGACTGCCCGGGCGGGCTCATGATGGTGGATTTTTCCAGATCGGACATATCCACCACCAGCCTGATAACTCCGCCGGCATCCATGGCGTAAGGATTCTTGCTGTCCCACATGCCCGCGTTGATGGTGAAACCGTCACCGGCGGTGGGAATCGGGCTCAGGTTATAGAAACCGAGTTTGCTGCCCAGCGGATGCTTGAACGTCATCTGGTGGACCTTTCCCCACTGCCATTTCGCAGGGTCCGGTCCCAGCCTGGCCGTCAACTCGGCGTTAGCATCGTTCATGCTTTTTCTGATGATATCGTCGCGCGTCTCTTTCAGGTCAGCGGTTGTCACGTCATCGTAAAGGATGTCATCCTTAGCCCCTGCTATCCTGGTCAGCAGCCTGTCGGGTATATATACCTGAAGGTCCTGGGCCAGCTCCGCCATCAGTTTGGCGCCGATCTTGTTTTCCAGCGTATTCTGCGCCATATGGCTGTAGAAAGAGTTAAAAAGCGTGGCCGCCGGGCTATCGACGTCGGAGGAATAGTTCCAATTCCTGAGCAGTTCCAGCGCCGGCTTCAAATCTTTCAAGCCGCTGCAGGCCGACAGGATGAGCGGCACCCAGGTCTGCGCCTCAATCGAGACATTGTCCAGTTGCATTTTCCTGATCTCGTCTAACGAGAACCTATCTTTGCTCCCGACTATCTGATCGAAGCGCAGGGCGCGCTCGATCATCCAGTAATCGGTGATATGGTAATCGACTTTATATGGAACGTTATTAAAGGAGGCCACGTAACCCTGTGCGGGGTTGAAATCGTACGGCAGCTTCTCGAAGGGAACGTAGCCTGTCCAATCGTATTTGCCCTCTTCACCAGGCACGGGCAGGGTGCCGTCGCCGGCCTTGCGTACGGGCGGCGACATTATATACTGGTAACCTATATTCCCATAGATGTCGGCGTATCCCAGATTGAGTGTGGGCGTGCGCACCACGCTCAGCGCCCGGCGAAACTCGTCGAAATCCCTGGCCTTATCCAGCGCGATAAAACCCTCCATGATGCCCAGGCGCGGCTGCAGTCCCACCCACATCATGGCGCAGTTGGCCGGCGCCCGCGGCATCACTTCGGAGATAATGGGGCCGTGCCTCGAGATACGCACCCTCAATTTCTCTTCCCTGAAACCGTCCTTGCCCTTTACCCTGATGGTCTCTTCCACGATCTGGAAGTTCTTATAGCCGTCCTCGGTCAGGTACTGATCGGCGTCGGCGGGATTGATCTTCTCGATGAAGAAGTCCATCTCATCTCCCCTGCCGTTGGTCGTGCTCCAGGCAAAATAGCGGTTCAGTCCCAGAACGGTAACGGTGGGTGTGCCGGGTATGGCGCCGCCCATCACGTCATAGTCGCCGCCTTTAAGGTGAACCAGATAGAAAAGCGCCGGTATGGTGGGGGCCAGGTCCGGACTGCCGGTGAAGACCGCTTTGCCGGAGTCGGTACGTTTGCCGGAGAAGATCATCCAGTTGCTGGCCGGGACATCCAGCGGTATAAGGCTCTCGCTATGTCCGCTGCCTGCGGCAACGCCTTCACCCCATGCTGATGGACGATCTGCATCAGACGTGGCAGGCTGAGCCGGCTCAACTGTGCCGGATACGGTTGGCGCATCGGCGGGCACCCTGGGTATGATCGTATCGAGTATATCGCTGCCGGCCGAATTTCCCACCTGGTTGAGGATGAGCTCGGTATCCTTGCTGCGGTTGAGGCTGTAGGCCATGAGGATCCCGCAGACCATGGTGTCCTGGGACTTCCATGCCTGGGGCTTGAAACCGAGGACCGTATACTCGCTGGGGAGATATTTGACGCCGTTGATATAGGCGTTTACACCCCGTGTATAATCGTCGACCACCTTCCTGGCAGAGGGATCCATGCCGGCGTACTCTGCCTCGGCGGCGCGGTAAAAACCCACCGTCCTGAAGAATTTGTCGGTATCCAGCATAATATCGCCCAATACCATCGAGAGCTCGCCCCTGCCCGCCAGGCGCGTCATATCCATCTGGAACATGCGTTCGCGCGCCGTGATATAACCCTGTGCGAAAAAGAGGTCTGTCTCATTCTGCGCAAAAATGTGAGGTATGCCGTGTTCATCGGTTCGCACCTCGACCGCGGCCGAAAGTCCGTCCAGTTTCTCGGTGCCGCTGTATGGCGGCTGCGGAAGCCTGAACACCACCTGTATGGCCGCCACAACGACTATGGCTAAAACAAGTACGATGCTCAGCGTTATGACCAGTGCCCTGCCTTTCTTCGACTTCATATACCCACCTCCATAATGTAGTCGCCCTTAGATAAACAATAGTATCCCGATTATTTAGTATCAATACTTTTCGGCGCGGGCTGCTGACAGGCCGCGATCAGAGGGGAGACCAAGAGCAATACCGAGACAACAATCCACACCAACCTGTATACATTCATCATAGCGACTTAGTCTAAACCAGGCGGACATGACAGTCAATGGCACAGCCACATACAATCTTCATAGTTGCATAAATACATATTTAAACGGTATATTATGCGTTATACGCAGTCAGGCCTGCCCTGAACTGCATCGGATTACCCCCCGGGAATTGTACTTGAGCGTGCTTAAACGAACCCTTCCTGTCGCAAGTGTCCTGGCGGTGCTTCTGTCTCTGCTCACGCCGGCGGCGCCCGTGTCGGCTGATTCCAGCCATATCTGGGATAGCAAGGGCGATTTCGATGCTGGGATTCTGACCTATGTAGACACATCCAGCAGTCCGGGCGATGTGGTGCTGGATACGTACATAAATACAGGAAGCGGTGCATTCGACGCAGGCGACATCAGTGATACGTTTAAAACCGACTGGCGCAAGGGCGCAGTCACCCGGCGCAGCAACGCCGGCGGCAATATTGTTTATGTCGATACCCCCGATGGAAGGTTTTACATCGGAGACGAGGTCCTCATCATCCAGATGACCGGCACCGGAGAGGGAAACTGGGAAACGCAAATCGTCCAGGCTGTGAATCCGGGACAGCTTGATCTGACTGCAAATCTCTCGAACACCTATTACGCGGATGGAAACAGCAAGTCCCAGGTAATCATGATCCCCCAGTTCCGCGAAATGGACGTCTTAAATGGAGGTGTTGTAACCTGCGATCCCTGGAACGGATCTACGGGAGGTATCGTATTTTTCAGGTCGAACAGCACCGTCACGGTGGAGCCTGGCGGGCGTATCGACGTCTCGGGGATAGGATTCGTCGGCGGCTCGGGCGGAGGCGGAGGCGACGGGGGAAAAGGAGGCGATTCCGGTTCAGGCGCGCATGTCTATAAAGATGGTCATGGTGGAGATGTTTCAGGAACGGGCGGCGAGGGTGGAAAAGCTGTTTGCTGCTGCGGGAAAGGCGGCAACGGCGCCCTGGAGGGCTACCGGGGCGACGCAGGCGGCCATGGATCGACGGGACAGGGCGCCGGTGGAGGCGCTTCAGATCGCGGCGGCGCCAACGCAAGCAGCAACGACCTCTCACTATTGCAG
>Ga0136653_10000320_pt1 | contig 25141 bp, 25 predicted proteins | sample LakKivw275mmetaG_FD_94866 | JGI IMG/M metagenome (GOLD analysis project Ga0136653, IMG submission 94866) | Anoxic lake water microbial communities from Lake Kivu, Rwanda to study Microbial Dark Matter (Phase II) - Lake Kivu water 275m metaG... | ecosystem: Environmental > Aquatic > Freshwater >...
ATGTATAATAATACATGATGTTCCAATAAAAAATAGTTGAAATTAACTATTTTTTATGCACGGGATGAGGGAATCGAACCCCCGCCAACGGTTTTGGAGACCGCCGTACTACCACTATACGAATCCCGCAATCAGCGGCCGGGCCGCCCAAAATTCCCACTCCCGTCCTCCGTCCGCCCCAGCCGCTCAATAGGTCTCCTCAAAAACTTCGAAATAAGCCTGGGGATGCTGGCAAGAGGGACAGACGGCCGGCGCCTCCGGACCTTCGTGGATGTAGCCGCAATTATTGCATTTCCAGCGTTTCACTTCCGGTTTCTTGAAGACTTCTCCCTTCTCCACGTTGGCCAGCAATTTTTCATAACGGCGAGCGTGGGCTTCTTCCGCTTTGGCCACGTTCTTAAAACTCACGGCGATGTCCTTATGGCCTTCCTCTTCGGCTTCTTCCGCCATCCTCTTATACATATCGGTATATTCGTAGGTCTCGCCCTTGATCGCCGCCGCCAAATTATCCGGCGTTTCGCCGATAAGTTCCAGGCGCTTAGCCCAGAGCTTGGCGTGTTCTTTTTCGTTCCTTGCCGTCTCTTCAAAAATATTGGCAATCTGAATGAAGCCGGCTTTCCTGGCCACGGCAGCGAAGTAATCATACTTGTTCCGGGCCACGGATTCGCCGGCCAAGGCGTCCGCTAAATTCTTTTTCGTTTTTGGTCCCAACATATGTTTCAAAACTATTTTTCTCTTTAGCCGAGCCTCGGCCGCGCCGGCGGGCGCCGCGCTTCAGGGCGGCCCGGAAAATAGCGCGGCCGCGCCCCCTATTCCTTGGCAATGTGTCGGCCCTTCAATTCCTTGGGCGGCGAGAACTTGTCCGGCGGCCGGGGCTTCCCCGCTCCTGCTTCGAGCGTCTGCGCCCCGTCCAAATAGTTCCCAAATTCTAATTCATAAATATGTAAAACGGTGACGGCCAAAGCGACGATGAGCGGGCCCAAAACCACGCCCCAGAAACCAAAGAGAACAACACCGCCTAAAATGGCGAAAAGAACAAAGATTGGGTTAATTTCCGCCTTGCCTTTAATCATAAAAGTGCGGACGACGTTATCAGTGGTGCCAATGATAATAGCCCCCCATAATAATATGAATATGCCCTGCCAGACCTGGCCGATCAAAAGGTAATAAATACCCATAGGCACATAGAAAACGGTGGAGCCGATATAGGGCAAAAAGGAAAGAAGGGTAACGAGAATAAAGGCTAAAAGCGCGGGAAAACCGATAATGGCGAAACCAATGGCGCCGACGATGCCCTGGGCGATGGCGGTGACGAAGGTGGAGAGGAAAGTCGTATAGCTGACGGACCGGAATTTCTGGAAGATCTCGCGGTCGTATTTGTCCGGCAGGGGCGAGAGGCGCATAAGCCACAAAAGCATTTTCTGGCCATCAATGAAAAAGAAGAAAGTGGCAATGATGATTAAAAGCAAAGACAACAAAAAGCTAGTCGTACCTTTCAAAACCAAAGTGGCGCCGGATAAAAGCCAATTGCTGGACTGCTGCAAAACGCTTAAGAAAATTTGTTTGAAAGTCTGATCGTTAAAATTCAGGTTGCTAAAATTGAAATATTGCAAGAGGCCGTGTTGGAAAATGGGCATTTTGAAAAGATCGTTGATGTTATGGCTGTTAAAAAAATTAACGGCTTCGGAATAGGCGGCCACGGATTTTTGGCCGGCGTAAATGATTATCTTCACCGCCGGAATAATAATGATCAAAAGCAGTAAGACGCACATGATTAAAGCGGCGATATGGCGCCGGTTGCCCAAGAAGCGGGCCAGGTGGGAAAAGGGCGTGTAAAAAACCGAGGCCATAATGGCGGCCACCAGGATCTCCGTCAAGAATGGTCTATAAACCAAATAACAGCCAACCAAAACCAACAAAACCAAGAGAAGTAAGAAAGGTTTGGTCAAATTTTTAGGCATAAATTTGGCTTCCGGCCGGCGCCGGCAATTATTATTTAGTCTCTTTGTGCAGGGTGTGTTTTTTGCAGACCGGGCAATGCTTCTTCATTTCCAAGCGGTCTTTCAGGATTTTTTTGTTTTTGCGGGAATGATAATAGATGGTCTTACAAACCGTGCATTCCAACTTGATCATGTTTTCTTGTGACATATTTTGGCTTTAGTAATGACAATTAAAAGATACAAAAAAAGCAGCTAAAAGTCAAATTTTTTCATTAAATTTTCCCTATTTTTGGCAGTGCGGGCAATAATTCGTGCCCCGACCGGCAATTTTTAGGCGCGCGATAGCGCCGCCGCAGACCCGGCACTTTTCGCCGGCGCGGCCGTAAACCTTGAGACGGGCGGAAAAACCGCCAGGCCGACCGGAAGCATCGCGGTAAGCGCTGAAAGTCGTGCCTCGATATTTTAAAGCCTCTTTAATAACGGAGTTTATCGCCCGCCACAGCTTCTCGCTTTCAGCGGCTTTGAGGCCGGCGGCTGGACGGTTGGGCCGAAGCCGCGCGGCGAAAAGGGATTCGTCGGCGTAAATATTTCCCAAACCAGCCATAAGTTTTTGGTTTAAAAGCACGGCTTTTATCGGCGCCCGGCGACCCTTTAAGGCGGCGCGAAATTTTTCCAGGGAAAATTCCTTGGTCAAGGGCTCGGGGCCGTAACCGGCCGCCAGAATTCGCGCCAGTTTTTTCTCGTCCACCAATTTCAAATAGCCGAAGCGCCGCTGGTCGTTAAAAAACAAGCGGCCACCACGCTTAAAAGCGATAATCGCCCGCGTGTATTTATCCGGCAAACGGCGAAACAAATCAGCGACGCTTTCCTGGGTGAGATTATGGCCGCCGGCAAGATGATGGTAAGCGTCAAGATAGAAAAGCTGACCGGTCATCTTCAAATGAAGCAAAAGAAATTTCTTTTCGCTCTGAAGTCTAGCTTTACCCTTAGTGCCGAGATTAAGGGCGAAAATTAAAAGTTTGCCGCGGCGATTAACCGCCTGAACTTGATAACCAGCAAGAGCGTTTTTAAAAAAAGCCGCGGCCGGCGAGGCGGTTAGCGGCGTCAGGATTCTTATGGCGGCGATGGTCCGGCCGGGCAGAACTCGGCTCAAACCGCGCCGGATAGTTTCCACTTCCGGTAACTCGGGCATAGTTTTATATGGCCGCCAAGACGAAAAGGATGATGCCCAAAAGGATGAATTCGACGATGAAAATCTTGAGCAGGCTTAGGCCGATCCTGTCGGGATTGATTAGAGGCATAGGTGAGGAGCCTGATATGATTTAGGGGCTTGGCTCATTGATAATAAGGATAGTAATATTATAGCTTTTGGAAAATAAAAAAGGAAGTCTGATGTTTTAGACTTCCTAAAAAACCTTAAACATTAAAAGTGTAATAACATTCTGAGGGTTTGGGAAAGAAAAAAAGCACCTCTTGTTAGAAGTGCTTCCTTAAACTGAACGCCCTTACGGTAATACGCGGAAGTTTGCCCCAATTGCTCGGAGCGTACCGTTTATCTTATTAACAGGGAGATTCGCTATTGCGAATCTCTTTTGCTTTTCTTTGTTGGTCATACCGGGCCGATATGACAAACACAAGTGAGTTTTGCTATTAAATACGCCTTTTGGGGGCCATAGCCATACCCACAAAGAAAAACCGTTTTTATATTGCGTCTTGCACCCGCGAGTGCAAATAATTGAACGCTGGCCCGTACCGGTTAGATGATCACCGGTAATCAGCCATTTTTCTGGCCATTTTTCTGTGTTACCCAGAAAAACACAAAATTGATCTCTGGTGATCAATATAATTTCCTTAATTATTTTGGCTCTCCCCCCACATTTGGGGCATGTTTCTTTTTCTCCCACCTTACAGGGAGTGTGAAACTGATAGCCGCAATATGGACAAGTGACGTGTTCTGCGCCACTCTTTTCTGTTCTTTCAATTTTTTCCATTATTATTTTTTTTAAAGGTTAATAATTTGATTAATTATTAAATCCGCCTTAATCCCCCAACTAGCCAAAGACGAACTTAGTAATTAATCAAATTTTACCTTATTTGTAAACGAACTATTTTAATACTTATATAATAGCACACCTTTACTAAAATGTCAATAGTCAGCAATAAATTAGGCAATATTACTCAAAAAGACCAAAAAAATCTCTTTTTATCCCAGCAGACAACGAAAAATAAGTTTTTAACGGCTAATCCGACTAAACGGAAAGAAATCATTAAAAATATACTTCGGAACGCTAAAGCTATAAACGGAAAATTAATTAATATTAAATTTAAAAATCCCTATCTCCTATTCGCAAAAGACCCCCAAAAATGGGAGTCTTGACTTAAAGTGGGCCGGGTTGGATTCGAACCAACGAAGGCGTAAAGCCAGCAGATTTACAGTCTGCCCCAGTTGACCGCTTTGGTACCGACCCGAAAAAGCAGGTTAATCAGCCTGGATAGGGTTTATGATAAAAAAAATAGCGGCGCTTGTCAAACCGGCGGTAAGGCAAGCGGCCGCTGAATATGAGTGATCCTATTGCAGGCTGACCAGGAGGAAGCGGACGGCGGCGTAGGCGGCGAAAATGATTATCAGTCCGATAGCCGACCAGAGGATGGTGTCCCGCCCCTTCTTGACCTTTTCCGGGCTGCCGGAAGAGGTCATCCAGGTCAGGCCGCCGAAGATGAACATCACCAGGGCCAAGGAACCGATGATGCCCAGGATGCTGTTGATTATCCGGCCGATAAGGACCTGGGGGGAATTGGTCTTCAGGGGGTTGGGCAAGCAGACGACGCCTTCGGGGCAGGAGGAGTTAGTGGGCTGGCTGGTAAGGGTGGGCGTGCAAGCAGCGGGATCCCCCTGACACTTTAGTGCGCAGTCTTGACATGAGGCTTCAACGCTTTTCGTTCCATCCAGGCAAGTACAATCCCAGGTGTCGGCTAGGGCGGAATTAATTAAACCGCCAAAGAGGAAAAGATAAAAAAAGACGAAAAAAATTTTAGAAATGTTTTTAACCATATAAATTATTTATATATTGCTATTATACAAAAATTCGGCCAAAAAGAAAAGGCGTCTGGAAGAGGCGCCTTGATTTGGTTCTTCGGCCGCGATGTCAATAGATGACCGCGACCGTTGATAGTTTGTTTATGCCCTCAAAGGCGGGCGCGCCCTCGGAGGTCGCCACCCGTTTTTGGGAACCGACGGGAATGATTTCCGCCGTGCCGTCGCCGTTAAGGTTTTTAACGGGGGCGAACTTAACGACGACCGTGAACTTTTCGCCGGGGTGGAATTGGTGGTTCGGAAACCATTGCTCGCCTGGATGGAGAGTAAAAGCTTCCGAATGATATACTCTTTCGGCCGGTTGGCGGTTTCGGCGGTTTTTGGCCAGTCGCTCATTATCTTGCTTTCCCTCTCGCGGCACGAAATAATGCGCCGAAATGTTGAAGACAAAAATGCCGGCCATTATCAGGGCGATGGCTTGGCCGCTAATCGTGGCCCGACCCTTCATGGCCGCACGCAAGCCGCCTAAGACGAAACCGGCGACTATCACGCCCAGAAAATGCCGAAGAAAAAAATTCATTTTTTCCGGCATAATGTGGACCGCCAGGGCGTAAACGCCGACGGCGATGGCGAAAGCGACAACCATTCGGCCGAGGTCTTGCACTTGAGTTTTTTTCAGGAAATTCATGACGCGCGATTGTTCCTTCTCCCTTCCCGGATCCGGAGAGGGAGCGGGACGGGTGCCGGCGGACTTATCCGTCTGATCGTAATAATAAACATTTGCAGCCATATCTTCCTCCTACTTTTTTAATTTCGCTATTTCCTCGGCGATTTTCCGCCAATCTTCCTGCTTCAATTTCCCCAGCATATCCTGGACATTATTGCCTCCCAAAAGCGAAGCCATCTTGTCCTCGAAAGCTTTCGGGATCTGGTAGAAAATAGTGTTGCTGGTCCCCTGGGCCATTTCCCTAAGGCTGAACAGCAGTTCCAGGTCCGGATTTTCCTTAATGACCTTGATCATGGCCTGACGAGCTTCGGCGGCGCCCAGTCCTTCTTTTGTCCTTTTAGTCTGTTCAGCGTCAGCCTTTATTTTTACGACTTGCGCGTCCAAACGTGCTTTTTCCGGAGCATCCAGTGCTTTGGCTAAATCCTCATCAGACAGGTTGGCATCCTCGATGTTTAGGGAACTCCTATTTAAATCCAGACGCATCTGGTACAGGGGGTTTTCTTTTTCCATTTTCTTTTCATCTGGACCGGTTTCTTTCTTTTTATCACTAAAAAAATAGAAACCGTTCTGATCTACTTCCAGGGAATAATACTTACGGCCAGGGATGATCTGAGCCAGTATAAATTCGATCAGCTTTCCCCTTTCCATGTCGATAAGCGGCCAGGGCAAACTGCCGGCCACCGATCGGATGACGTCAATGACGTATTTGACCACCACCGATCCGATTTCCTGAGCTGACCGCCCGGGAGCGAATTCCAGGGTCTTAAGTAAATCGCGGTCGCGGGGAAAATAGGTGAAGAAGGAACAACGGATGTCAACATCGGCCGGGCCGATTGGCTTATTGTTATTGTAGCCCTTGATTTTGCCGTTACGGGTCTTAGCCGTTTCCACGGTAAAATTGAACTCCATTATCCCCTTGGGGAATTTATAGACTCGGCTGATGCCCAAAGGAGCGAAGACCAGGCCGGAGTCCACGAAGAAATAGCCGCGTCCGAACAGAGCCCAGACGCCCATTTCATAGGGTCTTAATATCTTGAACGAGAACCCTACGTAGGCGGTCAAAATAACCGCCGCGACGATAATGATTATTACCATTTCAATCCTTTCTTTTGTTTTTATTTTGTTTAGTTATTTTTCTTGTCAAAGAGCGATTTTTGCCAAGGCAACCAGCGCTCATTTTATTCAAATTATTGTATCACGTTTATATATTTTTGTCAAAAGAAATTTAAGAAATAAGGCTATTATCTTTCTCATAACAAAAAATTACCTAATTTTAGGTAATTAAATGAGCCGTTGCGCGGGCTTGAACCGCGGACCTTCTCCTTACCATGGAGACGCTCTACCAACTGAGCTACAACGGCGATCGCGAAAGCTCTCGACGATTAGGAAGCTCCCGACGCCTGTCGGCCGGGCCGGCCAGAGGCGCGAGTTTAGTTTCCCTTTTCCGCCAGGGCCTCTATCTTTCCCCGCCACTCCGCCAATTTATTATTCTCCGGATTGACGGCCGCCAGTTTTTCCCAATACTCCTTGGCGGCGGCGCAATCTTTTTTCATTATACTTAAATCCAAAATTAAATCAAGGAAACGGGGATTGTTCGGCTCCAATTCCAAGGCTTCGCGGATATTTTCTAAAGCCTTTTTATAATCGGCTGTTTCTTTAGCAACTTCGGCCAGAGAGAAATAAATTTTTTGCGGGGTTAAATCGTTGCCGTTACCTAAAGGTGGGGACTGGCGCAAGAGTTTCAAAGTATGTTCGTAAGTCTGGCTGGCTTCCGGCCATTTTTTTTGCGCCTCATAGAGTTCACCCAATTTGAAAAAGGCCTGAAGGTTCTTTTGATCTAACTTAATAATTTCAATCAGCTTATTCTCCGCCTCGCTGTAATCCTCTTCGGCGAAAAGTTCGTCGGCGGCTAAAAATAACGCCTTCAAGCGCTTAGCCTTCTCCGAACTGGGTATTTTTCTCTGCAGGCGGTAAGTTAGTTTCAAATTCTTAAGCCGCTTATGCCAGCCTTGCAGAAAGTTGGACCAGTGTTTAACCAGAGCCAAATACCAACGGGATAAAAAACTGAAGCCGCGGGCCAGGTCGCGCTCCACGCGTTTCTGCAAAAGCTGGTCCTTGAATTTCGCTTCTTTTTGACCGGGCAAATTAGCCACGTCCAAAATGGCCAGAGCGGGAAATTTCTTGAGGATAATGATCAAAATAATGACGAGGCAAACGACGATTAAAATCAGAGAAATTATAATTGGCATATTTTCTTAAATTGGTCGGCCTTTAAACTGGCGCTACCCACTAAAAGGCCGCTGACGTCCGGACGCGATAAAAAGCCGGCGGCGTTTTTAGCGTTAACACTGCCGCCATAAATAATTTTAATCGGTCGGCGTAAATGAGCCCGAGCGCGTTGAGCCAAAAACTTTTGCGTGGCTTCGGTATCGGAAAAAGATAAGGGCTTGGCGCCGTGATGGTTGTTTATGGCCCAAACCGGCTCGTAGGCGATTAAAAAATTAGTCCCTAACTCTAGGCGCACGCCTTTTAAAGCGCGGCGCAATTCTTCGCCTAAAAAAGCTTCTGTCTGCCCGCTTTTACGCTCCGGCAATTTTTCACCGACGCATAAAATGGGCGTGAGTCCGGCCTGCAAAGCCGCTTTAATCTTTCTATTGATAATGGCCGAGTTTTCATGGAAATGCTGGCGCCGTTCGCTGTGACCTAAAATAACATAACGTACGCCCAGTTTTTTCAGTTCCCGCGGCGAAACTTCGCCGCTATAGGGACCGTAAGCGCTAATGGCGGCGTCTTGGGCGCCTAATTCCAAAGCCGAGGCGCGTAAAATTTTCGCCACCAGTGGCAAAGACAAATAGTCGGGACAAACGACGACTTCGTTTTTGAGTCCCTTCAATTGCCGGACGAAAATTTTGGCTAAAGCCAAACTCTCTTTAAGGCTTAAGTTCATTTTCCAATTGGCGATAATAATTTTTTTCATATTATTTTTGACTCTTAGCCCAAACGATCGTCTTTTCTATGCCTTCGGCCAAGTCAGTCTTCGGCCGCCAGTTTAAAACTTTGGCGGCCAATTCGCAATTCAAGGCACTGCGCCGGACTTCACCCGGCCGGGCCGCCTCTTCTTCGATTTTTAAAGGCTTAGCTAAAACAGCTCCAATGTTTTGGCGAATAGTTAAAAGATTAGTTTCCTGACCCGAACCAATGTTTATCTCCCCCTGATAATTAACCTCTTTCGCCAAAAATAAAGCCTCAACGACGTCATCAATATAGACGAAATCGCGCGTCTGCCGGCCGTCGCCGAACTGCCGGCTCTCCCGGCCCTTAACGGCGTTATCAATAAAAATAGCAATAACGCCCGCCTCCCCGCCCTTGAATTGGCGCGGCCCGTACACATTAGCGAAGCGCAAGACCGTATAATCCAGGCCAAAGACCTGGTAATAATAATTCAAATATTTCTCAAGAGTCAATTTGTGGATGCCGTAAGGCGACAGCGGCCGCTCGGGATAATCTTCCGAGGTAGGGATCTCTTCGGCTTCGCCGTAAATCGCGCCGCCGGTGGAAGAGAAGATTATTTTTTTGACACCGTGGCGGCGGCAATTTTCCAAGATATTCAGTCCGCCCAAGACGTTTATCTTATTATCCAAAACCGGATCGGCCACGGAAACGCGGACGTCAATCTGCGCCGCCAAATGGTAGACGAAGTCAAACTTCTCTTTAGTAAAAATCGCCGCCACTTCAGGCGAATTTATATCCTGCTCATAAAACTTAGCAGCGGGATTAAGATATTCTTTCTTACCCGAAGACAGATCGTCAAACACGGCGACTTCATTTCCTTCTAAGATTAGCTGGTCAACCAGATTAGAGCCGATAAACCCGGCCCCGCCGGTGACTAAGATTTTTGGCATATTTTTTATGATAACACGATTCCTGGAGAAATTGAAGGATAAAAAAACTCCCATCCTTTTGGGACGGGAGTGATTTCTAAGTCAGATCTCAGATCCTTAAAGCGGTTTGCTCATGGCGCTTCTGGCCTTTTTTATCCATCGCCCGGCTCGCCAAATTAGCCCTATAGCTATGGGGACGGAATAGGTCCTGGCGGTCAAAGCTAAAATATGCCAAGTTTGCGGATCGACAATCGATTTATGCCAATCAATAGTGTGTATCCCCAGAAGGGAAAGAAAACAAGCGGTAAATAGGCAGCTCATGATAGGGAAAAGGAAAAAATAAAAGAAAAAAAAGACAAATAGCTCTTCGAGCCAATTATAAAGCCAATCATGCTGCCAGCCTTTTCCAAAAATCGTCGGCCCATAGACTCCAGCGATATTAATGACACAAAGGAACAAGACAATAAGAGAAGCAATGGCTAAAAAAACTAAGCTGATACTCGGAAAAAAATCAACAAAAAAGCTAAATAAGAATGAAAAAAAGCGCCGATCATGCTGGCAAGAGCAATGATTGCTAGAATTTTAGCAATCTTTTCTTCTCTTTTTCCTTTGTCAACGGGCGGGCGGGCGCCCCAAGTCGGCTCCTTCCTGAGGAATTTTTTCAATTCATCAAGCCATCTTTCTCCGTCTTGTCCGGAGAGATTTTTTTGCAATTGTACTAGCGGTCCCATAATCTTTGAGAGCGCATCATTGAGCATGTTTCCCATGGTCAATAAAATTTATTGTTAAACAACTTCCGCCTTTCCCAGGCAGATTGGGATGCTTCTTAAAGCATTAAAACAATATAATATAATAATAAATAAATGTCAATCTTTCTCACTTCTCCATATTTGCTTTCCTCTCCATTTTTTGCTAAAATAATAACAGATAATTAATAAGTTCAGTCCCCAGAACCAGGGACTTTTAACTCATGAAAATACCCTAAGATTCGGGAATTTTTTGTTTTATCGTATGCCTAAAGACGAGAAAAAGGAAAATAAGAAAGCCGCTGCCTACGGCGCCGAGCAGATTACGGTCTTGGAGGGCCTGGAACCGGTCAGGAAAAGGCCGGGCATGTATATCGGTTCTACTTCCGGAGCCGGCTTGCATCATTTGATTTGGGAGGTAGTGGATAACTCCATCGATGAGGCCATGGCCGGTTACGCCACGGAAATTTCGGTTACCCTGCTCCCCAACGGCTTGGTTTCGGAATCCGATAACGGCCGCGGCATTCCCGTGGATAAGATGAAAGCGACCGGCGTTTCCGCCCTGGAAACGGTCCTGACCAAGCTCCATGCCGGCGGCAAGTTCGGCGAAGGCGGCGGCTATAAGGTCTCCGGCGGCCTGCACGGCGTCGGCGTCTCCGTGGTCAATGCCTTGAGCGAATACTTGAAAGCCGAGGTTTACCGCGACGGCAAGATCTGGATGCAGGAATACAAGCAAGGCAAGCCGCTCAAGGCGGTGAAGGCGGTCGGTACTACTAAGAAAGTCGGCACCTCCATCACCTTCAAGCCCGACGCGACTATCTTTACCGAGCTGGAATTCAGCTGGGGCAAGATTCTGGACCGCTTAAGGCAGCAAGCCTACCTGACCAAAGGCATTACTATCAATGTCTTTGACGAACGAGCCGGGCATCGGCCGAAAAAATACAAGTTCCATTTTGAGGGCGGCATCAAATCCTACATCAAGTCCTTGCACCGCAACAAAGCCGTGAAGAACGAGACGATTTTTTACGTGGATAAGGAAGTCAACAGTTCGCGGGTGGAAGTCGCCTTACAATACAACGACGAGTACAACGAGACCGTATTGGCTTTCGCCAATAATATCCATAACCCCGAGGGCGGCATGCACCTGGTCGGCTTCCGCACCGCCCTGACCCGGACGCTGAACAATTTCGCCCGCGGCCACAACTTGATAAAGGAAAAGGACGAGAACCTGACCGGCGACGACGTCCGCGAAGGCCTGACCGCCGTCATCAGCGTCAAGCTCAAGGACCCGCAGTTCGAAGGCCAGACGAAAAGTAAGTTGGGCAACGCCGAAATGAAGACTCAGGTGGAACAGGTCTTCGGCGAAGCCTTCTCCACCTTCCTGGAAGAGCACCCCAAGGAAGCGGAAGCCATCATCGGCAAATGCGTGCTCTCGGCCCAGGCCCGCCTGGCCGCCCGCACCGCCCGGGCGACCATACTGCGCAAAGGCGCCTTGGAGGGCATGACTTTGCCGGGCAAACTGGCCGATTGCTCCAGCCGGCATCCGGAAGAATGCGAATTATACATAGTTGAGGGCGACAGCGCCGCGGGCTCAAGCAAACAGGGCCGCAACCGCCGCTTCCAAGCGATCCTGCCCCTGCGCGGCAAAATTCTGAACGTGGAACGGGCCCGTTTGGACAAAATGCTGGCCAATAACGAAATCAAGAACCTAGTCATCGCCTTAGGCACGAACATCGACGACCAATTCGACTTGAGTAAATTGCGCTACCACCGGATAATAATTATGACCGACGCCGACGTGGATGGCGCCCACATTCGCACCCTTTTGTTAACCCTCTTTTTCCGCCATTTCACCCCCTTGGTCAGCGAAGGTCATCTCTACATCGCCCAACCACCATTATACCAGTTGAAAAAAGGCGCCGCGGTACGCTACGCCTACAGCGACGAGGAAAAAGACAAGATCATTAAGGAACTGGGCGGCGACGTGGAAGCGGGACTGGAGACGGGCGAGGAAAGCGATACCGGAGAAAGTTTGACAGTGGAAACCGTGGCCGCGGCGGCGGAAACGCCTAACGCGGAAACCGGCGCTAAAGCGGAAGACAAAAAGAAACCAGCTAAAATCAGCATTCAGCGCTACAAAGGTTTGGGCGAAATGAATCCGGAACAATTATGGGAAACGACCATGAATCCGGAAACGCGCATCGTCAAGCAGGTCAACGTGGAAGACGCGGCCAAAGCCGATCAGATTTTTGACATGCTTATGGGCGATAACGTCGCCCCGCGCAAAAGTTTCATTCAGACGCACGCCCGGAAAGTAGAAAATTTGGATATTTAATTGTAAATTTATGTATATTTATCTCCTGCCGCCTCTAGTCTCTTTCGTCTTAGCACAAGGCACAAAAATGCTTTTACGCCTAAGAAAAAGGAAATTGACTTGGCGCGACCTGACCGCCTATTCCGACATGCCTTCCGGGCACACGGCGATCGTCACTTCCCTGGCCGTCATCGTCGCCTTAAAGGCGGGGGCGGCTTCGCCATTTTTCGCCATTAGTTTCATTTTCGCCGCCATTGTTATTAGCGACGCCGTCGGCTTAAGAAATTATTTGGGTGAGCACGGCAAGACAATAAACGTTCTGGTGGAAGACTTAAAGGAGGACGAATTCTTGGACCGGCGCTACCGCAAACAGACGGAAAAAATCGGCCACACGCCCATTCAAGTTTTAATCGGCGCTTTAATCGGCGCCGCCGTCAGCGTCCTCGGTTATTTTTTGTTTTAAGCAATCGTAAAAATCATTTGCTTAATTAAAAAAATCCCGGATGTTCAGACGGATGCCCGGGATTTTTTGAGCGGAAAAATTTCCTTGGCCTGGAATTTTGGAATTTAAAGCAATCCATCCAAATCGGACAAAAACATGTCGGCCAAAGACAAAAAGGCGATCGCCGGCTCTTGCTCGTGCAACCATCTGACAAGAGTCCGCCGGGGCTTAGAAGCGAATTTCAACCGTAAAGCCTTAAGAATCTCCCTCTTTCCCGCCAAGGTGTCCGCTTCCTCCTCACTTAAATGCAAGGCCAAGGCTTGACTAAGAGTGAAAAGAATCTCCCTCTCCCGTCTCGCCTGAAATTTTTTTTTCTTCCGCTCCATTTCAACTATTAAAGAACTAGAACTTCTCATACTGCCTCCTTTTTTAGGTATTACTATCGCAAATTTTAACTTCCCACTATAATCAGCCGGCCGCCTTTTGTCAAGGGCGGACAGAATCGGAAAGCTCCGGCCGAAATCCTTAAAACAAAGCCCGGCCGGTCATGTTCCGGGGCGCGGCCAGGCCAAAAATTTTCAAAACGGTCGGCGCAATGTCGGCCAAACTGCCGCGCGCGGCCAAGCGGCTCAAATCGCCCTTCGCTTCCGCTTGGGCCGGATCAATGATTTTGCCCCGAAATTCCTCACCGACGGCGAGGAAAGGTACGGGGTTGTCACTTAGGATCGGGCCGGCGGGCGCGGCCGGAACGGCGCCGGACAGCGCCGCCGGAGCAGCCGGAAGCGGGACGATTTTCTCCGCCCGGCCGCCGCCGGAAGTAATAATTAAAACGCCTTGCCGGTCAGAAACAGCCGAGGTGATTTTTTTCAAACCTTTATCCAAAGCCTCCATCGTTTTTTTTACTAAGTTAAAATCCCCGCTCTCGGCCGCCAAATCCAAACTCGGTACGGCGGCGGCGATGAAAGCAAACGGCTCCTCTTCATTAATGGCTTTGATAATTTCTTTAACCAAGCGCCTTAAAGCCAAAATCGGCCGGCTGGTTGAACCACTACCTTCGGAAGAAACTATGCGCCACTCCTCACCAACAGCCTTCTCTTCTGTAGCGCCATTAAAAAAATTAGTTAGGGCGGCGAAACGTTCCGTCTCGGCAATTTTCAACTGCCGCCAGCCTTGACCGGCAATAATGGCGGTCAAAGTCTGGCCGGGAGCGCCGTCGGCTTCAGTCAATTCCTGGCCGGCGCCGAGAGTTAAATAGCGGGAAGGCAAATCCTTGGCTCCCGTTTTTAAAAGCGCGGCCGGATAATCTTTAAGCAGTCGGGAAAAATACGGCGTGCGCGCAGCGCTTAAAGGGTTCTCGGCCGACTTCGCCGCCACGCCCCAGCCGCCCAAAAGCAAAAGGACGACCGGCCGCGGCCGGCTCGAAGGCACCGCTTCGGCAACCGGGCCGGCAGGGGAGTCGGGAGAAAAATCGGGATTGTTATTTAAAGAGTCCATTCAATTAAAGGCGGGGAAAATCGGCGGCCGCCTAAAGGCCGGCGGCAATTTCCATCAAGCGATTATATTTCGCCAAGCGTTCACCGCGGGCCAAGGAACCGGCTTTCAGATAGTCGGCGTTGGCGGCCACGGCCAAATCAACAATGAAATCATCGTTGGTTTCGCCGCTCCGATGGGAAATGATGATTTTGTAATTATGTTTCTGGGCCAATTTGAGACAGTCTATGGTTTCGGAAAGCGTGCCGATCTGGTTGGGTTTGATGATAATGGCGTTGGCGGCTTTCTCAGCTAAACCGCGGCGCAGGCGGGCGGAATTTGTGACAAACAAATCGTCGCCAACAATGAGTAATTTATCACCCAAAGCGGCCGTCAACTCCCGCCAATCCTCCCAAGCGTCTTCGGCCAAGCCGTCTTCCAAATAAAGGAAAGGATATTTTTTTAGCCAGGCCTCGTAAAGGCCGATTAAATTTGCGGTCGTAAAATAGGCGTTATCCAAAGAAAAAACATATTTCTTGCTGGCCGGTTCGTAAAGAACCGAGGAACCGACGTCCACGCCCAAACGAAAATCTTCCCCGGGTTTGTAGCCGCTTTTGACTATCGCCGCTAAAATGAGTTCAATCGCTTCCACGCTGGAATCCAAATCGGACGCGTAGCCGCCTTCGGCGCCGACATCCGTATCGTAACCCGCTTCTCTTAGAATTTCCCCGAGCTTATGAAAAACTTCAGCGCCCATTCTGACCATTTCCGCCGCCTCCCCGGCTTTGGGAATAATCAAAAATTCTTGGAAATCAAGATTGGTGTCGGCGTGCTTGCCGCCGTTGAAGATATTAAAAAGTGGCACCGGCAATTTCGGCTTGGCCGGCTCGGCGAAACCGAAGGTTTCACGTAAATAAATAAAAAGTCCTTTCTTGGCGCTTAAAGCCGCGGCGCGGGCGCAGGCCAAGGAAACACTCAAAATGGCGTTGGCGCCCAGGTTTTTTTTGTTAGTCGTGCCGTCCAAATCAATCAACGCTTGGTCAATTTCCATCTGTTTGGCGGTGTCAAAGCCTTTGAGCTTAGGCGCGATTATCTCTTCTATTTTTTTGACCGCCCGTAAAACGCCTTTTCCCTCGTAACGCCGGCCGTCGCCGTCACGCAGTTCCACGGCTTCATAAGCGCCGGTGGAAGCGCCGGCGGGCACGCCGGCTTTGGCTTCAAGGCCGTTATCCAAAACAACTTTGGCTTCCACGGTCGGCTGGCCGCGCGAATCCAAGATTTCCCGGGCAAAAATGTTTTTTATTTTGGCCATATGCTTAAACTTAATTATAAGCAGCTTAATTTTCCGGTCAAGCTCGAGCGCCGAAGGAAAAAATTTTATTGCCGGATGATTTTTCCCAAACCCGGCATCTCGTCGCCAGCCAAGTAGGTCAACAAAGCGCCGCCGCCCGTGGACACCCAGTCCACATATTCGGCCATTTTCGTCAGTCCTAAAGCGGCGACCGTTTCCCCGCCGCCAACAACCCCGTAAGCCGGTCCGGAAGTGCGGGAGGCGACCAAACGGGCGACGGACAGGGTTCCCTGCCGGAAACTCGGTTCTTCAAATTTACCCATGGGCCCGTTCCAAACTAAAGTTCTGGCCCTTTTTATATACTGGGCGTAAAGGGAAATCGTCGCCGGGCCGATGTCTAAAATGCTTTCATCTTTCTTAACCCTGTCCGGCTGGCGTAAGCGCGCGCCCAAAGCGGTTTTAACGACCACGTCCAAAGGCAAAACTATTTTCGGTTGCAACCGGCGGCCGGAAATAAATTTTTTCACAGTCGCGGCGAGTTTCGGCTCATAAAGCGAGCGACCGATGTTAAATCCCAAAGCTTTAAAAAAATTATTGGCCAAAGCGCCGCCGATTAAAATTCTATTGGCCAAAGGATAGAGTTTTTTAATCACCGCCGCTTTGGTGCTAATTTTGGCGCCGCCAATAATGACCACTAAAGGTTTTTTTGGTTTTAAAATCCGGTTTAAGGCCGCCAGTTCTTTAAGCAATAATAAACCAGCGTAAGCGGGCAAATAATTTTTTATGGCCGCCACCGAGGCCTGATGGCGGTGACTGACGCTAAAAGCATCGTTAACGTAAATGTCGGCCAAGGCGGCCAAATCTTTAGCGAAATTCGGGTCATTGGCTAATTCGCCTTTATAGAAACGCAAATTTTCCAACAGCAAAATTCCGCCTGACGGTAATTTTTTCAAAGCGGCCTTGACCTTCGGACCGACCGCGGCGTTGACGAATTTTACCGGCCGCTTTACTAAGGCCGAAAGACGGCGCGCTAAGGGCCGCAAAGACAATTTTTCCTGGCGCCGACCTTCAGGTTCGCCCCAATGCGTGGCTAAAAGCAGACGGCATTTATGGGCCAATAAAAACTTAATGGTTTCCAAACTGGCCAAGAGACGATAATCCTCGCCCAGGCCGCCGCGACCACCACTTCTAGCTAAGGGGTGAGGAACGTTAAAATCAACCCGCAGAAAAACAGTCCGGCCCGCCAAATTTTTTAAATTTTTCACCGCTTTAACAGTCATAATTAAATTAAATTCATTTAGCGGCTGTTTTGACCCCTTAACGCTTTAACGATCCTATTTCAATTCAGCCAATTTAACCGTGGCCGTCTCTTCCTGACCGCTACGGCGATAAGTCAAAGTTAGGTCGTCGCCGGGATTATGGCCGGCGATAAGTTGCGATAAATCGTTATCGGCGTTTATTTCCTGATTATTGACCCAAGTAATAATATCGCCGGCTTTGAGCCCGGCCGCCGCCGCCGGACTATTTTTTAAAACCGCGACGCCATTGGCCGCCGGATAAACCAGAGCTCCTTTATCGTCGCTTAAGGCGCTCAATTTAACCGCGCTCAAATCCAAATAATTAAGGCCCAAAAAGGGACGAGTAGCCGGCTTTTGCTTTAATAAATTCTGCCAATAATAATCCAGGCTAAAAGCGGGCAAAACCTCCCCCGTGTCGCCAATAAGGGCGGCTAAATTACCAGACAAATCAAAAACCAAAGAATTCTCTAAGGCTACCTCCCCGCTTTCGTTTACAACTAAACGCTCATTTAAGGCGTCGCTACTTAAAACGCCACCAGTCTTGGCTAAGGAAACTAAAGTCGTCGGCCAAACTGTTCGCGGATCCTTAATGACCAATAATGATTCCCCTAAGCTCAATTCGGCCCGGGCAACGATTTTTTTTACCGGCAAATTACTGGCGTTGGTCAAATGGAATAAGAGCCAATCCCCGGGTAAATTATCGTCATCGGCCACTTGGTCAAGCGCATAAACCTTCCGATCGCTGGTTAAAGCCACGTAATTGGCCGGGACAAAATTTTTCCTTAGTTCAGGCGGCGCGGCCGCCAAGACCCAGCCGTCCGTCGTCATTATTAAACCCGTAAACAAAGGCTCGTTTAAAGAATAATAGGCGGGTTTGGTCGCGTCAGCGGCGGTTTTAGGATTAAGCGCTTTAAAAATGCCGACTAAGGACGGCTTCAGACTGGCGGCCGTCTCGGCCACTTTCAGATCTTGGCTGACGACCACTTTGCGCGCGTCGCTGATAACCAAATTGGAACGGCTGGAGAGCCAATCGCTTAAATTGATGTCACCGGATAAAGGCGGGAGAAAGGAATCTTTAAAGATATAGGCGCGGGTGATTATTTCTCCGGCCACGCCGGCCAGCAAACCGCAAACTAAAGCCAGTAAAAGAAAATAGAATAAACGATGTTTATGAGCCGACATAATTTTATAAGCTTAAAGCCAGCGGGCCGTTAACAGAAATAATATGATTAACAGGGCGCCGACAATTAAAGGCCATTTTAAAGCGTCGCGATTTAAGGCCCCGCGCCAATAAAGGCGCATAATCAATAATAATAAATAATAACTAATAGCCGCTAAAGCGCCGAGAATATTGAAAGTGAAAGGCAAGAACGACAAAACCCAAACCAATTCCAGAAAAACCGCCAAAATAATGAGAAACAGCCAATTGGTCGCCGCCCATTTAACTTTTTTCAAGGGCAAAAATTGCCCCGCCAACAAAGCCGCCAAGAGAAAAAAAAATAAAAGCAAAGCGGCTAAGGGCCAATTTAAAAAAGCGGGCAAGTCAAAAAGCGAACTGCCGCCGGCAAATAGCGTTAAAAAAGCGCCGCCTAACATCAAATTATCCAAATTCTTTTCCCTGTCCGGCGTGGCTTGGAGCCAATAATGATAAAGATTTTTTAAATAAGTAAAAATGAACCAAGCGCTCAAAATAAAAATCACTTGAATCCAGAAAAGGCTGGTTAAAACCGCGGTGTAAAGGGCGAAAGCGAGAAAAAATAAAATCGGCGCGCTGGTAAAACTCAGCCAAACCCCGACCTTGGTCCGAGCGGCCAAAAATTTTATGCTAAAAAACAAAAGCAGAACGCCGAGAGTCAAACAAATTAAAAAAAGTTGGGGCCAACGCAAAAAGACCTCATCCAGAAGCCAAATAATAACCGCGTCAATTAAAATTAAAAAATGGGCGCTTCTCATAAATTAAGGATTAGGACTGGTAGTCGCCTCGGTTTCAGCCGGTGAAGACGACGGTATTAAAAGCTCTGGGGTTGAACTTCCACTAGTGCCGGCTTCAGTATCAACGGCCGGTGAAGGCGGTGCCGTGATGATATAGTCGTCGCCGCCTATAGTCAGGGTCAAGCTTTTAATCGCGGCCAAATCCGCTAAAGCGTTGATCTGCAAAAACTTGTTGGAAAAAGTATAAAGATCGTCATTGATATAAAGACTGCGCTTAACCGTGTTGTCGTAATAATTGAAGCCTTGCCAATAATCGCTGGCGGCGAAATGGCCACCGGCGGAATGGTCTATTTTCCCTTTTAAAACGAATTTGTCGTTAGCCAAAGTGAAAACTAAAGCGCCGGAAAAGGACAACTGGCCATTGTCGCTTAAAAGCGCCGGAATAACCAGTAAATTTTTACTCGTGGAATAAAGAAAAGCTTTGTGATCATAAATAGCGATGGAATCACTGCCCTGGCCGCCGATTAAATAACTATCCAGTTCTTTGGGATGGCTTAAATCGGTAAAATCAAACAAAGACAGTTTCAAGCCTTGAATTTGGACATTACCTTTGGCATCTTCGGTCGTCGCCCGACCCAGGCTAATTAATTTATTGCCGTTGGCGTCAACCGGATGTAAATAATTGGAGAAACCGGGAATTTTAACGGCGCCTAAAACCGCCGGTTTAGTCGGATCGCTTAAACTGATAACGTAAAGCGGATCGGTTTGCTTGAAAGTCACTAAATAAACGCGATCGCCCAGGAAACGGGCGGCGTAAATCTGTTCGCTGGTAGCCAAATTTTCCAAAGCGCCGATCACTTTTAAATTATTGTCTAAAACGTAAACATTGCTGTAAGAATCGGCCGTCGTCCCGGAAGCCACGTTCCATTGCCGGCTTCGGGTGGTAGCCAGACGGAAATAATCGCCGTTTTCGTCCAAAGAAAATTGATTCAAAAGCCGGCCGCTGACCTCGCCCCTGCCTTGATATTCCACTTTGTTGCCGTTAATGGCGATCTTATGAATTATCGTCTTTTCCATATCTTTGGCCTTGACCGTCAATTCCGCTTTCAATTTATCGTTAATCGTCGTTTGCAAGGCGTTCGCTTGGCTTAAAGGCAAAGCCGCCAAATAATAATCAATAATCTGCGCCACTTTATAACGTTTCTCATTGTCGTTTAAAATGTAGTCAGGCGCCGCTTCAATGGCCGTGATTTTATCTTTTTCCGAGGCGGCTAAAAGCGGAAAGACCGCGGCCCGTTTTACCTCCTGTTCCACTTGATATTCGCTGATGTACTGGGTATAGGTCAAATAAATGTTATTCTGGGAAACATAAACCGTCTGGCTGTTATTCATTAAATAAGCCTGACCAGTAATGGCTTCGGCATTGTCTTTAATATTGATGGCGGTAATATTGGTGTAGTTAAAGGCGTCATAGGGCAGGTCAAAATAATAGACGTCGGGCGCGAAACAGCGATTGTCGCCCGCGCAAGTCGTGGCCAAAACCTGGCCGTTTTCCAAAACCCGCGGCACCGGCGTTTCCTTTAAAATGTAAGTCAGATAAGTGTTGGTTATTAAATAAACATAATCGCCGATAAGGCGGGCGTCGCTATAATAACCCTCAAAATCCAAATCCCGCACCTGTTTGGGGTTGGCCGGATCGCTTAAATCAAAAACTTTGAAAAAAGTATATTGGTTCTGACGCCGAAAAGTGGCGAAGAGGGGTTGAGCGTAAATTTCTTGGTCGTTGCCAAAAACGGCCAAACTAGTGCCGTCAATAAAAATATCTTCCGGCCGGGAAGCGAAACTTATTTTGCTTATAATTTGCGCCTCACTGGCCGGCACTGCTTTAATAATGAATAAATCATTGCGCACCAGGGCGTAAATATACTGGCCGTCGGTTTTAATAATGTCGGCCTCGTCCACCCCGACCACTTGATTATTGGTGGAAGAATAATCGGCTAAGGCATTAAGGTTGGCATTACTGCCGGTGCTTTCCGAGGAAACGGAACTATCTTTGCTGACGCCGGCGGTCGGCGCGGTCGCGGGCGAGGCGGCAGTCTGCCGGACGGCACTTCCCGCCGTTAGGGCATTGACGCTTATAACGCCGCCAAAAGTAGCGCTTTCGGGATTATTGTTGTCGGCCAAAAATTTTTGCAGTTCTTCGTAATTGGCAAACTTTTTCATTTCATTAGTGGCCGTTGTCTGGCTGGACGTGCTTGTGGCCGAAGGTCCGCTGGGCGTATTGGCGGGTGGAGCCGAAACGTTTTTCTTAAAAGACAATTGGCAAGCGCTGACCAACAAAAAAACCACTATTAAAAGCAGACTTAAGTGAAAAAACTTTTTTGGCATAAATTAAAAGATTTGGTCAATAATTGATCGCTTCTATTATAACATTTATAGGACGAGAAAACAAATCAAAAAAGCCGCCGCTTAAGGAGGCTTATTTTTATTTCCGGCTTGCTTTCACGCTAGCGGTTTCCAATTTTTTAAGCGGCAAAAAGTATTCACAACCGCAAAACTTTTGCCGGTATATTCCTTGCGCTTTAGCGAAAGCTTGGGATTTTAAGTAGCCATCATCGGCTTGAAAGTCTTCGTCTAAGAATTTTATCCCTTCTTTCTCTGCCAACTCACAGCCAATTGACTTAATCGCGGCCGTATCTTTATAAGGGCTAACCAAAAGGGTCGTGGAAAAAAAGTCATATTTTCCTGCCGCCGCCAAACGGGCCGCTTTCCCCAAACGCTGGCGATAGCAAATATGGCAGCGTTCGCCCCGTTCCGGATCGTTCTCGCGGCCTTTAACTTTAGCCAGCCAATTTTCATGCGCATAGGGTTCAATAAGGAGCGGCAAAGAGAATTTTTCCGCCATAAGTTTAACATAATAAAGCCGCTTATCGTATTCCTCTTGGGAAATAATATTGGGGTTATAAAAATACCAGGTTAAAGCAAAACATGGTTTAAGACGCTCCTTAGTAATATAACTACCGCAGGGCGCACAGCAAATGTGGAGCAGAAGTCTAAGCATAAAATATATAACCCTTAAACCCGATTCTTTCTCCCTCCCCAAGAAAATCCGATAACCAAAGCCAGCATTATTACAACCAATACCACTAAAGCCAATAATTTACCTAAACTTTGCAAAAAAAGTCCGGCCAAGCCGAAGACGAGGGCTAGGGCGCAAAAAATAAAAACTGTCTGGCCTTGAGTTAAGCCCAAAGAAAGCAGGCGGTAATGCAGATGCCGGCGGTCGGAAAATTTAAAAGGGTTTTTACCTTGGGCCAAACGGCGCAAAATCGTCCAAACAACGTCCAAAATAGGAATGCCCATAATTAAAAGAGCGATAGCGATTTTGCCCCCGGCGATAATCGCCAAAACGCCCAAAATATAGCCCAAAAGCAAGGAACCGCCCTCGCCTAAAAAAATCTTGGCCGGGTGCCAGTTCCAAAGCAAAAAGCCGAGACAAACGGCCGCCAGCAAAAGGGCGGCGAAAGCTAGGTTTGGCTGGTAATATTTGGTCGTCAGAGTGAAAAGGAAAATGACCAGGCCGCCAATGGCGGAAACGCTACTAACCAAACCGTCCACGCCGTCTAAAAGCTTGGTCGTATACATCATGCCCAAAAGCCAGAGAGCGATTAAGAGCGGACCGAGCCAAACGAAGAGGCTGATGTTTAAAAAACCGCCGAAAGGGTTGGTTAACTTGCTGATTTCCACGCCGCCTAAAATAACCGCCGCGGCCGCCGAGAGGGGAAAAATAATCTGTTGCCGCGGCTTCAAATCGTACTTATCATCCAAAAAGCCGCCAATCATAATAATTAAAGCGCCGGCGAAAAATCCCCAAAGCTGGGACCAACCCAAAGGCCCGGAAAAAAAATGATTATGGAAAACGAATAAAAACAAAAAATAGGCGATAAAAATCGCCGTACCGCCCAAGAGGGGCACGGAGCCGCGATGAATTTTGCGTCCCCTAACGTCCGCCTCTTCGGCCGTATCCAGAACTTTAAAATAAAGGGCGATTTTTCTGACCAGAAGCGTTAAAATCGCCGTTAAAAGCAAAGCGCCGAAAAAAATATAAACATAAAACATATATCCGCGTCTCTTTAAAAAACCGGCGACCGCTTAAAGCGCCGGCGCCTTTTCAATTTCCACCTCGGCGCGGCGATTGATGATCACCGTATCGCGACGCCGCACTTCGTTGGCTAAAATTTTATTGGCAATCACGTCTTCAACCTTATCTTGTAAAAGCCGGCGCAAAGGCCGAGCGCCGAACTTAGGATCATAGCCGGCGTGAGCTAAAATGGCGACGCCGTCCTTATCCGCTTTCAAATCCAGACCCTTGTCCGCCAAACTTTTCTTGATTTTCTTGAGTAAAAGCGTGGTTATGGCCAAAAGGTCCGTCTCGCTTAAAGGCTTAAAAACGATAATGCCGTCAAAACGATTGATTAACTCCGGCCGCAAGTATTTATTCAATTGATTGTCCACTAATTCCTGCCGGATAAGGCTGATGTCGGTACCGGCCTTAATTTGGTCGCTGATGTAAACGGCGCCGATATTGGAAGTGGCGATAATAATCGCTTCCGAGAAACTTATCGTCCGGTTCTGGCCGTCGGTTAAGCGGCCGTCGTCAAGCATTTGCAGAAATAAATTCAAAATATCGGGATGGGCTTTTTCAATCTCGTCAAACAAAATTAAAGCGAAGGGTTTTTTGCGCACCATTTCCGTCAAATAGCCCAAGGTGCCGTCAACGTCGCCGATCATCTTCTTGACGCTGTCGGGATGCTGGTATTCGCTCATGTCCAAACGAATGAGATATTCCTCGGCCCCGAAATAGACTTCGGACACGGTTTTGGCCAGTTCAGTTTTGCCGACGCCGGTCGGGCCCATGAACAAGAAGCTGGCGATGGGCCGGTTCGTGTCTTTCAATTCGGCCCGCGCCCGGCGTAAACTGGCGCTAACTGCCTTCACCGCTTCTTCCTGGTCAATCAACCGCTTATGGATTTCTTTTTCCAGATTTAATAATTTCTGACTTTCGGAAGCGGTGACGCGGCTCGTGGGAATGCCCGTTATTTCACTTATCGCCGCGGCCACTTCCTCGCGGGAACAGAAACATTTCTCCGGATTGTTTTTGGCCGCCTTGGCGCTTATTAAAACCGCTTTTCCCAAAAGATTAATAGCTTTTAGGGGCAGAAATTTGTCGTGTAAATAACGCTGGGACATTAGGACCGCCTGTTCCAAGGCGCTGTAAACAATATAGATGTCATATTTAGTTTCCAAAAGACCGACTTTGCTTTCCAGAATTTGAATAGCCTCATTAACCGTCGGTTCACTGACGCCAACGGTAGTCATAATCTCGCCTAAAGCCTTGCCCTCAATATAGTGGGCGTAATTATCCGTGGTCGCTGAAGCCAGACAAAAAATGCGGCCGGCGCTTAAAGCCTCGGCCAAAACTTCCGAGAGATCCAGACTTTCCTTGGAACCGGCGCTGATGCCAATCAGGTTTTCCACGTTGTCCACGTATAAAATAATGTTGCCGGAACGATTAATTTCATTTAAACAGGTTAATAAACGGCCCTCCGCTTGGCTGGCGTCGGCGCCCGAAACCAAGCGGGAAACGTCTAATTGCACCAAGCGCTTGTCTTTTAAAAATTTCGGCACTTTTTCCGCCACCATTAATTGCGCCAAACCGTTAATAATCGCCGTTTTGCCCGTGCCGGCGGCGCCGACCAAAAGCACGCCCCGATGGCCGCCGGTAAAGGCTTCAAAAATTTCCGTAATTTCTTTCTGCCGGCCGACGCAAATGTCTAAACCGCCGTATTTGGCCTTAACGGTCAAATCCGTGGAAAAATGATCCAAGTTCGGCGTGGCAATGGCCGTATAGGCGCGGTTCATGCTCGTCCCCGGTTTTAAAAGGGCTAAACGGTGATAGCTTTGGTAGCCGGCCAAGAGGCGTTCGTTAACCCGAAACCAGGCAACGGTATTTTTAATTTTGTCGGCGTCAATTTCCAATTCGTAAAGAATTTCCGCCAGAACCGG
>Ga0136653_10000325_pt1 | contig 25082 bp, 35 predicted proteins | sample LakKivw275mmetaG_FD_94866 | JGI IMG/M metagenome (GOLD analysis project Ga0136653, IMG submission 94866) | Anoxic lake water microbial communities from Lake Kivu, Rwanda to study Microbial Dark Matter (Phase II) - Lake Kivu water 275m metaG... | ecosystem: Environmental > Aquatic > Freshwater >...
CCTGTACATCCTGTGGGAATAGTGGATGAAGTCCTGGAAATTCCTGGAACTCACGTTCGAGGTAATGGCTTTTTTGAACTGGATGATATCGGTAAAAAACTGTTTTCCAAGAGTATCCCTGAAATAATGGATGGTGTCGTGGGTCAGGACGAAAGCAACCAGGTAGGAACTATCAGTCATGGTATAGTCCACCAGGGCTTCATCAGGGGCCAGCAAACCCTGGATGGTGTCAGGTGGGTAACCCTTGCTGGAATATATGAGGCGGTACAATTCAGGGTTTTCTTTACGGATCCTGGATTGCAGGCTGATTAATTCGTCAGTTGCACGCGTGATGGCCTGGTTCGTGCTATCCCTTGCCTGACTTGAAATCCTGTTTTGCCTGCGTTGCTCAATCATTTTTGACTGAAGCCTGACCAGTTCCTGTTTCAGGCTGTCTTCCGTGACGAGCTCCCGGACCGTTGCCCCCAGGTATTGTCTCGCGTGGTTTGTGCGGAGAAATTCGTTCAGCGTTGCGGCCTTGTTACGGGCTGATAATTCAAAAGCGGCATCCAGGTATTTCTCCTGGCCATAGAACCGGTAGAGATCAAGTGCCATTTCCAGGGCTTGGAAATAATGTATCTTAAACTCCTGGCTAAGCAAAGGTTTGCTTTCAAAAGAGTACAAATAGCGCAAGGTATCCATCATCTCCAGGGCGACCTGATAGGTTTCGAGGCCTTTTATCAGGTCCTCCCCGTTGCCTCCGGCAATGAACCTTTTGTTGAAGGCATGGGCTTTATAGGAGGTATATTCCGCGAGCCGGGGAGTGGCAGCCTGGATGCGGGGGTTGGAGCTGAGGTCATCGGGGAGGCACAGCGAATCAACAACCGACAAGGCCAGCTGAAAATATTTCAAACCGTGGTCAAAGTCTCCCTTGCTGGCATAGGTCACGCCCAGGTTGGCATACAAGGGAGCGGGATCCATGCCGCACCTTTTGGCCAGATCAAGTGCCCGGGAGAAAAAAAAGTCCGAACTGTCAGTATTTTGTTTATAGAAATAAATGGTTCCGATGTTATTCAGAACAGCCAGGATCCGTGTATGGTCCGGCAGGGGCTGGCTCTCTTTTATTGCCAGTGATTTTTTCAGGTAATATAAGGCAGCATCGTAGGAATGACGTGAGGCAAAGAGGACACCCAGTTCGTTGTAAACGGTTGACTCCCCTGAAAGCTTGCCGATCTGCCGGTAACGCCTGAGCGCTTCGAAAAGTGCCTGTTCCGCCTGAGGGTCCCTGTTGTCAATTCCGGAAATGACGATGCTCATCTCAGTCAGATCATCCGCGATACAAACCGATCGCCTCAGTTCCCGGTTGACCGTCAGGGATCGATTATAATTCCTTAGGGATTGATGCCCATCACCGGTTTTTTTATTGAACCGGGCAAGAGCCCTGCATGATTCTGCCGTGATTATTTTACCGTAAAGAGAAGTATCAGTCCTGTATAAAAGTGATTTGACCAGCGAATCAGCCGCCCGGTTATATTGTTCGCTGAGTCCGAGGGACAGGGAGTGGTAGAGCAGTTTGTCAGCCACCTCGGTTTGGGAAGGCCCGGCCGGAGACTCTTGTCTTATATATATATTATATGCCGCCCTGGCCCGGTCAGCTGAATCGGCCAGTGACCATAACACTGCTAAGGTCAGGTAGTCGCCTGGATGGTTGCTGGATTCACCTCTGCGCTTGGCCTGAAGAGTGTCCGACAGGAAGCCTGCAGCTTTTAGCCGTTCTCCTGCAAGCAGCAGCCGTACCACTTTTGCCGGGGGACCCTGCATTTGATCCGGGTTTTGCGGAATGGCAGTTCCCTGCTGCACCAGGAAGCATAAAAAAAAGACCGATAGTATTTTTTTCCCTATCTTCATTCTGAGAAAGTATAACAAAGATATAATATTCCGGAAGTGCACTTTTACCTGTTCTTTTATGACGTTGGTCAAAAAGTTACAGAAGTTTGTCCATAAGTTTTATATACATCCGTATATTTGGGCCGGATTTGAAATTTGTTGGAAGGGTTATCATCAATTATTTAGAGCTATTGCCATGAAAACGAGATTAATCGCAGTGATGATGATTGCCCTCTTCGGATTCAGTTCTGTTCTTGTGAAGGCAGATGGTTTCCGGAGAGATCAGAACTGCGAAGGTACGGTCAAGATCATTAAAGGAGTCCTTGTTGACATTGACGGTGATCATTCATGGGATTATCTGACATTCAGCGTTGTCGGGCTCGGAAGGCTGGATGTTAAATCCGTTGAGCTGACGGACCTCAACGAGGATTTTATTGCTGAAGCCAGTCTTTATCAAATAGGTGGAAGACCCGGACAGATCGATTACGTTGTTGATTTGAAGAATAAGGTTAGCGGGGACTTTCTGACGAAGATTCATATTTCCAAGCGTGGACACGGATCCAGTTCACCGGCAACCCTGGATGGCATGAGGGTTATCTCCGGTGTTGAACCCGGCGATCCCGAAGAAACGATCATTGTTATCAAATGGCCGTAATCGTTGCGGCTGCAGGATATTGAGGAAATCCCGGGCGACCGGGATTTTTTTTTGTTTTCTTGTGAAGGCGTTCGTTTTTTTGAAAAATACTTTTACCTTTGCACACCATTTTATTAACAAAACCGGGTTTCTAAACTAGTTCATAATGCCTACGATACAGCAATTAGTAAGGAAAGGTAGAACGACCAAAAATGACAAGAGCAAGGCTCCTGCCCTGGATTCCTGTCCGCAGAGGAGAGGGGTCTGTGTCAGGGTTTATACCACCACGCCCAAGAAACCGAATTCGGCCATGAGGAAAGTAGCCAGGGTGAAGCTGACCAACCAGAAGGAGGTCAACGTATACATACCCGGCGAAGGACACAATCTCCAGGAGCATTCCATCGTGTTGGTCCGCGGCGGCAGGGTGAAGGATCTTCCGGGTGTCCGCTACCATATGGTCAGGGGTACCCTGGATGCTGCCGGTGTGGATGGGCGCAAGCAGAGAAGGTCAAAATACGGAGCGAAAAAACCGAAAAAATAATCCCATACCGTAAGCTGAATTTTCATGAGAAAAGCGAGAGCCAAAAAGAATATCATACTCCCTGACCCCAAATACGGGGATGTCAGGGTGACCCGGTTTGTGAATGACCTCATGCACAACGGGAAGAAAAGCGTTGCTTTTGCCACCTTCTACAAAGCGTTGGACATGGTGGAGAATAAAACACAGGAGAGCGGAGTGCCCGCCCTCGAAGTATGGAAAAAAGCCCTTGAGAACATCACTCCTTCGGTTGAGGTTAAGAGCCGCAGGGTGGGTGGGGCTACTTTCCAGGTACCGATGGAGATCCGCCCTGACCGGAAGATCTCTATCGGGAATAAGAACCTGATAGAATTCGCACGGAAACGTGCCGGTCGCTCCATGAGCGAGAAGCTGGCTGCAGAAATTGTTGCAGCATTTAACGAAGAAGGCGCAGCTTTCAAGAAAAAGGAAGATACGCACAGAATGGCCGAAGCAAACCGGGCATTCGCACATTTCCGGTTTTAACCGGGAAACAGTTCTTTGACACATTGGGATGGCACCAGATCTCTCTTATACCAGGAACATCGGTATAATGGCCCACATTGATGCGGGAAAAACCACCACTACCGAGCGGATTCTGTTTTATACCGGTGTGAACCACCGGATGGGGGAGGTACATGACGGTGCTGCTACGATGGATTGGATGATTCAGGAACAGGAGCGGGGCATCACGATCACCTCCGCCGCTACCACCACCTGGTGGAAATATGGCGGGGAAGGTTACAAGATTAATATCATTGATACGCCCGGCCATGTGGATTTTACCGTGGAAGTTGAGCGTTCCCTGAGAGTCCTCGACGGGGCCATTGCCGTTTTTTGCGGTGTCGGTGGGGTTGAACCCCAATCTGAAACCGTCTGGCATCAGGCCGATAAATATCACGTTCCCCGGATTGCTTTCATTAATAAAATGGATCGTCCGGGTGCAGATTTTTTCGGCGTCCTTCATGAAATGAAGGAAAAGCTCGGCGCAAAACCGGTAGCTCTGCAACTGCCCATAGGTACTGAAGATAAGTTTACCGGGGTGGTTGACCTGATCCGGAACCAGGCTCTAATCTGGCCGGCAAGCGATCTGCTCGGGGCTCATCCGGAGATACAGCCGGTCCCCGGTGAAATGCTGGAGATGGCTGAAGAGTGGCGGAATAACCTGATCGAAACGATCTGTGAAACTGATGACCACTTGCTGGAACTCTACCTGGAATCACATGAATCGGTCCAAGCCGCGGATCTTCTTCAGGCACTCAGGAAAGCCACGGTGAACCGTGTTTTAGTCCCTGTTCTCTGCGGATCCGCTTTCAAGAATAAAGGTGTGCAGCCTCTGCTGGATGCAATAGCTGCCTTCCTTCCGAGCCCGATAGACGTCGGGGCGGTCACGGGTTTTGAACCCCGGACCCACCAGGCTATCCATCGGGATCCGGATTCCCAAGCACCTTTCGCAGCACTGGCCTTTAAAATAGCTACGGACCCATTCGTAGGCCGGTTGGCCTACGTGAGGGTTTATTCCGGGAAGATCCGGTCGGGAGCCACTGTTTACAACATGCGAACCGACAGAAAAGAAAGGATCACCCGACTTTATCAAATGCATGCCAATAAGCAGAACCCCCGCGACCTGGTTGAAGCCGGTGATATCTGTGCAGCCGTCGGGCTGAAGAATATACGCACCGGTGATACGCTCTGCGACGATAACCATAAGATCCTGCTGGAATCCATCAGTTTCCCCGAACCGGTTCTCGGCATAGCCGTTGAGGCAAGAACCCAGGAAGATATCTCCAGGCTGACCGATGCCCTGGACAAGATGGTTGAAGAGGACCCTACTTTCCGGGCCAAGGTTGACGAGGAATCCGGACAAACGGTTATCAGCGGGATGGGGGAACTTCACCTTGATATCATTCTCGACCGCCTGAAAAGGGAGTTCAGGCTTGAACTCAACAGGGGCCTGCCACAGGTTGCCTACAAGGAAGCGATCCGGCTTGAAGTCGGCCAGCATACCCTTTTCCAGAAGGAAGGCGGTGGCCGATCCCTGTTCGCCGAAATAGAAGTGACCCTCGCGCCCGGAACCGCATTGAAAGGACTTGAGTTCGAATCAAGGATTCCCGTGGAAAAACTGCCGCGACCATACATCGCTGCGGTGGAGCGGGGATTCAGGAATGCAATGAACAGCGGCGTCCTTGCAGGATTCCCCGTTAAGAGCCTGAAAGTGGTCCTGCTGAACGGATCGTTTCATCCAACCGACTCGGATGAACTTGCTTTCGAGATTGCCGCTCAGAAAGCTTTCCGGGAAGGCTGTGAAAAAGCGGATCCCGTTCTGCTGGAACCCATTATGAAGCTGGAGGTGGTCACCCCGGAAGAATACGTGGGAGATGTGATTGCCGATCTCAATAAAAGGCGAGGCCAGGTCTCGGGCATGGAAAACAAGCCGGGCGGCCGCGTGATCAGCGCAACCGTTCCGCTCGCGGAACAATTCGGGTACGTGACAGTACTCAGAACGCTGACCTCCGGCAGGGCCAGTTCGACCATGGAAGTTTCCCATTATGGGGAAGTACCCCGTGAGATAGCCATCGCCGTGTTGCAAAAAGTATTCGGACGCGTGGATTTATTGTAGAAAAAAAACATACTAATGAGTCAGAAAATCAGGATCAAGTTGAAGTCTTACGATCATAACCTGGTGGACAAATCCGCCGAGAAGATCGTAAAAACGGTAAAAAGCACGGGCGCTGTCGTCAGCGGCCCTATTCCGCTTCCTACCCATACGCGGGTATTTACTGTTCTGAGATCAACTTTCGTGAATAAAAAGTCGAGGGAACAATTTCAGCTGAACTCTTACAAGAGGCTGATCGACATTTACAGTTCCACAGCCAAGACCATAGATGCGCTGATGAAACTGGAACTGCCCAGCGGAGTTGAAGTTGAAATTAAAGTCTAATTCTAAGAGTAACTACAATGCAAGGCTTAATCGGGAAAAAAATCGGGATGACTTCAATTTTCGATGCCGATGGAAAAAATGTTCCATGCACGGTCATTGAAGTGGGTCCCTGTGTGGTAACCCAGGTCAAGACCCGGGAGAAGGACGGTTATGAAGCTGTGCAGGTGGCCTTTGACGATAAAAAGGATAAGAACACCCCCAAGCCGATGTCGGGTCATTTCAAGAAAGCCAACACCACACCGAAACGTGAACTGGCCGAATTCCAAAAGGATAATGGCGAAAACCTGGATCTGGGCGACGTGATCACAGTGGAAACCTTTAACCGGGACCACTGGGTGGATGTCACCGGAACAACCAAGGGAAAAGGATATCAGGGTGTTATCAAGAGGCATGGCTTCGGCGGAGTGGGTGACAACACCCACGGACAACATAACCGACTGAGAGCGCCCGGCTCTATCGGGGCCTCCTCCTACCCGAGCCGGGTTCTTAAAGGCATGCGCATGGCCGGACAACATGGTGGGAAAGCCGTCAAGATGATCAGCCTGGAAATCATGAAGATCATTCCTGAACATAACCTGATGATATTAAAAGGTTCTGTTCCAGGCGCCAAAGGCTCATACTTAATAATCGAGAAGTGATGAAAGCAGCAGTATATAAAACCACCGGGGAAGAAACCGGCCGCACTGTCGAACTGCAGGAGGATGTGTTTAGCATTACTCCCAATGACCATGCCATCTATCTGGATGTCAAGCAATACCTGGCCAACCGCCGGCAAGGCACGCATAAATCGAAAGAGCGGAATGAAGTCTCTGGCAGTACGAAAAAGCTGAAAAGACAGAAAGGAACCGGCGGAGCCCGGGCAGGAAGCATCAAATCACCGGTCTTTCGTGGCGGTGGCCGCGTTTTTGGACCCAGCCCGCGGGATTACAGCTTCAAGCTGAACAAAAAGGTGAAACAACTGGCCCGCAAATCAGCCCTGACCTACAAGGCCCAAGACTCGAAGATACTCGTTGTCGAAGATTTCGAGATGGATGAACCGAAAACTCGGAAAATCGCTGAGATCAAGGAAAACCTCAGGTCGGGCGACAAAAAAATGCTACTGGTTTTAACCGAACCAAATAAAAACGTATATTTGTCGTCTCGAAATTTACAGGGAATCAAAGTCATAACGATCTCAGAACTAAATACTTATGATATACTAAATGCTTCGACCGTAGCCTTTGTCGAGAGTTCAATTGAAGCTTTAAGTGCAAATTTCGGGCAATAATATCAAGCCATGGAGATACTGATTAAACCGATCGTAACGGAGAAAATGACAGGCCTTTCAGATCGTTTGAAATGTTACGGTTTTATCGTTGACAAGAAGGCCAATAAGCATCAGATCAAGAAAGCGATCCAAACCATGTACGGGGTAACGGTGGAATCCGTGAACACGATGAGATATGCCGGAAAAGCCAAGTCACGGTTTACCAAGACCGGCCTGGTGAACGGAAAGACCAGCGCTTTCAAAAAGGCGGTTGTAACCCTGGCTCCGGGCGAGGTTATTGATTTTTACAGCAATATCTAAATAAGAAATGGCAGTACGTAGTTTTAAACCCGTAACGCCGGGGCAGAGGAAGAAAGTTATAGGGACGTTTGAGGAGCTGACTCAAACATCACCTGAAAAATCTTTGTTAAAGCCCCTTCGAAAATCCGGTGGCCGGAACAGCAAGGGACGGATGACCATGAGGTATATCGGCGGCGGCCACAAAAGGATGTACCGTGTGTTGGATTTCAAGCGCAACAAGGATGGGATACCGGCCAAGGTGGCCACCATCGAATACGATCCTAACCGTTCCGCCCGCATCGCCTTGCTCATTTACGCCGATGGAGAGAAGCGTTATATGCTGGCTCCCAACGGATTGAATATCGGTCAGGAAGTCATTTCCGGTGTCGGGGTTGCCCCTGAAATCGGGAACAGCCTGCCTCTCGGCGACATACCGCTCGGAACCATCGTGCACAATATCGAATTGCGCCCGGGACAAGGCGGCGCCATGGCACGTAGTGCGGGTACCTATGCTCAGATTGTCTCCCGTGAAGGAAGGTATGCCATCATCAAATTGCCATCCGGGGAAACACGTCTGGTTCTCACGAGTTGCCGGGCAACTGTCGGGACGGTTTCCAACAGTGACCACGGGCTTGAGAGCTATGGCAAGGCAGGCCGGAGCCGCTGGCAGGGACGGCGCCCCCGTGTCAGAGGCGTTGCCATGAATCCGGTCGATCACCCGATGGGTGGAGGCGAAGGGCGTGCATCAGGAGGCCACCCGCGGTCAAGAAAAGGTTTGCTGGCCAAAGGCTACAAGACCCGTCATCCGAAGAAGTCTTCGGCGAAGTTTATCCTTGAAAGAAGTAAGAAGTAACCGACAATAAACGAGTACTGTATGAGCCGATCATTAAAAAAAGGTCCATTTATCGAGATCAGCCTGGAGAAAAAAATCACTACCATGAATTCCTCCGGAAAAAAATCGGTAGTCAAGACTTGGGCAAGGAAAAGCATCATTTCCCCGGATTTTGTAGGGCATACCGTCGCCGTTCATAACGGCAACAAGTTTATTCCGGTTTATGTCACTGAAAACATGGTCGGGCACAAACTGGGTGAATTTGCACCCACCCGCGTTTTCCGCGGCCATGCCGGCAACCGGAAAAAATAGACCGAAGATTAAACGAGAAGATAAATAACTCAGAATAATGGGATCCAGAAAACAAGAACGGGCAACCCGGAACAAAGAAGAGAAAAAAGACCAGTTTCTGGCTGCTCTTCGAAACAACCCGACATCGCCCCGCAAGATGAGGCTGGTTGCCGATATGATCCGAGGAAAGGAAGTGAAACAAGCTTTGGATGTGCTCCGCTACAGCCCCAAGGAAGCCTCACGCAAAATGGAAAAATTATTGATGTCTGCCATTTCAAACTGGCAAGCCAAGAACGAAGGTGTCAGGATAGAAGAGAGCCATTTATTTGTTAAGCAAGTGTTTGTTGATTCAGCACGGATTCTTAAAAGATTGCGTCCGGCACCCCAGGGCAGGGGCCATCGGATCAAAAAGCGCTCGAACCACGTTACGATTCACCTGGATACACATAAACAAGTCGAAAAAACGGACGCATAGATGGGACAAAAAGTTAACCCTATTAGCAATCGCCTGGGCATCATCAAAGGCTGGGATTCGAACTGGTACGGTGGAAGTGATTTCACAGAGAAGCTCGTTGAGGACTATAAGATCCGCGAGTACCTGAATGCCCGTCTGGCCAAGGCAAGTGTTTCAAAGATCGTGATCGAGCGGACCCTCAAGCTCATCACCATTACCGTGAATACCGCCCGTCCGGGCATTATCATCGGCAAGGGTGGACAGGAAGTTGACAAGTTGAAGGAGGAGTTGAAGAAGATCACGAGCAAGGAAGTTCAGATCAACATCTTTGAAATTAAAAGGCCTGAACTGGATGCCGTGATTGTGGCAACCAATGTGGCCAGGCAGCTGGAAGGCAAGATTGCCTACCGCCGGGCGATCAAAATGGCCATTGCCTCAACCATCAGGATGGGTGCGGAAGGGATCAAGATACAGATCTCCGGCCGGCTGAACGGCGCCGAAATGGCCCGTTCGGAAACATACAAGGAGGGCCGTATCCCGTTGCACACTCTCCGTGCCGATATCGATTATGCCCTGGCCGAAGCCCATACAAAAGTGGGAACCACCGGCATCAAGGTCTGGATCTGCAAGGGTGAGATTTATGGCCATCGCGACTTGTCGCCCAATGTGGGCGCCAAGGCTCCGAAAAAGGGATTTAAAAAAAGAAGAGGCTGATTACTGTCTGATAAAAGCTCATAGCCATGTTACAACCGAAGAAGACAAAATACAGAAGGCAACAGAAAGGGAAAATGAAAGGCAATTCCAAGCGGGGTAACCAGCTGGCTTTCGGATCCTTTGGAATCAAGGCCTTGGAAACCTGCTGGATGACCAGCCGTCAGCTGGAGGCTGCCCGTGTGGCCGTGACACGCCACATGCAACGCCAGGGACAGATCTGGATCCGGGTGTTCCCGGATAAGCCCATTACCAAAAAGCCGGCTGAGGTCCGTATGGGGAAAGGGAAAGGTGCTCCCGAAGGCTTTGTTGCCAGGGTCACCCCGGGCCGTATCCTGTTTGAAGCAGAGGGCGTATCCATGGAATTGGCCAAGGAAGCCCTCCGGTTAGCCGCCCAGAAACTTCCGATAAAAACCAAGTTTGTCATTGCCCGCACTTTTGAAGCAGATTCAACCCACGAATAATGAAAAACGTAGAGATTCGAGACCTGACGGCCAAAGAGCTGAACGAAAGGATTGATACTGAAAAGACCAATCTTATCCGGATGCGGATGAACCATACGGTTTCTCCGCTGGATCATCCTCACCAGATATGGGCTACCAGGCGCCTGATTGCCCAACTAAGGACTGAATTGCGCAAGCGCCAGTTAGTTGAAACCACGAAAATCGAATAATCCATGGAAGGTAAGAGAAACCTGCGCAAAGAACGGACCGGCGTGGTCGTAAGCAACAAGATGGAAAAGACCATAATTGTTGCCGTTCACAGAAAAGTCAAACACCCGATTTACGGCAAGTTTGTCAACAAGACCACGAAATTCCTCGCACATGACGATCAGAACTCCTGCAATGAAGGCGACCTGGTCAGGATCATGGAAACCCGGCCGATGAGCAAGCGGAAAAATTGGAGAGTAGTTGAAATCATTGAAAGAGCCAAGTAACCATGATACAGCAAGAAACCCGAATGACCGTCGCGGATAACAGCGGTGCCAAGGAAGTCCTTTGCATCCGTGTGCTCGGCGGAACCGGAAAAAGATATGCTACCGTCGGCGATATGGTGGTGGTAACTGTCAAATCCGCCCTGCCCGGCGGAGAACTGAAAAAAGGAACCGTGTCAAAAGCGGTAGTCGTTCGCACTTTAAAGGAAATCCGCAGGAATGATGGATCCTATATACGGTTTGACGACAATGCATGCGTGCTCCTCAATCCTACGGGTGAAATACGGGGAACCCGTATTTTTGGCCCGGTTGCCAGGGAACTGCGCGAAAACTATATGAAAATTGTATCACTTGCACCTGAAGTGCTTTAACTATCAGGCACGAAACATGCAGAAGAAAATGAATATCAAAAAGGGGGACACGGTGATGGTGATTGCCGGAAACTCCAAGGGACAGCAAGGCAGAGTCCTTGAAGTGATCCGTAATAAGGACCGGGCTATCGTGGAAGGGGTGAATATGCTGTCAAAACATACCAAGGCAGATAAGAATGCCCCCAAAGGCGGCATTATTAAGAAGGAAGGTTCTGTCCATATTTCCAACCTGATGCTGGTTGATCCGGCTTCCGGCAAACCTACCCGGATCGGGCGGCGGATCGGTGAAAAAGGAATGCTGGTGCGTTATGCGAAAAAATCTGGAGAGGAGATCAAGTAATGAAATACACGCCGAGTCTGAAGATTAAATACCGGGAGGAAATCATCCCGGCCCTGACCAAGGAGTTTAATTATAAGACGGTCATGCAGGTTCCGCGACTGGAGAAAATTGTGATCAACCGGGGTGTGGGTAAAGCCGTTGCAGATAAAAAACTGATTGAGGTTGCGCAGGAAGAACTGACCAACATCGCCGGACAGAAAGCCATCCAGACCTTTTCCAAAAAGGACATATCCAACTTCAAACTGCGTAAAGGCATGCCCATTGGGGTCAAAGTCACTCTTCGCAGGGAAAAGATGTATGAATTCCTGGAACGTCTGATCGCAGTCGCGCTGCCCCGGATCCGGGACTTCAACGGTGTAGCTGCAAAATTTGACGGAAGAGGGAATTACACCATGGGCATTACCGAACAGATCATCTTCCCTGAAATTGACATAGACAAGATCCATTCCATCATCGGTTTGGAAATCAGTTTTATAACCACCGCCAGGTCGGATGAAGAGGGCTACGCCCTGTTGAAGGAATTTGGAATGCCGTTTAAAACAACAAACAAAAAGTAAGTATGGCAAAGGAATCCATGAAAGCCCGCGAAGTGAAGCGGCGGAAAATGGTAGCGAAATATGCTGAAAAGCGGGCCCGGCTGAAGGCAGAAGGAGATTTTGCAGCGTTGGGCAAACTTCCGAGAAATTCATCAAAGGTCAGGCTGCATAACAGATGCAGCCTTACGGGCAGACCTAAAGGATACATGCGTCAGTTCGGCGTGAGCCGTATTCAGTTCCGGGAAATGGCTTCGCAAGGCCTCATACCGGGCATCAAGAAAGCCAGTTGGTAATTTTTTAATGTTTTAGAGAAATGACTGATCCAATTGCAGATTACCTGACGCGCATGCGTAACGCGATCATGGCCAAACATAAGGTGGTCGAAATACCTGCTTCCAACCTCAAGAAGGAGATCACCAAGATCTTGTTCGACAAGGGCTTTATCCTGAGTTACAAGTTCGAGGATAATGACAAGCAGGGAATTATCAAGATAGCATTGAAGTATCACCCGATTTCGAAAATACCGGCAATCAAAAGCCTCAAAAGAATCAGTAAACCAGGGCTTCGGAAGTATACCGACGTGGATAACCTGCCAAGGGTACTGAACGGCCTGGGTATTGCCATCCTGTCCACTTCCAAAGGGCTGATGACGGATAAGGAGGCCCGGAAGGAGAATGTGGGTGGTGAAATTATTTGTTACGTATACTAGCAAGAACAATTATGTCACGTATAGGAAAATTACCGATTACCATTCCCCAGGGGGTCAGCATCACTGTCCATCCTGATAACCGGGTTGAAGTGACCGGACCGCTCGGAGTGCTCATCCAGAAAGTTGATCCTGATATCAAAGTCAAGATTGATGGAGGCCGGCTGGAGGTTACCCGACCGACCGACCAGAAGAGACACAAGGCTCTTCATGGACTGTACAGGTCTTTGATCCAGAATATGGTTACCGGGGTATTGAAAGGGTATGAGATCAAACAGGAGCTTGTGGGTGTTGGTTTTAAGGCCACAACCGATGGACAGTTGCTGGAGCTTAGCCTTGGATACAGCCACCCCATCGTTCTTCAGCTTCCCCCGGAAGTGAAAGTGGAAGCTGTAACGGAACGACGCAGCAATCCGATCATTACCCTGAAAAGTATTGACAAGCAATTGATCGGGCAGGTCGCTGCCAAGATCCGTTCTTTCCGTCCGCCGGAACCCTACAAAGGGAAGGGTGTCAAATTCGTTAATGAGGTACTACGCAGGAAAACAGGTAAGGCTGCCGGCACTTAATAGGCCTGGATCAGCAAGGAAAACTGATTAAATAGAAAGAAAATGGTTTTGTTAAAACGCGAACGCAGGATAAAGATTAAAAACCGGATACGGAAAGACCTGTCAGGCACACCGGAAAATCCCAGGTTGTCCGTCTTCCGCAGCAATAAACAGATCTCAGCCCAGGTCATTGACGATTTGACCGGGAAAACACTGGTTTCTGCTTCATCGCTGGAAAAAGAGATTGCCCAGAAAAAAGGGCTCAAGAAAACCGAACAGGCCAAACTGGTTGGAAAACTGATTGCAGAGAAAGCCCGGGCTAATGGTATCAGTTCGGTTGTTTTTGACCGGAACGGGTATCTCTATCATGGAAGGATTAAATCATTGGCAGAGGCAGCCCGTGAAGGAGGGCTTAAATTTTAAAGTATTATGGCTACTACCGTACGGAAGGTAAAGACAAGTGATCTTGAACTAAAAGACCGGTTGGTTGCGATCAACCGTGTCACCAAAGTGACCAAAGGGGGCCGGAACTTCAGCTTTTCAGCCATTGTGGTGGTTGGGAATGAGGATGGGGTGGTCGGTTGGGGCCTCGGCAAAGCCAATGAAGTCACTACAGCCATCGCCAAAGGGGTTGAGGCAGCTAAAAAGAATCTGATCAAGGTGCCGGTCATCAACGGAACGGTTCCTCATGAACAGATTGCCAAATTTGGCGGTGCCACGGTCTGGCTGAAACCGGCCTCTGTCGGTACCGGTGTCAAGGCCGGGGGTGCCATGCGGGCTGTCCTGGAGAGTGTTGGCGTGCATAACGTCCTTGCCAAATCAAAAGGATCATCCAACCCGCATAACCTGGTCAAAGCCACCATGCAGGCCCTGGTTGAAATGCGGGACGCAATTACCGTTGCGCAACACAGGGGAGTTGACCTTGAAAAAGTATTTAACGGATAATCCGGATATTGAACATAACCATGGCCAAGATAAAAATCACACAGACAACCAGTAAGATCCATACGACGGAGAGGCAGAAACGCACTCTGGAAGCTTTGGGACTAAGACGTATGCATGCATCAGTAACCGTCGAAGCAACCCCCCAGATCCTGGGTATGGTTGAAAAGGTGCATCATCTTGTGACTGTTGAGAAATCGAAAAGAAAATCTTGAAAGACAATTAATCTGATGGAATTACATAATTTGAAACCCGCTGAGGGATCGGTTCATAAGGAAAAACGCATTGGCCGCGGTCAGGGTTCAGGCCACGGAGGAACTTCAACCCGCGGTCACAAGGGCGCCCAGTCCAGGTCGGGGTACTCCAAGAAAGTGGGTTTTGAAGGCGGACAGATGCCGTTGCAGCGCCGGTTGCCTAAATTTGGTTTTAAGAACATCAACCGCAAAGAATATAAGGGGATCAACATCGGAACCCTGCAGATGCTGGCTGAAAAGAAAGGCCTCACCGTTATCGATGTGAATACCCTGGTCCATGCCGGCCTGGCTCGAAAGAACGACCGTGTGAAGATCCTGGGTAACGGAACGTTGACCCTCAAACTGGAGGTCAAAGCTCACGCCTTTTCCGAATCAGCCATAAAAGCAATTGAAAATCAACAAGGAACGGTAGTAAAACTGTAACGGGATGAAGAGATTTATCGAAACCCTGAAGAATATCTGGAGGATTGAAGACCTCCGGGCAAGGATCCTCACCACCCTTGGACTGATTCTGGTATACAGACTCGGGAGTTTTGTGGTCCTGCCTGGTATTGATCCCACTCAGCTTGCCGGTTTGAAACAACAGACTGCAGGCGGTCTGGAAGGCCTGCTGGATATGTTTTCAGGGGGAGCTTTCTCCAATGCTTCCGTGTTTGCCCTGGGGATCATGCCCTATATCTCCGCATCCATCGTGATCCAGCTGCTGACCATAGCCATTCCCTATTTCCAGCGTATGCAGAAAGAGGGTGAAAGCGGCCGTAAGAAAATGAACCAGATCACGCGCTGGCTGACCGTTGCCGTTACAGCAGCCCAGGCCCCTACCTATCTTTACAACCTGCATGTACAACTGGAACCGTCGGCCTTTGTTATGAAGGGAACTTTATTTACCATTTCATCGGTGATCCTGATGACCGCCGGAACCCTGTTTATCATGTGGCTCGGTGAGAGAATCACGGATAAAGGGGTGGGCAACGGTATCTCCCTGATCATCATGATCGGGATCATCGCACGGCTGCCGGTTGCGTTAACCGGTGAATTCGCCACCAAACTGTCGGCCACCGGCGGAGGATTGGTGATGATACTGGTTGAATTGATTTTGCTGGTGGTGGTCATCATGGCTTCCATTGCCCTGGTCCAGGCAACCCGAAGGGTCCCTGTCCAATACGCCAAAAGAATAGTGGGCAATAAACAGTATGGCGGAGTCCGTCAGTACATTCCATTGAAAATCAATGCTGCGGGTGTCATGCCTATCATTTTCGCCCAGGCATTCATGTTTCTGCCCTTAATGATCGGACGTTTCAACACCGAAGCGGCGGGCAAATTTGCCCAGGTATTCGGTAACTATAACGGGTTCTGGTACAACCTGACTTTTGCCATCCTGATCATAGCCTTTACCTACTTTTATACTGCCGTTACGGTGAATCCCACCCAGATGGCGGAAGACATGAAAAGGAACGGGGGATTCATTCCGGGAGTCAAACCGGGAAGGAAAACCGTGGAATTCCTGGATACGGTCATGTCCAGAATAACCCTACCGGGCTCTTTCTTTCTTGCACTCATTGCCATATTACCAGCCTTTGCCAGAATCATCGGAATCCGGGGTACCTTTGCCTCGTTTTTCGGAGGGACTTCCCTCCTGATTCTGGTCGGGGTGGTCCTGGATACGTTGCAGCAAATCGAAAGCCACCTGCTCATGCGGCACTATGACGGCCTGATGAAATCCGGCCGGATCAAGGGCCGTACAGGTAGCATGGCTTCCATCTAGCTGCATTAAGGTGTTCTTTATATGTTTCAGATAAAATCAGACGAAGAGATTGAATTGCTCAGGCAAAGCAATCTACTGGTTTCTGCCACACTCGCTGCCACCGCCGGAATGATGAAACCGGGTGTAACAACCGGATCCATCGACCGCCTCGCGGAGGAGTTCATCCGTGACCACGGGGGAATACCCGGTTTTAAGGGTTACCATGCCTACCCGGCCACTTTGTGTATCTCGATCAACGATCAGGTGGTGCACGGTATCCCGTCGGCCAGAGTCCTCAGGGACGGCGATATTGTATCAGTCGACTGCGGGGTGCTGCTGAACGGCTTCAACGGGGATTCCGCTTACACCTTTATGATAGGTGATGTACCGGCCGATGTGCGGAAACTCGTCCGTATCACTAAAGAGTGTCTTTACCTGGGCATAGAAAAAGCCAGGAGTGGAAACCGGGTGGGTGATATTGGCTCCGCGGTTCAAAAACATGCGGAGAGTAACGGCTTTTCGATAGTAAGAGAGATGGTGGGGCATGGAGTTGGCAGGTCACTGCATGAGCCTCCGGAGGTGCCCAATTACGGGAAGCCGGGCACCGGACCGGCTCTTCAAACCGGACTCACCATTGCCATAGAACCGATGATCAATCTTGGGAAAAGGCATATCTACCAGGAACGGGACGGATGGACTATCCGGACTGCCGATCACAAGCCTTCGGCCCATTTTGAACATACGGTGGCCATCCGGGAATACGGGGCAGATATTTTGTCTGATTTCTCTGTGATTGAAGAAGTAGTTTGTAAACAGTAATATATGCCAAAGCAGCCTTCTATCGAACAGGATGGAACAATCATCGAGGCGCTTTCAAACGCCATGTTCCGCGTTGAACTGGAAAATGGGCATGTTATAACAGCCCATATCTCAGGGAAGATGCGCATGCATTATATTAAAATATTACCGGGTGACAAGGTAAGAGTTGAAATGTCACCCTATGACCTGACAAAAGGAAGAATTGCATACCGATACAAAAACTGATAATACCGATCGATTATGAAGGTCAGAGCATCCGTTAGAAAACGTTCCGCCGAGTGCAAGATCGTACGCCGGAAAGGACGGTTATACGTGATTAACAAGAAGAACCCGAAATTCAAGCAACGTCAGGGTTAAACAGGATTTTTTAAACTCATTTAGGAATATCTAATATGGCACGTATCGTTGGTGTTGACATACCAAACAACAAGAGGGGCGAAATCGGCCTCACCTATATTTACGGGATCGGCCGGAGCAACGCAAGGAAGATCCTGGCTGCCGCCGGTGTCGACAAGGACCGCAAGGTACAGGACTGGACCGATGAACAAAGTGCAGCCATCCGTAACTATATCAATGAGAACTTTAAGATTGAGGGAGAATTACGTTCAGAAACCCAGTTGAATATTAAACGTCTCCTTGATATCGGATGCTATCGCGGGATCCGCCACCGCCTGGGACTTCCGGTCCGCGGCCAGAGTACCAAGAATAACGCGCGCACCCGTAAAGGAAGACGTAAAACCGTGGCAAACAAGAAAAAAGCGACTAAATAACCGGTGAAGTATGGCAAAAAAGAAGACTAAAACGGCGAAGAGACGGATCGTCCAGGTTGAACCCCTGGGAGAAGCACACATCCACTCTTCATTCAATAATATAATCATATCCCTGACCAACAATGCCGGTCAGGTGATTTCATGGTCCTCGAGCGGAAAAAACGGATTCAGGGGATCCAAGAAGAACACCCCTTACGCAGCCCAGGTCGCCGCACAAGATGCATCAAAAGTGGCTTACGACCTCGGATTGCGGAAAGTCAAGGTATTCGTGAAAGGCCCCGGTAACGGCCGGGAATCAGCCATTCGCACGATCCATAACAGCGGAATTGAAGTGGTTGAGATTGTGGATGTCACTCCGCTTCCGCACAATGGATGCCGTCCGGCAAAACGCAGAAGGGTGTAATTCCAGGGCAAGTAAATAACGTTAAATAAGAACCAGATGGCTAAGTATATAGGACCCAAAACCAAGATTGCCAGAAAATTCGGTGAACCGATATACGGATCGGACAAGTATTTTGACAAGCGGAATTATCCTCCGGGGTTCCACGGCCCGTCGCGCAGAAGGAGAAAACTATCGGAATACGGCGTACAGTTGAAGGAGAAGCAAAAGGCCAAATATACCTATGGCGTTCTCGAAAAACAATTTGCCAACCTGTTTTACAAAGCCCAGCGAACCAAAGGGATCACAGGCGAAGTGTTGCTTCAGCTGCTGGAATCGCGCCTTGATAACGTGGTCTACCGCCTCGGGATTGCCAACACCCGCGCAGCCGCCCGCCAGCTGGTCAGCCATCGTCACATCGTGGTCAACGGGAAGGTTGTCAATATCTCTTCCTATACCGTCAAACCCGGCGACATCGTCGCAGTACGCGAAAAGTCAAAATCATTGGAAGTGATACTCAATGCATTAGCCTCTTCTACCAGATCCAGAACTTCCTGGCTCGAATGGGATAATAACCTGATGACCGGCAAATTCCTGAACGTTCCCGAACGGTCGGAAATTCCGGAAACCATCAAGGAACAGCTTATAGTTGAATTATATTCCAAATAAACGCTTAAATCCTGATCAATGGCCATTTTATCTTTTCAGAAACCTGATAAGGTTATCCTGCTTGAATCGGACCCGCAGTACGGGAAGTTCGAATTCCGGCCACTTGAACCGGGCTACGGGATTACCATTGGTAATGCCCTCCGCCGCATCCTCCTGAGCTCACTCGAAGGATTCGCCATCACAACTGTCAAGATTGAAGGGGTGGATCACGAGTTCTCCACCATCAAGGGTGTTATGGAAGATGTGACAGAGGTTCTGCTTAACCTGAAACAGATCCGGTTTAAACAGCAGATTGAAGGAGTGGAGGATGAACGGGTTACCATCGCGGTTACAGGCCAAGATTCTCTTAAGGCTGCCGATATCGGGAATTTTCTTAGCGGTTTTAAGGTTCTGAACCCGGACCAGCCGATCTGCAGGATGGATCCGGCAGTGAAATTTCAGATGACGCTGACTATCAATAAAGGCAGGGGTTATGTGCCCTCAGAAGAAAACAAACCGGATGATGCCGAAATCGGCCTGATTGCCCTTGACTCGGTCTTCACGCCGATCCGGAACGTTAAGTACACGATCGAGAATTTCCGCGTTGAACAAAAGACCGACTATGAAAAACTGATCCTGGAGATCCAGACGGATGGTTCGATCCACCCTAAAGATGCCTTGAAAGAGTCGGCCAAAATACTGATTCACCATTTCATGCTTTTCTCGGATGAGAAAATCACCCTTGAATCGGATGAAAAAATGGACAGCGAAGAGTTCGATGAGGAAGTCCTCCATATGAGGCAGCAATTGAAAACCAAACTGACCGACCTGGATCTGTCGGTCAGGGCTCTGAATTGCCTCAAGGCTGCCGATGTAGAAACCCTGGGGGACCTGGTAGCCTATAATAAAAACGACCTGCTCAAATTCAGGAATTTCGGCAAGAAATCCCTTACCGAGCTGGAAGACCTGCTGAAAACCATGAACCTGAATTTCGGCATGGATGTGGCTAAGTACAAGTTGGATAAAGAATAAAGAGTAAAGATTTAAGAAAAAAGAAATGAGACACGGTGATAAACAGAATAATTTAGGAAGGACAGACTCACACAGGGATTCTATGCTGGCCAACATGGCCAGTTCACTGATAAAAAGCAAGAGGATTACCACTACCGTTGCCAAAGCCAAGGCATTGCGCAAATATGTTGAACCTCTGATTACCCGTGCCAAGGAAGATACGACCCATTCACGCAGGATTGTTTTTAGCTATCTGACAGATAAGGAAGCTGTTACAACCTTGTTCCGGGATGTGATACAGAAAGTGGCCGATCGTCCCGGTGGTTATACCCGGATCCTGAAGACCGGTACCCGCCTGGGAGACGGAGCTGAAATGTGCATCATAGAACTGGTCGATTTCAATGACAACATGCTGAAGGGCAAAGCCGAAGCCAAAGTTAAAACAACCCGCCGTTCCCGGAAAACCACAAAAAAAATTGCCGGTGAAACGACCGAAAAAGTTGCTGGTGAAACAGCCGAAAAAATTGACGTTGAAAAAGCCAAACCTGCCGCTGAAAAAAAGAAACCGGCTCCTAAAACTCCCAAAAAGAATGCAGGGGGAGCAGTGAAGACCAAGAAAGCTGAAGAAGCAGGTAAAACCAAGAAAGTCAAAGCCGTTGAAGAAACCCCGGTGAAGAATGAACCGGCTGCCGAAGAGGCTTCAGAAACCAGGGAATGATATTAATTTCAGATTACGACCACCCGGGCCCGCAAACCCGGGTTTTTTGTTATCTTCTACGGCTAATCAGGTGAATTATGGATCTGCAGGCTTTTATTCGGCTGCTTGAAAAGAGCGGGGAACTGACCAGGATCAGGGAAAAGGTATCGACACGACTTGAAATCACGGAGATAACCGACAGGATATCCAAGTCAGAAGGCGGAGGAAAGGCATTGCTGTTTGAAAACAACGGAACCGGATTCCCTCTTCTGATCAATTCCCTGGGATCTGCAAGCCGGATCAAGCTCGCCTTCAGGGGATATCTGCCGGAAGAGCTGGCCCTCGAGGTCACCCGGCTGATCAGCTCCCTGACCGGAGCCGGTTCAGGCCTGATCGCAAAAGTCGGTAAGCTTCCTCTCCTGGGTAAGGTATCGGGTTGGCTGCCGGTGAAGAAAAATGGCCGGGGACGTTGTCAGGAAATAATAGAACCGGAACCTGACCTACAAAAACTACCGGTACTGACATGCTGGCCCCATGACGGCGGCCCTTTCATCACGCTGCCTCTCGTGCACACAATAGATCCTGTGACCGGGTCGCCGAACCTGGGTATGTACCGGATGCAGGTTTTCGATACAAGGACGACAGGAATGCACTGGCACTTGCATAAAACCGGGGCACGGCACTACCGCGAACATGAAAGGCTCAAAAGGAAAATGCCTGTGGCTGTGGCGCTGGGCGGAGATCCGGTTTACACCTATTGCGCCACGGCACCCCTGCCGGACGGGATCGACGAATACCTGCTGGCTGGCTTTATCCGAAAGGAACCGGTCAGGCTGGTCAGGTGCATTACACAGGATTTATGGGTTCCGCAGGATTGCGATTTTGTGATTGAGGGGTATGTTGATCCGGAGGAGCCCCTCCGTCAGGAGGGCCCGTTTGGTGACCATACCGGATTCTATTCCCTCGAAGATGCCTATCCGGTATTCCATGTAACGGCCATTACTCACCGGGAAGAGGCTGTTTACCCGGCAACGGTCGTCGGAATTCCCCCTCAGGAAGATGCCTGGATCGAATGGGCGACCGAACGGCTGTTTGAACCTTTAATCCGTTTGTCCCTGGTGCCCGAACTGACCGGTTTCCATATGCCAACGGCAGGAGTGGCCCATAACCTGGTCCTGGCATCAATCGAAACGGCTTTTCCCGGGCACGGACGCAAGGCCCTGCACGCCCTCTGGGGCGCGGGGCAGATGATGTTCACCAAGTTAGCCATCATCGTAGGTAACGAACCTCGATTGACGGATTATGAGGCTTTAGCCCGATTTGTTTCGGCCCGCGTAGATCCTGCCAAACATGTCGAAAGGGCGACAGGACCGCTGGATTGTCTTGATCATTCATCGGCAGAACCCGTGTACGGAGGGAAATTGGGCCTTGACGCAACCGGTCCGGTCCTGGAAACCGATGCCGTTCAGGATCAGTATCCGGACCTGAATTCACTGGCTTCTTTCCGGTCGGTTCATCCTGAGATTACGGACATCAATCTCGATTGGATCCGGAAAGGAATCGCAGTGGGGCTCGTTTCCTTGTCAAAGGGGCGGCCGGGAATGATCCGTGAATTGATGGATGATATCCGCCAGGAAGAGTTTTTTTCCCCTATCCGATTCTGGTTCTTCTTTGACAGGGAGGTCAACCTGAAGAGGACCTATGACCTGGTCTGGCTGGTCGGAAACCATGCGGACGCGTCAAATGACATCGTGATATCCGCACCGGGACAAACCAGTGAAAATGGAATTTTGTTCGTCGATGCAACCGCCAAATCCAGGGAGATGGATGGATTCAGGAGGCCTTGGCCTAACCCTGTGGTGATGGATGACACAACGATCAGCCTGGTCGACCGGAAATGGGACAGTTACGGCCTGGGACCCATGATCCCGTCACCTTCACTGGAGTACCGGCCGCTGGTGAGAGAGGGGGGAGCGAGGGTCATAGAGTAAGGAGGAAGGAGGAAGGAGAAAGGAGGAAGGAGGAAGGAGGAAGGAGAAAGTTAGAATTTGAAGGGGATTTGAGCAGACCGGCTGGAGTATTCAGCCAATCCCTGGTCCAGGAATTCGATGAAAGCGTCAATATCCAAATTGTAGGACCGGGTTGGGATCAGGAGTTCGCCGTTGGTGTCCAGCAAAGTGTATTGGGGCTGGGTGTTCTGCCCGAAACGGGTAATCTGGAAATCCTGGTTCTTTTTCCCGAGCGTTTTCTTGACCTTTCCGTCAAATATCGATGTAACCCATTCGTTTTCAGGAAGCTTGATAACCTTGTCATCAACATACAAGGCAACCAGTACAAAGTTCTCACGAAGCCGCTTGATCACCCTGGGATCGGACCATACCCGTGCTTCCATCTCCCTGCAGTTGACACAACCATGACCGGTGAAATCCACGAAAACCGGTTTGTTCTGGGCTCTGGCACAGGCAAGCGCCTGGTCATAATCGAAATAGCCTGTCAGCCCATGGGGCAATTTCAGCCGGTCGGCATATTTAGGCTTCTCACAAACACTCTCCAATGGCTTGGCGGACGAAGGATAGGAAGCGGCATTTTCCCGGATGACTTCCCGGATGTCAAAGTCATGAGTAGTTTCCGGCGGAAGGTAACCTGCGAGGGCTTTTAACGGTGCCCCGATCATGCCCGGTATCAGGTAAATGACGAAGGTAAAGGTCACGATGGCCAGCAGGAGCCTGGGAACACCGATATGGGTAACTTCACTGTCATGCTTAAACCTGATTTTCCCCAGGAGGTAGAAGCCCATCAGGGTAAAGATGACGATCCAGAAAGCCAGGTATATTTCGCGGTCGAGGATGCCCCAGTGATAGGTCTGGTCTGCGATGCTAAGAAACTTCAGTCCCAGGGCCAGTTCGATGAAGCCCAGTACTACCTTGACCGAGTTCAGCCATCCTCCTGATTTGGGCATGGAATTCAGCCAGGTGGGAAATACGGCGAACAGGGTGAAAGGGAGGGCAAAGGCCAGGCCGAAACCCAGCATGCTGATGATGGGCTGAAGCACCTGCCCGCCGGCTGATTGGACCAGCACGGTACCCACAATCGGGCCGGTGCAGGAAAAGGACACGAGAACCGTGGTGAAGGCCATGAAAAAAGGTCCGCCCCATCCCCCTTTGTCGACCTGCTGGTCTGACCGGGTGATCATCCAGTTGGGAAGGTTTATCTCGAACATGCCGAAGAACCAGGCGGCAAAAAACATGAATACCAGGAAGAAAAGCACATTGGGAATCCAGTGGGTACTTAGGAAATTGGCTATTCCCGGACCGAAGATGAGGGCAACAATTGTACCTATCACCGTGAAAATGGCGACGATGGATACTCCGAAAAAGAGGGCTTTCCCGATCGATTTTCTGCGCGGATCCTTGCCATGCATGAAAAAGGATACTGTCATCGGGATCATCGGGAAAACACAGGGAGTAAGCAGGGCGATCAATCCGCTGCCGAAAGCTATCCAAAAAAGTGCCCAGAGGGATTTGGAGGAGGAACCCGGTTCGTCAGGCTTTTCGGATTTTATGGTCGCTGAAGCATCAGACCGGCTTCCTGCCGCTGGTTCCGGACCCAGGGAAAAAGAAAAGTCATCTTCCCCCAAGGTACAAACCTTGTCATCACAAACCTGATATTCAACCGTGCCGGTAACAGTTAAGGATCCGGGTTTCAGGACCCTGATTCTTTGTGAAAACCGGGCCTCCAGGGTAAAGTACTTGACTTTGACCCCGAACATCTCGTCAAATTCCTCGGTGGCCGGGGTGATCTCCGCGACCGTATCTATTCTCTCCCATAATTCGGATGCGTTGAAGGTAAAGCGGGCAGGCACGGGTCCTTCAGGAACATCCTGGCTGTACATGTGCCAGGTCGGATCAATGGATGCAATGAACACCAGTTCATAAACCGAGTCACTGACCTGACTGGCAGTGTAGTTCCAGGAAACCGGGTCAACCAGTTGCGCCTTGGCCGGTGTGGCCAATGCTGCGGCGACCAGCAACGGAAAGAGGATTTTCCTGAGTTTTCGGGAGAGATTCATGGGGGCGGGATTGACGTTAGAGGATGACTTTCTCACCGGCTGAATCGATAAATTCGTAATTGATGATTCCGAGGTTGCCGTCGGCCTGCAGGCGGAGCCATTTTTTCTGCTTCAGGAACCATTTCATCCGGATGGAGGTGACACCTTGTTTCAGGTAGGCGATGAGGTAAGGATGAGCCCTGAGTGTCACCTTGGATTTGGGAAATTTTTCCAGGATAAAGAGAAAATGATTAAGGACCTGGTCGATGATCAGGATGGTGGGTGTTATCTCGCCGGAGCCATTGCAGGTAGGGCATGTTTCCATGATCTGGACTTCCATTTCCGGCCGGACGCGCTGCCTGGTGATCTGAAGAAGTCCGAATTTGCTGAGAGGCAGGATATGGTGCTTGGCCCTGTCGGATTTCATGTTTTCCCTTATGCGTTCAAAGACCTTCTGCCGGTGGTCTGCTTTTACCATATCGATGAAGTCGATCACGATAATGC
>Ga0136653_10000327_pt1 | contig 25050 bp, 21 predicted proteins | sample LakKivw275mmetaG_FD_94866 | JGI IMG/M metagenome (GOLD analysis project Ga0136653, IMG submission 94866) | Anoxic lake water microbial communities from Lake Kivu, Rwanda to study Microbial Dark Matter (Phase II) - Lake Kivu water 275m metaG... | ecosystem: Environmental > Aquatic > Freshwater >...
AAGACCGGACAAATGGGAGTGCCGGTGACCGAAATTGACGGCGAGTTTATTGTTGGTTTTGATTTGGAAAGATTGCAAAAAAAATTAAACATTAAAATATGAAATAATTCAAACGTTTGTAAATTGGGATTATTTTAGGTGAGTTATTATGTTGACCTTTGAACAAATTAAAAAAAATCCTCAGGTTTTAGAGTTTCTCGAGCAGACAAGGATTGCTATTGAGGCAATTGGTTATAACGAGCATGATTTTCGCCACGCTAATTTGGTGGCGCAAAGGGCTCGCCAACTGGCTAAAGAGATAGGGTTGAGCCCGAGAGGGCAGGAATTGGCCGCAATCGCCGGATTTTGCCATGATATGGGGAACTTTCTCGGTCGTTCTCAACATCACTATTGGGGAGCGCTTTTGTTTCACCAAATTTTCCAACAGGATCTTCGGCCCCGGGAGCTGGTTTGGATTATGCAGGCTATTGCTAATCACGATAAATATGAGATGAAGATAACTAATCCGATTTCCGCCTTAGTTATTTTAGCTGATAAATCCGATGTCCATCGTTCTCGGGCTTTTACCCTAAAGCCGAAACAAATAAAAGGAGATGATATCCATAACCGAGTTTGCTATGCCGTGACAAAATCTGATTTAAAGGTGGATAAAAAGAAAAAACGGGTTACTCTTACTCTGGCGATTGACAGCAAATTCGTTCCAATTATGGAATATTTTGAGATTTTTACCGACCGGATGTCTTACTGCCGTCAGGCCGCAGATTATTTGGGTTATAAATTCAACTTAATGGTTAACAACTTCAAATTGCTTTAAGCGCCAATGTTGATTTTATCGCCAACGAACTCTAATATTCAGAAAGCCAGGAGGATTGTCCGGCAAGGGGGGGCTATTATTTATCCCACCGACACTTTGTATGGTTTAGGTGTGGATATTTTTAATCAGAAAGCAATTAAGAAAATAATCGGCTTGAAGGGCCGCAGTTTTAATAAGCCAATTTCAGTTGCCGTTTCTGACTTAAGGCAAATTAGACAGTTGGCTTATTTAAATCAGAGACAGGAGAAATTTATTAGAGCCCTTTTCCCCGGACCGTTCACAATCATTCTAAAAAAGAAGAGAGGGGTGAATGGAGTTTTAACTGCTGGGCGGAATAGAATCGGCATCCGCATTCCCGATTCGGAGATTTGTCAAAAGCTCAGCCGAGATTTGCCAATCACTTCCACTAGCGCTAATATCTCCGGGATAAAGCCAACTTGTGATTTTAGGAAGCTGATTAAAATTTTTAATGGCCGAGTGGATTTAATTTTAAAAGGGAGAAAACTGAGAGGTCGGCCGTCAATCGTCATTGATTTGACAAAAGAGCCGTTTAGAATTTTACGCGGATAGTTTAGGGTTGGTTTTACTATCGTCAGATTTAATTTTTTATCTACGGCCTTATGAGCAAGCGAACAGAGAGAATCAATGAGTTGATTAAACGGGAAATATCCCAAATTATCAGGCGGGAAATTGAAGTGCCTGAGGGTTTACTGATTACTGTTTTATTTGTCCAAACTTCGCGTGACTTGCAAGAGGCGAAGATTTGGTTGAGCGTTTTTCCCTCCCGGTATGCGCCAAAGATATTAAAGGAGATTGACAAAAAGATTGGTTATTTGCAAGGATTACTTAATCGGCGTTTAAAAATGCAGCCTTTGCCTCGAATTAAATTTGCCCTTGATTATACGGAAGAAAAAGCCAGTCAGGTTGAAGATATTTTGAGTGAGGTAGACCTAAAGGATAAGTAAATTCTCGTTGTCTCTGCGTTGTTCAATAAGGCGGTTTAGTCGTCCTTTTTGTTTTTCAGTCCCTTTTTTTGTATTTTTACTCAAGCTGAATGAAAGCCTGGGCGGACTTTATTTTTCCCTTTAGTTATGCCGGCTTGGCCAACGCCTTCAGGAAAAAGTCCCTATACTGTTTATTTGGAGACCATTCAGATTCAACCGGGCTGGCCGCAAACTTTGGGGCATCGATGATTTATAAAAGACAGGAGCGGTCTGATTAGAGGATATTTTTATTTTTTCTAAAATGTGTTAGGATAGAGGGGTTAGAACATTAATTATTAATTATTGATTATTGATTATTATGGTTAGTTTAATGGAAAAAATAGTTTCTTTGGCTAAGCGTCGGGGTTTTATTTTTCAGTCATCGGAAATTTACGGAGGGCTGAGCTCTTGTTATGATTACGGGCCCTTGGGCGTGGAATTGAAAAATAATATCAAAAGGGCTTGGTGGAAAAAAATGGTTCAGGGGCGGGAAGACACATTTGGTTTGGACGCTTCTATTTTAATGAATGCTAAAGTTTGGGACGCTTCGGGACATTTATCCGGTTTTGTTGATCCTTTGGTCGAGTGCAAATCCTGCCATAAAAGGTTTAAATTGGACGACCTGAAAGGCAAAAAAGAATGTCCGGAATGCCGCGGCCAATTGACTGAATCTAGAAATTTTAATCTTTTGTTTAAGACTTTTATGGGGCCGGTGGAGGGTGAATCTTCGGTTGTTTATCTTCGGCCGGAAACGGCCCAGGGGATTTTTGTCAACTTTATTAATGTTTTGCAGTCCGGACGGGCAAAAATTCCTTTTGGCATCGCCCAAATCGGCAAGTCTTTCCGCAATGAAATTACTCCGGGTAATTTTATTTTTCGCACCCGGGAGTTTGAACAAATGGAATTGGAATTTTTTATTAAACCCAATGAGGCTGAAAAGTGGTACCAGTATTGGTTAAAACAAAGATTAAATTGGTATTTGGAATTAGGAATTAAGGAAGAAAATATTAGATTGCGCGGGCATAAAAAAAACGAATTGGCTCATTATGCTCAGGACTGCTCTGATATTGAATATAAATTTCCTTTTGGTTGGTCGGAATTAGAAGGCATTGCCAACCGTCGGGATTTTGATCTGAAACGGCACGCCCAATATTCTAGTCAGGACTTATCTTATTTAGATGAAAAAACCGGGGAGAAATTTATCCCTTATGTTATTGAGCCGTCGGCTGGCGTTGACCGTTCTTTGCTTGCTTTTTTGATTGACGCCTATGAGGAGGTTAAAGGAGGCAGGACTACCACCACCAAATCAGTTAAAGAACAGGAGGTAGTTTTACATTTACATCAGGATTTAGCGCCGGTTAAGGCGGCGATTTTGCCCCTATCCAAAAAAGAACCGCTGGTCAAAATAGCCCAAGATATTTATCAGGAGTTAAGAAGGCATTGGATTTGCCAATATGACGAAGTTGGTTCAATCGGCCGACGCTATCGCCGACAAGACGAAATCGGCACTTTGTCTTGCTTAACTGTTGATTTTGAGAGTTTAAAAGATAAAAAAGTGACGGTCAGAGACCGCGAGACAATGAGACAGGAGAGAATAGCCATTACTAAATTGGTGGATTATTTAAAAGGAAAATTAATGGAAGTGGTGTAGGCCGCTGACATTACCTCAATTAAATTAATTTTTCCGTATGTATCATCAAACGAATTTTTCTAATGGTCTCAGATTAATTACTGTTCCGGTTAAAAGTGCTAAAACGGTGGCAGTTATGGTTTTATTACCGGTGGGCTCCCGCTACGAATCAAGACAACTCAACGGCGCTTCCCATTTTATTGAACATATGATGTTTAAGGGGACAAGGAAGAGGCCTAATACTTTGGCGATTGCCAAAGAATTGGATGGGATTGGCGCCCTTTATAACGCTTTTACAGGTAAAGACCACACTGGATATTGGATTAAATCGGCTAAAGAGAAATTAGAAATAATTCTAGATATTTTGGCCGATATGCTTTTTAATTCCGTCTTTGACAAAAGAGAATTTCAGCGCGAGAAAGGGGTGATTTTGGAAGAAATTAAGATGTATCAGGAGAATCCTCTTCTTTACATCGATCAGCTTTTTGAAGAACTTCTTTTTCAAGGGCAGGCGCTTGGGCGGTCAGTCAGCGGTCGGTTAGCAAATGTCAGGAGGATGAGGTATAAACATTTATTCGGGTATAAAAAATTATTTTACCGGCCCGGGCAGATGATCGTAGTGATCGCCGGAGGCGTAGAAAAACATCAAGCGGTTAAATTGGTTAAGAAATTTTTTCTTCAATACCAAGACAAAAAGAGAAAAAGAATTAAATATAAGCCTTTTATAAAAAGAAAAAGTGAGGACGATTTCCGCCTTAAAATTTTTTACAAAAAAGATTTAAAACAGGCGCAGGTCGCCCTGGGGGGATTTGCTTATCCCTATAATCATCCCAGGCTCGAGGCGGCAACGCTTTTATCGATAATTTTGGGAGGGAATATGAGTTCTCGTCTTTTCATAGAAGTAAGAGAAAGGAGGGGGTTGGCTTATTCAGTCAGGGCTGATTTAGATAAGTATCAGGATGTTGGCAGTTATGTCATTCAGGCAGGGGTGGATAAAGAAAAAGTCCCGGAGGCGATTAAAGTTATTTTGGATGAATTGAAAAAGGTCAGAAAAAACGGTGTGACCAAGGAGGAACTTTCCCGGGCGAAAGATTATCTTAAAGGAATAGTAAAAATTTCCCTTGAGAATTCGGGTAGTTTGGCTAATTGGTACGGTAGTCAGGCTCTTTTTGCGGATAAGATCGTTTCGCCAACTCAGAGGTTGAAAAAAATAAAAAAAGTCACCCGAAGACAAATTCGAGAGGTAATTCAAGATTTTTTTCAAAAACAGACCCTGAAATTAGCTTTAATTGGTCCGTTTAGAGATAAGCGGTTCCTCTTGCGGATTTTGAAAGGAGGGGTATAATAGAGTCGCTGTTTTACGGCGAAGATTTTAAATCCCAATTTCTAATTTCTAAATGACAAGATTTAATTTTTAACCTTACCCGAGATTTAGAATTTAGAGGTTGAAATTTAAACTAAATGTAACGTTTATGCCCGAAGAAAAGACGACAATTATTAAAATAGATTTTTGGTCTGTGGCTAAAATTGTTTTAGCTGTTTTGGTTCTTTGGTTTTTGTATTTGATTCGCGATGTTATTCTAATACTTTTTATTGCCGGTCTTTTAGCCGCTATTATTACCCCGGCGGTGAATTATTTTGAGCGGAAAAGAATACCGCGTTGGATTGGGGCGGTGATTGTTTATTTGGTCGTCTTATTAATATTAACCTCGATTGGCTTAGCGGTTATTCCGACCGTCGTGACGCAAAGCAAGTTGTTGATTTCTCAATTGCCTGATTTTTTAAAGTCGTTTTTCGGCGAGACGTCAACGCAAACTAAGGGAGAATTTATTAATTTGTTAAATGGTTGGTTAAGTAAATCGGCGATAAGCGGAAAAACAATTTTTTCAATTTTGGGAACGGTTACCGGTCAAATGGTTTCCCTTTTTATGATTTTTATCATCGCTTTTTATTTGTCGATTAAAAAGAAAAGCATTCGTGTTCTTATTGATTCGTTTATTTTGCCGAAATATCAAAGATTTTTAGAGCATCTTGTCATTGCCGTTCAAAGGGACATAGGAGCCTGGGGTCGTGGATTGTGCTTTCTTTGTTTGTTCGTCGGCATTTTAGTTTATCTTGGTTTGACAATTTTAGGAGTGAAATATGCTTTGGTTTTGGCGGTCATTGCCGGCTTAGTCGAGGTTATTCCTTATGTCGGACCATGGCTATCGGGTATAATCGCAGCGATTGTCGCCCTTCCTCAGTCGTCAACTTTAGCTTTATTGGTAATTATTCTTTTTATTATTATTCAGCAGATTGAAAATACGGTAGTTTCCCCTTATATTATGCATCGAGCTGTCGGTCTCGACCCTTTAGTTGTTATTATTGTTTTGTTAATCGGTGGTAAGGTTGCCGGTCCGATTGGGATGATTTTGGCTGTGCCGGCGGCTACAATTGTTGCCATTATAATTAGGTATTATTTAGAACATAAACAAGAAGTGGCTGAAAATTAGATTTCAGTTTAAACGGAACCGGAAGTGACGTTTTTTAGATTTTAATTTTTGTTTAATGATAAAAGGTTTATGTTTACCAAAAAAATCGGCATTGATTTAGGAACAACTAGTATTTTAGTTTATTTACCCAATAAAGGCATAGTCACCAATGAGCCGTCAGTCGTGGCTATTTCTACTATAGATAAAAGTGTTTTAGCTGTCGGTGATGAAGCCAAAGAGATGGTTGGCCGGACACCTGATACCATTATTGCTAAAAAACCGTTAAAAGACGGAGTGATTGCCGATTATAAAGCCACTGAGGCCATGTTAAGATATTTTATCGGTAAAGCTATTGGACGTTTTAATCTTTTTAGACCGGAAGTAATGGTGGCTGTTCCCGGCGGTATCACTTCTACGGAGAAGAGAGCCGTAATTGATGCCACGATGCGGTCTGGAGCCAAAGCCGCTTATATTATTAAGGAGCCGATTGCGGCAGCTATTGGTTCTAATATCCCAATCGGTTCGGCTTCTGGCCATATGATTATTGATGTCGGCGGAGGGACAACTGAAGCGGCAGTTATTTCTTTAGGCGGAATTGTTACTTGTACTTCGGTCAGGGTGGCGGGGAATAAATTTGATACAGCCGTGGCTAGTTTTATTCGTAAAAAATATAATTTAGCCGTTGGCGAACGGACAGCCGAGGAAATTAAAATTAAAATTGGTTCAGCTTTGCCTTTGGAAAAAAAATTGAAAATGGATATCAAAGGGAGAGATATGGTGCTCGGATTGCCGCGGATAATCACTATTAATTCTGACGATATTACCGAGGCAATCCAAAGTGAATTGGGTGCGATTATTGCCGCCGTTAAATCAGTGCTTTATGAGACTCCGCCGGAACTTTCAGCCGACATAATAGAAAAGGGTATGATTTTATCGGGGGGGAGTTCTCTTTTGAGAAGTCTTGACAAACTCCTCACTCGAGCTATTGGCGTGCCGGCTTATGTGGCCGATGAACCGCAGCTTTCTGTTGTCAAAGGTACGGGTATAGCCCTGGATAATCTGGAATCGTATAAGAGAAGTATCTTGGCAATGAAATAAGCGTTATATGTTAATTGGTTTAGACGCTTCGCGGGCGAACAAAACGCAAAAGACCGGTGTTGAATGGTATTCGTATCATTTAATCCAGAAACTAAAAGAAATTCCCCTCAAAGCGGGGGATAAATTTATTTTGTACTCGCCCAGCGAGTTAAGAGGGGAATTAGCTGAGTTGCCCGACCAATGGCAAAACAAAGTGTTAACTTGGCCGTTAAAATATCTTTGGACCCAGATCAGACTTTCTTTAGAGACGTTAGTTGATCCACCCGACCTTTTATTTGTTTCCGCCCATATTTTACCATTTCTTTGCCCTGTTAAATCAGTGTTAGTTATTCATGATTTGGGTTTTGAAGAACTTCCCGAATATTATTCTTCCTGGCAAAAAGTTTATTACTCATGGACTCATCGATATTCGTTTAGAAAAGCGGCAAAAATTATCGTTCCTTCGGAGTTTACCAAAAAAGAGGTAATTAAGTTGTATCGGGTGGCGGAAGATAAAATAAAAGTCGTCCCCGAGGGCTATAACGAAGAAATCTTTCATTTAATGGACGACAGGGCGAAGATTGCCGCAGTTTTAAACAAATATGGGGTAGGGGGATCTTATTTTCTTTACGTTGGTCGTTTAGAAAAGAAAAAAAATATAAAAGGTCTTATCGAGGCCTATCACCAATTAGTCCTCTCTAATATCCAGCCCTCGATTCCCAGTTTAGTCTTGGTGGGTAAGCCGGGTTATGGCTATAGAGAAATTAGAAATCGAATATCAAAAATTAAAAAAATAAAAGAAATTGGTTATATTGACAAAGATGATTTAGTTTATTTATATTCTGGGGCTTTGGCTTTTGTCTATCCTTCTTTTTATGAAGGTTTTGGCGTTCCTTTACTTGAGGCAATGGCTTGTGGTTGTCCGGTCTTAGCTAGCAACAGGTCCTCTATTCCAGAAGTTGGCGGGCAAGCGGTTTTAAATTTTAATCCAGAGGATATAAATGACATAGTTGGGGCAATGCAGAAGATAATAGATGATCGAAATTTGAGAGAGGGCTTAAAGCAAAAAGGACTAGAGCGAGTGAAACTTTTTTCCTGGCAAAGATGTGCGCAGGAAACTATGAAAATATTGGTTGCATTGCGGCGATAACATTAAATGTTAAAATGAGTTTACGGACTCCGTTAGAAATTCCGCCCTCAATCCGACTTTTATCTGTTCCGCTTATTCTAATGGGAGTCGGAGATTAAATTAAGAAGTTTATGGAGAAAATTTTTAAGGGGATAGAGATCGTTGGTCATCAGAGAATTATTCAGTTTCTACAAAAAAGCATAGCTAACGATAAACTCTCTCATGCTTATTTATTTTATGGCCCGGAACATATCGGGAAAACCGCGGTGGCTGAATATTTTGTCGCTCGTTTGTTGTGTTCAAAAAAAACGGCTTGCGGCGAGTGTCTGAATTGCCGGCAGCTTCTTAAACAAGTCCATCCCGATATATATCGGGTTAATGATTGTCCGATTGGCATCGATTGCCTCCGCCGAATTATTAGTTCCTTGAATTTTAAACCCTTTTTTGCTCCTTATAAAATTGCTATAATAGAACAAGCGGACAACTTGACTATTCAGGCAGCCAATGCATTTTTGAAATTACTTGAGCAGGCCCCGCCGAAAATAATTATTATTCTTATTGCCAAGAGTTTTTATCATCTTCCGGCGACGTTGCGTTCTCGTTGTCAGATTTTGAGATTTTGTTTACCGAAGCGGGGAGAGATTATTGATTTTTTAAAGGATAAATTTGCCTTAAGTAAAGATAAAGTTCTAAATATAATAGATTTTGCTTTAGGCCGACCGGGGTTAGCTATTGAATTCGCCAAGGACTCTGATAAACTCGTCCAATATAGAAAAATAGTCCATACTTTTATAACTCTCTTATCTGTTCAGGATTTTGAATATCGGTTTAAACTAATTAATGCAATTTCAGATTTAGGTTTTAGTACCTTAACCAATCTGTTGATTTTGTTAAGAAATTTAATTTTGATAAATTTGGATGGCCAGGAAATTTCTTTCGGATTTGATCGTGAAAAGTTAAAGGGACTATTAAAGATATATTCCAAAGATAAGTTAATCCAGATGTGTTATCAGGTTTTAAAAACACAGTTTTGGTTGTTTTCGTCTAATGTTAACAAACGTTTAGCTGTAGAGAATTTACTAATTCAACTTAGTAATTAAGCAACCATTATTTTAGCTGTTAAATTGTTAAAGCCTGCTTGTTGTCGGGTAGGCGAGACTCCGTTAGTATGGATATTATTGAATCTCATCAACAAGAGTTTGATAAAGTGATTGATTTTCTGAAAAAAGACATTCAGGGTGTTAGAACCAATAGGGCCAGCCCTGACTTAGTGGCTCATCTTTTAGTTGATGCCTATGGGGTGAAAACTCCTCTTGAACAACTAGCCGCATTGAGCGTGCCAGAGCCGAGGACTATTGTTATCCAACCCTGGGATAAGAACATTGTCAAAGAAATTGAGCGCGCTTTGATCTCAATTGATTTAGGGGTGATGCCCAATGTTAGCGGAGGAATTATTCGTCTAAATTTACCGCCGCTTAACGAAGAAACCAGAAAAAGATTGGTTAAAATTTTGCAAACAAAATTAGAAGAGGCCAGAAAATCTCTTCGGGTTGTTCGCGATACTATTCGCGATAAAATCGTCAAAGCGGAGAGGTCAAAAGAGATTACGGAAGATGATAAATATCGTTTGTTTGAAAATTTAGATAATCTGACCGGCCAAAAACAAGACCAGATTAAATCAATTGAAGAAAAAAAAGAAAAAGAGATAATGGAAATATAGTCGCTTTAGCGGGATTTTCTATGTTTGTTTTTTTAGCTATTATCGGTTTAAGTGTTTTAGTTTTTTTCCACGAGCTGGGGCATTTTCTGATGGCTAAGATATTGGGTATTCGAGTCGAAGAGTTTGGCTTTGGCTATCCCCCTCGGATTTGCGGTTTTGTTTGGCTAAGGCGGTCTAAATTAAGTTCTTTTTTAAAAAATCATTTTGCCGCGATTTCATGTTTTTTTATAAAAAATGGGTTTCTTAAACGCCACCTTGCATTTAATAGGGTGAAGTTTTTTTGGGGAAAAAACATTCCGTCGCAAGCCGAAAAAAAAACTATTTACTCTTTAAATTGGATTCCTTTCGGGGGGTTTAATAAACTTAAAGGCGAACTGGACGGGTTGGAAGATAAAGATAGTTTTTTTTCCCAGACTTGGTGGAAAAAGGCCCTCGTTGGATTGGGCGGGGTGGCAATGAACATTACTTTAGCTATTTTTATCTTTTCTTTTTTGTATTCTACTGGTATTTCCCAAGATATTGATTTTATTGAAGAAAATAGTCGAGTTTTACGTCCGATTGGCATCCAAGTCAGTATGGTCGCCCCAAACTCGCCAGCTGATAGACAAGGACTGAAAATGGGCGACATTATCATAAGTATAGACGGTTATAGTTTTAAGCAAGTGCAGGAAATTCAAGATTATATCAAAACGAAAATTAACCAGTCTTTGACAATACAAATTAGACGGGATAAGGAAATTATTGCCCGTCAAGTAGAGGTTTTGCCGTATAATCAAGTTTTTACCGAGTCCGTTAATCAACTTTTGGACGAACAAGAGCAAAATAAAATTAACAATCCCGCCGACGAGACTCACGGAGTAATCGGGGTTGCTTTATCCAGGGCGGCTATTGTTGTTTATCCCTGGCATCAGGCCATCTTAATGGGTTTTAAAGCCACAGCTTCATTGATTAGCCAGTTGTTTTATGGTCTTTGGCTGATTTTTAAAACGTTTTTACTCAAAAGGCAAATGCTCGGGGAGTTTCTTGGTCCGGTTGGCATCACAGCAATGACTGCCCAGGTAGCTCACCTTGGTTATGTTTATTTTTTGCAGTTTATTGCCTTTCTTTCCGTGGCTATTGGCGCTTTTCAAATAATACCATTTCCCGCTTTAGATGGTTCAAGGGTGTTGTTTGCCATTATTCAAGGGATTAAAGGCAAACCAATCAGCCATCGGATAGAAAATACGATTATCAGCCTGGGATTTTACTTACTTTTGGGTTTATTATTTTTTATTACTTTTAAAGAAATTTCAGGATTATTCTAAAGAAATTTTTTATGATTAAAGAAAAAAGTTTTCAAAAAAAAGGATTAGGCAAGAAGTCCGACAACATTGCTCAGTGGTATAACGACGTTGTCTTAAAAGCCGAATTAGCTGATTATTCAGAAGTAAAAGGCAGTATGATTATTAAACCCTATGGTTATGCTATCTGGGAGAAAGCCCAAACGGCGCTTGATCAACAGTTTAAACAGGGCGGGGTGCGAAATTGTTATTTTCCTTTATTAATTCCTTATCATCTTTTAAAAAAGGAGAAAGAACATATTAGAGGTTTTTCTCCCGAATTGGCTGTAGTCACTCATGCTGGAGGGAAAAATCTGCCAGAACCTTATGTTTTGAGGCCGACCTCAGAGACGATTATGTATAGAACCTTTGCTGACTGGATTCGAAGTTATCGGGATTTACCCTTAAAAATAAATCAATGGTGTAATGTTATTCGCTGGGAAAAAAGAACTTATCCCTTTTTAAGAACTACAGAGTTTTTATGGCAAGAAGGGCATACGGTTCATCAAACAGAGTCGGAGGCAATAGATATGGCTTTAGAAGCCCTAAGTTGGTATCAGAAGTTTTACCGGGATTATTTTGCTATTTCTTCTTATTTAGGGATTAAAAGTGAACAGGAGAAATTTGCCGGAGCTAAGACCACTTATTCTGTAGAATTAGTTATCCCCAATGGTAAAGCCGTGCAAGGGGCGTCTTCACATAACTTAAGCGATAATTTTTCCAAGATTTTTGGCATTACCTTTTTAGATAAAAATGAAAAAAGGTGTTATCCTTATCAAACTTCTTGGGGACTTTCAACTCGGGCTATTGGCGGTTTAATTTTGATTCATGGAGACGACTCAGGATTGGTCTTGCCGCCTAAGGTTGCCGATCCGCAAATTATTATTATTGTAGTTGGCCGGGAGCAAGGTCGGTTAAAGAGGTTGGAGAAGTACGCTAACGAGGTTTATAAGCGGATACTTAAATCTGGTTTTAGGGTTGAAATGGACCAGGACATTAAATATTCCCTTGGTTACCGAATAAATAAATGGGAGCTAAAAGGCGTGCCTTTAAGGTTGGAAATTGGGCTGGAAGAGATGAAAGGGAAAAAGGTAAAGTTTGTTCGGCGAGACAATTTTGAAAAAGGATTTTTGCCAGTTAATAGATCAGTCCCAGAAATCAAAAAGCTTTTAAATCAAGTTCAAAAGAATCTCTTAACTAAGTCGGAGAGAATCAAAAGCGAGTCAACCGTAGAGGTGAATAATTATCGAGAATTTAAAGAAGCCGTTAAGGATAAGAAGATATTTATTAGAGCTTTTTGGTGCGAAAATAAAGAGTGTGAAAATAAAATTAAACAGGAGACAAAGCTGACTACCAGGGTTTTGGAATTGGAAAGGATGAGGGAAAATTTTAATGGAAAATGCGTTCAATGCCGTCAAAAGGCAAAACACAAATGGTTGTTTGCTCAAGGCTATTAAATCTTACTTCACGCGAAAATCAAAATTTCTAATTTCTAATTTCTAAACAAATGTTTAAAAAATTTTTAAGTTTATTTTCTAAAGATATTGGGCTTGATTTAGGTACGTCTAATATCCGAGTCTATCTTCGCGGGCGGGGAGTGGTTATCAGCGAATCAGCCGTTGTCGCAGTCAATACTAGAAACGACCAAATTATTGCTATCGGTAATAGCGCCTTAAAGATGATGGGTAAGGTCCCTGGCCATATTTTAGTTGTTCAGCCCTTGAATCATGGGGTTATTTTAGATTTTGAAGTAACAGAAAAGATGCTTAAGTCAATTTTTGAAAAAGTCCATCGTGATACTTTCACTTTAGTCCCCAGACCCAGGGTAGTGGCGGTCGTGCCCTTAGACGTGACAGAAGTAGAGCAAAAGTCGTTGGAAGATGTGATTCTTCAAGTCGGGGCTCGTGAAGTTTTTTTAGTCGAAAGACCAATGGCGGCGGCGATTGGGGCTAAATTGCCGATTCAAGAATCAACCGGGAATATGATTGTTGAACTGGGCGGTGGTCTTTCCGAAGTGGCGGTAATTTCTTTAAATGGGATTGTCTCGTGGAAGTCTTTAAAGATTGGCGGTGAATCGTTTAATAAGAATATTATTAATTATGTTAGAGAGAAATTTGGTGTTCTCTTGGGAAGCCAGACCGCGGAAGAAGTAAAAATAAAAATAGGCTCGGCAATACCCGTTGATAATCCTCAGGAAATGAAAGTTAAAGGAAGGGATTTGATTAGTGGGTTGCCCAAAGAGGTGGTTATTACTGATACTCAAATTAGAGAAGCCATTGACCCTCTTCTTAAAGTTATTTTTGAAGCCGTTCATGATACTGTTGAATCTACCCCCCCTGAGTTGGTAGCTGATATTTATGAACGGGGGTTGGTTCTTTCTGGCGGAGGGGCGATGATTCCGGGATTTGATAAATTGATTCAAAAGAAAGTCAATATTCCCGTTTATGTGACTGACGATCCAGCAACCTCAGTTATTCGCGGGACTGGTTTAATTTTGGAAGATTTTGAAAATTTAAGACAAGTGTTTGTCCCGTCGTCAAGGGATTAACTATTTATAATTTTTAGATTTTCAAAAACGGGAGCCTGACTCCCGTTTTGATATAGTGGTATAATTTTATTTTTGCGTCCGACCGTCGCTTTCCAATTTTAAGGAAATTAGGCGGGAAATGCCGTCGCGTCCCATACTTACTCCATAAAGAACATCGGCTATTTCAATGGTTTGTTGGTTGTGAGTGATAACAATAAATTGAGTGTGTCGTTTTAATTCTTTTAAAATTTCAGTGAATCTAAGCGAATTTTCCTGGTCAAGGGCGGTGTCGACTTCGTCTAAAATAACAAATGGCGGTTCATTAATAGAGATAATCGCGCAAATTAAAGCTAAGGCAGTCAGAGCTCGCTCTCCTCCCGAAAGCATTTCTATACTTTTTATTTTTTTGCCCGGAGGAGTGGCCAAAATGTCAATTTCCGAAATAGCAGTTTTTAATTCAGCGGTTTCGGATTCTGTTTCTTTTTCGGTTCTATCGCTATCCTCTATTAAGGTATTGATAAGAGGAGGCGATTCATGAAAAATTATCTTAGCGTTGCCTCCCTTGAAAATAGTTTTAAAGTAGCGGTCGAATTTTTGATTAATTTGAGAAAAGTTTTCTTTAAACTGGTTTTTTATTTTTTGATTCAATTCTTCAACGATTTTATCAAGCGATTTCAAACTTTTTTTAAGGTCGCTAGTTTGAGCATTTAAGAATTCATAACGCTCCTTTACGGTCGGATATTCTTTTTCTATTTCCGGGTCAATCCCGCCGATTAATTCTAACTGATGTTTTAACTTATTTATCTCTTCTTCCATTTGGCTCCCCAATTTCTCAGCCGTTTGATTCATTAATTCTCCGATTGCTCGGTCCCCCATTTGTTTTTTAATTTCTTGTTCCAGGTCCTCTTTTTTGGTTTCTAATCTAACTAAGTTAATTTTGGTTTCATTGGTAGAGCTGTTAATTTGATTAAGTTGGGATTGTTTCTCTTGAATTTTATTTTGCCATTTAAATATCTTTTCTTTTTCTCTTTGAGTAAATTGCGATATTTCGTTATTAATGCGGCTTAACTCTTGGTCTAATTTTTTGATTTCTTGTTCCAGACTTTTCTGCTGGTTTTCTAACTCTTCGACCATTTGCTTTTTGTCTTTACTTTTCGTTTTTTGGTTCGTCTCCATATCAAATTCTTGGCGATGGGGGACTGGTTGAAAAAAATTCAGCAGTTGATTGATTTTTTCAAATATATTTTTGGCTAATAGTTTTATATCATAAAGTTTGTTGATTTCAGAGATCTTGTCTATTTGTTCAATAAAATTTTTTTGTAGGGTTTGTATTTTTTTAAGACCGGAAAATATTTTGTCAGAGTCGATTGAAGTCTCAATCGTATTTTCGGTTTGATGTTTTATTTTTTCTTGTTCAAAAATTAATTGAGCCCGAAGAACCGATTGCTTAGACAAACGTTCATTTTTAATTTTTATGATTTTTTGATATTCCTGTTCTATTTCTTGATATTGTTTGTCTATTTGTTCGTAAACCAAATTTTTAGATTCTTTAGCATAAACATTTAATTCTTTTTCTATGTTTTTTTGTTCTTTCGTTTCGGAATCTAATTTTTTTCTAAGAATGGAGACTTTTTGATTTAGATCCTGCCAAAGACTGCCATAATATCTTTTTTGCAAATTATGTAATTCAGTTTGTATTTTTTCTCGCTGAGTTAATTTATTTATCTGTCTAGTTAGAGATCTAAGGCGGGGGGTAATTTCATTCAGGGCGGTTTCGGCTTGGTTCAAATTGAGTTGACTTTTTTCTATTTTTCTTATGGCTGAGTCTTTTTTAATTTGGTATTGTTTTATGCCAGTCGCTTCGTCAAAAAATTTTTTTCTTTCCAGAGGAGAGGCTATCAGAATTTGGTCAACCATTCCCTGGCCAATAATGCTGTAACTTTTCTGACCGAAATTCGCTTTAGCCAGTAGAACAAGGATATCTTGTAGCTTGACTCGGCTTTTATTAATTAAATATTCACTTTCGCCGTTTCGATAAATTCGTCGAGTGATAGTAAATTCTTTATAACCGACCGAGTTGGTGGCGTCTTCATTATTGAAGAATAAGATAACCTCGGCTGAATTGAGGCGCGTTTTTTCCTTTGAACCGGAGAAAATAACATCTTCTAATTTTTTACCCCTAAGTGCTTTAGCGCTTTGTTCGCCCAGTGTCCAGCGGATACTTTCGGCACAGTTTGATTTTCCCCCGCCGTTTGCTCCAATAATGGCTGTGATATTAAAGTTTTCTTTTTGCGGTTTGGGGAATTCTAAAATAGTTCGCTGGGCAAAGGATTTAAAACCAGTTAGCTCTAAACGTTTTAAATACATATTAGATTGTTATGTTTTTACTCTTTAGCGCGTTTTCAGCCGCATTTGTCTCTGCTTCCTGTTTGCTTTTGCCAATTCCGGTGGCGATCAATTTTTTTTGTAGATATGCTCCGATAATAAATTTTTTATTGTGGTCGGGGCCGGATTCCTCAATTACTTTATAATTAGGAGTAATTTTGAATTTACTTTGGGTGATTTCTTGGAAATGACTTTTAGGGTCTTTATATAATTTTTGTTTTAGGATAATATCCAGTCGGGGCAAGAGATGTTTTGCAATGAATTTTTCTGCGGCAATAAAACCCCGATCAAGATAGATTGTCCCAATTATCGCTTCAAGAGTGTTGGCTAAAATAACTTCTCTAGCCTTGCCTTTTGATTTAGATTCACCCTTACTTAAGTAAAGATAATTATTAATTTCTAGTTTTGAGGCTGTTTCAGACAGTGATTTTGTGTTAACCAGGCTGGAGCGCAAAGAAGTGAGCTCCCCTTCGGGTTTGTTAAAATTTTTGTATAAGAACTTAGTGATAATTAGTTCTAAAACAGCGTCCCCTAAAAATTCCAGCCTCTCATTATGAGTCAGGGAAGAATCAGGGTGTTCATTAAGATAGGACCGATGGATCAGAGACTGTTCAAAAAGGTTTTTATTTTTGAATTTTATCCCCAAAGTTTCTTCAAGATTAGATAAATCTTTCATATAATTAACAGTGGTGATTTTTTATGAGTTTTAGGTGAGTTCCCACAAACTACGAATTTGCAGTTTGTTTTGACTTATTTTTTAAATTTGCGGCGGCTTGATGTTTTTGACGTCCTCATAAATAGCTCCTAAGACGCCGTTAACAAATTTAGATGAAGTTTCTCCTCCAAAAGTTTTGGCTATTTCTATAGCTTCGTTAATAGCTACCTTAGGGGGCGTTTCCTTAAAGAAAATTAGTTCAAAAATACCTATTCTAAGAATATTTCTGTCTATTAAAGTGATTTGACTTATTGGCCATTGGGGAGCATATTTCTTAATGTAAGCGTCAATTTTTTCTAAGTTCTCTGAAATATTTTTAATCAGCGTTTTAGTAAAAGTTTCTCCTTCAAAATTTTGGGGAGCGTATTCTGTAAGATAGCGCTGAGCAATTTTTTCAGTATCAAGATCAGACTTTAAAATAGACTTATTAAAATCCCATTCAGTTAAAGTTTGCAAAGCAATGGTTCGAGATAAGTGTCGTTGAGCCATGGGTGTAACGCTTAACGCTTAAAATGAAAATCCAGAATAAAAAGTAAAAAGGACGGGCTATTTTTTGTCTTTTAAATCTTCCTTTATGTTTTTACTCTTGTGTCTTTCTTCTTTGGTTTTATTTTTCGATTTTATTTTGATTACTTCTTTCCCGTTGTATGTTCCGCAAAATAAGCAAGCATGGTGAGGGCGGATTGGTTTTTTACATCTGGGGCAGACTGATAAATTTATTTTCTTTAAGCGGTGCCTAAATTGTTTGATCTTTTTTCGTGATTTTGATCTTTTTTGATTTGGTAAGGCCATATTATTAAATAATGCTGAATACGTAATAAATATAATAAATATATTTACCGCCTCCTAAGGTTTATCCTAGGTAGGTGTTAGATTGTATATTATTTTAACATTTTTATTTAATTATAGCAAGGATATATAATGTTATGATTTTTTGGCAAAAGTTGATTTCCACAGGTTGTTCACAAGTTATAAACTTATGGTAATTATCTTTTGTAATATATAGTGTTATAATAACCCAAAGATAGTCCGTCTGACTAGATATATTATTAAAACGTTAGGACGCAAGAAATAAAATTTCAGGCCTAGAGATTAAATTATAAGCCCGAAATTATAAATCTCAAAGTATCCCAATATTAAAATGTTAAGATGATTTGGAATGGATAAAAAACAACTTTGGAATATAGTTTTGTCTGAGCTAGAGATAACCCTTTCTAAAGCCAATTTTAAAACTTGGCTTTCTAACACTTGCATTTCCCAAATACAGGACGAAGGGCAGACTATTGTCGTAGGCGTGCCGACTAATTTTGCTAAGACTTGGCTGGAGAAGAAATACCATCACTCCATTTTTGAAACCCTTCAACAGGCGACAGACAATAAGGTAAAGAGGGTAATTTATAAGGTGGAGCCGGTTAGCCCGGAGCCGTCGGCAGTCCAGCCCGGGGTTATTGATTTAGAAAAAATACCGGACGATTTGTCTACGAGGGGTGAAAACGAACTAAGAACTAACGGTTACGGACTTAATCCTAAATATACTTTTAAGAATTTTATTGTTGGCAAAGGGTCTGAGCTAGCTTATGCGGCTTGTTTGGCCGTAACCAGGCAAAGAACCGGGAAGAAATATAATCCGCTTTTTATTTATGGAGGTGTTGGCTTAGGAAAAACCCATCTTCTTCAAGCCATTGGTCATGAAATTTTACAAAAAAATCCCAAGATAAGAATGCTTTATACTAACGCCGAGAAGTTTACTAACGAGTTTATTCAAGCCATTAGGAAGAAAGCGATGGATAAATTTAGAAATGTTTATCGTGGGTTAGATGTTCTTTTAATAGACGATATTCAGTTTATGACCGGGAAAGAGCAGACGCAGGAAGAATTTTTTCATACTTTTAACAGTTTGTATCAAGAGGAACGTCAAATTGTTATTACCTCTGACCGTCCGCCGAAGGAGATCCCTGCCTTAGAAGACCGTTTAACTTCGCGCCTTGAATGGGGATTGATTGCCGACATTAGCCCGCCGGACTTAGAAACTCGTTTGGCTATTTTAAAAACAAAATGTCAAAACCTCAAATGTAATTTGAGCGAAGAAATTTTGCAATATTTAGCCGCACATATTCAGAATAATGTCCGCGAGTTAGAAGGAGCCTTGAATAAATTAATCGCTTATTATGAATTTCATCAAATAGAGTTAGATTTGCCTATGGTCAAGAGTATTTTAGATACTTTTGGGGTCCAGAAGAAAAGAGGTTTTATTCAACCGAAACAAGTTATTGAGACCGTGGCCGATTTTTACGGTATCAGAGTTAATGAAATGGTTAGTATTTCTCGAAAAAGAGAGTTGGTCACCCCAAGGCAAATGGCTATGTATTTAATGAGAGAGGAAGTCGGCGCGTCTTTTCCGATGATTGGCAAAGAATTGGGTGATCGCGATCATACCACGGCTATGCATGCTTATGAAAAAATAAAAAAAGAAATTGAAAAAGGAGGCCGAGTTAAACAAGAAATAGATCTAATAAAACAGAGATTTTATAATTAATAGAATCGCGTTTAATGAAAGAATTCTAAATCCTAATAATATTTATAGCGATTTGATTGCGGTTTTAGGCGTTTGTTTGTAATTTGCTATTTGGATTTTTTTAACTTTAAAAGTTAAAGTATGTATATTATCAAGGTCTCGGGGGGAAAAGAAAAATTCAATCCAAATAAAGTTTATCGCACCTGTCGCAGGGCTGGCGCGGATAAAACGTTAGCTGGCGAAATCGCCGCCAAAGTAGAAAAACAGATTTATAGTGGTATAACTACTCGAGAAATTTTGAGATTGATTTTGAATCTGCTTAGCAGAGATAATCCGGGGGCCGCCACACGCTATAGTTTAAAAGAGGCTATTTTGCAGTTAGGTCCGGGCGGATTTGTTTTTGAGAAATTCATAGTTCGCCTTCTTCAGTCTTATGGCTATCAAGCTTGGTGCCCGGAAATTATCCGCGGCGCTTGTGTTAATCACGAAATAGATATTACCGCTCGGGCGGATTTTTCAACTGAAAAATTGCCCTTTATTCTGCCCAAACCTTTTTTGAAAAATAAAAGCGGGCGGAGGCATGGCAAAAAGATAACTTATATGGTAGAGTGTAAATATCATAAAACGCCTGGTAACCGTTGCGATTTAAAACAAACGCTTTACACCTGGGCCAGATTTTTAGATGTTCAAGAGGGCTGGCGTCGGGGATATTGTGAAAAATTTAATTATCCTTGGTTAATTTCTAATACTAAATTTTCTCAATCGGCTATTGAATATGCTGAATGTAAGGGGATGAGGTTATTAGGTTGGCGATACCCGAGAAGGGCGGGTTTAGAATATTTAATTGGACAAAAAAACTTTTATCCAATTACTATTTTAAAAACTTTAGACTCAGATTTGCGAGAGAAACTATTTTTTCAGGATATAATTTTGTGTCAAGACCTGACTACAATTGGCGAGGGTATTTTACAAAGGAAAATAGATGTCGAGGATAAAAAACTGGGTAGATTAATTAAAGAAGCCCAGTCAATAATTTGAGGATATAAATTCAAAATTGCCTAGAGAACTGGGTCTATCAAATGGAGTATTTATGTTTAATCTTAATGATTTATTAAATAGAGCAAGAGGTAGGCCGAATATTGCTTCAAAGGAAAGCCAGGAGCGACTGCGGGCCAGATTATCTAAAATTAAAGTTAAACAAATAGAGGAACAGGTGGTTCGCCGGGCCCGACAAGCGGGAGTTCCTTACATAGACTTGACTGATTTTCCTATATCCCCAGAAGCGTTAAGATTAGTTTCCCTGGAGCAGGCAAAACAATATAATTTAATTTGTTTTTATCGTGCTGGGACAAAGGCCAAACTGGCCTCAACTCGACTCGCAGATGAGGCTCTTTTAGAATTTCAAAAGCAAATTGAGAAAGACAATGAACTAAAAACTGAGCTTTATTTATTTTCCCAAAATAGTTTTGATTTAGCTTGTCGACGTTATGCCACCTTGCCTAAAATCAGCGAAATAGAAAAAGGTTTAAAAATTACGGCTGAGAAATTTGAGGATTTTAAGAACAGGATCAAAACGTTTAAAGATTTAAACAAGGAAATACAAAAAACTTCAGTCACCGATTTAGTCACTTTAATTACGGCTAGCGCTGTTCAATCCCGCTCTTCCGATATTCATATAGAAGCCGAAGAAAAGGATGTTAAAATTAGGTTTCGGATTGACGGGGTTTTAGTTGACGCGGCAGAAATTGATAAAAAATATTGGCCTCAAGTGATTTCTCGCGTTAAACTGCTCTCCGGTTTAAAAATAAATGTCGTTAATCGACCCCAAGACGGCCGATTCAGTATCGGTCTGCCTGAAGAGAAAATAGATGTTCGGGTTTCGTGTTTACCTACCGCTTATGGGGAGAGCGTGGTGATGAGGTTACTTCGGTCTTCAATGGCCAAATTAAACCTTGAAAATCTGGGCTTGCGCGCCGAGGTTTATAGATTATTAAAAAGACAAATAGAAAGACCCAATGGAATGGTTATCACCACCGGTCCGACTGGTTCGGGGAAAACAACTACTTTATATGCCATTTTAAATCAGTTGAATAATCCGGAAACAAAAATTATTACCCTGGAAGACCCGATAGAATATCACTTGAAAGGAATTAATCAGAGTCAAGTTGATAAGTCTAAGGATTATACCTTTGCTAAGGGACTTCGGTCTATTCTTCGTCAGGATCCGGACGTGGTTATGGTCGGTGAAATTAGGGATTTGGAAACGACTGAGATTGCTCTTCAGGCCGCTCTAACCGGGCATCTGGTTATTTCCACCCTCCATACCAATGATGCGGCCGGGTCTTTGCCTCGCCTTCTTTCTTTGGGGGCTAAACCGTATCTTTTAGCTCCGGCAATTAACGCAGTCATCGGGCAGAGATTGGTTCGCCAGGTCTGCCAGCATTGCAAAAAACAAATAATTTTAAAGGATGAAGTTTTACAAAGAGTTAAAAAAATTTTTTCTGAGATTCCACCCAAATCGGGTTTAAAGGCGGACCTCGAGAATGTCAAGTTTTATCAAGGACAAGGGTGCAATGAGTGCCAGAGTTTGGGATATCGTAGTCGAATCGGCATTTATGAAGTTTTTACCATTGACCCAGATATTGAGAAGGCAGTTTTGTCTGGTGAATTATCTGAATATAAAATAAGAGAATTAACTCGAAACCAAGGGATGATTACTATGGTTCAGGATGGTTTATTAAAAGCAGCAGAAGGGATTACTTCAGTTGAAGAAGTTTTTAGAGTAATAGAATAAACTTTTAGTTGACAAAATTGTTGATTTATGTTATGCTTATCTTTGTAATAAACTAAGCTTCTTTTTTATGGAAAGAGAACAGCAAGGTTATTCTCGAATAAGAGAAACAAGAGAAGTCGAGGATGCTCCTCGGTTGGGTTTATTTTTTGAATTAAAAAAAGGCGCGGAAAGCCTTTCCAAAGAAGATGAACGAAAAAAAATAGTAGAAGAGTTTATCCAAGAATTAGAGAGCAGTTGTCAAGAGTATTTAAAAATAGACAGTCAGTGTAAAAGTTGTTGGGAGAAGGTTCAGGAGGCGAGTAAGGGTGACAAACAAGACAGGGAAACCGCCCTGGAAGAGATGGAGATATGGATGCTGGCGAAGGTAAATAAAAAGAATTCCATTCTTGACGACTTAAATATTCTCCATCGTCTTCTTGGGGATTCCTGTTCGTGGCATATCGCCTTTGCCGACGAGAAGCAATTTAAGGATTGGGTTAAAGACCGATGCCAGGAGTTAGAAAATTAATTTTGTTTTAGTAAGTTTCTCAACAATGTTTTTAGTTTCTTCTTGGGCTGCATTTTTTTTGCTTGCCCCGAAATAAAATAAGTTTGTTTCGGGGTTTTTCGCTTTTATTTTATATTCAGTTTCTTGTTTAAAGGGAATTTTTTGTTCCAATTTCCAGTTTCTAATTTCTATTACAGATTTTTTTATTTCTTCAAAAATTTTTTCCGATTTGGAGCTAATGAACTTTTTGTCCATTTCCGGCCAAACCGTCGCCATTAACAAGTTGTTTTTCTCTCCCGTTATTTTATTGTTCCATTGTTGATAAATGTTTTCTGTAACGAACGGAATAAAAGGATGCAGGAGTTTTAGTAAATTGTAGATTGTAAATTCTAAATAATAAACTGTATTATTTTTTAATTTTGGGTCGTTTATCTGGGATTTTGAAATTTCTATGTACCAATCGGCGAATTCGTGCCAGACAAATTCGTAAAGTTCCTGTCCGGCTTCGCCGAACTGATAATCATCAATTTTTTTCGTTATTGAGTCAATTAAGCCGTTAAGCCGGCTCATAATCCACTTATCCGCTAAAGTCATCGGTTTCAGCATTTTTTTAGTTTTATTTGTAATTTGGGATTTGGAATTTGGGACTTGATTTGTTGCTAGGGTAACAAATCTGGAGATATTCCAAAGTTTATTAATGAAGTTTCTGGCGGATAAGATTGTTCTTTCGTCAAAACGGATGGCTTGCTGGTCGCGGTTGGCTTGGAGGATTAAGCCGAAACGGACCGCATCGGCGCCATATTTGTCAATCAAGCCCAAGGGGTCGATGCCCGTTCCCAGCGATTTGCTCATTCGTCGACCTTCTGGATTAAGAATGGTCGCATGGATATAAACCTCATCAAAAGGGATTTTATTTAAGAATTTTAGGCTGGAGAAGACCATCCTCGCCACCCAGAGATAAAGAATTCCGCGGTCGGTTGAAAGAAGGGAGGTTGGGTAGTATTTTTTTAAATCATTGGTTTTTTTCGGCCAACCCAGAGTGGCAAAAGGCCAGAGAGCCGAAGAAAACCAAGTGTCAAGTACATCGGCGGACTGCTTCATATCGCACTGCCCGCAAAACGGGCATTTTTCCGGTTGAGTCACCGAGATAACATACTCTCTTTCTTGGATCTGTTTGAAAATTGGAAATTTGGAATTTGGAATTTCTTCCTGTTTTTTTTGACAGAAAAAAACAGGAAGTTGGTGTCCCCACCAGAGCTGGCGGGAAATACACCAATCCTCAACATTATTTAGCCAGTCCAGATAAATTTTTTTGTAACGTTCAGGAATAATTTTTATTTTATTATTTTTAACCGCCTTGATTGCCGGTTGGGCCAGCTTTTCCATTTTAACAAACCATTGGGTGGAAACTTGCGGCTCAATAACGGTGCCGCAACGGTCGCAAAGGGAAATTTGATGGGTATATTCCTCGGTTTTTTCCAATAAGTTTAAACTTTCAAGTTCAACCAAGATTTTTTGTCGGGCTTCGGAAACAGAGAGACCGGCGTATTTTCCCGCTTCTTTGGTCATAATGCCTCTAGGACCAATAACATTAATTGTCCCCAGATTATTTTCTTTGCTGATTTGCCAGTCGGTTTTGTCATGGGCTGGAGTGACTTTGACCGCTCCGGTGCCGAATTCAGAATCAACCAAACGATGGCCGATAATGGGAACTTCGCGGTTCATAATCGGCAAAATGACTTTTTCCCCAACCAAATTCTTATATCTCTCGTCCTTGGGATTGACGGCTACGGCCGTGTCTCCGAGCATGGTTTCCGGCCGAGTCGTCGCCACAATGATAAATCTCGGGGGGTTTTTGAAGTCGCTTTTCAGCGGATATTTAATATACCAGAGATGTCCTTTTTCTTCTTGATATTTAATTTCAATGTCGGAGATGGCCGTGGCGCAACGCGGACACCAGTTAACGATTCTTGGTCCGCGGTAAATGTACCCCTTTTTGTAATAATTGACAAAAGCGGTTAAGACCGCCCGCTCGTATTCCTTATCTAAGGTAAAACGGGTTCTTGACCAGTCGCAGGAACAGCCAAGTTTTTTTAATTGTTCCAAAATTAGGTTGCTGTATTTTTCTTTCCATTGCCAAATCCTTTCTATAAATTTTTCTCGGCCTAATTGATGGCGGGTTAGGCCTTGCTTGGTCAGTTCTTTTTCCACCACGTTTTGGGTGGCGATGCCGGCGTGGTCAATGCCCGGCAACCAAAGGGTTTTTCTCCCGCGTAAGCGGTAATAGCGGATTAAGATGTCCTGAATAGTGTTGTTCAAGGCGTGTCCCATATGCAGGGAACCGGTGATGTTCGGCGGCGGAATGACAATGGAGTATTTTTTTCTTCTTTTGCCTGGCAGTTTGTCCGGATTAAAAAATCCACTCTTTTCCCAGAGTTGGTAAATTTTTGATTCGCAATTCTTTGGTTCGTATTGTTTGTCCAT
>Ga0136653_10000329_pt1 | contig 25004 bp, 19 predicted proteins | sample LakKivw275mmetaG_FD_94866 | JGI IMG/M metagenome (GOLD analysis project Ga0136653, IMG submission 94866) | Anoxic lake water microbial communities from Lake Kivu, Rwanda to study Microbial Dark Matter (Phase II) - Lake Kivu water 275m metaG... | ecosystem: Environmental > Aquatic > Freshwater >...
CGTACGCCGGCGGCAGTGTACAATTCAGACGCCTCGGAGATCGATGGAGTCAGTCGGACAGCAGAACTCCACCTTAATCTCACCCCTGTCCTGTCCTAAGGAGGGGGTCCACCTCAGTCGAGCTACGACAGGATGAGCATAGATGAGAGGCGCAAGTATCTGAAGCTAGTGGCGCCCCGCTACGTTCAAGCAGGGCGAACGGAACGGAGCCGGCTGTTGACCGAGATGGCCACCGTGACGGGACTGCACCGAAAGAGTCTGATACGGCTGTTGCGCAGCCCGACGCTGGAGCGCGCAGTGAGGAAACCGAGGGTGCGGCGGAGGCGATACGGGGCAGCGGTGGCCGATGTTGTCCGGGTGGTGTGGGAGAGCCTGGACTACGTCTGTGCCGAGCGGCTGACGCCGGTGCTGCTTTCCACGGCGCAGCACCTGGCGCTCTGGGGAGAGCTGGCGCTCACGCCGGAGGTGGAGACAGCATTGGAGAGCATCAGCCGGGCCACGGTGCAGCGGCTGATGCAGCGCTTCCGGGTGGATAGTCCCAGGCTGCCCAGGCGGAAGCCGCAGCCGCCCAACCGCTTCCTGCGAGAGGTGCCCATGGGGCGGGTACCGTGGGAGACCGAGATTCCCGGCACGTTTGAGGTAGACCTGGTACACCACTGCGGGCTGGTGACGGAGGGAGAGTACATCCATACGCTGCAACTGGTGGATGTGGCTACCGGCTGGAGCGAGCGCGTGGCGATACTTGGACGCAGCCAGGCGGCCATGGTGGCCGGCTTCCAGCGGGTGCAGGAACGGCTACCGTTCGCCATCACGCACCTGCACCCGGACAACGGCAGCGAGTTCTTCAATAACCACCTGGTCCGCTACTACGGCGAAGCCATGACCGGACTGACCCTGAGCCGCAGTCGCCCCTTCCACAAGAACGACAATCGCTTTGTCGAGCAGAAGAACAGTACCCTCGTGCGCGCCTACGTGGGCTACGACCGCCTGGATACCGCCAGCCAGTGCACCATGCTCAACGCTCTCTATGACCTGCTCTGGCTCTACTACAACCTCTTCCAGCCGGTGCTGCACCTCGTGCGCAAGGACACCATCGCCGGCCGCATGAGGCGCAGCTGGGACAGAGCGCAGACGCCGTGCCAGCGTCTCATGGCCACCGGGATCCTGCCCCCGGAGCGACAGGCCGGGCTCATAGCACTTCATGCCGACACCAACCCACGCGAACTGCGGAGGAGCATCTATGCCGCCCTTGAGCGGCTCTGGACCCGTGTCCCCTCCGTCACGATAACCACCGGAAAGGAGGCGGCTCTTCCCCGGTAACATTCCTACATGAGTGAATGGCTACCCCTCGGTAACATTCCGATGTGAGTTGACACGGAGGTCGCATGCGACAAACCTCGATGCAGAGAGCGGTTTCGTGGCCGCCTTCAAACGACGAGACCGCGGAGAGCTTCACCCCTTGATTCGTAGACCCTGTGACTCCCTGCGAAGCTCGACGATCCTGTCGCGAATCAATGCGGCCCGCTCGAACTCGAGGTCGCGGGCAGCCTGCTTCATATCACGTTCGAGTTGCTTCAACAGGGCATTGAGGTCCCGAGCTGTGGCCGGGCGCTCGCCGTATTCGCGCAGAGGTTCGGAGATCCGCTGCACCTGCTGCGCGATATCGCGTATGGCTTTCGAGATGCTCTGGGGGGTGACGTGGTGCTCCTCGTTGTAGGCTGCCTGGATCACCCGGCGCCGCGACGTCTCGTCCATGGCCTTCCGCATGGATTCGGTCACTGTGTCGGCATAGAGGATGGCGTGGGCATTGACGTGCCGCGCAGCCCGGCCGATGGTCTGAATCAGAGCCTCGGCGGACCGAAGGTATCCCTCCTTGTCCGCGTCCAGAATGGCAACGAGGCTGACTTCGGGCAGGTCGAGTCCCTCCCGAAGAAGGTTGATGCCGACGACGACATCGTACACGCCGAGGCGCAGGTCACGCAGAATCTGGATGCGCTCAAGCGTCTCGACCTCAGCGTGGATATGGTGCGTCTTGACTCCCACCTCAGACAGGTACTCGCTCAGGTCCTCAGCCATGCGCTTCGTCAGCGTAGTAACGAGACATCGCTCCTGCCTCGACACCCGCACGCGTATCTCAGCGATGAGGTCATCGATCTGCCCCTTCGTCGGGCGCACCTCCACCGTCGGCTCCAGCAATCCCGTGGGACGAATTACCTGCTCGCACACCCGTCTGCTCCGCTGCAGCTCGTAGTCTCGCGGCGTGGCCGAGACGTATATGACCTGGTTCACGCGCGCATTGAACTCATCGAAGTTGAGCGGGCGGTTGTCCAGAGCAGACGGCAGGCGGAAACCGTGGTCGATGAGCATCTGCTTTCGCGCCAGATCGCCGTGGTACATCCCGCGAATCTGCGGCAGCGTCATGTGGCACTCGTCGATGAAGAGAAGGTAATCGGCGGGGAAGTAGTCAAGCAAGGTCCACGGCGTACTCCCCGGGCTGCGCCTCTGCAGGTGGCGCGAGTAGTTCTCGACGCCCGAGCAGTAGCCGACCTCCGTCATCATCTCCACGTCGTACTTAGTGCGCTGTTCGAGACGCTGCGCCTCGAGCAGCTTCCCCGCCGCGCGAAGCTCCTTGAGCCGCTCCTGCAACTCGGCCTGTATGTCTTCCATCGCCTCTCCGAGCTTTTCGTCCGGGGTGACGAAGTGCTTGGCAGGGTAGATGTCGATGCGGTCGATTTCGGCCAGAAGCTCGCCGGTCACCGGATCGACCTCGGTGATCCGTTCGACGTCGTCGCCCCAGAACTCGACCCGCACGGCCGTGTCCTCGTACGCAGGACAGACCTCGACCGTATCACCGCGCACCCTGAACTTGCCTCGGGACAGGTCGATATCGTTGCGCTCGTACTGCATTCCTACCAGGGTGCGGACCGTGCGCTGCAGCCCCGCGGGCTTGCCGCGCGCCAGAGACAACGTGAAGCTGCGGTACTCGTCAGGGGAGCCGAGTGAGTAGATACAGGACACCGAGGCGACGATGACGACGTCGCGCCGCTCCAGCAGCGACTTCGTGGCCATGTGCCTGAGACGGTCAATCTCGTCGTTGATCTCCGTCTCCTTCTCGATGTACGTGTCAGTGCTGGGTATGTAGGCCTCTGGCTGGTAGTAGTCGTAGTAGCTGACGAAGTAGCCCACGGCATTTTTGCTGAAGAACTCCTGGAACTCAGCGGCAAGCTGAGCGGCGAGGGTCTTGTTGTGGCAGATGACAAGCGTGGGCCTCTGCACGCGGGCGATGACGTTGGCCATGGTGAACGTCTTGCCGCTGCCCGTGACGCCGAGCAATGTCTGCTCGGAGAACCCCTGCTGGATGCCGTCCACCAGGCCGTCCACGGCGGCCGGCTGGTCGCCCGTCAGGCGGAGGTCGGACACTATGCGGAACTGCCTGTCCATCTGAGTGGCTCCGATGCCCGTGGGCTCTCGCCGCCGAGAAGCTAGGCCCTCGTGAGCGATTTCAGGGCCACGCGAAGGCGCGATTCGAGCGAACCGCTCGCGTCGGCTCCGGCGCCTCTGGCTGCCTCGGAGGCCTCGCGCAGCGTGTAGCCCAGACCCATCAGGGCGGCCACCAACTCTCCATCACCTTCACCACCCGGCGACACACCCGAGAGGACAAGAGCCTGAACCTTGCCCTGTAGCTCAACGCACAAGCGCGCGGCGATCCTCTTTCCAACACCCGGAACGCGGGACAGCAGCGCTGTGTCGTTCCGAGCGATAGCTCCGGCCAGCTCATCCGGCCTGAGCGCGCTCAGCAGGCTGAGCGCCACCTTCGGTCCGACGCCGCTAACCGCAATCAGGTCCAGGAAGAAGGAGCGCTCGTCCTCGCTTGCGAATCCATACAGCACAGGGGTCTCGTCCCTGACGAGAAGACACGTGTGGAGATGAGCGGTCGCTCCGGCGGCGCCGATGCCTTCGCCCGTGCGGCTCGACGTCCTCAGAAAGAAGCCGATGCCACCGACGTCCAGGACAACGTGGTCCGGCCCCCTGGATACGACGACACCATCAAGAAACGCAATCATTTCGCCTCACGGGCCAGGCGTCGCGCCGCCCCGGTGGCATGCAGGTGACACAGTGCAACCGCGAGCGCGTCGCTGGCGTCGACCCCCTGATCAAGCTCCTTCAATCCCAGCTCAAGCATGACCATCGCCCGCACCTGCTCTTTGTCGCCCCGGCCATACCCGCTGACGTGGCGCTTCACTTCCGCCGGGGAGTAGTACGAGACGGGCAGGCCACGACGCGCCGCGGCGAGTATCGCAAGAGCCTGAGCGCGCCCAATCATGAACGCCGAGCGGACGTTGATGCCGGCAAACGGGTCCTCGATGGCAACTTCATCCGGCTGCGTCTCGTCGATGACGCGGTCAATCGCGTCAAACAGAGTAGCCAGGCGCTGTTCGACCGGCAGACGGGCGCCGGCCTTCAGCACGCCACAGCCAACCAGGCGTGCACGCGCGGTCCCCTCAACCACACCATAACCGAGAAGCACCGTGCCTGGGTCCACACCAAGCACTCGCATCGCGCCTACGCCTGCTGCAGTCCCTCGAGCGCGGACTCCGAGAAGTCAGCGTTGGAATAGACTCGACGAACGTCGTCCAGTTGCTCCAGTTGATCGATGAAGTTGACGACCTGGCCGGCCTTGCTGTCTTCCACGAGTATCGTGTTCTTGGGCACGAGAGCAAAGTCGGCGGAGGTCACCTTGAAACGGCCCTCGAGAGCCTTCCGCACGGCTTCGATGCCGGACGGCTCCGTATACACCTCGACGTAGCCCCCATCCGTCTTGACATCGACGGCGCCAGCGTCGATGGCCATGAGCGCAACCTCGTCCGCGTTCTCGGGCTCGGTATCGACAACGATCACCCCGCGGCTGTCAAACTGCCAGGCGACGCACCCGGTCTCTCCCAGGCTGCCACCGTACCGCGTGAGAGTGCTGCGAATCTCCTGCACCGTCCGGTTCCGGTTGTCGGTCAGCGTGGTGATGAGCACCGCCACACCGGCCGGACCATAGCCCTCAAGGGTCAACTCCGCTAGATTGGCCCCCTCGCCGCCTCCGGCCGCGCGCTTGATGGCCCTTTCGATGTTCTCCGATGGCATGTTCGCATCGCGGGCCTTCTCAAGCACAAGGCGAAGAGCGTAGTTGCTCTCCATGCTCGGACCGCTGGCGCGAACGGCAATCATGATCTCGCGCGCGAGCTTGGTGAAGATGAGGCCCCGGCGAGCGTCACCCACGCTCTTCTGTCGTTTGATGGTGGCCCAATGCGAGTGTCCTGACATGTTTGAACCTCAAGCTAGATTGTATCATTCTCGGGAGGAATCACACAGGCGGAGCAGACTACAGCGAAATAGGCCGGCCAAGCTCGAATCCGATCTCAAGCGCACGGAGGTTCAACTCACGGAACCGGGCCGGAGACCTCTCGGCAACCGTGGACCGCAGCGAGTCGCATCCGGCCACGCCCGTGGCCGCGACGACTGCGCCAAGCATGACGATGTTCGCGCCCAGCCGGGCGCCAAGCGCCGCCTCGGCCCGCTCCGCAGCCGGAATGCCGATGTGACGCTGCGACGCTCCTTCGGAGGGGGTAACCGACAGGGGGTCGAAGAACACCAGTCCCTCGCAACCGACCGTCCAGGGCAGGTACCGGACGTAGGCCGCCTGTGAGAGGGCAACGAGGATATCTGCGGCGGTCACATATGGAAACGCCACGGGCTTGTCCGACACCACGACCTCCGCGCGGCACTCACCTCCGCGGGCTTCGGAGCCGTACGAGCTGGTCCCGCTGACGTGGAGTCCGTCGGCAAAGCACGCCTGTCCCAGGAGCGACCCGGCGAGGACGACGCCCTGTCCGCCGAGGCCGCATAGCAGTATCTGCCTGTCCTTACTCATCTTCGAACTCGCCCGTGATGAGCCTGACCGCACCGGGGATGGTGGCCGAAGCCTCAGCCGCCTGACGCGGCACGATGAGCGACTCAATGTACGCGTAGACGTCCTTCACGTTGTCCAGCCGGTTCTGCCTGCCGAACTGAGTGGGGCAGGGAGAGATGGCCTCGACGAACGTGAACCCCTTGATTCCTATCGCCTTCTTGATGGCCGAGACGAGCTGAGGTCCCTGTGTGACCGCGTACCTGGCGGCGTAGCGCGCGCCGGCCGCGCGGACCAGGGCACAGAGATCGAAAGGTCGGTAGATATTTCCGGAAGGAGTTGTGTGAGTCACGGCTCCGACGGGCGTTGTTGCGCACACCTGCCCGCCGGTCATGCCGTAGTTCATGTTGTTCGCACAGATCACGGTGATGTCGATGTTGCGCCGGGCGGCATGGATGAGATGATTCCCACCGATATCGGCGAGGTCGCCATCGCCGCTGACGACCAGCGTGGTGAGAGCCGGGTTCGCCGTCTTGGCGCCCACCGCAAAGGGGATAGCCCTGCCGTGCAGACAATGGAGCGTGTCCGCATTGATGCACGGACTCGGTATCCATCCACCGCAACCTATGCCGGACACGAACAGCATGCCGTCGATGTCGAGGTCCAGCTCGTCGACCGCGGTGAGGAGGTGGCGCAGGAGAATGCGGTGCCCGCAACCCGGGCAGAACGGCAACGTCACGCCGGGACGCAGGAAACGCTTCCAGTCGCCGGTCACGACGCAAGCCTCCTCATGGATTCGACCAGCGGTTGCGGATAGATGACAGTGCCGTCCATCTGCGGGTGAAGCACAACCGGGCATGTCGCCGCAGCAGCCACAGGATGGACCATCTGCCCAAGGTTCATCTCAGGAACGAGAATGCCACGAACGCGGCATCCGAGGGCGGCGACAGCTTCCTGCGGGAACGGCCAGAGGGTGCGAAGCCGCAGCAGCCCGACCTTCACGCCTTCGCCTCGGAGCGTCCTTGCAGCCGATAGCGCACTCCGGGCGGTGAATCCGTAGGCGATGAAGGCGTAGTCGGCATCGTCCAGAAGATGCGCCTCGACCTGCACAAGCTCGGGCGCATGCATCATGATCTTGTTGTGCAAGCGGCTGGCCAGCACCCGCTCCGTCCCCGGGTCGGACGTCCGCCGGAAGCCCCGAGCATCGTGCGTCGAGGCGGTGACGAGCAGCTTCTCTCCCTCTCCAAACGACGGCATCGGAGGTACTCCGTCCGGGCTGTCGCATCCGAACGGAGGCTGCCCCGGAGCCTTGTCGCGCTCATACAGCTCGACCTCCGCCGGCACCTCAAGCTCTTCCTGCAGGTGCATGGTGGCCGCCTCGGCCATCACGAAGACCACCGTGCGGTACCGCTCCGCGAGGTTGAAGGCCTGGATGGTGACGTCGAACAGCTCCTGAACCGACCACGGAGAGAGCGCGATGGTGGGGATGCCGCCGTGCATGCCCCAGCGGGCCTGCATGACGTCTCCGGCACCGACAGTCACCTGGCCAGTGCTGGGACCCGCCCTCTGGCCGTCGATGACGACGAGCGGGGCCTCCGTCATGACCGCATGGCCGATGCCCTCCTGCATGAGGGTGAAGCCGGGGCCAGACGTCACGGTCATGGCTTTCTTCCCGGCCCATGATGCGCCGACACAGGAGCAGACGGAGGCAATCTCATCCTCCATCTGCATGAACCGGGCTCCGACCTCGGGAAAGCGGACGGCGATTCGCTCGAGCACCTCAGTGGTCGGAGTGATCGGATAGCCTGCGAAGTAGCCGCACCCGGCGGTTACCGCACCTTCAACGATGGCATCCGCGCCGGAGAGGAAGTGCCTTCCGGGGGCGATACTGCTTCGCACAGTGCGCACTGCCATGCTGGACCACCGTCAATCTCGCTGCCGGAAGGGCGGAATCCCGTCCGGGAGCCAGTTCGAGCCATTATAGACTACGACGGTTCTATCTCAACAGAGGTGCGGAGGCGAATCGAGGACAAATCATGCACGAAACCGCAGTCCGTCGAGTACAATTCCGTCTTCCGGAAGGAGGCCTGCCTTGTTCACCTTGATTGAGGACGGAACGGTCACATCTCCCTCGGGCTTTCGGGCCGGAGTGGCTGCCGCAGGGATCAAGTACCAGGGGCGGCTCGACCTCGGCGTCATCGCCTCCGACCGGCCCGGGCCCATAGCCGGCGTCTTCACGCGCAACGTCGTCAGGTCCGCGCCGGTGGTCGCGTGCCAGCGCCGCCTGAACAGCGGCGTCGGTCAGGCCGTGATTGTGAACTCCGGATGCGCCAACGCCTGCACTGGACCGAGAGGCGCACACGATGCCGAGCAGATGGCTCGGCTCGCAGCCTCACGCCTGGGCATCTCTCCCGAGATGGTGTACGTCGCCGGCACGGGAGTCATCGGGACGTTTGTGCCTCTCGACAGGGTGGCAGCGGGACTGTCGAAGATGGCGCTGGAAAGCTCCGGCGGCCACGACTTCGCACGCGCCATAATGACGACCGATACCAGGGCCAAGGAGCTTGCTCTCGCCGTCACCGCGCCGGCAGGTTGCTTCACCATCGGAGCCGCGGCAAAAGGCTCCGGCATGATCCACCCGGACATGGGGACGATGCTGTGCTTCATCACCACGGACGCGAGCGTCGATGGTCGCTTCCTGCAGGCGGCGCTCGGTCGCGTCACCGACCGGACATTCAACATGGTCTCGGTCGACGGCGACACAAGCCCCAGTGACACCGTCCTGCTGCTGGCAAACGCTTGCTCCGGCCACCCGACTATCGGCGCGGATGGCGGTCAGGAGTTTGAGGAAGCGCTGCTGGAGGTGTGCACGCGCCTGGCGATGTCCATTGCCGCCGACGGCGAGGGCGCCACCAAGCTCTTCGAAGTCATCGTCACCGGTGCGGCCAGCGAGTCCGACGCCCGGCGTGCGGCGAGGTGCGTGGCCGGTTCGTCTCTCGTGAAGACCGCGATACACGGAGCAGACCCCAACTGGGGCAGACTGGTGTGTGCTGTCGGCAGAAGCGGCGCCGCAATGGACCCGGACCGCGTGAGCCTGTCTCTGAACGACGTGCCGGTGATGTCCCGCGGTATGCCTGCGCCCTTCGACGAGGCGGCGCTCAGGCGCTCGCTCGAGGCGGACCACGTCCGCGCACACATCGACCTCCACATCGGCCCCACGTCCGCCACCGCCTGGGGCTGCGACCTGTCCCACGAGTATGTTACCATTAACGCTTCCTACACAACCTAGGCCTGATACGTTGACCGCACAGACAGTAGTCGTGAAGATCGGGGGCAGCACCCTCGGGCACAACGACACCTCGCTAGAAGACCTGGTCGCCATTCAGCAGCGCGGCGTGCGGACTGTCGTGGTCCACGGTGGCGGCGCCGAGATCACAAAGTGGCTCAGTTCCCTCGGACTGAAGTCCTCGTTCGTCGACGGACTGCGCGTAACCGGGGAGGAAGAACTGCGGGTGGTGACGGCGGTCCTGTCGGGTCTGGTGAACAAGACGCTCGTCCTCGAGTTGATGTCCCGCGGCGGCCGCGCGGTCGGGCTGTCCGGCGTCGACGGCGGCCTCATCCACGCCGCCATCTCGCGTCCGGCGCTCGGCTTCGTCGGCGAAATCGAGTCAGTCGACGCGCCGCTGCTGACCACCCTGCTTGACGCGGGATTCCTGCCGGTCGTCTCCCCGGTCTCATGGGGAAGCTGCGGCGACCGCACCAGCCTGCTCAACGTGAACGCGGACGATGTCGCGGCGGAGATAGCCGTCGCCGTCTCCGCGTCAAGCCTCGTGTTCCTCACGGACGTTCAGGGCGTCCTCGACGAGAGGGGTTCGGTCGTATCAACCATGACCGCCTGGCAGGTCGAGCAGATGATCGGGTCGGGTTCGATTCGCGGCGGTATGGTTCCCAAGGCAAGAGCATGTGTCAGGGCATCGCGCGTGGTTCCCAGAACGCGTATCATTGACGGCACTGCCGCGCACGCATTGCTGCGCGAATTCGAGCAGAACCCGGGAGGCACCACCATTGTCGCCTGAGAGCTGGCCAGCAATCGAAGAGCACGTCTACCTGCGGACGTTTCGCCGCGTCCCGGTGACGATCGTCCGAGGCCAGGGAACGCGAGTATGGGATGATGCGGGTCGGAAGTACCTGGACTTCGTCGCGGGCTGGGCGGTGAACACGCTGGGACACTGCCATCCCGTGCTGGTCGATGCCATCTGCCGGCAGGCAGGGACGCTCATCCACACGTCGAATCAGTTCTACACGGTGCCTCAGCTCGAGCTGGCGGAACTGCTCGTGTCCAACAGCTGCATGGACCGGGTCTTCTTCGCGAACAGCGGCGTGGAGGCGACTGAGGGAGCCGTCAAGCTGGCGCGTCGCTACGGCAAGCTGCACCTGAACGGCGCCTACGAAGTCATCACCGTCGGCGATTCGTTTCACGGTCGTACCCTCGCCATGACGGCCGCCACCGCTCAGCCGAAGTTCCAGGAGCCGTACACGCCGCTCCCGGTGGGTTTCGTCAACGTGGCGTGGAATGACCCCGAGGCCATCCGCAAAGCAACCGGGCCTCTTACCTGCGCGGTGATGCTGGAGCCGATTCAGGGCGAGTCCGGTGTCCGCATTCCGGCGCCAGACTACCTGAAGCACGCGCGGCAGTGGTGTGACGAGCGCGGCATTTTGCTCATCCTCGACGAGGTTCAGACCGGCATTGCCCGAACCGGCACGCTCTTCGCCTACGAGCAGGCCGGGATAGAGCCCGACGTCATGGCGATTGCCAAGGGCCTCGGGTCGGGCGTCCCGATCGGGGCCATCCTCGCGAAGGAGCGGGCATCCGCCTTCAGTCCCGGCGACCACGGTGGCACGTTCACCGGCAACCCGCTCGTGTGTGCAGCGGCGACGGCCGTGATGCGGTACGTCATCGAGAACGACATCCCCGCACATGTGCGGCGTGTGGGCGCCCACTTCCTTGCCTGCCTGCAGGACATCGTGCGCGATTTCCCCATCGCACGTGAGGCGCGCGGAGCGGGTCTGCTGCTCGCACTTGAGTTCCGGGAAGACATCGCCGAGGATGTCACCCTGCAGTGCCTGCAGAAGGGACTGCTCATCAACAAGGTACGTACAAACACTCTTCGCTTTATGCCGCCCCTGACCGTCACCGGGCAGGAAGTGGACGAAGGTATCTCGATTCTGAGAGGCGTCCTGGCCTCTCGCGCGTAAGGAGGAATCTGTGGCTGAGAAAGCAGTGCTGGCGTATTCTGGAGGGCTTGACACCTCCGTTGCGGTCAAATGGATCAAAGAGAAGTACGGCTACGACGTAGTCACCTTCACGCTCGATATCGGCAACGTGCCGAACCTGGAGGCCATCAGGCAGAAGGCACTGAAGGCCGGCGCCGTGGACGCCGTGGTTGCGGACGTGCGCGAGGAGTTCATCACCGATTTCGTCTTCCCCTCGCTGAAGGCCGACGCGGTATACGAGGGAGAGTATTCGCTCGCCACGGCCATCGGCAGACCTCTGATAGCGAAGCTGCTCGTCGAGGTCGCCCGCCAGAAGGGTGCTGTGGCAGTCGCCCACGGCTGCACGGGCAAAGGGAACGACCAGGTGCGGCTCGACGTCGGCGTGGGCACGCTGGCGCCCGAGCTTAAGATCATAGCCCCGGCACGCGAGTGGGGCATGACCCGCGAGCAACTAATCAAGTACGCGGAGTCCGCCTCGATACCGGTGCCGGTCACCAGGAAGAGCCCCTACTCGATTGACGAGAACCTCTGGGGACGGTCCATCGAGACCGGCGTGCTCGAGGACCCGTGGACGGAGCCTCCGGCGGACGTGTACCTGTGGACCCGCAACCCGGCCAACACCCCGGCCTCGCCCGCGTACGTTGAGATCGAGTTCGACAAAGGCATACCCGTCGCCATGAACGGCAAGCGGATGAGTGGAGTCGACCTCGTGACCGCACTCCACGTCGTGGCGGGCGAGAACGGCGTGGGCCGTGTCGACCGCGTCGAGAACCGGCTGGTCGGCATCAAGTCCCGCGAGATCTACGAGGCGCCGGCTGCCACGGTGCTGCTGAAGGCGCATGCCGCCCTGCAGGACCTCGTTCTGACGAAGGACCAACTCCGATTCAAGGCGCTGGTCGCGACCACCTACGCCGACCTCATCTACAACGGGCTCTGGTTCAGCGGGCTGAGGCACAACCTCGCTGCGTTCGTCGACAGCACCCAGGAGTACGTCAGCGGCACAGTCCGCGTCAAGCTGTTCAAGGGCACATGCACGGTCGTCGGCCGGAAGTCGCCTTACTCGCTCTATGACTTCAGCCTGGCCACCTATGACAAGGGCGACACGTTCAATCAGGCGGATTCACCGGGCTTCATCAGGCTGTGGGGGCTGCCGTCGCGCCTCCAGGCACGCGCCCAGAAGGGCGCTCTCGGCGAGGAGTGATGCTGGAATCCAAGGGTCGCGACGTTCAGGAGTACGTCGGCTCGCTGCAGTTCGACCGGCGGCTCTACCGGCATGACATCGCCGGCAGCATGGCGCACGTGAAGATGCTGGCGCGCCAGCAGATACTCACGGCCGACGACGCGGCACGCCTGATCTCGGGGCTTCAGCAGGTGCTGAGTGAGCTCGACCGGGGGACATTCATCTTCGACCCTGCGGACGAAGACATCCACATGGCCGTCGAGGCGCGCCTCCGCCAGCTTGCGGGCGACGTCGCCGGCAAGCTGCACACTGCCCGCTCGCGGAACGACCAGGTAGCCCTTGACGTCCGGATGTATCTGCGCGACGAGATCGACGCGCTGAGACTCGACCTGCGCGATCTCCGCCGTGCGTTCGTGGACCTCGGCCGGCGCCACGCCGGCGTGCTTGTCCCGGGATACACTCATCTGCAACAGGCACAGCCGGTGCTGCTGGCACACCACATGCTTGCCTACTTCGAGATGTTCACACGGGACGACGAACGGCTCCAGTCGTGCCGCACCCGCGTCAACGTCCTGCCGCTGGGCAGCGGGGCGCTGGCAGGAGTGCCCTACCCCATAGACCGAGCGTTCGTGGCGACCGAGCTTGGCTTCGACGACATCAGCAGAAACAGCATGGATGCCGTTGCGGACCGCGACTTCGCGGCCGAGTTCCTGTTCTGCTGCGCCCTGGTGATGATGCACGTCTCGCGGCTGGCTGAGGAACTCATACTGTGGTCGTCTTCCGAGTTCGGCTTCATCACCATCGGCGAGGGCTTCACCACCGGTTCCAGCATCATGCCTCAGAAGCGCAACCCCGACATCGCGGAACTCGCCCGCGGGAAGTCCGGCCGGGTCTACGGCGACCTTGTGGCGATGCTCACCACGCTGAAGGGCCTGCCGCTCACGTATAACCGCGACCTGCAGGAGGACAAAGTCTACCTGTTCGACGCCATCGACACCGTTCGCCCGACCGTCCGCATCTGCGCGGAAATGCTGCCGACGGTGCAGGTTCACGCAGACCGGATGCGCGGTGCGATGAACGACTACGTGCTGGCGACCGACATCGCGGACTATCTCGTACGGCGTGGATTGCCGTTCAGAGAGGCGCACGGCATTGCAGCGCGTTTGAGCCGCTACGCATCCGACGCCGGGAAGTCCTTCGGTGGACTATCCCTGGAAGAGTACCGCAGCTTCTCGCCGCTGTTTCAGGCAGACATCCTGGCCATTACCGTCGATTCGTCCGTTCAAGCCAGAGACGTGCAGGGCGGAACCGCCGCTTCGAGAGTTCAGGCAGCGCTGGATGATGCGGTCAATCGCCTTGACACCGAAACCGCGCGGCCCCACTAAGAAGCCGCCGGAGCGATGGCCCCGGCGGCGAAGCGCCAGAAGTGGGATGACCCGACTACCTTGCAGCCTTGTGCTGGTTCCTCATGCACCTCGTGCACATGTGCACCGAGAACTCCATGCCCTCGAGGTACAGGGTGGTTCTGTGAACGTTGGGCAGCCAGCGCCTGCGCGTGTGGCGTTTGGAGTGGCTGACACGGTTGCCGGTAACAGGCTGCCTGCCGCAGATGTCGCACTTCATACTTACGTTTCCTGCTTTACCTTTATATTGACACGGGCTACAATAGCATGTTACCACGAATGCCCTCGCTCAGCAACACGGACATATCCCACATGACAACGATGACCAGGCCTAAGTGCGTCGACGGCAAGGCGTTCAAGAAGATGTTCTCCGTCGGCACGCGGTGGCTCGAGCGCGCTGTTCCCGACATCAACGCCATAAACGTCTTCCCCGTGCCAGACGGCGACACCGGCACCAACATGCTGCTCACGATGCGCTCGGCCGTGGAAGAGGCGGGCACAGCGGAGAACGAAGAGGTCGGCACCATCGCACGGTCGATGGCGTACGGCGCCCTCATGGGCGCACGCGGCAACTCCGGAGTGATCCTCTCGCAGCTCTGGCGCGGCCTTGCCGACGCCCTTGCCGGCAAGGAGACGCTCGACGGGCACGACATGGCTGCCGCACTCACCAAGGCCAGCACCACGGCGTACGGAGGGCTGGTCCATCCGGTCGAGGGCACCATACTGACGGTGCTGCGCGAGGCGTCGGATGCTGCGCGTGCCGCGGCCGAGGAGGTCGACGGCGACCTCATGGGCGTGCTCGAAAGGGCGGTGACTGCTGCGCGGGATACCGTCGCCGCAACGCCGGAGATGCTGCCTGTCCTGAAGGAAGCCGGCGTGGTGGATGCCGGAGCCCAGGGCCTGTACGTGCTCCTCGACGGCGCGCTGGCTTCATTGAATGGCAGGGGCAAAGAGAAGAACGGCGGACCCGACCTCATCTCCATCAAAGTGGAGCCGTTGCAGCAGAAGTGCATGCCGGCCACCACGCAGATCGAGGTCCCGTACGGATACTGCACCAACTTCGTCATCCAGGGCAAGAACCTCGATGCGGACCGTATCGCCAGGAAGCTGCGCTCGAGGGGGCAGTCTCTGGTCGTCAGCGCCAACGGTTCGTCGGACGTGTCGGTTGTCAGGGTCCACATTCACACCTTCAAACCGGGCGACGTGCTGAACTTCGCGGTCGAACTGGGCACGCTTCACAACGTGGAAGTCCACAACATGGACGACCAGTACGAGGAATTCATCAAGCTCCAGAAGTCAAAGCTGCCGCAGGTTGGCACAGCCATCGTCACCATAGCATCGGGAGATGGCCTGTTCGACGTGTTCAACAGCCTCGGAGCGACCATCGTCGTCCCGGGCGGACAGACGATGAACCCGAGCGTACGTCAGTTGCTTCAGGCCGTCGAGTTTGCGCCGTCGAATGAGATCATCCTCCTGCCCAACAACAAGAACATCGTGCTCACCGCCGGCCAGGTGCAGTCCCTCACTCAGAAGCACGTCCACGTGGTCCCGAGCAAGACCATCCCGCAGGGCATCTCCGCGCTGCTCGCCTTCAACTACGACCTCGGCGTCGAGGAGAATGCGGCCGCGATGGCCGAGGCCCTCCAGTCGGTAACAACCGTCGAGATTACGCGTGCCGTACGCAAGACCGAGATGGACGGCACGAAGGTCAGACGCGGGCAGTTCATCGCCATCAGGAATGACAAGGAGCTGATCTCCGCGGGTGACGAGATCATCGACGTGGTCCTCGAAGCACTGCAGAAGTCCGGGGCGCCCGAGGCCGAGCTCGTCACCCTGTACTGGGGTGCGGAGGCGGAGACAGCCACTACCGAGGCGCTTGCCGCACGCATCCGTGAACGCTATGGCATCGAGGTTGAACTGGTCGACGGCGGCCAGCCGCACTACGACTACATCATGTCGGTGGAGTAGTCGCGCGACACAGGCAACGCGGACCGCTCGCCGAAGTGCCCAGCCCTCCCACGCATCGCCGGAGGCAACGCCTGCGCCCGGACTCCACAGCCATAACCGGCGCACAGAGAGGTACGCGTGACCGACCTCCCCGCGACAGAGCTGCTGCGGAAGATCCTCGAACTCGAGGTCAAGAAACAGTATGACGACTCCGCCGTCATCGGCGGAATCGACGCATGGATTGCCCGGACCTCTCCCTCTCTGCCCCGGCGGCTGTCGCCACTGCTGGTCAAGCTGCAGGGCGCGCCGGGAGGATACAGGGGTCGGACGACCGCCGAGAGGGCTGAGTGGGTTGCCGCAGTCATCCCGCTGCTGCAGGAGTCAGTCGCGCGGCCTTCGCGGCGGCCGCTGCGCACACCCGCGGTGGCTCCACCGGCTCCAGCAGGTCCGCCCGTCGAGGCGCGTCCGGTGACCGTACTCACAAGGCTCTCCACCAGAAACGCCTCACTGCTGGCTCGTCTGGGTGTGTCGACAGTTGGGGACCTCCTGTGCCTGCTTCCCCGACGGTATCTCGACTACACTCACACGCGGGCGATAGCCGACCTCGAGCCGGACACCGAGCAGACCGTGGTCGGGCGCATCTTGAAGACGTCGTGGGTCTACCCGGGGCGGCGCCGCTCCACCGAAGCGCTCTTCGCCGACCGCACCGGCACGATCAGGCTCCTCTGGTTCAACCAGCCGTGGATGACCCGGACGTTGCCACTGGACCGGGATATCGTGGTGAGCGGCATGGTCTCCACCTTCAGCCGCAGGTTGCAGTTCCAGTCGCCCGAGTGGGAGGAACTGGACGGCAGCGGGATCCATACCGGAAGGCTGGTCCCCGTATATCCACTGACCCAGGGCCTCTCGGCGCGCACCATGCGGAGATGGGTCGACGAGGCGCTCAAGCTCTGCGCCCCGGGGCCGGCCGACCACATGCCGGCCGAGGTACTGGCGCGTCACCCCATGCTTCCGCTACCCGAGGCCGTGCGTCAGGCGCACTTTCCGGATTCTCTCGCAATGGCCGCGGCGGCCCGGCAGCGTCTGGCGTTCGACGAGTTGCTGTCTCTTCAGCTCGGTCTGTTGCAGACCCGCCGGCAATGGCAGCACAGCCAGCCGGGGCACGCACTGGCTGTCGACTCGTCCCTTCTCCACTCCTACCTGAGCCTCCTCCCCTTCAATCTCACGCCGGCACAACGCCGGGTGCTGACCGAGATACTTGAGGACCTTGCGCGGCCAGTCGCGATGTCGCGCCTGCTCCAGGGCGACGTCGGCAGCGGGAAGACGGTGGTGGCCCTGGCAGCCATGGTCGCAGCCTCAGTCAACCGGATGCAGTCCGCACTGATGGCGCCCACGGAAGTCCTTGCCGAGCAACACTACCGGACCATACTCTCACTCCTTGGCGCGGCCACTCGCGACGAAGCGACCTGCGTGGATGAGTCCGTCCAGACGTCGCTTCGCGACGAGCCGGTCCAGGCGATTCCGTCGGTGCTCGACCGTCCTCTCACTGTCGCACTGCTCACGGGCGCGCTGACGGCAGCGCGCCGGCGCCGCGTCCGCCAGTTACTTGCGTCAGGGGAGATTGACATCGTGGTAGGTACTCAGGCGCTGGTCCAGGAAGGCGTCGAGTTCCGCTCCCTGGCTCTCGCTGTCGTGGATGAGCAGCACCGGTTCGGCGTGCTCCAGCGCGGCGGGTTGCGCCAGAAGGGCTACAATCCACACGTTCTCGTGATGACTGCCACTCCCATACCGCGTAGTCTCGCGCTCGCGGTCTACGGGGACCTCGACCTCTCGGTTATCGACTCATTACCGCCGGGGCGGCAGCAGGTGTCGACCAGCGTCTTCACCTCGGATGAGGCGGACGCGGTCTACCGGCGTGTACGCTTGGAGGTCGCCCACGGTCGGCAGGCTTACGTCATCTGCCCCCTCATCAGCGAATCGGAGAAGCTGGCGGCTCGCGCGGCGACGGAGGAGTTCACCTACTTGAGCCGCGATGTCTTCCCCGACCTGCGTCTGGGACTGCTGCACGGTTCGTTGCGCCCCGCACAGAAGGATGCCGTGATGCGAGGCTTCCGCGACCACGAGCTCGACATCCTCGTCAGCACGACCGTCATAGAGGTCGGCATCGACGTCCCCAACGCAACCGTCATGGTGGTGCTCGGGGCTGAACGATTCGGCCTCTCGCAACTGCACCAGCTCCGTGGCAGAGTCGGCAGAGGGAGCGAGAAGAGCTACTGTCTGCTCGTCTCAGACTCGGCCAGCGCCGACGCGCGGCGGCGGCTGGCGGCGATGGAGAAGACGCACGACGGCTTCACGCTCGCGAGGCAGGACCTCGAGATCCGTGGGGCGGGCGACTTCCTTGGCACGCAGCAGAGTGGTCTTCCACCTCTGAGAGTTGCTACACTTACAGACCTTTCAATGGTTGAGGCTGCGCGCGCGGAGGCGCGCAGGATGGTGGAAGACGAAGCGGTGCTGCGAAACCCCGCCTACAGTCAGGTGCTGCAGCGGGCTTCGGCGCTGTGGAAGACGAACGTCGAGTGGAGTTGAGACGTCATGGTAAGGCAGAAGCTGGCTGAGAGCCTGCAGCGAGCTGTGCAGAGCGCGCAGAGCGACGGAGAGATTGCGTTCACGACGGTGCCCGAGATCCTCATCGAGCGGCCACAGAACTCCTCTCATGGAGACTATGCCTCCGGGCTCGCTCTGAGACTGGCTCGTTCAGTTCGCATGAGTCCGCTCAAGCTTGCCGACCTGCTGGTTCGCCATCTGGAGCCACTGGATGAGATAGAGTCGGTGACGACGGCCGCTCCCGGGTTCATCAACTTCACGCTCAAACGGGAATGGCTGGCGGGGCTCGTCCCCGAGATACTCGATTCGCCCGAGACGTACGGCAACATCGAAGCCGGCAAAGGCGGCCGCGTCCAGATCGAATTCGTCAGCGCCAACCCGACCGGGCCGCTGCACGTGGGACACGGACGCGGCGCGGTGCTCGGCAGCACGCTTGCCAACGTGCTCACAGCCGCCGGCTTCCAGACTCAGAGAGAGTACTACGTCAACGACCTCGGCAACCAGATTCGCACGTTCGGAAGGTCGCTGCTCGCCCGGTACCGTGAAGTGCTCGGCGAGCCCGCCGAGGTGCCGCCCGACGGCTATCATGGCGCCTACGTCGTCGACCTCGCCCGCTCCATAGTGGAATCGCACGGTCCGCGCTTCCTCCAGATGCCGGACGACGAGGCAGTTGAGCACCTGGCCTCGATCGGCACGGCGCTCGTCACCGAGGGCATTCGGCGGGACCTCGCGGCCCTGAACGTCGAGTTCGACGAGTGGTTCAGCGAGAAGTCCCTGCACGACAGCGGCGAGTACGGCCGGGTGATGTCCCTGCTCCGCGAGGGTGGCTACGTTGCCGACCGTGACGGTGCAGTCTGGTTCGAGTCCAGCCTGCTGGGTGAGGACAAGGACAACGTGCTCGTCAGGACCGACGGCACCCCGACGTACTTCGCCTCGGATATCGCCTATCATTATGACAAGTTCATACGACGGGGCTTCGACCGCGTCATCGACATCTGGGGCGCCGACCACCAGGGGCACATCCCGAGGATGAAGGCCGTGGTCAAGACGCTGGGCAAGGACCCGGACCAGCTTACCGTCATCACATGCCAACTGGTGACGCTGCGGCGCGGCAACGAGATCGTGAAGGTCTCCAAGCGCAGCGGCGATGTCGTCATGCTGCAGGAGCTGGTGGAGGAGGTCGGGCGCGACGCCTGCCGCTACAACTTCCTTTCTCGCTCGGCCGACAGCCAGATGGACTTCGACATCGAACTGGCGAAGAGCCAGTCGGCCGAGAACCCGGTCTACTACGTTCAGTACGCCCACGCACGCATTGCGAGCATCCTCCGCACCGCCGCGGAGAAGGGCATCGCCATCGAGACGGCCGACACTCTCCTGCTCAAGGAGGAAGCGGAGCTTGCCCTGATTCGGGTGCTGGCCCGCCTGCCGGAGGTGGTGGACGAGGTCGCCCGCACGCTCGAGCCGCACCACCTGCCGTACTACGCACAGGAGCTCGCCACCGCCTTCCACGTGTTCTACAAGCAGTGCAGGGTGCTGAACGACGACCGCCGCGTCACACAGGCGCGACTCGCGCTGGTGCGTGCGGCCAAGGTGGTTCTCAAGAGGACGCTTGACCTGATGGGCGTGGCCGCGCCGGACCAGATGTGATACAGCCGCCCGCCCGCGTCGTTTGCAATCGTAGCGCAGGTATGCTAGATTTCCGCTTCGGGGTGGCGGATGCAGCGTCTGTGGGTGGCACGATCCCAGCCTGATGACACTGATTGAGCGCGCAAAGACGGGCCTCGCCGTACCCGAGGTTGAGCACGTTGCTCGTGCCGAGGGTGTGAGCGTCGAGACCGTACTCAGCGGCCTCGTCAACGGAACCATCGTCATACCGGCCAATCCTCTGCACACGGCCCTGGTGCCGCTCGGCGTCGGGAAGGGCCTCCGCACGAAGGTCAACGCGAATCTCGGCACATCATCCGACTCCTGCGACGTTGAAGGCGAGCTGCGCAAGCTGCGCATCGCCGTCGAATGCGGCGCTGACGCGGTCATGGATCTCAGCACGGGTGGGGACATCACCGCGATTCGCCGCCGGCTCATAGCCCAATGCAGCGCAGTCTTTGGCACCGTTCCCATCTACCAGGCCGGCATCGACGCCATCGAGCGGCGAGGAGCAATAGTGGACATGACGGCGGACGACATGTTCGCCGCTGTTGAGTCGCACGCGCGTGACGGCGTCGACTTCATGACCATACATTGCGGCGTGACACAGGCGTCCATCGAACGGCTTCGCAGCCAGGGCCGCCTCACCAACGTCGTCTCTCGCGGCGGCGCCTTCCTCACGGGCTGGATACTGCACAACGAGCGGGAGAACCCGTTCTACGAGCAGTTTGACCGGCTCCTTGACCTGGCTCGGGCGTACGATTTCGCGTTGAGCCTTGGCGACGGTCTCCGCCCCGGATGCCTCGCGGACGCGAGTGACCGGGCCCAGTTCCAGGAGCTCATCGTTCTAGGCGAGCTGGTCCAGCGCGCGCGGCAGGCGGACGTTCAGGTCTTCATCGAAGGCCCGGGTCACGTCCCGATGGACCAGATAGTCGCGAACGTACAGATGCAGAAGACCCTCTGCCAGGGCGCGCCGTTTTACGTTCTCGGTCCACTCGTGACCGACATCGGCGCGGGCTACGACCACATCACCGGCGCCATCGGAGGAGCGATAGCCGCGGCTGCGGGCGCCGACTTCCTGTGCTATGTGACCCCGTCTGAACACCTGTGCCTGCCCGACGAGAACGACGTCCGCGATGGCGTCATCGCTTCACGCATCGCCGCGCACGCCGCCGACATCGTCAAGGGCGTGCCCGGCGCGTTCGAGTGGGACCGGAAGATGTCGCGGGCGCGAAAGGCCCTCGACTGGAGCGCACAGGCCGAGCTTGCGCTCGTGCCCGAGATGGCCCGCCGGGGCCACCTCAAGACGCCAACCAGCGAGCCGGCGTGCAGCATGTGCGGCAAGTACTGCGCCATGGCAGTCGTCGACCGGTACCTCGGCGGTGCGGCCGCCGATTCGTGACTTCTGATCAACCGCGCACACCACACCTCAGGGACCGTGGTATGCGCCTGACGAAAGATGAATATGCATCTGCCGGACTGGTGCTCCGGGAGCCTGGGGAGCCTGCAGAGTGATCGGCCTCTCGCGAGTTGCCTCGTCGAGCACCCCACACCAGCAGGAATGCCCGACACTCACGAACCGGACGTCGTTCGCCCCACCCAGCAGGTCTGGCAGAAGCCGATGTCCCGGCTTTCGCCTTCCCGCCCCGATGAACACGGGAACGCTCCTGCACCACATTCACGGCTCCGCACACTGCACCCGATTCGATCCATTGGGTCCCGCGAGTACGCGGAGGGCCGCTCCACCAAAGCCGGCACACCTGCCCCTGAGTTCGAATCTCATCGAACACATATGACGAAGAAACTGCGCCCAGGAGGCATCACGCGATGATTGAGCCACGCTTCTACAGCATCGAGAAAGCAGCCGTCGAGTATCTCTCCGCTCTCGATGCCGGTCGCCGCTCCAGCGACGAGACCGCCGTTCAGAAGTTCGTCCGGTGGTTCGGTCGGCAGCGCGGTGTCGATGCCATACGCACACGGGACATCGATGCGTACTGTGATACGGCTCTGCCGGCCGATGCCGCGGCGCTGCGCGGATTCCTCAGCTACACCTACAAGAAAGGGCTCAGCGTCCGCGGTCTCGCGAGCCACGTAAGGTCGCGCAAGGAGAACCAGCCTGTCTCCCCGTCCACCTCCACTCCGGTCGAGACCATCCAGGTCACTGAAGAGGGATTGAACGCACTCCGGTCGGAACTGGCCGAATTGAGAGAGCAGAGCGTCCTCGTCACCGACCAGATACGAAAGGCTGCCATCGACAAGGACTTCCGGGAGAACGCGCCGCTTCACGCCGCTCGGGAACAGAAGTCCCACATTGAGGGACGTATCCAGGAGATAGAGGCAACACTGGCCAGGGCGACCGCGGTGAATGGCAAGGTCAACGGAACCACGGTGTCACTCGGCGACACAGTGCTTCTCACCGACCTGAAGAGCGGAACGACGCTGCAATACATGCTGGTCGACAGCCGCGAGGCGAGTCCAGCCAGAGGCAAACTGTCGGCCTCATCTCCGATAGGCCGTGCAGTGCTGGGAAGAAGGACCGGCGATGAGGTCGAGTTTGCCGCCCCGGCCGGAACGTTCCGCTACAAGTTGCAGCGACTCGACGCCGCGCTCCGATAGCGGCGCCGGCGAGGCGCGACCCCTGTTGCGCTGACCCGGAGCCGTCCGCCAACCGCGACCGCGACTCTGTCGGCGCGCCGCCGGCCACAACAAAGCGTAGCAGCCCAACTGCGCGGAGTCGCCCGCGCTACGTCACCGTGATCGCCGCCAGAGCCTCCTGCTGATTGCCGTCCAGGTCTTCGACCACGAAGCCGACCACGTAGTCTCCTGCCGCCGCATCCAGCGTCTCCCAGGTGAACATCTGGCTGCCGAACGTCAGGCTTGCGCCTTCCACGAGAGACCTGCCAGTCACCTGTCCGCTGCTGTTCAGGTCAAGCCATTCGTCCACCAGCGTGAACGAGTCACCTGCGACGGGAGTGATCTCGCGCGGAGCGGAGGCCTCGCTCTCTCCGGTGAAGGCGAACGCCTGCCGCATCACTCCATCAATGAAGAGGAGCCTGGCTCGCAGCCGTTCGCCACTCGCGGCGAACGTGTACATGCCGTCCACTGCGTAGATGGCTTCATCGTAACTGCGACCGTAGTCCTCAGGTTTGAACAGGGCCGGCGCCATAGTAGTGCCGTTGCTGATGGCGAACACGACCGGTTCCCATTGGAACCTCAGCGTGAAGTCGCCTTCACCCCAGTCAGGGTAGTAGACGCCATCCACCATCCGGGTCTGAGCGCTCTCGAGGTAGTCCTGGTCCGCCACAAAGACGCTGTTGGAGCCGGTGTCGTAGTAGCCGACGAACAGGTAGATGTGACCGATATTCGCGCCACTTATGTCAGCGCTGAGCGTGAGTGTGCCTCCCGGGCCGACCTCGGAGGTCGAAGACTGGAGCGCCGATACGGTGATGCCGCCCGCGGCTGGAGCACGCACCTGGCCGCTCGAAGGCACAACCGGGCGGGCATCGCCGAGAGAGAATTGTCTGCCGGCATAGTGGTACGCCATGAAGTCATCCCAGAGCGACGCGGCAGCGAAGCGGTTCGCAATCGCCGTGTAGGACTGTGCCCCCGACAGCGGGTTCTGATACAACTCCGAGTTCGGGAAGTAGATTGCCACTCCCGTGGCGCCGGCCTTCTGCCGGCCGTGCTTCTCCGCGACAATCGCCTGGTCGAGAGCTGAAAGCACGCCGTCAGCGGTCCGGGCAATCTCGCCTCCGCTGTTCTGCCGCACGATCTGCACGAAGTTGCCCAGGTCGATGTACGAGGCAGGAACCTGTGAACCGAAGATGCTGGTGAAGCTCAGCGCGTAGTTGCGGCCGCTGGCCAGCATACGCGGGTCGGCTTTCTGAAGGGCGTAGGCGAACTCGTTCAACCTGCCGTTCAACTCGCCGATGGCGGAGAGATCGACCGCGGAAAGCGTGCTGGTCTGACCTACTTCACGGGCCAACTGTCCCGGCGAGGACTGAGAGGCAGAGCCGAACAGTCCGCCGAACGGGGAGCCCTGGCTCAGCCAGTCGGCCCGGGCTCCGCCGTCCACGATGATCTGGTCCTCCTCGATGTAGCTCTCCACGATGGCGCGCGACAGCTCGGCGCCGCTCATGTCGGGGTCAGCGTACAGTGCGCCAAGGAAGTCGGTGTAGGCCCACCCCATGGCCGGCTCCACTTCCTCGGAGGCAACCGCATAGCGCGCATGAGGAGACAGCGCCGTGAAGACCTCAAGCTGCCCCATCAGGCATGCGTCAAGACCGACCAACTCGAACTTGTCGACTCCCGTGGATGCCCGGATGTTGCCCAGCGCGCCATCGAGCTCATTCAGGTAGAGATGGTCGCTGAGGCGCGACTGCAGCGGTGTGCTGGTGTCCGAGACGCCGCCCGGAGCGGGATCCGTCCAGCCACCCGGCCAACCCATGCCATGGTCCGAGAGGATGAGTACGTACTTGTCCGCCGGGTAGCTGTCGATGGCCCAGACAACAAAGTCCTCCAGCGTCTTGCCCGAGGACATGTTGGCCTCACGCAGGTCAGCCACCTCGAGCGACCCCAGCCGGCCGAGGTCGCTGTCCTGGTTGATGAGGAACCGCTTGGTGCTCGTCCAGTTGCCGTCTCCGCTGTAGGCGCCGTTGTAGCGGTCCACCTGCGACACGACAGTGACCCGGTCTGAACTGCCGGCCTTCTCGGCTTCGTTCAGGTCGAAGTAGATATCCTTTTCCAGGACGCTGTCGTCCGCGTCCTGGTAGAGCATCACGAGCCAGGTCTGGCCGGGTTTGCCGGCAGGCGCGCCGGTCAACGCAGGGTAGTTCGTCTCGAAGCCTGCGGCCGGCGTGGCGCCGGTGAGTTGCCCGCCGCCTGAGGAGGTCGTTGGGCTCGTCGTCGGCAGTAACGAGCCCCCGCCGAAGTCAAACCCGTCGAAGTTCTGGTAGGCGTAGATTGCGAGGATGATGAGGACGACGACGATAGTCGAGCACCCCGAGCGGCCGCCCCGGCTGCTCGGAAAGCGCAGCCCTGTCTTTCCTCCCGTCCC
>Ga0136653_10000335_pt1 | contig 24689 bp, 19 predicted proteins | sample LakKivw275mmetaG_FD_94866 | JGI IMG/M metagenome (GOLD analysis project Ga0136653, IMG submission 94866) | Anoxic lake water microbial communities from Lake Kivu, Rwanda to study Microbial Dark Matter (Phase II) - Lake Kivu water 275m metaG... | ecosystem: Environmental > Aquatic > Freshwater >...
GTGCTGACCAGGGACCGGAATCCACCGTGGTCGTTATCCCAGTGCCACACCTCTTGAGGCATGAGGTTGCCGACGACTTTGTACATCCTGATGACGTCCGGCGTGGTCCAGATGCACTCGTCAGTAGCATCGGCGTCAATGTCGCCGCACTCGCTGATTCTGCCCCAGTCGGTTCCTGAGAACCCGACTGAGTCCAGTAGAGCACGGTGGTAGACATCGCTGCCGGCCTGGTTAGCTTGCCACATGTAGAGGTAGATCTTGCCGCGTGGGACATTCTCGTACGCCGCGTAGAACTCGGGCAGACCATCTCTGTCGATGTCGTTGGTCATGAACGCGTCGGTTCCGTTCGGCTGTCCGACTGTATCCTGGTACACGACCTCATACTGGTCATCGCCCGTACACTCCCAAACGGACGTGATTCCGGAACTGCCAGCCGAGGCGGAGGCGAAGTTCATCTTGCCATCCAAGTCGAAGTCGCCAACGGTCAGGCAACTGAATGCATGCGTGGTGTCGCGCCAAACGAGTTGATTCTGATCGTTGCCTGTATTCTCCCAGATGCAAGTCCCGATACCGGGTGTTGCGCTGAATATCCCCTTGCGACCATCTCCGTCCATGTCTGGCAGATAGCAAGTGAGAAAGGGTATCGCGAAGTTGTTCCCGCACCGGTAGTACCAGGAGAGCGAGCATGGGTAGCTGAAGCTATCCGGACTCTCGATGGTTATGACGTCGTCGTACGCGACGTTGGGGTTGACTGAATCAGGCTCGATAGTAACGCACACGATGTCAGTCAGGCCGTCATTGTCAATGTCGCCAGCCGCGAAGGGAATGGCATGCCGCAGATCAACGCCTAGAGGATCTTGGAACACACCCATGTCCTGGAACACGAGACTGAATCGGTTCCAGCCTTGCGACTCCCAGATCTGATGGCTCACGGGTTTGTAGAAGTACATCTCCGGACGAGAATCATGGTCACCATCGAAGCACAGCACACGACCCTCCCCGTCGTGGTATGGTCCGGAGGGGATTTGAGCTATTCTCCTCATGCTGGTGGCGCTGAGTCCCACCACCCACACGGCAAGGACGAGGAAGAGTTGACGCGTCATAGACGAGGGCGGGGAGGCGGAATCCGCCTCCCCGCCCTCCGCGTATTCTACCTAACGAGCGTCAGGCGCCCAGTCGAGACGGTGCTACCGGCCGACAGGCGTACAAAGTACACGCCGGCTGGTACGGTGTGACCGTGTCCATCTGTACCATCCCACCGTGCGACGAACCTGCCCGCAGGACGAGTACCGGTTTCAAGGCATCGGACAAGCCGTCCAGAGACGTCGTGCACCGTCAAGGCGACTGGCCCGGTGCTCCCGAGTTCGTAATCGATGCGCACGGTCGCTGATCCGCGGCAGGGGTTCGGGGAGATGGCGGTCGGCGATTGGCAACCGGCGGCCGGCGGGGAGCCGGCCAGCCCGGCGCCGGTCGTCGTCCTGAAGACGGAGCCGCCCTCGGTGCCGACGTAGATAGTGTTCTCCGTTCCGGGACGGAGCGCCAGCGACAGCACTTTGTTGCAGGCGAGGCCGTCGTTCATCTGGTCCCAGGTAGTGCCGCCGTCGGTCGATGAGTACACGCCGTAGCCATAGGTGCCGGCAAAGATGCTCGCGGGGTTGTTCGGGTCGCAGACGAGTGTCTTCACTGACCGGTTCAGGCTCGTTATTTCCCATGTTGCCCCGGCATCGGTTGACATGAACAGGCCGCTCGTGGTCCCGGCGTAGACAAGCTGGCTGTCGCCGGGTATGGTCATCAGCACGTTCACTGCTCCGCTCAGGCCGGTGCGGCTCATTGTCCAGGTTGCGCCGAGGTCGGTCGAAATGAGCAGGCACGGGTAGCTGTAGGCCGAGTCGCCGCCGACATAGACGCGGTTCTCATCCACGCCGTCGAAGGCGACGGCCCAGCCACGGGTGCCGAGCCCGATGGTATCGTGTTCCCAGGTCTCGCCGCCGTCGCTCGAATGCGACACGCCGACGAAATAGGCGGAGTCATAGACGTTGCCGGTGTAGAAGACCAGGTTCGGATTCAACGGGGAGATGTCCATGAAGCCGCCGTCGTTCATCCAGCTTTCGATTGTTGACCAGACGGACCCGCCGTCTGTGCTCTTGAAGAGCTCGGCGTTGCCTCAGCCGGAGGCTTCGAGCATCCAGATGCGCTGCGGGTCGTCAGGTTCGAAGAGGATGTTGCAGACGTTGCCGCAGGTAAGGACCGTGGGCTGCCGCTCCCAGGTGCTCCCGTCGTCAGTAGTCTTGAAGATAGCGTTGTCGATGAACTCGGCGTACGCGGTGCCCGCGGCACTCGGGTCGAACGAAACGACCGGTATCTTGCCAATCGTGATGCCGCGGTTCACCTCGTTCCAGGTTGCGCCGCAGTCGGTCGACTTGTACATGCCGCCGGTCGAGCCGCAGTAGACCGTGCTCGACTCGCCCGGCACGGTGAGCACCGTCCGGACTGTATTGCCCGGAACGGTGGCGCACGCCGTCCACGTGATGCCGGCGTCGGTTGAGCGATAGACGTTTGAGTAGGCCGCGGAGTACATCAGGCCGGGTTTTCCCGGCACCGATACGATCCGGTAGTTGTAGTTATTCGTGCTCTGGCGGGTCCAGGTCTGGCCCGCGTCGGTCGAGCGGCAGACACCGTAAAGGGTTCCGGCAAGGACCGTGTTGTGGTCGGTCGGGCTGACGTACAGCGAGTAAATGTAGTAGTACCGGCCGGGAAGGTTGGATGGTGACCAGGAAGTTCCGCAGTCGGTAGACTTGTAGACGACCGTTAGAGTGTCGACATATGCACCGACGTAGATAACGCTCGTGTCGACGGGGTCGATTGCGATTGAGTAGACCGTGGTAGTGGGGAACGTGTCAATCCGGGTGGCGGCCCAGGACTGACCTTCGTCGGTGCTCTTCAGTGAGACCATGTGCCAGGCCGAGTCATACCGGTAGCCGGCCAGGTAGATGACGCTCGGATTGAGCGGGTTTATCGCGATGTCCTGGCCGTAGGTGTTGGAGCCCAGCGAGTATTGCTCCCAGGATGCGCCGGCGTCGTACGTCCGGTAGAAGTAGTAGTTCACGCCGTAGAGCGTATTCGTGTCGCTGGGGCTCGGCGCGAGTGCGTACGGGTAGCTGCTCAATACCCCGCCGGCCGAACACCATTCGGCGCCGCCGTTGTTCGACTTGAGCAGCGGCGTGCCTGAACTTGTCGAGGCTACGTAAAGGGTTGGCGGATTGGTCGATGCTAGCGTGCCGCAGTATATCGGCCCGCCCTCCGGGCCGATACTCGCCCAGTCAGCGAAAGCTACCGCGGCGAGGACGGCAAGAAGACTGCTGACAACTATCTTCATACTAACTCCTTTCCTCCGCGATGGAGGGAGTATCACAAACGGCGAATCACCGGCCGCGGCGAGGGCGCCTCGGCCCGACAGTCTAGGTGTACACCGGAACGGAGTCAACAGCCGGCAGCAGAGCCGCCCGGTCTACCGCACATGGTGGATATGTCGATAAGTCAGTGGCGCGGCGCTTCGGCTCGAGGTAAGGTCAGGTCGAGTTCGATGTCCATGGGCCGGTTTGACTCGACTTTGAGTTCGCGGGTTACGACGTACGGGTCGCCGCGCGGGTCGCGTTGGCCCGCGGCGAGCAGGTAGCGTCCGTTGCCCAGGAAACACGCGAACGTCCCCGATGAGTCGGTGACCGTGTTGAGTTCGTCCAGTGGACGCCAGGCCCCGGCGTTGAAGGTCTCGAACGCCAGGTTCTCGAATCCGGGCAAGGGTGCTCCGGATGCGGCCAGGCGAACGCGAACCCGGGCGCCGGCAGTGTAGCTCGGCGTCACGAACCGCTGGTCGAACGCGGACGTCACGACAGCGATAGTGACGTTGTCCGGGTGCCCGCGTTCGAGCCAGCCGAAGTCACCAAAGGCCGTGGGCTTGAGCGGGTAGCAAGGCAGCCATTCGCCTCCGCTCCAGACCTCGAGCCAGCTTGCATCGTTGTCCTGCGCGCCGAGCCAGGGAATCCTGACGCGGCGACTGGGGACTCCGACCGACTTGAGGATGGCCGCAGCCAGAACCGCAATCTCCTCGGTGGTGCCCGAGCCGGAAGAGAGCACGAGTTCGGGAGACTTCATCGGGCCGAAGAAGCCGCGCCTGGCGGAATGGATGTTCCGGGCAAGCCAGCGGTTGACGATGTGGGCCGCGTCGGCCGGCGTCCGCGAGCTCTCCACCATTGGGGCGAAGCGGCCATAGAGCAGCTTGCGCCAGGCGGTGACCGGTTCGTCCGATATCCGGTAGGTGAGGATGTAGTCTCGAAACAAGGAGTCGGGCGAGCGGTACTTGAACGCGGCCGCGGCGATGTGCGCATACTCGATGTGTTCCAGCAGCACGGCCCGGGTCATCTCCAGCCGGTCAAGGTGGGGCATTGAATTGATGAGCCAGACCACCTCGGTCTGCAGTTCGGGCGGCGCGGTGGCGACGGCAAAGGCCAGCTCCGGCCAGTTCTGCCCGGCGTCGAGCAGCGCCGAGTCGAATGCCGGGCGGAGCGAGTCCGGCGCCAGCGCCAGCAACGAAGAATCACTCGGTGAGGCGAACGGCTGGGCAACTGCGCTCATCGCGAGCGGCAGCAGAATGGACAACCACAGAGGCCACAGAGTGGATGGAGGCCGGAGTCGGTTCCCTGCGCTCAGTTTTCTCTGTGTGCTCTGTGGTTCAGACCCGTGGTTCATGGTTTGGCATCGGATACCAGCCGCCGATACACGCCGATCGACGCCGATGGGTGTCCCAGGTTCGGAACCGTATCTGCGTTGGCCTCTGAGGCCCCTGTCCGACAGCGCATCGGCGTTCATCTGCGGTTCCCTTCCGGTTCCTGCCGGTTGGGCATCGGGTACCAGAGCCAGAAACCCGCGGGCAGTCGTTGCGGGTGGTCGAGGTCGAAGCGAGTATCTGTGGTCTCGCTGAGTGATACTAGAGCGGTCGCGCCACACCAGTCGGTCCTCGATCCGGCAGTGACGATGACCTCGCCCGCGCCGGTCGGGATTGACCACGAGCCGTCTGCACCGGTCGTGTCGCGTGCCACCATCCTGAGCGCACCGCTGTTGAAGACCGATACGCAGACCGGCACGCCGACCGCCGCTCGACCGGACCGGTTCACCGAGACACGCAGCACTCCGGACGGAGTGTAGTCAGGTGTCACATTCAGGACTGCGCAGCCAGGCTCGCGGCGGTACACATTTCCGGCGCTTTCGGGTACGCCGTAGCTGACCGCGAAGACATAAGCGGCTCGGAGGGTGTCCTTCTTGAACCGGAAGTGATGTGAGTCCACTGCCTCAAAAGCGTGCGCCGGGTACCACTGGCCGTCAATCCAGACTTCGGGCCAGGCGTGGTTGCCGTCGCCCGCGGTCCAGTACGGCGTGTACGCTTCGCGCACCGGGATACCGACGGCACGACACGCATCCGCGTAGAGGATAACGAGTTCCTCGCATCTGCCCCAGCCGGAAAGCAGCGTCTGGAGCGGCCCCTGGTCGCGCGGGGCGTTCGGCTTGTAGGTTGCCTTGCGACCGGTCCACAGGTTTACCTGCATGGCCGCCTCGGTCATCGTCGTACAGTTCCTTACCAGCGGATAGAGCGAATCGAAGAACATTCCGCGCCAGTGCGAGAGCGGCTCCTGGGTGACGCGGTAGGGGAGAACGTAGTGCCGGAACAGCTCGTCAGGCACGCGCGATCCCCAGGGCAGAGATTCGCGGGCCCTGAACGCGAGCGCCACGTTCTCTACAAGGATTTCGGCCGGCATCTGGGCAAGGTCTACGGCGGGCATGTTTTCCAGCAGGAACTCCGCTGCGGGACGTTGCCCGGCCGGCAGTCGGGAAAGGGCGAGTCTCAGTTGCGGGGCGTTGCTTCCCGCGACGGCGAAGACCGCGTCGAGCGGGCCGCTGACTCCGGGTGCCACCAGCAGGAGTAGAAGAATTCCGCCGGCCATCAGGCTCGTCAGCGGACGGCATCGGGCTTGAGGTCGACTGATGTGGACAGGATAACGGCTATGCTACAAGGGTCAAACAAGCCCTGAATGCGTAGAGAGGCGGTGCGCAGCAGGGTTTGCCGCACCGCCTCTCTCCGACCGAGCCCTCTATCTTTGAGGACTGAACTACCGACTGGACAAAACGGATTGGCAGCGCCCAGACGGTAGACATGACACCGAGGCAGCCCGCTGTGCTGCACCAGTCACTGTTGTTCCGAGTGCCGCGAGTGACTGCCATTCAGGGGAGGCGAGAGAACACAGTGTCACGTTCTATCCCAGAGCAACTAGCATGCCAGGCGGAATCAGGCCTCATATGAAGGTGGAGATAGTCAGCGGGACAACGGGGAAGGTTAGACCGGGAAATCGGGTGCGCAGTTGCTGCACACCCACGGGATGCTATTTCACGGAGAACTAAGCCCGGCAATCAGCCCGGTCAGCCAGAATGCCACGGTCGTTCCGGACAGGACTATGCGGGCGTGTGACCAGTTGTCCGCGGTCCGGTAATGGTCGGCGATATCTTGTGGCGTTGATGCCCTCAGGTAATCGGCGCGAGCGGCGCTGTACTCGACGTGGCTCAGCACGAGTCCGGCGATGGACAAAACCGTGGCGCCGGCCAGCGCGTAGCCCACTGCCGACCGACCGGCTCTTATTTGACGCAAGCCGGGGACCAGCACCGACAGCGGCGTCGGCTGTCGCAGGTATACGGTGTCCGGTGGCACGGTCCTCGGCGGCGGCACGCCCACCTCCGTTTTCACCGACTCGAATACGGCACGGATTTTGGGGGAGACAGATTCAGGGTCGAGCGTCATACTCGGGTCTGTGGTCAGCAGCTTGCGGAACACGGCGGTGGCTTCATCGGTGCGGCCAAGCGCCACCAGTGCAAAGGCATACGTCCGGCTCGCGGCGGTCGAGTCCTCGGCCGTTAGCGCCGAGTCGGCGAGGAAACCGGGCGCAAGTTGGACAACGCGTTCGTAGTCGCCCGCCTGATAGATGCTGTCGAGCGGCGCTACCGCGGCGACGAGCAGCAGGAAGATCATCGGACGACCGTGATTGTGCCGGTCACAAGCTGGTCGTCCTTTTCTGTCACGCGCGCGAAGTAGATGCCGGGCGACAGCCGTACGTCGAGCGGACCGGAGCCGGCGAAGACGCGGCGACCGGAACCATCGTAGATGGTTGCGCGGCGGCAGTCGATGCGTACCGGGCCGGCGGCGACCGTGGCCCAACTCCGAACGTAATGCACCCGGGTCTCGCCCTGCGGTTCATCAATGCCGGAGGGAAACAGCGACGCGCTGCCTCTTTCAACTGACGGCTCGGGTCCGTGGTCGCCCCGGCCGCCGATGACGATTACGTCTGTGTCCACGACCGCTGCTCCGCAGAAGACTCTGGGCACTGACATTTGGGGCAGGTACTGCCACGGCTCGCCGACGTTTGCCATGCTGGCTATCTCGACGGAACTCAGCGGGCCGTCGTTGTTCTGACCGCCGATGGCGCACAGCCATTCACCATAGCCGACTGCTGCGGCCCCGTTGCGCGGGGAATTCATGTATCGAGAGGATTTTACCCACCAGCCCCCGCCACTGAACTCGAAGCTCTTCAGGTCGCTGAAGTACACGCCACCGACTGTGCACATCCAGCCTGCTGCCACCGCGGCGCCCGCGTTTGCGCGCCGCGTATTCAGGGAATCAACGATGTCCCAGTGTCCCAGGCCGGAGTCAGGCGTGAACCGCGCAACCGACTTCTGGAAGCCGAGCGACGTTGAGTAGCCCCCAATCGCGTAGATGCGGCCCCCGTATTCGCAACCGGCCAGCGACGAGCGCGGCCATGGGAGCGGGGCTACCGTATCCCAAGTGTTGGTTGAGGGGTCGAAGCGGTCAACCTGGCTCAGACAGGTGTTGCCGTCAGCGGTGCCGCCAATCACGTAGATTTTCCCGTCCAGGGCAGCACAGCCGGCGTACCATCGCGGTTTCGGCGGCGAGGCATAATCCCGAATCCAGGAGTCAGCCGCGACATCGTATGCCTCCGTTACGGCGCGCGGAACCAGTGAGTCAAACTCGGAAACCAGCCCGCCGATTGCGTACACTCGCGACCCGACCGCTGCACAGGCGAAGGCGTATCCCGGGGTGGGCATGGGTACGCACGGGCGCCAGCCCTGGAGCAGAACCAGCGTCAGCAGACCTAGCATTTCAATCACCTCCTAGCAAGTTTCGTTCCGGCCTTCGAGCCAGGTCAAACGTAAACTGATAAAGTCGGGCGGAGTCCGTGCGAATCGGTTCGGTTCGGACGCCCAACTCCGGATGGGTCAGCGTGATTTCGTGACTGCCCAGACTTACTGGTATGGGATGGTCCATGGGTGTGGTGTCGACTACCCGGCCGTCGATGGCAACTACTGCCCAGGGCGTTACGCGGATTTCGACGCGAGCAACCTCGCGGTCGAGATTGAAAGCGAGTGTGCAGGCCGGCTTGTCCAGCACGACGGTCCGGTTGATTTCCGGATAGTACGGGTTGCGCAGCGTGACGAAGTGCCGTCCCGGAGTCACAGCCGGTTCGGTCGCCAGCGGCGTCGCTCCCAACGACCGTCCGTCGATAGCCACCTCGGCCCAAGGCGTAACCGCAATCCGAAGCCGGCATTCCTCGGGAATGGCCCGCGGGCCGGGGGATTCGACGATTCGGGCATCGATTACGGGCCTCGCCGAATCTACAGCCGTCCGGTCCGGGCCCGGCGACGGCTCCGGAACCAGGCTGATTGCGCTCGTCGAAGTATCCGACACCGTACCGACTGCCGACTCGAGTCCTCGATGTTGCCCGCCCGGACGCTGGGTCCGGATAAGGACTACCGGGACGACTACGGCGGCTACAATGGCCGGTGCGAGCACGGCCGCCAGAAGCGCACGCCGGCGGTGGCGCACCGGTCGGGCTGCGGCCGCCGGCGCGGAGAACAGCCGTACCAGCTCTTCGACCGATGCCGGACGCTCGGAGGCGCTTTTGGCCAGCATTCGGCCCACGAGTTCGCTCAATCCCGGCGGTACGCCGGCCGCGATTTCGGCCAGCGGGCGGGGCCGGTGATTGAGTACGAGGCTCAGCGCGTCGGCATAGTTCGAGGCGGCGAAAGGATTTGCCCCGCCCAGCGCCTGGTAAATGACGACTCCCAGAGCGAAGATGTCGGTGGCCGGCTCCACCTTCAGGCCCCGGGCCTGTTCGGGCGACATGTACGACGGCGTACCGATCACGCATCCTTCCTGGGTGATCTCGCCGAAGTCGCGGGCACAGGCCAGGCCGAAGTCGGTCAGCTTCACCTCGCCGGAGTCCGAAATCATGATATTGGCCGGCTTGAGGTCGCGGTGAATCACGCCCTGCTCGTGGGCAAAGGCAAGAGCCCTGGCTACTGCCAGTACAATTGGCGCGAGTTCGGCGATACTCAACCGCCCCTTCTCGGCAAGCAGCTTGTCGAGAGTTCTTCCTTCGATGAACTCCGAGGCGATGTAGAAATCATCCTCGGTTCCGAAGTCGTAAACGGTAACGATGCCGGGATGCTTGAGCCGTGCCTGGACCAGCGCCTCCCGCCGGAATCGCTGCACGAGGTCGGTATCGGCGGCGAGGCGGGGGTGCAGCACTTTCAGCAGCACGGGGCGGTCCAGGACGCGGTCATGGGCCTTGTACGTCACCGCGACCATCCCTTCCTGGATGGTCTCAAGAATCCGGTAGCGCTCGGTGCGGTTCATCGTAGAAAAGGGATCAAGGGATCGAGGGATCGAGGGATCAAGTGTCCCGAGCCAGTCACTTTGTCCCTTTCTCCCTCTCTCCCTCTATCCCTGCTTCATCTTCTCGCTTCCATTCGGCCAGCTTGTTGAGCAAGGTTCGGCGGGATATGCCCAGGCTGGCCGCGGCCCGGGTCCGGTTGCCGTTGAATGCCTTGAGCCGGTCGAGCACGACGCGCTTCTCGATCTGGGCGGTGGTGCCCTCGATCGCCATGTCGTTATCAGCGGGCCGCGGAAGCATGATGTCGCCTTCGGTCAGCCGGTCGCCCGAGCAGAGCACGACCGCCCGCTCGATGGCGTTCTCGAGCTGGCGGATGTTGCCCGGCCACGAGGAATTCACGAGTTTGTCGAGTGCCGGCTTGGCGATGCCGGCAACGTTCTTGCCCTGGCGCCTGGCGCTGGCGGCAAGGAAATGGCCGGCCAAGAGCGGGATGTCGTCCCGGCGCTGCCGCAACGGCGGCAGCTCAATTGGGATTACGTTCAACCGGTAGTAGAGGTCATCCCGGAACTTGCCTTCCCGGGCCAGCTTGCCGAGGTCGCGGTTTGTGGCGCTCATCACGCGGACGTCCACGTGGTGAATTTCAACGTCGCCTACCCGGCGCACCTCGCCGCTCTGCAGGGCGCGCAAGAGCTTGGGCTGGAGCAGCATCGGCAGGTCTGAAACTTCATCAAGGAAGATCGTGCCGCCGTTCGCCGCCTCAAACAGGCCCTGCTTGTCCGTGACTGCGCCGGTGAAGGAGCCCTTGCGGTGACCGAAGAGCTCAGACTCGAGCAGGTTCTCGGGAATCGCGCCGCAGTTCACCGCGACGAAGGCTGCTTCCTTGCGCGGTCCGGAGTAGTGGATCGCCCGCGCTACCAGTTCCTTGCCGGTGCCGGTCTCGCCGCTAATGAGTACCGCCGCGTCGGTCGGAATGACCCGGGCCATCATTTCGTACACCGACCGCATCGCCGGGCTGCGGCCGATAATCTCCGGGAACTGCTGCCACTCTCCAAGGGCGGTGCGCAGCCTTCCGGTTTCGGCGGCCAGCCCCGAACAGAGTCGGGCGTTTTCGATGGCGAGGGCGGAGATGTTGGCAAACGGCCGCAGGAACGAGAGCACGGAATCGTCGAAGACGTTGCGGTCGGTACGGCTGTCCACGTAGATGGCTCCAACCAGCCGCTCACGGCTGATGAGCGGCGCCACCGCTACCGAACGTACCTGGCCGATAATGATGCTCTGCGCCCCGGGAAATGCTGCCGGCGCATCCACGAAGACCTTCGCCTCGCGCTTCGATACGACTTCGTCGAGAACGGTCCGCGACACGCCGCTCAGTTCCTTTTCCACCGGGCCGTCGACGTGCCGCGCCGCGCGCACCTCCAGCTTGCCGGTTTCCTCCTCCGCCAGCAACAGAAGTCCGCGCTCGGCGTTCATCGTCCTGAGCGCCTCATCGAGCACCTGCCCGAACAGCGCGTCCGCGTCCAGTATCGAGTTGAAAAGCTGGCTGATGCGGAACAGTGCCTCGTAAGTATCGGGGCCGGCTGCTTCCGCCTTCATGCTTCCTTTCCGGTGGTCAACGCTCATGGAAAAGCTCCTCGGCTGAACGGGACGAATTGCCGAACCCGTCGATTGCCTCCACGGTCCAGTAGTAGTCGCCCGAGGCCAGTTTGGACGAGTTTACAGCCATGACCGTATCAGGGGTATCGAACTCAGCGGCGACGCCGGCCGGGCTTCCGCCCTCGATCCTGACTACCTGCCCGTGATAGGATACGCCGAAACCGTGGTCGAAACGGTGCCACGAAAAGAGAGTGTCGCTTGACAGCGTGTCCCCGCCTCCGGACGGAAATGCCGGCTCCGGCAGGTCGGTGATGATGCGGCCGATGTCGGAGAACGTATACGACCCGACTGCCGACTCCAAGTCCGTCACGTTGAAGCGTATCTCCTGTCCGACCAGCGTGTCCAGCGCTTCACCCGGCAGGTCGACGGCCCAGAGCGTCTGAGTGAAGATCTGCAGGTCTGAGTTGTAGGAAAGGCGCTTCGAATAGCCGATTGCCGGTATCTCGACCCAGACCGAATCCACGTCCGAAGCGCCATCGGCGTCGCCCGCCTTTGCGGTGAGCGTGCAGAACCGGAGTGGCTCGGGCGGCCAGCTCCGGCCGTACACGTGGGTTGTCAGCCGGCAGCTCTGAAGGAACGGCAGTCCGTTCAGATAGGCGTTGACGGTGTCGATTTCTCCCTTGACCAGCGCGACGCGTGCCGACTCGGACGCGTAGCCCTCGGCAGCGATGTAAACCCACGCGCTCTCCTCCGGCAATCCCCGCAGCTCGAAGCTGCCGGCGGAGTCCGTCGTCATGAACCGGTCGGCCCCAGGCAGGGTGATGCCGGCTCCGGCAATGGGCGTCGCTCGCCGGGTGAGCACATGGCCGCTGATATTACCGCCCAGCGCGGGGTCAAGCGGGTTGTCCCGGGGCGCATTCCAGGTGCAGCGCAACGACGCCACGATGGCGAGCGTGGTGAGGTACAGACGGCAGCGGCCTTGGATATTCATCGGCAGTGCACAAGCTTACCCCGGGGCTGGCTAACGTCAAGCTCAAGCGTCCCGTGGCGCCGCTGCGCAGATTCTGCGCAGTCCGCTGCCGGACGCCTGGTGGGTTCTCGACTAGCGCCGAGCGCCGCTGCGGCCGGTGTTCCTGATGTCGTGGCGGAACTTGGGCCACGATGAGCCGGCGAGCGGGCTTTGGCCTTTGAGCGCGTAGAGGTAGCCGTCGAATCCGACGAAGTAGACCTTCCCGTCCGGGCCGATTGTCGGCGATGACTCGATGTCGAATTCGGTCGGGTACGACCACGTCAGGACGCTGTCAGGACCGAGGGCGTAGAGGCTGTTGTCGTCGGACCCGAAGTAGATTGTGCCGTTCGAGCTGACTGCCAGTGAAGAGTTAATGTTGTCGCCGGTCGCGTACCGCCATTTCAGAGTTCCGTCGGGGCGGACCGCATAGAGGTGGTTGTCGGCCGAACCGAGGAAGATGGTGCCGTCGGGTCCAATCGCCGGCGAGGAATGGACCTGGCCGCCGGCGGAGAACGTCCACTTGAGGGTGCTGTCCGAGTTTAGAGCATAAATGCGGTTGTCGAACGAGCCGAAGTAAATCGTCCCGTCAGCGCCGATGGCCGGAGACGTCTCGATGTCGCTTCCGGCAGCGTAGCGCCACTTGAGCGTGCCGTCAGCGGTCAGGGCGTAGAGGTGGTTGTCGTCCGACCCGCAATAGACTGTGCCATCAGGCGCGACGGACGGAGAGGAGTTCACGGCTCCGCCGGTCATGTAGCTCCAGCGGAGAGTGCTGTCCGGATTCAGGGCATAGATACCGTTGTCGCTCGAGCCGAAGTAGATTGTGCCGTCCGCCGCGATCGCCGGCGACGACGCCACATTGCCGCCGGCGAGGTAGCTCCACTTGAGCGTGCCGCCGGGTGCGATGGCGTAGAGCCGGTTGTCATACGAGCCCACATAGATTGTGCCGTCCGGCGCGATGGCGGGGGACGACCGTACCACGTCGCCGGTCAGGAGACGCCACTTGAGCGTGCCGTCAGGATTCACGGCGTACACATAGTCGTCCTGCGAGCCGACGTAAATAGTCCCGTCCGGCGCGATGGCCGGCGACGAGTAGTTGGCGGCCCCGGTTACCGGGTTGATCTGAAAGCGCCAGATGCGGAGCGTGTCTATCGGCCCGATGACGATGTTGTGGGCAGACGACCAGCCGGACACGATCTCACCGGTGTCCTTCGCCTGTGCCCGTACCGAGTAGGTCCGGTCCAAGGACCAGGCGTGGCTCATTGTGGTCGGCTGTCCCGGGGGAGCGAACTGGCCCCAGGCCGAAGTGTCGCCGTCGCCCCAGTCGAACCGGATCGCCACCGGCAGGTTGTCAGGATGAGTGGCCGATGACGTGAACCCATAGACTGAATCCCGCTCTCCCAGGGCGGGCCCGGCCGGAGTCGCCGGAGTGTTGGGCCCCCGGTGCGGAACCACTGCTACCGTGAGGCCGCCGGACCAATCGGTCAGGCGGAGCTCAGGGTCCCTTGCCTGGGCCTTAACCGCGTACTGCCCGGCCTGAGACCACGCGTAGCTCATCGCCACCGATTCGCCCGAAGCGACAAACGGGCTCCAGCCCGACATATCGCCGTTGCCCCAGTCGAAGCGGAGCGAAACGCTGTCGCCAAAGCGGTCGGCCGCGCTGCTCTTGTAGACATAGCTCGTGTCCCTCACGCAAAGGGTCGGGCCGGCCGGGACGGACGGCAGGTTCGGACGCGGCTCGACGTGCACCGACAAGGGAGCCGACCAGTCGGAGTTGGCAAGGTTCCGGTCTCTTGCCTGGGCTTTGACCGCGAAGGTGCCGCTGTCGTTCCAGACATGGCTGGACACTATCGTCTCGCCGCTGGCGAACCAGCCGGTCCAGTCGCTTATACCTGAGTCGCCCCAGTCGAAGCGGGCCGACACACTGTCGCCATTGGCGTCGGTGACAGTGACCGCGTAGGCGTATGACCCGTCGATGTAGACGCTAGTCGGTCCAGTCGGCCCCTGGGTTATCTCCGGTGCCCGGTTCGAGGTGTCGCCGACTGCGACCAGCAGACTGTCGGACCATTCGGATAGCATCTCCAGCTTGTCCCGTGACCGGGCCCGGATTGGATAGCTCCCGGCGGAGTTATAGCTGTGAAGTTCGATTCGGGTCGACTCGCTCTTTACCGGGCTGCCCCAGTCGCCGATGGTATCCCCCCAGTCGAACTGGATGAAGAGCGATTCCCCATAGGGGCTTGCGGCATGAGTCGTCCAGGCGTAGGAACCGCCGCGCTCACACTGCGTCGGTCCTTTCGGGCGGGACGGCCTCCCCGGCGCGAAGATGCCGACGCGCAGCGTCTCGGCCGCAGACCAGTCCGATTCAGCTCCCTTTTCGTCTCTGGCTCTTGCGGTTACCTCGTACGCCCCGGACTCGGCGTAGGCGTGGCCGGCAGGGGCCGCCGCTCCGCTCGGGTAGTCGGATGACCAGACCTCACTGCTTTGGTCTCCCCACGAGAACAGGTAGGATATCAGGTTGTTGTCCGGGTCGGAGGAAACCGCCGAGAGCACGATCGTGTCGCCGGGTCGAACGGCCGACCGACCGGAGACTTCGGGGATTGAGGGCGGGCGATTGCAGGCTGCTCCGAGCAGCAGCAGAGCGATGACTGACAGAACGAGTCCGTTACGATGCTTCGAGCTATTCATGAAAGCCTCCTGACGGCCAGCATCTGGTCCACCGCGAGCACAACGAAATTGTAGGACTGGCGGGCAGTTCTGTCAATCGTCCAGACGTCTCATTTGGCGCAAACGACCCGTCGGCTCAAACAGGCTCATGACGCACCGCTCCGGCCTCAGTACGCGTTTCGCGGCTTCCGGTAGCTATGCCTGCCGTTCGACGGATGGCTGGGCTTGGCGACTCGTCGCCTCACTGCCCGCTTTCGGCTTACGGTTCACCGTCTGGCGCTCTCAACCTGCTCGACGATTGCCGCCGACGTCGTGACCCAGGCGAACCCATAGGCCAGGTTCAGCAGACTGGCACAGTGCATCTCCTCGGTCGGTGCGCCGGTGGCATCAGCCGGCACGCAGCTCCGGTAGTCTCGAAAGTACGCATCCCGCGCGGTCGACTCGACGCACATATTCGTCATCACGCCGCAAATCACCAGGTCTTCGATCTTCAGAGTGCGGAGCACGGTCCCGAGGTCAGTGTCAAAGAAGGCAGAGTACCGGTGCTTGGTTATAACCTTCTCGCTCGCCCGGGGCGCGAGCCCGGCGATGACCTTGCTCTCTGGTGTACCCTCAACGATGTTCTCCTTCCACCAGCGGACCATGATCCCGGCATCGAGCATCTGCGGATGATGGGCGTGCCGGGTGAAGATGACCGGTCGCCGAGCCCGGCGGAAGGTCCCGAGCAACTGCCTCAGGTTCGGCAATATCGCGGCAGTGCACGGCAGATAGCCCTTTCCCGCCGGGTCGGCAAAGAAGCTCTGCATATCGACGACCAGCAGGGCCGACTTCGGGACTGCAAGGCGCATTCGGTGCGTGTTCACCGAGCCAAGCGCGGCCAGCCACTCTTTCGTCTTATCGGCTATGTTCCGTCGCGTAACGTACGGTTCCTGCTTGTCTTCACTCATGGGTGCACTCTCCCGATGCTATCCACACCGCGGTTCTATCGTCCTCCGCCGACGCGACCGGTGTTCCTCGGGTCGTGGTGGAACTTCGGCCAGGGCGTGCTTGCCAGGGTGCCGGCACCTTTGAGTGCATAAAGGTAGCCGTCGTGGCAGGCAAAGTAGACCGTCCCGTCCGGCCCGATGGTCGGCGCGGTCCTGATGTCGCCGTCGGTTTCGTACCGCCACTTCAGGGTGGCATCCGGGTTCAGCGCGTAGAGGTAGTTGTCCTGCGAACCGACGTAGATCGTGCCGTCCGAGCCGATTGCCGGGGATGAGTAGGAGATGTCCCCGCCGGTCTGATAGCGCCACTTCTGTGTGCCGTCGGGATTCAGGGCGTAGAAGAAGTCGTCGGACGAACCGAAGTAGATGGTCCCGTCAGCAGAGATTGCCGGCGACGACCTGACATCCGCGTCCGTGGCAAATGCCCATTTCAGCGTGCCGTCCGGATTCAGGGCATAGAAGCTCTCACCCTGGCTGTTGTTGTCGGCCCCGCAGTAGATAGTACCGTCGGCGCCGATGGCCGGGGAGGCGTAGTTGACGTTGGCGCCGACGTCATAGCGCCACTTCAGCGTGCCGCCCGAGTCCAGCGCGTAGATGTTGTCGTCATTTGAGCCGAAGTAGACCGTGCCGTCGGCCGCGACGGCCGGTGACGAGTAGACGTTACCGCCGGTCAAAAAGCCCCACTTGAGGGTACCGTCCGGGTTGACGGCGTACAGGAAATCCTCGGTTGTTCCGGCGTAAACCGTACCGTCGGCGCCAATGGCCGGAGAGCAGCGCACCGACCCGTCCATCGGCGGGTGCCACTTGAAGACGCCGCTGGAATCGAGGGCGCTCATGCCGCCGGCCGTGCCGACATAGACCGTGCCGTCGGCGCCGACGGCCGGAGAGGAACGCACCAACCCTTGGGTCAGATAGCGCCACTTCAGGGTACCGTCAGGATAGACCGCGTAGACCGCGCTGTCGTAGGACCCGACGTAGATATTTCCGTCGGGACCGATTGCCGGCGACGAGTATGAGTAAGGCTGGTCGCCCGTCACCAACTGGAAGCGCCACCTGCGCAGCGTGTCCGGCGGCCGGATGACAATGCTGTGCGGGAGCGACCACAGCGACAGCGCATCGCCGGTGTCTTTGGCCTGGGCTGTGACTGCATAGGTGTCCGGGGCCGTCCAGACGTGGCTCATTGCTACCGATTCGCCGGAAGCGACGAATGCACTCCAGTCCGAGGTGTCGCCGTCGCCCCAAGCGAACCGGATGGCCACGGCGATGCCGTCCGGATGCAGTGCTGATGTGGCGAAGAAGTACGACGAGTCCTGGCCGCCTCTGGCCGGCCCGTTCGTCTCGTGCGGCATGTCGGGTGGACGGCGCAGCGCAACCCGCACCGTGAGTCCGTCTGACGGATTGGACTCGAGCAACTTCTGGTCTTCGGCCACGGCCCGGACCACGAATGTCCCGGTGTCGTGCCAGACGTGAGTCAGTGCGACCGTGTCGCCGCTCGCGAACCAGCCCTCCCAGTAAGAGGATTTCGAATCGCCCCAGTCGAAGCGGACAGCCACCTTGTCGCCATCCGGGTCGGTGGCGATCGTCCTGAAGGTATACGTTGTGTCCCTGAAGCAGTACTCGGGACCGGCCGGGACGGCCGGCACGTCGGGCGCGTGGTTCTTCTGACAGGAAGACACTGCCACCAGCGCCAGGGCAGCAGACAGAACGAGCAACGGTCGGATGCTCTTTCGGGCCATCAGACCTCCTCTGACGCGCAAGGCGTCATCTGGCCGTATTCCGGCCAGCGCATCGAACCCAGAGAATACTCGGCGGATCTATCGGTTGCCGTTCCGGGCGCGGCGCCTGCGCTCCGACCGCCGACGCCGAAAGGGATGATTCGCGTCAACCCTCCCGCGCCCAACGCGGCTAGCTGGCTAATACTAGCACGCTACCGGACGCTGTCAATAGACCTTCGTGTCTGGACCTTCGTGTCTGGCTCACGCCCTGCCGTAGTCACCCGGCCGGCGGTTCATTTAAATGCTCTGCTCCGAGCAGGTGCCGTCCGACGGCTCAACCGCGTGGTTGGGTTGTCCTCCTACCGAAACGTAATCTCGACCAGTCGCATTTCGCTGCTAAGGAAACCCGTTCCCCGCAGGTAGGTAATGTACTCGACTCGCCCGTTGGAACGGGTGAGTTCGGCGTGGGCCATGCCGCAATAGTCCCACGCCTCCTTGTCGATTGGTGCTCGGCCGGTCGCCACCACTCGGCCCGCGGACCAAGGCCCTTCCGGCCGCGCTGCGGTCCGGATCTCGATTGTGTTGGTCAGCGGCGTGCTGTACACGGCCAGATACCGGCGGAGGTGACGGTTCCAGTGAACGCTCAGCATGGGTGCCGCCTTCATCACCGGAACTGCCTCATGCCAGTCGTTACTCCAGCGCCCTTTCCCGGCAAAGAACTGCCAGGCACTCCGCGTGAGAGCATTCGCGAAGGTGGCGCGCCCCAGGATGCACTCAAAGCCCAGTCCCTCGCGCCGGGCCGCGTACGCATAGACCCACTCGCCGACGCCGACGGCACCGGCGATGACCGGGGCGTCGCCTTTCGGGAACAGCAGAGTCGGCTCCCCCGTGTCCATTCCCACATTGGGTCTTGCCGGCAGGTGAGCCGGGTCGTCCCATACGGCGATGGAGTGCCCAACAGCCTCGAACGCCCAGGGCCCGACCTTGGAGAAGACCTTGGAGTAGAATACGAAGGCCTTCCCGCTCACAGGGTCGACAACCAGCGGCCCGGGCCACAGCGCCCAGCGCGAACGCTCATCTACCGGGAGCGTGTCCCGATTGTGGACTGCATTGTACTCCCGTTCCTCCGGGGTGAATGGCAGGAATTCGCCGGGAGTGTCATTCGAGTCGAGCGGTTCGTTGAGGTCGCTGAGCCCGTCGCGGGCATCGAAGTCACGGGTCCAGCACCAGGTGCTCGACCGCCAACTGCTGCCGTCGGCTCCCGGGTAGTCTAGGGGCGTGTCGCCGAACACCCAGACTGACCTGCCCCGGAACCGGGCGCTCGAACCGCCGTCCCTCCCTCGGATAACGCCGAGGAAACGCAGCGCGCCCAAGTCCCGTACGGCCAGGACCGCTGCGGCGGGACCGCCCTGCTCCGAGGGGGCCTCTGAAGTCCGCGTTCGAACCGCCGGAGCGCAGGAAAGAGCAGACGCGATTATCGTCAGAACCCAAACACGCAGACGGCAGGCTCTCATCAGCCGCCAACCTCGTGCGGGTCCATTCTGGAGACGGTTGCGTCTGTCACGGCGCCTCATCAACGGGAACGCCGCGCGGACGGTGTCTCGACGGTGATTTTCGTCCAGAGCGTCCTGATGTGTGCGCGGTTCAGGTATGCCGCGACGAGCAACGCCGCCAGGACCAAAACGAAGATTATGGTGTTGACTGCACCCACCGCCTTCGACGGCGGGCGCGCCGTCTTCAGCCACCGCCGCTCCAATTCGTGGTAGAACTCTTCCCGGTTCCTAAAGCGTTTTCTCTTCACGCTGACCCGCTGCCGTTGCCGCCATTGCCAAACCAGTGGCTGTCCCTATTTCCCGGAATTCCGTCACTGGAATCCCTAGGGGCCGACAATCTCGTTCAACCCATCGACGACGAGTGCAAGTTCCTCCGGGGAAATGCGGCCGATCTTCCGGCCAAGCCGCTCAACCGAGAGAGTCCGTATCTGGCTGATTTTCACCCAGGACTTCTTTGGTAGTCTGGAATGGGTCAGCTCAAGAGTGAGGGGAAACCCGGCGAGCTGAGGTTTGCTGGTCAGGGCCACAGCAATCACGGTGCCCGAGTGTTTGTTGAAGACATCCTGGCTCAACACGAGAACCGGTCGTCGGCCCGTCTGCTCGCGGCCGTGAGTCGGGCTCAAGTCGGCCCAGACGATGTCGCCCCTCAGTACTCCGGCCACCGTTCCGCATCCTCGCTCATGCCTTCCTCGGCCATCGCCTGCTCGTCCTTCCGATTGAGCTTCGCGCATTCCTCCGCCAGCCGGCTGCGCTCCATGCGGGCCAGCTTCTCGCTCACGGCTTCCTGAACCGCCCGGCTACGGTTGGCGAACCTCCGGCTCTTGACCAGGCGGTCCAGGCAGCGGAGTGTCTCCCGGTCAATGGTAATTGCCACTTTCTCTGTGCTCACTGCTATCTCCTTAGTATGACATCTTATCATACCACGGTGCCGGGGTCAACGCAGACAGAACAGAGGCTCTGGCGGCCACCCACGGCTCACGGCTTACCACTCCGATCCTCGTTCGTTCGGCCGATTCGTACAACGTTCACCGTTTGCCGAGAATGGGAGCGCTTGCCGCTGCCCGCGTTGCACGATGGACGAATACACGATGGACGAGTCCGCCGACGTGGTTGGCAATCTGAAATCGTGAATCCGAAATCACTTGGGCCGTGTCAATAATCACCTGCTATCCCCAGCATTATCCGTAGGGCACTCCAGATCACTCAGTATGCCGTCAGCAAACTGACGCGCTCTTTCAGCCGAGACCAGCCCGGCCAAGAGGCGGCCTATGTGTACGCCCAGCTCGTCGCGTTCGGTGCCCCTCGCGAGCTTGGCCACCACACCGGGGCTTCGTGAACGCCAGAACCGAACCTCTGAGCGAACGGCACTCATGATAGTACGCGCCGAGAGAGTGCGGACAAGTTCACTGCCAGCTTGCCAAATGGTTAGCCCTATGGCTAACTCAATGATCATGCACGGGGATGTCGGAACGTGCCATGCTGATTTGCTGAGAGCCATGGCGGCCATTTGTACCGCGATACTGAAACACAGAAGCCCGACGCCGACGACGTGTGACACCCATTGGGTCAAGGCGGATTGCACCAGCGCAGACCGGATGCCGAACAGCAAGCTCGATGCGCCACCCTCGACAATATTCCCTGCCCCGAGATGATGCAACTCCTCACGTCCAGGTCTGGAGGCCGCACGTGATAGGAAGATGGCAGCCGCGACGCTGGTTACGACAGCAAGCAGGCTCAGGGCCTCGCTAGCCGACAACATGTGCCGGAAACCGAGCGGTGCGCGACCTAGCGATCACGCAGCCGCACTGCCCGTGTGACTCCCACCGTACGACCGAGCTCACCATCCTGTCCTGCTACGCTTCGGCGTCGTCATCAAGTAGGTGACCGCAATTGCTCACTCTTGTTCACTCGCCTGACTTCTCTTGCCTTGCCTCCAACTCCTTCAAGATTCTCGGATAGTAGTAGTCACGAGCAGTTCCTGGTTCCGACTGCAGGGGATTGTGGACCGTCCAGCCGTCGCATATTACCAGATCGTTGACGAGCTCCTGAGAAAGCCCCACCTTGAGGAGTTCTTGTTTGAACGGAACCTGGAATTGAGTGACAACGGGGAAGCCGTCGGGCTCGTTCGCCCAGAACCTGGCGTGCAAGCGCCGGTACTCAGCACTCGTGACCGTATACAGGTCTCCCGTAGTTATGAGTTCGTAGCACGCCTGCGCATATCGCGGCAAGTCAGCGGCCAAGCTATTGAGGGTACCGTAGGTCTTGTCGAAGTGGGACGGAGAGTGCATCTTGGTCAGTATCGACTGAGCGTGCTTGTACTGACTCACGTGCGCGTCCGCTATTCTCAGGCATTCCATTCTATCGCTTGTTGTGACGGCACCACCTAGCGCCAAGAGGATGTGTGAGAGGCACGCACCCGAGTACAGCCCTTCGTACACCATGCAGATAGTGTCTATCTCAGCAGCCACCGCCTGGACACGCTCCTCTTTTCGGGCCCGCTCCTCCGCCAAACGACGCCTGCGTTCCTCCAGCTTCTGCTTCTCCATGTCGGCACGGTGCGCCGCAACCGCGCTCTCATATGTGCCCTCTGTGAGTGGGAAGCTGCGGTTTGGCCCGCCGGAACCTGCAATGCATATACTCAACAGAGTATCGGTTGCCAGGACCGGCAGCGAACTGAGATAATCCTTCAACTCCATGTCTACCGCTCCGCAGCCATCTGGACTTAAGGTCGCCACTTGGTTCCCTCCGCACGTCACGACGATGGGCAACGGTGTCGTGAATCGACTCGTGTCGATGAGAACGGCCGTTCGCCTGAACGTCGGTAGAGAACCTAGGGCTATTCCTATGAGCGGGATGGCGCTGCCGAACGCCATGTCTCGTCCCAGCACGACGCGACCCGATCCAGCCAATTGCCAATCCGCAACGCATCCCGCGACGAACACGCCGATGGCGCTGACCCACGCGATGGGCACGGGCCGGTAGCGAAGCCAGTTTGTGCGAAGTCGCGTATCCCGCACGTGCGCGGTGCTGTACGCACGGAACCCGGCGACCGGGCGCTCGGGGGTCGGCTCAAACCTGACGTCTAGATTGGTCGTCAGTCCTGTCGTGTCGCTGCGTAAACAGGCAGTCTGCGTGTTCACTAGTCGCACGGTGCACCGCATGGAAGCCAGCGCCAGCACGAAGGCGAGCGCCAGAGTCGCGTGACGCGCTACTTTGCCACCCACTCCTGTGTCCTCTTGTACGTCTGGATGTACCCGTCTCTGCACGCAACATACACGAAGCTGTCTGCGACAGCCACGCTCATCGGTTCTGCTGACGTCGTGGGTACCTTCACCAGCTCAGTCCCGTCGGCGCGAGAGAGAATGTGCAAGGATTCGGGGTACGGATCCGCGTGGCACCAAGACGTGACGTAGAGGAGACTGCTATCGACTGCTACTCCTGTGACGTCACCCCTGGATTTCATCTCGCCGATGTCAACAGGGCTGGTCGGGCTGCTGATATCCGCGATTCCTACGCACCCGTCGTTCGCGTAGTACAGTGTGTCGCGCCAGATGGTGAGGTGTCCCAGCTCATTGTCGTTAGAGTGGTGTAGCCCTGCGACACGCGACGGGATTGCTGGATTAAGGACATCAACCACCTCGACGCCATCCCAGCTGTTCATCACACACATGTAGGTGCCGGCCTTCTCCATGTGCCCGCATGTCAGATGACTGCCGAGCGCGCCTATCTTGCATCTCCCTAGGACCGTAGGCGCAGACGGGTTGGATATGTCGACGACATAGAACGTGTCGAACCTAGTCACCGCATATGCGGTGTTCTCCGCGCAATACGTACCCGTGGAACCGGAGCCAATGCCCAGCGTGCTCAATAGCCGGGGGCCGCGGGGGTCAGAGACATCAAAGAGTTCCGGCGCTCCAGTGTAGTCGGCAACGCACGCCAAGCTACCGACCACGTGCACATCGCAGAAGTAGCTGTCGCTCCCGCCCCTGCCCGTGCATCTGCCCATCTCGACCGGCAATCCGGGATTCGCCAGGCTGAGTATGCTTAGCCAGCTGTCACCCACCACATAGAGGTACGCTCCTGCAATCGCGAAGTCCATGGCAGGACCAGGGGTGTCTAGCGTGCTGAGCAGCGTGAGCGAGATGCGGGGAACGAGCCTGACCACCGACGTGCTGTCCTTGCACCAATTGCCGCCTCGGTCATAGGCCACGGCCCGCAACCTGTGGGTGCTGAAAGAGGTATCAAGGTCAGCGGTCACCTCCAATTGAGACTGCGCGGTCGTAGCGATGAGTGAGTCGTCAAGATAGAGTTGGAGCTTCAAGAGGTTCGGGTCATCGGCTTCCACACGGACGAGTGCATTACCTCTGACGGAGTCCCCGTCTGCCGGCGACACGATCTTCAAGTGCGGCGGCGCAATGTCGAGCACGGCATCGCAGTTCAGGGCCACCGTGAGCACAAGGCCAGCAGCCGCGGTCACGGCTGCAGGCATCAGACGCTTGTAGACCCAGGTGTAGTCCGGGCGCACTTCCGGTTGACGCTGCACAGCGTCCCCTCCGGTCGTCACGCGGCCAGAACTTGCAGTCAGTCTGGTAGGCATCCGCAAGAGACGTCGATTATCACCACTGGTTCAGAGTTCTAGCATTCGTGCAACCTTGTCCCAGCGTTCCAGGTGCTCCGCGACCCCAACCTTCTTGAGCTTCCAGGAGCCCGGCTGTGGGCCATGATTCACGCCTGCTCTTGGTCCTCGCCTGACAATGTCGCCCCAATCGCCTGCAGTGAGTACATAGTAGTCGGGCCTATCAGTCTCTCCTTTCTCGCTGAAGTCAACGAGTACCAGCACAACGTCGTCACCTTGAACTCCAGTGTGGCCCGGCCACTCGGCGCGTTGCTTGGCTTTCACCTGGATACGCAGCATTCTGCTATCCGTCTCCACAAGAAGATCGGTCCGCTTGTGCGGACCCAGCGTGAGTTGAGCATATATGCCACGTCTGCAGAGTTCGCTCGCAACCGCGAATTCTCCGGCCAGATTCAGTGTGTTCCTGTCGATCATCTGCATTCTGCACTCCTTGTGTTTGCGATCATGGCCTTTTGCGTAATCCTGGAACGACGGCACATGACTCCACGCTCCTCAGGAGCGGGCAAACCCCGGTATGTTGCGGCAGGATTGTCCGGTTGTCAAGCCACAGCGTTGACTCGCGCCGCTCGCGACCCTGCGGCTCTGCGTAGTGCAGTAGGTGCCCGCTTTCCTGGCCTCCGGCTTTTCCTCTACCTTGGCCTGATGCCCTGCTGTCAGTCGTATCACCTTGCCGAGGCACTGTTCGTAGACCTGGCCGAGGATGTCGGCGGGCAGGACGGAGAATTCGTAGGGGCAGTCCGGGTAGTAGAGGCTGCCGACGAAGAGGGCTAACAGCCAACGGCTTACGGCTGACGGCCCGGAATCCGAA